>Ga0207692_10000024_pt1 | contig 50750 bp, 68 predicted proteins | sample LARL52metaG_FD_184345 | JGI IMG/M metagenome (GOLD analysis project Ga0207692, IMG submission 184345) | Corn, switchgrass and miscanthus rhizosphere microbial communities from Kellogg Biological Station, Michigan, USA - LAR L5-2 metaG... | ecosystem: Host-associated > Plants > Roots >...
TCCGATCTATCCTCCTTATCGCAGACATTTCTAATTCATCACCTTTGGGATATTTGTAATTTAAAAGCTGCAATGGATCGTTTTGACCTTTTACATAAAATCCCTCCATTAATTCCAACGGAATGCCGAAATGTTTTGCAATCTCAATTCGCCACCTCATGAATGCTGAGTAAGCACCGTGCCAAGCTCCATGTGTTGTATCTAGTCCCATCTTTACTTTTTCGCTATAGTGATAACATCCTCAGTCTTGATAAGCCCTTCAATATCTGGCGAAGGTTTCACCTTCACCAATAGGTCAAGCCAACATTGCACCGCGTCAATATATTCAGCTTGACCACGTGCATCACGTTTAGGCATTCCTGCTTTGTCGCGCTTAAATATGCCTTTGAATGAGGGGTCGGATAACACGGAAACCATTGAACGCCCCATGATCTCAACAATTTGCATAGGCTTCAAATCCTCTTTTAATCGATAGCTGATTGCGCCACGTGTGCCATGTTGTGTCTCTATTGACTGCGTTGCCACCTGGGCCGAAAACTCAGCGTCAAGGGCTGCATTTGCTTTGGTTTCCTGAGCTTTTTGAGCGGTAGCTAATTCGTTTGCCTTCGCGGCATCCTCGCGTTGCTTGGCGTCAGATTTAGCCCTATCCTCAGCCTGTTTGCGTAGGCGCTCAGCCTCCTCACCGGAAGCCTTGGCGATCTTTTCGAGTTCTATACGACGAGCTGGTAATTTGACCTTCCATGAACCGATTACTTTGAGAACCGCGTCAATATAAGCCTTGTTGCATTTATTGAAATCGAAGTGAATGAAGGCTTTTTCATCGATCTGTTCGAATTCTTGTTCTGAAACCAGATCCTTGTTGTAAGTGACTTTCAGAAGTCCGCGGAAGAAATCTTCCTTCAATGCCGGTTTAAAATCAAACTTTTTAACGGCCTCATCGAAATTCTCCAAAGTCAGCTTGTTGAACATATCCGCAATAGCCTCTTCACCTTTAATGATTCGTTGAGAAATACCAAGTTCTACAGAAAGCGCCATATCGGCTTTAATCTTGGCAATTTCAATGTCCTTCAATCGTTTCTTTTCGATTTCGGCATTCTTTGCTCGTGTCTGTTCCGCTAAGCGATTTGCTCGTTCATTGCGAAGTGCCCGCACCCGATCCATTTCTTTTTTAAGATTTGTTTCGAGTTGCATTTCGAACTTCTTCCAGTCATCAACTATTGAAGTATACTCTTTCCGAAGACCTTCAACGATCGGAAGCGTAGCATTGCATTTAGCTAAGATGTCATTAGCTAATTTATCCTGCGCCTCATCGTCGTCATCTATCTTCTGAATACGTGACAGAGCCTCAATAGCCTTAGATACTTTTTCGGCTATGATCGGTTTATTCTTTGTAACGATCTGTCCGATTGATTCGATAGTAATTATTTCTGTTGACATAGCGCGTGGTTAAAATGCTTCGTCAAGATTACCTAAATCCGATTGCTGCTCTTTGGGTGTCTCTTTAACCTCCCCGGTTTCTTGATCAACAATACCGTAATCAATATCATTAGTTTGTTTAGGATCTGTCGCGTCCTCGGGGTCAAAGTTAGCTGCAACCTTCTGATCAAGTGCACGCATTCTCGCGGTTTTGTTTGGTTGTGCATTCCAAGCCTGTTTAACAAGTGTTTTCTTCCAAGCCTGTTCCTCAAAAGTAGTCCATAGATCGGAATCTTTGCGTGCATACTTATCACGGATTGCAAGAACCCTTTCACGATTCATAATATGAAGTTCGTTACCGGATTTTTTCTGAATAACAAGATAAACGTAAGTCAGCTTTTTATCCTTGTGACTTTCCGCCGGTTTGTGCTTAATGATTCGAGGGTGTTCACCAAGCTCGAACTCAAACTCATCATTTTCGTAAACTACTTGGGGAGGCGGAATGTTTACTATCTCAGGTATTTGTGCCATCTGATCTAAACGTCCCTTCCAACCAGGTTGGAACTGAGCTATCTTACCATAAGGAATGATGTAAGCAGATCCATCGTTCAAAGTAAGGCCAGAAGCGAACAGTTCAATCCAACATGAATAAATAGAAAACCGTTCGCATGTTTCTAATTTGTTGTTTGCCTGGAGCGCTTTAAAAAAAAGGATTTTTTCGCGCTCGTAGTGCATCGTAGCCTCTTCGAGAGACTTGCCACGCGTCTGCATTAGATTGCGAACCGCATTGTTCCTCACCGGCTCCAATTCGAACATAGCCTTGAGGTTGGGTGCGTCTGTAAGGGTTTTAACTGTAAGTTGAAGTTTGTTGCTCATATTAATTTTTGGTTATATAGCTCGGGTGTAAATTTGTAATTCGTTCAGCGCCTTTAAGCATAAGTAAAGTCTTTTGAAGGCCGTTCCAATCGATGTTCCTTTCAACCTCAACATCTAATCTATTCTTCTTTTCGGTTTGCTGAAATTGTTCTATTGCTTCGATGGCCATCATTAGCCTGCTTCGCATTTTCGATTTGTATTTACTCATATTTATAGTGCCGAGCGGGGTTTATTCATCCGCCTCATCCACACGACAAACATATATCGGAAAAATTTGATATGCAAGTTTTTTATATCGAAAATTTCAGATATATTTGATTTTAAATTTAAAGCCTATGAAAACCAAAAAGCAACCCAAGAAGAAAGCCCCACTGAGAATAGTTGAGGCGTTAGGCTCTGTGATTACCTCCAAAGGAACAGAAGTAAAGAGTGCTAGTAAAGAGCCTGAACCGTTCTGTAAGACGTGTTAGAGAAGTAATGGAAACACTTTTAATCAGTTATTAACGAAATAAAGAAATCAATATGAAACTCCAATACAAAAACAATCAATGGGTGGACGCTGAAACAGGAATAGAAATAGCGCCTCAAGATCAGGAGAAAGTGACATTTGCAATGTGGTGGCAATCTTCACCTGACAAAAAAGAAAAGCTTGATGGCAATGGTAGGCTCAAAGAAATAAATTTTGATGATTGGCAACCTGAAGAAGGTAAGCTCTATGACTCAGGGGACTTGGTGTTTGAGTTGAAAACGATTTGTCCACGAACTAATTGGTTTATCCAAACTAAATGTAAAAGTGTTCCTTCGGGACAAGAATGCGATTGTGAGTTAGAACAATTTTGGGTATTGAAGGAGAAAGCAAAGGAAGAATGTAAAAAGTGTGGACTGCATAAAAATGAATGTAGGTGCAGTCGTGGTGAACTTTCAAAAGAAGATGGTAAAGAATCATTAAGCCCTCTGCAAATAGCTGTCTATGCAGTCAATTGCGAAAACGAAGATCATTACGCGGATGAGATTGCTCAAATGATTGTTGATTATTCATCTGGGCAAATCAAACAACTTCAAGATAGAATTAAAGAATTAGAAGCATTGATAAAAAAATAAATGCCGCGCCCAGCCGCCAATCTTCATAAACCTTTAATCCTCGATGGGATCCGCACTGAAAAGGAGCTCACTTCTATTATTACCAAAATCGTCGACGCATTAATCGAGGAGGAACAATCGCTTCAAGCTGAGCTAAATCTACACCTTCAACTCCCAGCCGATTTAGAGCGTCTACAATGGATTTCGGAACTTAGAATACGCTTAAAGGAAATAATTTGGGCAAAAAGAAAAGTTTGCTCAATCCTTAAAAAATCATCAAATCATTTGATTTTAGCTACAATAGAGCTTAGCCGTTCAATTTCTTGAACACGACTGACCATCCTAGATAAGTGAAAAATTGCTCCACATGGGGGATCATGAACTTAGCAATCCGGTCCTTGTCTTTATGTAAAGAATCGTAATTGCCTTTCAGATTATTATATAGCTTATCAGATTGGATATTGAGCGCCCTGGCTATTGTATAAACGTGGAAGAATTTGTAAAACTTTGATTCTTGCGGCATGGACTCAAATTTACGAAAAAATCCGATATATAAAAATTCCTAATGCTTTGGAAAAGCGTGGTATGGTTATTTCTTTTTAGGTTTAAGTTTCTACGGGAAAGAAGTATCCTTTAAATAAATCAATGCACTAAATGCAGCAATACTCACCGGATTTGAAAATGGGCTTGATTGGCAATCTGAATAACCTGCGGGGACGTTAAACGATTCCACAGTCAAAGCAGGATTCATTTCAATATTACATTCATGAATAGCATTAGTTGAATTTGAGTATGATATGTAGTTTGATCTACTTGTACTAGAGGCATCCGTACTATATTGTGCTTGCCATTGCGCAAATGTTTTAGAAACAGAACCTACAGTAGCGATTGTTGAGCTATACGGATTTACATACTGATTATTATCAGAGCTTCCACCAGAAGCAAAAGGGGTGCCAGTACTTACAACAAAAACACAATTTCCATTCGGGGAAACTGCGTTAACAATTCTATTGAATTTCATGATGCAACCAACTGTATTAGTTACAAAAAAATGGACTACGCCTTTAAATACAGTGTTTGGGGCGCTAATAAGGTTATTCCCTGTGATCGTGTGATTTTTACCACATAGAATTAATACAGCAGTGCCAGAGTAATTTGCTATACTGTTATTCAAAACATTTTGGTAAACATCATCTGTTATAGCCGGGCCATCAATATATATCCCAGCATTTTTTTTTCCTCCTGCAACACCAGGGGCATTATAAATTACATTATTTGAAAATGTTCCATTAGTGTTCGTTGGCGAGAATACTAAGCCGTTTCCAAAATTGTGTATTGCACCATTATCAGTCCAATAGGTTCCATAATCATGTATATAATTACTATCAACGAAAGGCCCAGTGCAACATGATGTTTGTATTCCATCATTTGAGGTGTGATGTATTGTATTGTATTGCAATTTTGGTAACCAACAAAAAAACAGTACTATTCCTTGGCCTGTTGTTGCCGCTCCCTGTGTTATAAAATTGCTAAATCCAATATCAGGCCATCCGGGATAATTAGTATAATCTTTTCTTGCACGACTTAATCCATAATCAACAAAACTCAATGTGTTATTTGTTACCATTGTATTTATGTTGCCAAAGAAAAACATTCCGTTGCCGTCCATATTGTAAATAGTATTACCATTTACATAAAGATCATGAGCATTGGTGGCAAATACAGCATGATTCCTACAATCATGAATAGTACAACTAGTAATCGATGAACTTCTCGATTGCGAAGCATCTAAAGTATTTAATTGATAATTAGAAAGGTCTACATTACTTATGGTGAGTTTTTTATATGTAGAAAACAACCCGTTATAAATCCCTTGCCTTATATTCATAGTTGTAGGGCTAACAGAAGTTTTTATATAAAGACGTTGTGCGGAGGCATCATAAAACCAATCATTAGTAGATGTCATCCACTGCTTTTGCTGGTATAAATAAAATTGGTTTGTGATGTTAGCAGCTGCCGATGTAATAGTTGATCCGACTGTGATTGTCCCAGCAGAGTATCCTGTTACTGTATATTCAACACTGCCAGTCCAATCTTGTTCAGTGCATCTTAATTTTGCACCAATTAAAGACTGTGTACTATTCCAGCCATCAAGCGTGGCCTGTAATCCAGATATTGTAGATCCACTTGTTCCTGTTACTGTTACTGGAGCACTCTCGGCATTTCTTGCAGATAAACCGTTTATATAAATCCAAAGAGGTGAAGTAGCCAATGAAGTGTAATAAGTTCCATCACCATTGTTTACCCATGTCGCGGTAGATAAATCAGAACTCCCAATTAATTTAGGTTGTGATCCTGTTCCATAGGAGCTTACTTGAATTGACCCAATTGAAATGATTATGTCACCTAAAACAAATGAATCTCCTTTATTAAAAAGAAAAACGTCATTTTCATTAAGCGTTAATGAACCTATTTTATTAATTGTAATCGGGTGCGATGCATCTAGCCCACTATTAGAATCATTTCCACTGGCTGAGAAAAAATAAGTAGTATTATTCATAAAAACACCGCCAAACTTATTTTTTATAACGCCTTGAGAGAAAGAGTTATAAACTAAAAAAATTAATAGTAGTAATGTTGTCAGGTTTCTCATAACTAAAATATTTCTCTAATTGTAAACCCAGAATTAACTTTAAAAGTACCATTATTTGAACTTGCAGCATGGGTTCCATAAAACTCTAGGTAATCACCCGTATTCAAATCAAAATCATAGTTAATCCATGCAGTACTGGAAGCACTAGTGGCCCCATTTGATGATTCTGTAGATTGATGAGGAATCACAACTACCCCATTTATATATATAGCACAGGCATTTCTTGCTGAAGTACCAGGATTTAAGAACCAGACATTACCAACTACTCTATATCTACCCGTCCTAGCAATTGTAATTTTTTGATTAACCGTACTAGCTAATGATCCGTAATTATCATAAATCAATGTATTTGTAGCTACTTTAGTAAGAGTTGATGTAGGTATTGAAGTTTGATCAGCATTGGAGTATAATCCAGCAGACATTGGTATTCTTTTTACATAATTAAAATTCCAATTAGATCCATCTGAAATTATAACGCATGATTCTTTAGCCCAAAAAAGTTGGGTTAAACTACCATCAATTGTTTCTGAACCATTTGGGTCTAGTGTAATCAATGATGAAACACTATTGGTAAACTGAAAATAAATTAACCCTCCAGTATTACCTACCGCTGTCGGAAGGGTGATTGTATAACCGCCACCCGATACAAAAATCATTTGTCCAAAGTTTGAGGTTGTTAGAGTAGTCGCTCCTGAGACAGTAGTATTTGTAACACTACCCATTGTACTAGCGACGTATGAAGTAACGTATTCAGTAGTAGCTATTTTTTTCGAGTTATCCGTAACACTTTGTGTTGTTGCAGTCATTCCGTTAGCCAAAGCGCCTGCAACTATTGAAGAAGCTGGCAATCCAGTTGCATTTGTAAGAGTTCCACTTGATGGTGTTCCCAAAGCGCCACCATTAACAACAGGAGCGCCAGCACTTCCAACGTTTACTCCTAAAGCTGTTTGAACTCCAGTTCCAGGTGTTAAAGTAGCAAGCGGTCCTAAACCTGATACATCGCTACTTGAAATAGCTAATGTAGTTTTAACTTGAGAAGGCGTTCTGCTTGCCCATGCACTTCCAACACTGACAATAAAATTATTTGTAGTAGGCGTAAGTCCAGCAATTGTTGTAAGATTTGGGTTTAATGGCTGCGCATCAGTAATACCATATCCTGATAATGTAGTTGGGATTCCGGTTAATGAAGAGAATGCAAGTGAACTAATCGTGGCGAATGACCCAAGCCCTAAATTCGTCCTGGCTGCCGATGCGCTGTTCAGATCCGAAAGATCATTCTTAACTCCTAGGAATGACAAATAAGTCGAATCATTCAGTTTACCGAGTTTTAACGATGAAACAGCGCCACAACATTTTATATCTCGGGTATTGATTGCACCGAGTTGATCTTTTCGAAGTTGTGCAAATGAAGCAATGCTCAAGCACATCAATCCGATTAAAATTATTTTTTTCATACAACTGGATAGGTTAAACTCCATTTATCTTTATCTGTTAATAGTGGGCCAGGATTATCAACCTTGGCGCGAATGTGCGCATAAGGCAGAATTACATTACCGTCTGGCGCAAAAAGTGTAGTGCTTGAAAAATTACCGTTATCCCAACAATATCCCTTCAAAACAGTAGCATCGCCATTGTTTGGCACTTCATTCGTTGATGCATCCCAAACTCCTTGAGGTGTTGGGACTCCATCTAAACGTGATACTTTACTATCTGTAAGCTGATCTATGTTGGCAGAAACATTTACGCGTGTCACGCTAGACTCTGTAGAGGGAGTGCGGATATTGGCATTAGTTGCCGCCTTTATCGTTGCATCGTCTGTTACTGCCATGATTATTTACAATTTTTAATTTGTAGAGTAATTAAAACCTGTTAAGGCTATGATATCACCATTTGATAAAGCACCGCTAACGCCGCCAATAACTAGTTTACCAGTTGAATCTATTATCACTGTGCACGTATTATTACTACCCGCCGCAAGAGTATAAAACTTCATAGAACCATTAGCACTAGATGCGTTAGGGAATACACCTGTACTAGTGACCTGTGATAGACCACCTCCATAAGTAACTGTCCCAGATAAAAACACTTGGCCGTTACCATCTATACGGTATCGAAGTGTGTTACCGCTCCAAGAGTTTACAAAAGAAGAAACTGACTGCCAGTTTTGATTTGCAATTGTAATCGTACCATTAGAATTAAATCTAAATTTTTCAACGTTATTAATTTTAACTATTACATCCGTAGGAATATTACCAGTAGATACAGACCCATTTACTACCGCAACGATATCCGCCGCATTAAAAAATGTTGTTCCGTCATCACCGAAAAATGAAACATCTCCTAAACCGTCACCATTTTGAACAGCCGTATGTCCTGTTATTGATGTATTTCTATTAGCACCAAGTACAAGAGCTGGTGCTGTTGTTGTGTTAGCGTACTTTAATATAGATGCTACAGGAGAAGTACCAAAAACCTCAAATGTTGCGCCCCCAATAAAAGTGCTAGTACCTAAACCTAAATTACCAGAAGATGTATTATATATACCTGTGCCAACAACATTTGTACCGTCCGATTTCACCATTTCATTGTTTGCTCCAGAATTTGTAATCCCTCCGCCGGCGCCTGCCTTCCATGTCCCATCGCCACACCAAAATGTCGATGAACTTGCTCCTGTTCCTGAATTAAGGTGACTCACGGATAAATTCCCGCTTACATTTGAACCCAATGGGATTAGATCGCCAGAAGTAAGATTAAAATCACTAAGAATAATTTTTTTCAAAATTCTATTAAAGTATTTAGCATTGTTTTGGTGTGCGCTATTTGTTAGCAGTGAATCGGCCTGAGTATTCAATACCGTTCGATTCGATTGAGATAATCCTATGAAAGGGGTTAGAAGCAAAGCAAAAATTAATTTTTTCATATAATGTTTCTTAAATTGTTGTCCTTCTGAGTTAACCAAATGTCTGCACTTTGTTCAGCGAAGCGAATATCACCACTAGGCTGATTTCTGTTAAATGCTTCTTGCTGTGAACTCCATTCAACTCCATCAATTACCAGGGAACCTTTAATTGAGTGTTTTAATGCCATTTGAATCTTATTCAAGATATACATTGGCAAGTTAGTAAATTGAAGCCATTTTTGAAATTTCTGATAGGTGGCTGTATCTATGGCTTCGGAGGTTAGATCTATCGAACTTGATAGCTCCGATATTCTTTCTAAAAAAAACTTGCATGGCACCCGCAAAGCGAAATAGTTTTCGTCAGTCGGATAGTTCAATCCTGCATAATTCTTTTGACTCTTAAAGTAAAGTAGCTGACTACCGTTATTATTATCGACGGCTACCTCTTTAGCGAATGAGTGAAAATCTGATTTGTATTTATTATCAGCGTCACTTATTACGTCCAACGTAATGTCCAGCGTTTCCTCATCAAGCGTACCGCCATTAGACTCGTTTATAAAGAACTGAACTAGTTGGCCGCATAATGGAGTAGATATATCATTGCCCGTAAAGTTAAAATCATAGGCTGCAAATGTTTCGCTTGATGGCGCTGTTGTCAGTGTCGCGGAATTTATCTCGATTATTGCAACGTTCCCGGGGGCGCCTATTGAGAATCCGAAACCTAATTCAAGCCAATAATCAGCTAATGTAAAGCTGATAGAGAAATCCATAGCGCCGAATGCCTGATTTGCGGACGAAACTAATAATGGCGATAGAGTTACGAACCCGTCGTCACTTGCAAACATTGAGCAAAATAATTGATCGCGTTGCGTTCCTGTAGAGTGATTATTGCCAATGAATCTTATTGTATAATCACCAGGAGGCCACCCGAAAGAATAACCATCAGGACGAAGAACTTTGAGGTAATAACTATCTCTGAAGTTATCCCCGTGCAAGCTTCCGTCCGATTTGATCACTCCATTTGAAATCCATGCCCATGTTTCTTGAAAGCTGCCGTTTCCGTGTTGTGTCCAAGGGGCTAATGTTGCTATGAAAGTTGAGTTCGGAAACGATAGTGATACCGCCGAGCCTGAAACGAGTGATTTTGTCGGTTTAATGAAATCGATCATAGATCCGTTACGATCCTTCATTATCATTACATAATCCTTACTTATATCAGGAATATTGCTGACTTGATGCTTTATCGGATCATCGCATTGCCATTGATGTATATACGGTTTGGGGTTTACGAAGCCGAATGATTCTTCCGCCATCCGTTCATTATATGTCTTATCGTTGATCGACCAGAATTCAATTGGATTGGCTTTTGATATGGGCATGAGAACAAAAGTAATTTATTCGAACTCGTCTTCAAAATAAGGCTCTTCGAAGTAATGTCCTGAATGAGGGGGTGTAGGCGAGCCAGACACTTCCGTAACATAAGCATAAGTATCAGGAACGATAATATCCATATGTTCTTTTGCCTTGAATGTGGCTTTGAATAGTCCTGTTGAAGCCTGTAATTCGAAAGATTTAACAAACATTTTTTTATGCCCTGATTTAGTCATACTGATGCCCACTGAACGATTCTTTAATAGCACCATTGTTTCATATTCCTGCAAGGATATGTAATGCTGAATGTCATACAGTTCATCCAAATGTAAAAATTCATTTGAAGGAGCGATATCACCTTTCTCGTTGACTACGTTGCCATTATCGTCACCTGGACATGATGTTGACATTTCGGATTGCATATTAAAGTTGCCTTCCGCAGATCCGAATTGAAATACCGATGAAAGATATTTTTGCATAGGGATTGAATATACATTTAGCCACCGAATAAAGTTTCTGGCCGGCGTGATGGCTGAATTGTACCGCGTTTCTGGATTTAGTAATCCTGTGATTGAAGAAAAGTTTTCGTTAGTGGCAGGACGGAAAGTGCCGTCACCATTAGAATGGAGTATGATGACGAACATATCATCATCATACGTGTAATTCGATGATTCTTTATTGCCAGTTCTCACAGTCGTTTCAATGGTCAGACTAGCTGCAATCCACGAACTTAAATTCTGAAATGTTTTCCCTATTTTTTTAAAGAATGAGTTTCTGGTTTGACTAGTCTGCGCATCATCTATCCCCGAAGGTATTCCTATGCCAGTAGAGTCTTGCGATTGCCATTTCTGATAACCCTGTTGGATGCTCCTGTATTGTACATTAGGATCGTAATAACGGCGAATAGTCCAGACGTTTGAAATCAAAATACTGAATCCGGAATCATCAAAGAAGTGATCCACTTCCTCAACTCTAAATCTCATCACACCATCAACCAATTCATAACCCATTCCTAAGTTATCTATGGGATTAATCCCTTTGAACCAATCTTGTAGGCTTGAGAATACTGGTTTATCAGCGAGTAAATAACCGCGCAAATGCAATCCTTTCATGTTGGCTTTTAGTGACCCACAACCGGCATCACCATAAACTCGCTTGGTCCATTGGTTTCCTAAATAATCTGAATAAAAAAGATCGGATTGCCCAGCGATGCGATCAAGTATACCATAACCCACATCATGAGTTAAGAATGCGTCAGTATTGGTTAGATCACGCGTTGTATTGAATTCAATATTGAAAGCGTTGTCTGCCCCGTAAGCCTCCAATCCTTCGAAGGGAGTTAAATCAGTGATATGCCAATCAGTTAAAGTATCGGCAGGATTGTCCACCCTGGCTTGCATTACTTGGCCCTTTGTAATCGCTATTGTTCCACCTACGACATGCCCGTCTGTACCAGCAACAAACCATTGTCTTTGCTTAATTGCTAATCCTGTACCTCCTTCATCATCAATAGTAATAGGGAAACTCCCAACCGGATCAAACAATCCTCCATAAGCAAAATCCCCCTGATTAGAATCGTCATGAATAGAACTAGAACCTCTATATTTTTGATAACTACCTTTACACCCGGCCATCTGTTCATATCCAGAATCATGACTCCACCCGTCAGTACCCCATATATAATAACGCCCGTTTCTATCTTTATAAGGAAAAGTGAACTCATCATTATAGATTCCGAATAATTTTATCGCATCATATTTATTCACCAACAATTCAGTATCGGCAGGTAGTTCGTAGTCGGTGACAAACGGATTGAATGTTCCGACATACAAGTCTTCTAAAAACCCATCATTACTCACATAATTTGCAACTGCTCTATATGATTTGTTTAATTTTATTGGCGTTCCTACATTTTGCTGAATATAGAAGTCAATGTTTGTCATCTTTGTAAACTTACCATTCTTTGCCCTCATGAAATCAGCACTTGCTGCATAATTAGGATCGTCTTGCTGCATGCCAGACATTGTGAATTTAAGCTTTTTTATAATGAAATCGCCGTCATCTATAGGGTTGAAGTACGGTACGATCTGATTATAGCTTTTAGGGTCTGTCGCGTCCGCCCGGCTTCCATCTGCGCCGGTCGTGATCGTGAATGTAATCGCAGATTGCTCAGTGATCTCCTTTAAGGATTCAGTGTCGAATCCTATTAAAAAAATATCGTTAGTGATATCAAATACTTGAAATGAGGTGTTATACTTTAAATAGGCTTCATATTTCTTAATCAATTTTTGAGCGGGCAATGGCAAAGTAAAGCTTGGGGCAGGATCAACTGGATTTCCGTCTATGTCGGTAACGGATTTTAAATCAACTTGAGAATCGTAACGATTAATGATTCGCGTCCAGAAATCATTCTGAGTGAACGTGCATTCGACCATGTGGTCTTGATCGAGAGTTTCAATCAATAGACCGATAGCTTGTTGACCGGTGAATATCGTTACGAAATGACCGTCGTCATATTCATCGATTTCGACTTTAACATCAACCTCAGCATCAGCACCATAAATCTTTTCGATGTTCAAAATCCAATCACGACCACCATCCTGATCGCCATTGCTTCCATAAAAGCCCATTGATCCCTTGAAGTACTCGACTAAGGAATTAAAATCAGGGTGACGCTCTAATCCGATAGTGCATTTATCCCAACCGGAAGGTTCGGAGGCAATGAAGCTACCTTCGATTGCGTGCGAATATGTGAATCGCCAAGTCATTTATCGAGCCATGCGCCCATAGAAAGCGCTCTTTGGCGTTTAGCATAATCCTCACGTTCTTTGATAGTCATGTACACCATTGCGCCAACCTTTGCGTAATTGACCTCTTTAGGTTTATTCTTCTTTACGGAATCATCAATAGCTGAAAGTCTTTGTACAACTTCCTGATTCATTGCTTTGGTTGACTGAAACTCTCTTATTCCGATGTCTACCAATTGATGACTGATCAAATCCATGTGTTTCGTGTCCATCTTTTTGAGAATAGGGTCAGAAACTTCATTTGGTAAAATCTTAGTCCCTTCTTTTAGATAGCGCAATTGTGGCTTATCATAAATCTCCAATTTACCAGAACGCTCAATGCCTATTTCAGCGCCCTTCTCGGCCACAGTTGCCCATCCTTCTTCTGAATAATGAGTACCCTTGAAATAGGCTGGTATTTTCTGGGATAATACAACAGCTTCCTCAGCTGCGCCTATTGCGGTAATCAGTTCTATTATAGGTGCCGTTAATGGTAGTCCTGGCAACTGTTCAGCGATAGCTTGCGCAGTTTTAACAAGAATCTGCCCAGCCGCAACTTCTTTATCGAAAATAGCCTTACGTCTCTGTTCTTTGGCTATTTGATCCTGAGCTTTCTTTTGCTGAGCTGCATATTGTTTTTCTATTGCCGCTTTCGCCTGCGCATTATCGCCTGCTAGCGCTAATTCAGTGTCGTGACGTTCGGACAGATCAGATAGATACTTGTTGTAAGAGTCTATTTGGTACTGAAATCCATTATCGACTATTTGCCCAACCGATGTTACAATTTGTTGCTCTAATTGAATTGTTAGCGTGTGCGTTTGCGCTGCAATTTGTTTTTGAAAAGCAATTTGATTTTCCGAAATCTGCTTTTTCTTTTCCGAAACCTGCTTGTCGATTTCTATAATATCCTGCGCATGCCTCTTCTCTAATTCTTCGTCTTGCTTGAACGCAAACTTTTTTTCTTGAAGAATTTCTATTTCATTCTGTAGAGTATCGTTCTTTGCTTCTAGTTCTAGCTTCGCCTTTTGAATATTGTAATTCTTGAGCGATATTAATCCGAACCTGAACTGATCATTAAGCGCCTCGATCGCTTTATTATTTCCGGTTGATGTCTGGTTACCTTGCGCTTGTAATTCTTTAACCTTAGTGTCTATTGTCAATTGAACAAGGTCGCGCGCATTCTTTTTGCGTAGCTCGAGAATAGCAGTATCATTCGCTTGCTCAATGCGTTGCTCCTGCAAAGCGAACTGATTATCAGAATCTAATATTTTATTCTTAGCGTTAAGGATTAATTCAGCCCGAAGCTTGATGTCGTCACCAGCTTGCTTGCGTATTTGATCGCTAGTGTCTTTGTCGAGATGTATTTTATCTTGAGCTGAAAGCCGCAAAGCCCTGAGCTCATCAGCTTCCTTTTTCCCAATCAATTGCTCTTCTAGTTCGCCATTGTTTTTAAATGCCTCCAATTTTTCTTCAAGAGATGAAGATTGATTCGATATTATTCTGTTATTGGCTTGCTTGTTCGATTCGATGATAGCAACATTTAATTCGTCTCTTGTGGTTTGCTCTTGCTTGGCAGCTTCGCGAATCACATCAATCTGCTCTTTGATTAACTCAACTTCGGAAGCCTGAATACGTCTAGTTCCCTCGAATTCACTTTTCTTAGCATCAGTGAGTTTGGCACGGGCCTCAGCTAATTCTTTGACCTGATCATAAGACTTCTTTTGCAACACAGTCTCATTTTGCAGTAAGTCTTTTATTTTCAGCTCAGCCACATTAGCAATACCGAGCTTTTTGAAGTATGCCTCTTGAATATTTACTTCTAGTTGCGCATCCTGGATTTTCAGTTGCGCTTCTTCTCTCCTTGCAACATTAGCCTTTACAAGTGCGTCATATCTCTGTTGTAGCGAATTGGATTCTTTCTCACGCACGGTAAATAACTCCTTTTGTTTTTCAAGTTCTAATTCAGCGCCTTCCTCAATAAGAATCATTTCTTCTTTACGAAGTTCATTTTGCATTTCTATAATTTCGGTGTTAGCCTTAAGTCTTTTTTGATAATCTCCCTGCGATTGAATCCATTTCTCAAACACCAAAAGCAAAGGAGAGAATGAAAATAATATTTTATCCAAATTCTTACTATCGGTTATGTAGTCGAATGTTGCTTTGCCGAGAGATTTCATTTTTGATTGAACTATCTCTAATGCAGTAGTCCACTGAGCACTGAATTCTTTCGCTCGATCGGCACCTTCAATAGTCCCTTCTGTATATAAATTGACTGATTTACGCAAAAGTTCGAATGCTGCAACTATAGCCGCTATTCCTAGAACTACAGGATTAGTTATGAGCGTTAATAGTTGTGCCCCCATCTTTTTAAGAGATTCAGTGCTTTCAATTGCGGTCGGTGATATTTTGCTCAATGCTGGCAATGCCTCCTCAATAGCCTTCTTATATCCTCCAACTTCACGCTGAGCATTGCCCAGAACTAGATCAAACTCTTTCAGTTTATTATTGCCATCAGTCACGAACTTTTGTAAATCCTTGAATTGTTGTGAAGTGCTGCCAATGCCTCCTTCCATCGATTTAAGTTGCTTCGTGGCGTTGGCTACTTTCACCGCAAGATCGTTATAAGATCCAGCCGCTAAATCAGTAGCTTTCTTTGCGTCAGTTACAATCTTTTGCCCGGCTTGGACTTGTGCGTTGAGGTCAGTAATACGTTTTAGCGCGTCAGCTTTTACCGATGAATCAACAGCCGCACCCATCTTGGTGTATGCATCAGTCGCATCCTTTAACTTATCTTTCAGGTCCTTCAATGATCCTAACTGAGCATCGCTACCAGGTCCTTTATCTTTTGATGACTGATTGAGCTTGTCAATCTGATCTTGCAGCATTTTAATCTGATCAGTCAATGATGTGAGTGACTTTTTATAAGCCTCATTTTGCTGAACCGCTTGCGCTGTCACCTGAGCGCCGTTGTTGATTGTGTCTTGGCCTTTCTTGGTAGCCACATCAGCTTGAGTTATTTCTTGCTCTAATGCATCTACGGACTTTTGTATTGCCTGCATGGAGGCGGTGTAACCAGCAGCAGTCTTTTGGGCAGATTGCAACATTGCATCCAAAACAGTATTAAGTTGTTGGGTTTTGGCTATAACCTGATCTAACGGCGTGGTGTCGTCGAAATCAAATATTTTCTTAATGTCAATCGGATTATCTGCCATTGCGTTGCGCTGCGATTAAACTATCTAATCGATCTTTAAGGCGAATGATTATACCGTCCTGATAACGGATTCTTTTATTCAATTGATTTATTCTGGCGTTGTAGTTAAGATTTGTTGCCTTCGCCAGGCTATCAATAGACCCTTTGGTAATGCTTGAATTTATGCTATCTAGTGAATCTGCAAGGTGAAATGATCTGCGCTCTGTTTTAATGCGATCAGTAGCATAAAACGCAATAGCAAGCAAAATGACTACGATTCCGATAGATAATGCTTTCATGACCTAAAGATAATAAAAAAGCGCACGGCTCAAGTGCGCTGATTCTAACTTTCAATTTTGAAGCGTTTAACTAAACTTGATTGAAGAACGTTGAGCTTATCTTTTAATAACAAAGACCTGAACTGAATCAATCTTTATTAATTTATTTGAGTTTGTGATTTCGCTTACTGGCTCCCAAGTATTACCCCATCCCAAATGTATTAATCCTTTCCAGAACCAATGCTTTATTCGCTTTAGCTCGATTGAACCATAATATTTATCGTGGATTTCCACAGTTGGAGTATCAAGGACTATTGCGTGGATATAATTGTATTTATCATGGAGCTCGAACAATCGCGCCTTAATTGAATCTTTGCACGGAATTTTGACAGCGCGTTCAGGAACTTCGCTTAAATCGAAATCCGCTGACATTGTCCATCCAGAAGATAGGTTGCTTCCGTTTTTTTTAATTCCTTCAAGTTTAGAAAGCCATTTCAAAGAATTTTGTTTCAATAATTCATCAACTTGGCTTTGAGGGATGCTTATTACTTTAGTGACTACAACACTGTCGCCTTGTTTATTTTTATATTTGGTTGAGGTCTGCTCATTGCTTAGTTGTATAGCCGCGTCACGACCTTGTTCGGCTTGGTCAGCTCTATTGGCTTCATGCTTTCCATGAAAAAATAACACAATGATGACAACCGCCATTAATGCGATTAACGACTCACGCCAATTTTTTAGCAAGATCAAGATTAAACTCATCCGATTTAAAGCTTTATTATGGTTATGAAACTGTTATCAGATTGTCGGATATATGATGCGGGGAACACGTCCACTCTCATGTATCCGTGATAGATTCTATATTTCTCTTTCATCCCATTGGATTTAAGGTCCCGTAATAAAATGCCGACATGGCGCCAGTAGCTAAACAAAACTTAAAAAACATTGTTGCTATTCTGCTGGGGCAAAGGGCTTCTAGTCTATCTAAAATTGACGCCTCACCCAAATATGTGATAGGGAGTTCCCTGAAAGCATTCAAAGTAATATTGAAAATAAGCCATCCGGAAAAGAAGCACCCAAGAGCAAAACAAATATTTTGCAAAAGGTTTAATTCGTGGATATGAGCAATTGCCCACAAGCTCAATGACGCGATGCTACGATATATAGCCTCGAATCCATGAAAGATATGAATGTTACGCTTGATTTTGATTGCATTCCAATAAGCGTCAGCGATAATGAATAGAATCCAGATAACGAAGATCATCCGATGAGATTTATGAAACAATGGACATTAGCCATATTCCTTTGCCTGATTTGTACTTGTCCGCCATTGCTATTATTCGATGTGCTTGTGTTGCCCTCTATGGTTTGAAATAAGCCAGCTGCTTTATCCATCCATGCAAGAAATAACCCAACATGGTCAGGAGAATTATCTTTATCCCAATCAAAAGTAACTAGATCGCCTGGTTTAGGATTTTGAGTTCTGTGGTCTGACCAAAGATTAACAGCAAAAGGAACTGATGCAAAGCCTTTATAGAAGTCTGTTTTGAATTTCGGGTGGCCAAGTGAGCAATCAGCCTGCGCGTATACCCATGAACAGAATATGCCACACCATTCGGCTGGAGAAAAACCAAACCATTGATTGAATTTTGTGATATTTGATCCTGCCGGATTCTCGGTTACGCCAATTTCATGTTTGGCTACTTCGATGATGCGTGATCGAATTTCGTCGGTTGTCATTTGTGTATCCATAATTCAATGATCGTGACTACGAATCCAATTAATCCAATGGCGCCAAGAAATTTATTTTTAACCGACTCCAATGACGTAACGCGGCCATTTGTTTTGGTTGTCTGGATAAGGATGAAGTCAATCTTTTCATCCATTGCTTTTTGACGCTCATCTATGCGAGCGAGTAGAAGTTGATCTTCCATTATTATTGTAGCTTCTGATTAACCTTATTCTCAGCGTAAGTAACGGCCTTACCGAGCGCACCATAAACTATGCGTTGGCCAGCATAACCAAGTATTAGAGCTGCGAAGAAAAAAGCCAAATCAAAATATTCCCACTTGACAATGTTGTCAGGCCCATAGTCTAGCAAAATAAAATAAGCAAGTTCAACAAAAGGAATAATCAGAAAAACTGAAATAAGAATTGTAATCTTATCGTCCTTCCAAAGAAGAACAAAGACGTCACTCAGGCTATCGTCTGGCTTGAGTTTATCCAGTTCGAGAACCTTTTGACCTACATGAAATCCGATTCCAAGTAGTAAGCAAGCCAGTATGACAAGATATTCCATTATTGATAAGGTTTAATTGGTAAAGTCACAAACACTTCGAAATAAAAAGGCACCGAATTTGTTCCTAGTGATGAACTCATGGTTATCCAGTATCCAATAACTTCCACGCCGGTACTGTTCATTTCTTTTTTTTCGACTTAAAGTAAGCGATTTTTGAGTAGAATTCAAAGACGGTCAATTGTTTGGGATTGTGCACGCCGAACTCTTCAAGGTTCGTACAAAGTTCTTCGAAAGCTAAATCCATTTTACGAATACAATTTTCTGGATGACCTTCTGCGAAAACATTGGGCTTCATCAAGGATATTTGATAGTCAGAAATACTGTTTATTTGAGGGATTAAATCTTGTTTGGCCGTCTTTAGGTATTCAAGTTGTAAAAGGACTTTGTCTTTCAATTGCATGAAATAGTAAAGGGTGTCTCCACTTGCCAGTTCTTGCGGGAAGTAGAATTCTAATTGGGAATTAATTTTTTTTTTACTTCCGTCAGGACTTCTTCGAGTTCTCTTTGCGTAAGATCAGACTCTTTGCCTATTCGGCCCGAAAGTGTGATGAGGTTCGTTTCTGAATGGTCTGTGATCTTAGCGCCATCGAACTCTTCAACGAGAACACCAAAGGCCAAATGCTGAATGTTTATTCCGTTCAAGAGATAGAAGAAATTGAAGTGCATGTTTGTGCGTTCATTGGCAGCATCTTCCAAACGATTGGAGGCAATGAACAAGTCAAGGTTCTCGTAATGCCTTGCTATGTCGGTGATGTCAGAGCCTATTCCTGAATTTTGAATAAGATATTTTTGAAACTCCCTGAATCGCCATGTTGGAAGTTCTTTGATCGATTCTTGTATTTTGATTTTACCTTCTTTTAGAGAGCGCATTAGCGAGGTGGTTCTGGTAGTGGCATCCAGTGAGTAATTTCCGTGTGACCTTCTGGCTTAAGGTCATCTTTCCTAACCCAATGTCTCATTGTCCAGCATGCAACATGCTGGAATTTACTTTTATTGATAGTCAGATAATCTCCGTAATGATCAGGATTACGTTCCTTGCAGTCTATCCATTCAGCATTTTCCATACAATACTTGTCCCGATAAATGGGATAGCAATATAGGAAATTTCAGATGAATAAAAAAAATATAGTAATGCGGCTTGCCCAGCGCATAGCCAGAACCCTAAACAGAAACCACACACGCTTATTGGCCAACCTTTAGGCCGATGGACTTCGTACCAAAGAAATAATCCCCACTTTTTAAGGGTGAGGATTATCGTAGTGGTTATACAGGAAGTAATTAACGAGAGTGCGAGTAATCCAATCATCTATTCAGAGTAAAGGCATTTAACTGTGATAAATCCTCTCCGATCCATTTGACTATGAAGTCCAACGAATCTATAAATTCGCCATCGCCTTTTCATCTATGATGCAAACGTGGCCTCATTAGCTTGAATCAACCAACGCTTTGCTGTTTGGTCGTAAAGCAACTTAACACAACGTTTTGCTTGTAAAACATAAGAAGTTCCACCGCAATCGAAACGGTTCGCGGCTACGCTGCCTGCGTCAGCATCTGACAAAGTCAAATGGAAAGCAGAGAAATTCACTAAAAGCAATTCTTTCCATTCGCTTGCTGGGGCCACTATACCGGTAAGAATTAGATTTGCCGCAGATGGAGCGAACCGCGCAACAGCAGCGCCTTTAGTGTCGTAATCATTCTGATTCGCTGCAATAGCGAAGGGCTTCACGAATCCAGGTTTAAAGGCAATTTCGCCTACACGAATTCCACGTGTGTCGATGCCTTCGGTGAATTTGATTGCATTTTTCATTATTGTTTGGTTTAATGTGCCACTAATTTATTCTTTTTCTCCAATAGATGCAAAATTTCCTTTTTCGTTTCTGGCAACACTCCATCAAATGCTTTGCTTTGATCGATATACATGCCGTGTTTAGCAACATGGTCGAAAGTCCAAATATTAGTCTCTGATTTTAGTCCTAAAATATGCGGGTGAGTATTCATCTCGACCGTTGCAAATCCAGCCCGATTCAAAGCGCCATTTGAATCCATATCAAGTGAACGATTACGTCCATCGGTCCAAAGTTTATAATTACACTTCTCTATCGCTTTGCGTGAAATCCTTCTACCGGCCCCTATGCGTGCGCGTGTAACAATATTAGCCCGTCCATCATTTACATCGATGAAATGAATTTTATCCATGATCATCACATCTTGATCTGAGGTTGCATACCAATCGAAAAGAGATTCTTTAACTATGTCGTCTGATCCGAGTGTGACTACATAATCCCAATCCATTTTTTGAGACATGAAAAGACCGTAATTCCACTTCTTGCCAAGCGGCTGATTCTCATGCCATAAATAATTTACCCCTAATTCATTGCACAAATTGGCATCTTCATGCGTTGATACAATGCATAAAATGCGTTGCCCTAATCGCTTGAGATTGTGTAAACAAATGCGCGTAATTTCAGGGCGTTCCCAAAGAGGGATAAGGAAAAGATTCTCAGAACTCACGATTCAAGAACTGTAATTAAGTTCTCAATGTAAGTTTGCGTTAGTGCTGCGCTTGCACCGCCAGGAGTAACTCCGTCAGATTGAAATATTGAATTATATTCAGCCTTTAAAACCCTTTGGCCGTTATAATACATCCAAATTTGACTACCAACAACCTCAACGCTAATCGGTGTCGTTGTAGTGTGGTTGTAATCTTTTGCAGTTGCGCCATTGTCGATTCTTAAGAATCCATTATGCGCGAGATAAATTTTGTTTGCCATATTTATTCAAATTGTGGTTCAAATTCAGGTTCAAAGAAATGTCCAGTTGGTTGCGGATTAAGCGAGACGTCAGGACAATTCTCAAGGTAATTCAAAGTGCATTCAAAACGAAATCCGGCCCAGGGATGAATTAGTTCTTGGTTTTTAAATTGATCAATCGTGTAGCCCTTAAATACATTCGCAGCTCCTTCCCATATTCTATTAATAGTAAATGTGCCAGTTTCAATAGCTGCATTAGTAATCACTCTTTGCGCTTGCCCTTTCAGTATTTCAACATAGCGATAAGTTAGTGTAGGATTGATAACCTCGAGATTAAACCAAAATATAATCGATATTTGCGCGTTCATCCGAGCGTAGCGCTCGAATTCATAGTCAGCTATCGTGATCGGATCCTCCACGCGGAAGAATGATTGTGACGGGAGGTTATCATTGGGCATACAATCCAAAAGATCAATCCCTTTGCCTTGCCATACTTCTGGATAAATCCAGTTTTTACCTGTTGAGTCTTGGCGAACTGATTCCCATGAACGGCCGAATGACTTCTCTAGCCACGGCAATCCAGCCGCTAATGCAAGTTGCATTTCCTGAATCGGTCCATCGATATTAACCGGATCGTCGATAACCGGTACCAAAGGATTTTTAAATGATGCGCCCTGTGACATAATCTAATCGAAATCTTTTGAAGCCTCCTGTTCTGTTCTTCCTGGTAACCATTCGCCTTGATCATAGTCTAAAAGATGCAAATGTACATGCCAACCACATCCTTTTTCTGGAACTTCACGGTGATAAAATGATGCGGTAACTCTACCGTCCATATGAATGTGATGATTCCCTACGCTCATTAATTGACCGCAATTGCATTGAATGTGTGGGCGTCTTGTTTCTCCTTTAGTATTGGTAACAGGATACCAACAAGGCATATTTGCCTTTTGTACCATTTCATTATTCCCTTTTGGTATTCTTATCATGCTGAAAGTAATCTGTTAACTTCGTAAAGTATTCCCGGCAAGAAAACATCTTGCTTTAATTCTTCTAAACGCTGATCTTGTAATGCAAGAATATCAGAGCCATATTTCTCTTGAAGCATGGGGGTTTTTGAGTCAGTGTCGTCGATTTCTAAATCAGTGCCTTTAACGCTTGCTTTGACACCTTGATAAAAGTCACCGGTATCAAATAATTTAATCGGCCCGAAAGGCTTACCGAATTGTTCAACTGATCGTTTGGAGTAATTAGGCAATGAACTCCCATCGCCTTTTTGCCCATCACGTAGCTGGAAAATAATTTGATCTTCAATTTGAGGCGCAGCATCTTGAATCACTTTCTCGGCAATATCGGGAAGTGAGTCTTTTAGCGTTTGCAGTTTCGATATGACTTGTTCGATGACTTCCATTTATTTTGATGAAGGCGGCCAAGGCCCAGAAACACTCCACGCCCTCTTAAATCCACTCAATTCAGGAAGATTCATAATAATATCTTCATCTTCTTTGTCGACTAAAACATGAATTTCACCATCCGCCAATCTAACAAGCGTTCCAATTATTTTTGGGCTTAATGCAGGGTCGATCTTATTAAATGAATCAACTCCAAATCGAATACTTTCTAATTTTTCTTCTAAATCCATAGGGGTATTAATTTTAAATTGTTGACCAATCACTTCCGAACTTCTTATCGCAAGGCAAGCATGCATCATTCAAATCAGATGTATCGAAAGAAAGCGCTTTAATGCTCTTCTCTAACTGTGATGAAACGCCGGGAGTATAGTTGTCTTTGTTATTGAGTGCATACATCGCCAGATCGCGAGTCTGTTTTGAAATTGTGTTGTTACGTACTGAGTTCGAAATCATCAACAAAACATCTTTCGCTACTTGCTTTAAAAGCGGATCTGAGAACAGATATCGTTCACGACAGAGGAAATCTGTAACATCGCATTTAACCGTTAAATCCAGGTTAAGTCCAAAATTCTTAGTGTATTGATAACCATTCATGCGGATATCCCAAAGCAATCCTTTGCCCCCTGCCGCAACTATATCCGCTTGCTGAACTACGAAAGGTTGCACTTGAATCCATTCGCTCCATGAACTCCAATATCGATAATCATTGTTGCAAGTGGTGCAATATGGTGCGGTAGCGAAATCATATCCTTTATTAATAGCTTGAGCGCCTGGGATAAGATCGTCCTCATAATAACCAATGTAGAATGATCCTCCGGGCGAATAGTCATCAGACAGATATTTTAACTGAATCTCGCTAGTGCCGTCTTTGATGTTGGTCCATTCGAAAGAGTTGGCTTTAGTCAAAGTCAAGTCAATCGTGAAAATAGGCTCCTGTTGCGATGAATGGAAAATATAAAGCGTCGGCAAGGCATTAGCCATTGAGAATTGGGTGCCTAATCGCTTAATAACTGTGATTACATCACGATTATATTTTAAGAAAATCTCAAATCCCACAAATCTTGAGGACTTGATTTCTTTGTTTAGCAAAGAACCTGCCCCATCGAACAACTGAACGTTTTCGAAGATCGATTTTGTGACTTCATTCAATTTTTTTTCGGTGAATACTCTCGATAATAGCTTTGAAGCTCCTGCATTGGTTATTGCTGCGATCTTTTGAGCGAGTAAGTTTACCTCTGTCCACCAAAGAGGGCTTACATCAGGAGCGTTTCCGGTATTGCCCGCTTGAATTGATTCGTAGACCTTATTATCGGTGAATCGGACCCAATCAGCCGGACCGGTTGCGACGCCGTAAGTTATGCCTATTTGGAAAGCATTGAAATTGAACTGATCGTAATTGAAATCTGCCTGATCGATGTTTTGAATGGATATCAAAGGGTGTTCATCCTGAAAATAAAGGCCGCTTTCGCTTGCCGTGAGGCTTGGTGGCAGCGTTGGGTAATCGGGGTTATTGTTTTGCCTCCATCCGACTAGACCGGCTATACAGGCTTGGAAATCCTTTTCTCGGTACATTCTGTAAATGTAGAAAATATTTTAGGAAAAACTTGTATATCGGAAATTTCCGATATACATTTACATCATGGTTGGCGCGGTTGCTGGCCGGAAATTAAAAAACGATCAAAAATGGGAATTTTAAATGTGGATTTTTTCAATCAGTTCGAATGCAGAAGAAAGTTGACTCTTTATTCTAGATCGAACATTACAATTACTCAAGCGATTCAGGATTTAAATTTAGCAATTGCTAGCTACGCTCTTAGCGATAGGAACAATCCTACAAAACTTAAAAATCTTATTGATTGTCGTGACTGGCTTAAGGTTGTTCAGCCAACGGAACAAGATGTCGAACAATGGTTAACTACAACTAAAATCTTAGCGGTTTCTTGATCGTTCCGTCAGGCGCGGGGACTGCGATAGTGCCTTTTTAAACCCAAATAATATGCAACGAGTAAGAATTATTCATCCGCACGATATTTATAAAGGAAAAATCGGTTATGTCGTCGAGCGCATAGATCAGCATTCGCTTTGCACTTACGTGGTTATGTTCATCGGTAAAAATATCAAGAGAGCCTACCAAAGAAACGAAATTAAATTCCTTAAAACCCCAATCTAATATGACCCCAATCCCCTCAACAATCGACTTAACAGGGAAACTTCCTGTTGTCCTTTACACATCAGAAGGCGAAGCATTACCCACTGAATTGCCTTACACGATATTCGAAGCCAACGAGCCTACGGTTGAAGTGGACTGCTCACAAGTGAAAGATTCATGGGAATCAGGCATGGTTGACGATGTGGTCATGGCTCTCAATAAGTTCCTCGGTACTGATGATTATGACATTGAAATAATCGGCACTGAAAAGATTCTACCCTTAATGATTCGTGTTGAGCGTGATTCTGTAGGCTGGTTTGTTCAGCCTTTGAAGACACTTGCATTGGATGATCCGTTCGGCGTTGGGGACACTATACAACAGGCTATCGATGCTTTCATCCGCGCATGGGAGAATAAAGGCCTACCTTCGATAAGGAATAATTATAAGTGGGTTGGTAAAGAATCAATGTGGGGCTAGATGATTCACTCCGCTAAAATATTCATCCCTAAACGCAACGGTGTAAAAGTGCTGGATTGCAAGACAATGATTTGGTATTTTTATTCTAACAATTGGTTTGAAATGAAAGAAGTGTTTAACAATAAAGTGGTGAGATATGGTACTAAGGGGTGATTTAGTAAGCCGAGCCTATATTGACCATTGCGAATCTTTTGCTAAAAAGATTTTTGCGCCTGCTGATATTACTATAGTCCAGGTTAATGCAATATTTACAGTCATTGTATCTCTTCATAATGGATTTTATAAGTACACATTTCAATCTGAATTGTTTGAGAATTACGCATCTGTTGATACTCTTGAAGCAACTCTAAAGCGTCATAGAAAAGTATTCATTTCAAATGTCATATCACTACTAAAGCAATCTATCAAATGACCCTCAAACTTAACGAACTCCGCATCGGCAACTGGATCCAATTCATGGACGAGCAGCCGCAACAATTAACGACTTACACGCTTGCATCGCTTTGTCAGAATCCAGTGGCGTTGGAGTTTTATAGGCCGATTCCGATAATGAGAACGGGGCTTAATTTAATGCTCAATCTTAAATTTGTAGATGAGTCTTGGTTCCAGCACGGATTTAATTTCACGGTTAGAAAAAAGAATCATTGGTTCATAGTGGATAGTGGTAATATGCTAAGGAGGGTGGACTATCTACACGAAATTCAGAATATTTTTTTCGCTATTTACGCAACAGAAGTCCACGAATACAGTAACGAACCATTCAACATATTATGAAACTCATTCACTACCTCAAATCCAACACCTTCGCAGTCATCATTTCTATTCTTTCGATGATCGTGCAATCCTTTCACAGCTTCACTGCTTTTCACGATCTGAGCTCACTCAAAGGAACAGGATGGGGCATAGCTCAGGCGGTTTTATTTGCTATTGTTGTGGATTTCGCGATTCTGTTCTACACAGTCCGCAAGAACATAAAAGTAGCTTGGATGGCAGGCTTTGCGATGTTCCTGATCAACGGCTATTACTACTATTCGCATTGGGGATTAACCTGGCAATTGATCCCAGGGCTGTTCTTGTCTTTGATTATCCCGGTATCGAATTATTTTTATTCTGAGGAGATTACGGAGGATTCGGACACTGGATTAGACGGTACGATTGCTCAAATGAGCAATCAGTTGCGAATTCAGCAAAATGCTTTTAAACGCGTTTCGGATGAACTTGCACTTGCTAGACAAATGCTTGATGAACGTGAAGTTGGTAAATATGAAGAAGCTCTTGATGGCACTAAACTCAAGGTGCAAGAACCTCATCCCAAAGGCTTTGCGCAACTCAAATCCGAATCTCAGAAGTCACCTGAAGATAAGTCTTTGGTGAATATTATTTCAACCGATAGACCTGTGCGGCCATGAAATTCAATTGGATCAAATCGCTTTACGATCGCGCTCATAAATGGTTAACAGAACCTTTATGGGAGCCACAAGAACCAATCAAAATCAAGATTTATACACTAGAAGAACAAATTGCTTTTTTGAAACAGGGGCGCGAGATACTTCTAAGCAATCAGAAGGCTGAAATCACATTAGACCAATCGCATTGCGATATGCTTTTGAATATTGAGGCGAGCTTGCTTACATCGCAGAAATAAAAAAAAGCGCGAGTCTCAACTCTCGCGCCTTGTTCACCTCTAAACTTCTTAAACCCCTTTAAGAAAGAATCTCCGCCTTGATGATAGGCGAGTAACGGTTTACAATATCCGAATTGTAAGCAGCCAAGTAGAACACGTCTACGCTGAACTGCCATGATTCCACCTTGGTATTCGTAGAGTTCGCCATGCCAGACGCCTGGATCGCAGAAGCATCCGCGCACTGAGCTTGGTAGTAAACTCCCAAATCCATGTTCAAATAAGGTGCGCTAGGGAAAATATCCCAATAGTTGCTTTCGTGGATGCGCGTGCGCTGACGTGCATCTGGATCTACACGGGAGTAGATTGCTACCGATCCAGGCGCAACCGCATAAAGCGTTGATTCGATTCCTGCACCTCCATTGGTCACGCGGTTGGTAGGATACCAGGTGTATCCCAATAACTGGAAGCCTTCGTTCACTGCGTTACCTTGGCCCTGAGCTGCTAACCTACGAACTGGCCCCATTCCAATAGGATTGGTGTTAACGCTCACTTGGCCAGGGAAGTCCATTGTCTCCATGATGGAGGCAAGGTTGTTATAGAAGTCGTTCTTCTCAGCTTGTGGCACTTGCAATGCGTTAGCTACCACTGGGTAGAATGCGGTGATGGCGGCAGGGAAATATTGGTTGGTTACAGCTCCTAGTTTGTTAACAACGCCGGTATCAATGGTCGATGCTAATTTCTGCAAGGCTGCATCCAGGTGCTTATTGAAAGCCTCTTGATAAGAGACATAGTTCTCATAATGTTGTTGTGGGTACATCAAAATACCAACTACATAGGTAGTGGCTGTCAGCGTCACAAGTGCTGACGTGCTTCCGCCGGTTTGAAGCGTACAGCTTCTAACGTTGGACACGTTCACGTTCTCGTAGTTGATTACAGGAACTTGAACGCTCGTATTGAAACGAGAATCAATTCCTTGCTTCACTCTTGAATCAAGGATACTTGAAGGATCTTGCGTTTGAGCTTGGGCCATGTTCAATGCTCCATAAATGGAAGGGCGCTGTTCTTGTTTGTCAAGACGGCCTTGATACATTGAAATATAATTTTGGAGGACGGTTGCTACTAAATTGCTAGGCATTGTAGTGGTGTTTTAGTGGTTAAGAAACTTTTTGCTTTTTGCCCGCGTCCCCTGCATGGCTAACCGCAAGTAACCGTCTCCTGGTAGAATCTTGCGATTGATGAATCAAAGTACGGAATAAAAAATGAAATAAAAAAATAGCCCTCATCACGAGGGCTAACCAATCTGTTAAGTATCAGCTTAAAGGAATAATGGAGGCGCTTTATTCGCGTTTGACATTATCTATCCAACTGATCTCAGTTTGAATAAATCTCTTTGTAATTCGATCAAAGTATGAATGACTGATGTGATAGATTCGGGCTTATCAAAAGTAAAAACCACTTGAGGATTATTTATTTCGTCAGTTGTTTTTCCTCGTAGGTCATTATGTTCGCGACCTATCTCACCGGGTTCTCCTTGAGATATTACCAAATGGACTTCGTTTGGTGATTCCGCTGGATATTGAGCTTTATCCATTCGTATGTCTCCAATTCCAAATTGAACTTGTAGAATACTTTCGTGGTTGCCATACTGGCCTTTTGCGATAGGCATAATTTAGGGGTTTAAGTTTACAATCTATTTAATACATCGGCAACGCCTTGCCAATTATCTTTGTGACTTTCTTATTGTTTTCTATTACAGTCTCCTGACCCAGCGCGAACTTATTCCAAATTTTATTGAACTGTTCGCCACCGCGAGGTATACCTGATTTTAAAAGATGAGACATTAAGTCGTCTTGAGTTTTAACATCCGAAGGCATTTGGAAATTGTCGACGGTCACAGTATTAGGATCAACTCCGCCAGCAGGATTACCGCCACCATTGCCGGATCCTGAGCCTCCTTGCTTGCGCTGTTCTTCGATCACATCTTTGAACTCAGCTTTTAAATGATCCTCAATGGGGATCTCTTTAAATGAAGCGTCTTTTTTAATCCCGCCTGAGCCGTCACCAAGATAAAGTTTACCATCTTTCAGAACAGCAATAGCCAATGTTTCATTAAGAATTTGCTGAGATAGCTTTCCGAACATTGGCGGCAAATCTTTTTTGAAGTTTTTGGCTAATTCACCGTAAGATGTTTGCAGGACGATGCTCTTTGTAGCTTTCTCGTTTGAAGACGATAGTTCTTTAATACGAGTATCGCGCTCCTCAATTGCAAGGCGCGCTTTAGTTTCAGCGTCTTCAATTTTCTTTTGCCAAATGCCTTGAGGATCACCCTTTTCTTTGATGGTCTTTTCGTACTCGGAAATCTTTCCATTTAGCCCGTCAACTGTTACTTTCGCGGCACGCTTCAAGAAATCATAAGACTTCTCGTTAGGATCTTTCTTGACACCAAGGCTTGACTCAATGTCACGATCGTATTGAGAGTGTACCTTTGCGATCTCACCGGGGATCTCTTTTTCAATTACATCACGTTTGTAATTGTCCATAAATGCCGTGTCGGCTGCCTTGTCACGAATTACGAAACCTTTTTTAGTAAGAGCTTCGGTGGCAATCTTTTCGATCTCCGGATCAGTGGCTAATACCGTTGCAAGTTCTGCTTTATCTATTGGCATAAATTAAAGGGTTTAAGTCTAAATTATTTTTTCTTGCCCGCCTGTGGCGATTGTGGCGCTGGATTTGGATCAATTGCATCTGGCGCTACTTCATCTTCATTAGTAGACGCTGCATTCAGCAAGGCTGCCTCACGAGCTTCTAAGTCCTGTTGCCTTTTGAGCAATTCTTTCTCCTTCGCATCAAGTTCTTTCGAGCGTTCCGCTAATGCTCTTTGAGCGCCTTCGTTCTTAACAACTGGCTTTTCGTCCAATTTAACAACTGATTTTTTGAGCTGATAGTCAGCTGGCGCATTCTTGCGAGGATCATGGATTACCTCAACGTTCGTGAACAGGTTGAAGAATCCCTCGTCAACCTTACGATCAAACTCATTCGCGTGCATGATGATGATCCGATCCTCATTGATAAAGTCATTCTGCGCAGGATTCATGTGTTTAACACGCGTGAATATGTGAACGAATCTTTCGGATTCATCTTCACGCACTGTATCAATAACCAATTTTGTTGGTGGTGATATAGTCACTTTTCTATTTGCGTCAACTCTTGGTAAAGAGTCTAAACCTGGCTCTTGTTGAGCTCTTTTTTCTGCTATTTGATCTTGCTGTTTCATCATTTTTTCGTCGCGGGATTTGCTCGGTGTATCAGCCATAGTGGTAAGGGTTTAATTTAATGTTAAAGGTATCAAAATTTTACGATAAATCAATAGACGGTAGTTGAGCTGCCCTTCGATCTAATAGTCGGTGGCGCTATTGCTGACGTTGGTGGAGTTAGTGGGAATTTTTCAGCACTTGTCTTGCGATTGGTTAGATATTCAGTAGCATAACCTTTCAGTATATCGGAAATTACTTGAATCTTCCGATCAAAAGTTAACGCAGATCCAAAAACTAAAAGATTAGCTTGTTCGCGTTCAAAACGATTAATGAAATCATTGAAGTGAACTTTCAAGCAAAGGTCGATAGGATCAATCATCTCGGGCATTTGGGTCAATGAGACTGTCAATGAGATAATGTCATCATCCGGAAATGGGTTTAAATTAGTGAGAATTTTAATCCGCTGAATCATGTCAGGATTATTCCTATAACGAGATTCATTTATCTTTTCTCTGCGAATAGAAAGATCGTATTCGGGCAATTGTTGAGTTTTGGCCTCAACATATTCTTTCATTTCGTCCTCTTCGCCACGTTGAAAAAAGACATCACCATAATCGATTGTGCCTCCAATATATTTATCACCATAACGCAAACGATAAATTGTATCCATTGCAAAATTATGGATCGTCTCAAAGTTTTTCTTAATTCCAAGTAGAACATCAGTTTTGGAATAGAAAGCAGCGGCTATCTGATCTTGATTTTTAGCTTGATTTTGATCTTGCTCCAAATCGCCGCCGACACAAGCCCGGAAAATGCTATCCCAAAGAGAAGCAAGTTCTTCATTGACAACTTTAACTGAAATTTCTTCAGCGGGATATACTTTAACCGGATTTGTCAATAAATCAGGCTCATCCTTGCCCTGAGGTGCACGCATTTCCAAGATGTTACCAGCACCAACCTTAATCTTGTTACATCTCGGACAACGCTGATTCGATTTCTCAGCCATCATCAATTGACCTGTAGCATCAAAGGGATAAAGCCATCCGTCAGAGCATTTTATCTTAGCAAGCGGATCTTTGTATGTGCATATCCCCTTGTATACTGCATAGATAGGGAACGGGGCATACATTTTTAGGTAGTTCCCGAAATAGTAGAATGCTAAATACCAATCGAGTTTCGAAATACTTGGGGTAATGGGGGAACTCTTGAGTATGTTAGTCTTGGAATTGAGTGGTGTGGTCCAGAATGAACGAGCTGGGCAATAACCAAGATCGTGCGGAACGGAAGTGAGCAATACTGGTGTAGCGTCACCATTGGAATATTTGAATGTCCTATAAAACTTGTCGTCGAAAACGCAAACAGTTCCTTTGTCCTCCCAAAAGATTACATATTCAGTTTTAAAAAAATAATTTATTTCATTGCTCCCATAGTTTACAGCCTTGACTTTGGTGTTCTCAATATCGATCAGATTATCGATGTCAAGGAAATAATAGTAAGGTCTTGGGTAAGCATCTTGTTCTTGTGGTTTAGGATTATTTGGATCAATGCCTGGCAAATCGACAATCAAAATATTATCGACCGATGTTTTAAGCGTCTCGAATCCTTGCGTTTCCCAGAATGTTGCATCGCCAATGGATTTACGATAATCCGCAGCATCTACCTCTAAATCAGAATCGCTGAAATTAAACTTCTCATATTTATTTTCTGACTCGAATACTTTCTGAAATTGTGAGAAGATTACATTAGCCAATTCATTTGAAGGCAATGGGGGACGATATAGCTGACGAAAGCGCTGAAAGTTATCATCGTTCTTTAAAAGTGCCTCGACCCATTTCAGAAACCGATAATGATGAGCGCCGTATAAAAACGTTTCGTCGCACTCCGTTTCTGTTTCCGTGTGCAGGCGATGTCTTTCTCTCTTAATACGCGCTTTGTAAATCTCTTGGCTGTGACGCGGAGTCTTGATTAATTTGATGCAATCAGCGTCGGATAATACGGCCATCTTTGTAAATGAATTCAGAGTTTTCGGGCAAATCCCAGCACTTTATTTTTTTAACCTGTTCAAATTTAAACAGTTTGGCCACAACATCAAAACGGAAGGCTTGAAGGCCTCCCGTTTGTAAATTTTTAAGCGTGACAAATGTTACGCTGTTATGTTTCTTGGATTGGCTTGAGGACGCTGAGTGCATCGAAGCTTGGTTTCTTTAAGTAAAGTTGATATGCAGATGTCTGCACTCCAGCAGAATCAACCTGCAAATCTGAACGCCAGCCGTAGTCCATGATGAATGAGAAGTTGGCCATGTCGTCTTTCGCGAAACCTTCATTGCCTGCATCTCCGAAGAAAGGAGAGAACAAAGGAATGCCGGTAACTTTCTCGCCTGGATGACCAGGATAAATGTCGCGGCCAATAATTTGCCCGAATTGGTTAATGCCAAACCAAACCAATTCTTCACCGTATTGCAGCAACTTCAATTGAGCGATAATCTCAGAAGGCATTGAACGAAACATACCTTTTAGTTCAACGCTAGAGAATCCGGTATTGAGCTTGCGTCCATTTAAAGTAGTATTATCGTTTCCACCAGTTGTTATGGCTGTCGGCGGGTCTATAGTTACTTGATTGCAGTTTCGTGCGATGACGATTTTCGTGTTGTCAACTGCCGTCATCAGGGGTGTCCACGATGCTGCTAACTTAACATCTTTTCCAGCGGTGGAGTCAAAGACCCAATTCGCTGATGCGCGTTGGAATATAATTACTTGAATCTGCGCAATATTCTCGGGGCATGCTGGATTCTGGACTGTCGTGAGGGCTGTAGGTACCGGGCAAATGGTTTCCATGTGTTGCGGTTTGTTTAGTCAAAAGTAAAAAACCGAAACGGAATATAAAATATCAATTATTTCCGATATTCCTACGATGCTCAATCCTTAATCTATTCTCCAAAAAATATTCCGGTGGTTTAGGTTCTAAATCATGACCTCGAAACGAATTGCAAATCATGTGAGCGGCCTGTAATGGCGAATGGATGCCTCCGAATTTTTGCGGTATCAAGTGATCGATTGAGGCTTCTTCACGCATCATTGGCTGTTGACATAAGGCACAAATTCCTGATTGATCTTTAAATAGTTGATCTAAAGTTTTTACTTTTTTAGCTAGCCATTTCCTCTTTCGCTTACTCCAGCTCATGGATAAGGATTAAACTGTCTACTCAAGTGCGTGAACTCGGCATATCTTTGGGCGTCACATGTGTGATCGTTGAGTTTAACAGGTTCTTCCCGAATAACACCATTTGCATCCTGTTTAAATTTATATTGATTCATCGACTTAATATGATTGCGCGATGATTTACAAATAAATCTTTTGAGTCCTTGGCAATATCGAATTCCTTCCCATACTGTTTTATCCGCATTAATAATGTTAAACCCGGCATTGCGCAGCTTCTTAATGCCAGCAGCATTCGCTGGATCAGCATAGATCGATGCGTTGTAGTCAATATTGTTTTCAATCATCCATCTAAGTAGGTCTTCATCAAACTTATGATTTTCGTAATACAGCTCTCGTTCATAAACCTTCTCATTGCACCACTTGACTTCCATTAAACAAGTATAGTCTTCATATCCGAAATCAATTCCGTAAAATTTCTCATCTTCAAAAAGCTGATCGTATTCTTCTGGCTCAATCAAAGTGTAGCGATCATAAATTTTACCTTTCATGATCGCAGCCTCACCAAGAACATAAACTTTGTAATAGAAGTCGTCTATGTTAATTAGGTTCTCAATTTCTGCAATTTGATCGGGCGTGAGGAAATCGTAATTATCAAGATATGTTGAATGAATAAGTTCGTACCTGGATGAATCTTTTTCTAAAATGTTTTCATCTATCCAGAAATATTCGGACGGGTTGTAGTCGTAATAGCATTGCTTCGATGTACGCGCATTCAACTGCACCCAATCCTCCAATGTTAATCCATTGGCTTCGTTTATATGAAGGATGGATCTGGCAGGACCGCGCTTCTTTTGCGCTTTATCCATTCCTATGAACCGGAATAGATTGCTATTGATGCGATAATGGAAATGAGTCTTATCATGGCAGGATCGATCGTATATTTCCATCATATTCAGGATGTCGAAAAAATCCTTCATCACTGAATCATACAATTCAGCCTGCGTTTTACGGACGATATCGATTACCTCGCCTTTAGATTGTAATCCCCACTTGATTATGTTGGCTTGCAGGATTGCGTAAGTTTTTCCTGAGCGCGTTCCTCCACGATTGACCGTGTGGCGTTTTGTGGAGTTATAGTTCTTGACGAATAGCGGTGATACAGGGAGATTCACGCCCCTAAGATAGGCTCAATTGAATTAATTTGCTCTTGTAATATAAACTCTCCATCATGACCGACCCATTTTGCCTCAACTTCACGTTGTGAATCTTCACCATTCACTTTCACATTAATGAAGCCGACTGATTCAAATTTTTGTTTGACTTGGCTTTGAGTTGCATGTCGATCGGTTGATCCAAGTTGGAATTTGATTGCGTATTTGGTGCCGGTTGTGAGTTGGGTGGTCATTTTTTATCGTTAGATTTTAGTATCGTTAATAATAATGATAATGATGTGTAAATGGCCGTTAATCATAGTGCAATTACAATTATGCATTCGATCGTCGTCATATCTTCTCCTTTAAAATCACAGGCTTCATTCCTGCCGCTTTCTTCCATTGTTTAAGCCCATCGAACCCATCATTCCATCGCGAATAAACAATATACTTCGCCGCGCTTTCATTCGCAACTATCTCCATGAACCGAAGCCAAATGTTAGCCATGATTCCTTTATCCAGCCATTCACCATGCCCCATGATTTGCGAGGCGGCAGCAATTTCTCCGCAAAAATTAGCTATGATGTACGCGACTAGCTTTTTATCGAAGATGCAAGCGATGAAGCGCGAATGATGTTGGTTGCACTTCTTATGGTTAGTCATTCTGATGGGATAGACGCGATATGAGTCGCCGAGCGGCTTACCCTGGCGAATGTCCATTGAAGTGTTTACTTCGTAGATGTCTTGCAGGAATGATGTGCGCGACAGTCCTTCCGATGAATCCCATGGTAATTCAATACTTCTAAACCCTTCCCGGGTAGACTTATTAACTTCATTGCGCTTAGTTCTTGAAAGATCCAAGTATCCTGCTTCGTTAACTTCCCAGACGGCAGATTCTTTCCAAACTTTCATGTAGTCACTCCAATATGAGTATTCCTTGCAGTTATCTTTTGATAGATTGACTTCGATTACTTCGCTCATACCTTGCCACGATTAAACCACATGTATGCCGTTCCTGATATCCAAACCAATCCAACGATAACTGCACCTCCAAGCGCGCAAATTAATCCAATGGGGATTGCGATTAGTCCGAAGGCGAAAAGGAGTAGGGCTAAGACAATTAAGCCGATTGCGCGAAGGAATTTCATTTAATGCCTTTGCTTTTTAATTTGATTTCCAATGCGCTCATGCCTTCATCAAAAGCCACTGAACTGTGCTCATCCTTTTCCCTCTCATTAAACATTGATTCTGCGTATTTATATGATTTAGCCGCTATTTCATCAGAAGTATAGTTATATGGATTTCCCGAAGAAATAATTGATTGCATTGCTTTTATAGCTGCATTGTCCTTCCAATTTAATTCTGCATTGTTTCTCATAAATTCTTATTTATAAACTCCGTTAATTGAGAATCATTGTCTTTATATCGATCAAACATGTTCGGGCTTCCCGCTGGCAGATCAGGCGTTAAATCTCGAAGCCATCCTTCACCATGCGGAATAACATAGCAACGAACGCCATGTCGATGTGCCCACGCACCAACACAAAGGTCTGAATTAGGGCTGAGCATGTCCTTAACACTGATAACAACGTTATCCGTGCAATAAACCATGCCGCAAGTGCCAGGTATTTCCACTTGGGCAAACTCTTTTACTTTCTCGAACGTCTTGAAACATTGAATTTCGCTCTTAAAATAATTTGGTACCGGTCTAGGCGCAAGATTCTTACCCATCACCGTGAGTATAGCATGGTCTTTGAATGGTTCTTTGCAAATCTTGACCATCGATTCAGCGAAATTGGCTGGATATTCAATGTCATCGTCACAAACTAAAACGTGATGACCTTTCTCGAGAGGCGCATTGATAAATTTAGCACCATCTTGGAGTGAGTTGTCGTGATAGGTGACTTTGATCTTCGGATGCTTTAAAAATCCAGCATCCGCGGCGAAGGCTTTGTCATCATCAATCAAATCGACGGCAACCGCCAAACGTATTTCGTCCACTTGGCGAACAAGTGACCTGAGTACTCGTTTGAGAATACATGCACGTTCGGGAATGGTGGCTATTTGGGCGATGATCATTCTGATGCAAGTTCGCCGGTATCGATTAAATGCTCACGAAGTTCCGTCATTGCTGATAAAATGCCCATGCATTGATTGGCCATGATAACTTCAAGTCCATCAGGACGGTTCATCGCAAAATTTCCGTCATTCGCTGCCTTATCGAGTGCTTTTGTGAGCGCGTTAATTATTTCATCGCGCGTTTGATCTTTTTGCCATTCGTTCATAATTCCCAATGTTGAGGATGAATTAAAATTTGTATTGATTTGTAATGGTTGAAGACTGACAATGAGCCATCCCATGAATCAGTCTCGCCATAACGCGTATCTCTTATCGTCCACATCTTCCCGCCACTCTCACTAAGATATAAATCATAAGGCACATGGTAAGCCTCCCATTCAAGGCCGAATAATTTCATTGAAACTTTCGGAATCTCAAAGTCAGGCTGTTTGAATCCATGCGCTTCTTGAGTCCGCGGACATTCTTCAAAAACTTCGTAATTGATATATCCTCGTAGGCGACAAAGCGGATCACCATGTGAGGCTGAGCCCTTGATCTTAACCCCGTGTGCATTGAACTTCATCAAGATTGCATCGAGTCTGAATTGCAGCCATTGTTCCGGGTGTTCACTTGCGTTGATGTTGGTCGGATGAATCACCGGGAATGCTGTTAAGAACTCCGTAAGCAAATTATTATGCCATGCAATCTCATGGCCTTTATCTTGTATCCATTTGCAAAGCCTCAGTGTGTCCGGCGAAGTGAAGTAGCTGGCAGTATTCAGAATGAAGAATGTTGCTTTAACTCCATACTCATTGCAAAGACAGGCCATCTGATGAGCTCTGTCAAAATTAGCATCGATATCGAAGCGTAGATAGATTGGTTGATCAACCAAGCGAGCGGGAAGTTCTTTGACTCCGCCGCTGAACGTTACTGTGCGGTCTGCGATCACCGGAAACAATTCTCTTAGAAAATCTTCTCCGAAATCATTGGCTCCATTACCAGGGCCGTGTGGTGCTAGTTGTCCTGTTTGCATCCTAATTCTCTTTTATTCGTTTCGAATTTGCTCTGTCCGCCATCCCCTGATCTGGGATTAAAAAATCTTGATTGAATATCATTTCCTTCGGATAAGCTAAGACCATTACAGGACTCATTGAGTGCATTGATAAGAGATAGATTGAAGGGAAGCAACCAACTATTCTTTCGGCCACTTCTTCTTGAGTAAAGGCATGATCAAGTTGAGCCATTAAATCTTTAATCCGCGCCTTCAACAACTGTCTCTCCTCACTGTTTAGTTCCCAGCGAGTGACGAGAAAGCCTGCTTCGTAATTCGGCATCTGTGCGTTCTTACAAAGTGCTATGCGTACCGGTGAAGTGTTGGGGTTATCGCCAGCGCCTAGCGTAGTGTTTGATTCGGGAAAGTCTACTGCGTTCATTTCGTGATCTTCATTAACGGTTTCTCTTCCTTTGCTGCAATTTCCTTCTGTGAAGCATCTAGGATCAACGTGTCCATGATCGCATTAAAGCGATAACCCAAATCTTTGGCGATTAAAGACTGTTCTTTCGCTAACGATTCAAGGTTCTTATTCAGTTCGTTAATCATATCAACAACAGAAGGATTCGGCTTGCCGACAATGCCATCAGCTTTGGCTAATAACACCTGAATTTCAGAATCCCAGTGCTCACATGCACCTGACCAGTATTGAACCTGCTGTTGACCCTTGGCCTTCTGCAAATTCTTTAAACAACCACGGTGATTCCTCACAAGGAGTTTTAGAGCGCTGAGTTCCATCACAGGGGTTGCGTGTTGTGCTGATTCCATGGTTATAAGTCGAAATCAGGCTCTTGTTGGATTTCGGGCTTACCTAAGTCCTGGACGTTTTGCTTGATCTGCTTGTCGGATTCTTTGACTTTGGTTGTAATGCCAGGATGTTTAAGCGTGCCATCGAGAGTCGTTGGTTTCTTGGTTGACTTACGCTTCTCTGGATAGTTGCGTCTTGATTTCTCTGTTACCGTGAGTCCGGCTTGTAATGTCGATGTAGCAATCTCAGCTAATTGATTCTTAAGGACTGCCAACGCATTCGCGTCCTCAACATTGCGAAATAATCGATCGAACATTTCAAGATCGACTTCGTTGCCTTTGATGAGATTAGCGAAGCGTTCGGCCAAAGCCAGTTCTGATTTACTTAGACTGTCGAAAAGTGAAGCTAATTTGTCATTCATAAAAAGGGGTTTAAAGTTTTACATTTTTAAAAGTGGGCGGGAACTTGGATACCTCTCCGTCACCGAAACAAATATATAGAAAATTTCAGATATGATGCAAATTATTTGTAAGTTTGGTTTTACTTAAACCCAAAATTTATGAAACTCAATTTGAATATTCTTCGCATTATTTCTATTCAACGTGCCAAGGAAGGATTTAAGACTTACGACAATGTTCCATTGACTTTCTTTACCACTGCATTGGCTGGCGAAGTCGGGGAATTATGTAACCTTATCAAGAAACTTGAACGAGCGAAAGTAGGTGGGCTGGACGCAGGAACAACAACAAAAGCGGGCGACATCACCAAAGAAATGCTCGAAGAAGAAATTGGCGGAATATTGATTTACTTAGACCTCCTTGCTTCGTTGATGGATATTGATTTGGAAAAAGCTACTATCGAGACATTCAATAATAAGTCGATTAAGTATGGCCTTACCCAATATCCATTAAAATAAAAAAGCCTCCGATTAAAGAGGCTTTTAAGTACGTACGGCCTTCGCATCATCTTAAAGTGTGTGGAGCGACAAGGTCATGAACCTCGTTAGCTGCCGTGAGCAGACGCCCCATTAGTCCTATGCAGGACAGTATTCCAACCAAACTTCACCTGAGTATGCACTCAAATCGGTTGTGGTTGTGATAACTAAATTCGCGGCTGTAACACCGAATGACATCTTCGACTTGTCCTGAGCGGTCACCGTTGGTGGTGCAGTCAATCGGCAGTTAACCTTGCGGACATTGATTCCGGCCTCAAGGTTGATAGCTGCAATACCATGGGCTGTATTGGCCGTAGCTGCATTCGGGAAAGCTGCAATAGCGATAATCTTGCACCAAATCGAATGATCCACACCAGCCGAATCGCGGAAATATCCGTCCGTTTGAAAAACATCTCCGGCTTTTGGTTGCTTGTCAAAGTCTGTCATGGTTATGCGAGTTTAAATGTTGATTGTACGGTTGAAGAACGATGATCACCATCGTCAAATGTTGATGGTAACGTTAGTGTCTTGAGGGAGTAATTTCGATTTACTTCCCTGAACGATGATGTTGATTTCCTTGTCGATGTTTGGCGATTCAGACGGCCCTTCAAACAATCGCTTGATACGACAAAGCTTGTCAAGTGCATCGAGTTTCGAATGCAGTTTGATGCGAATTCCATCTTTGGTTTCGTGAAGCTCTGCGATGGCTGGAATGAGTTCTTTGGGGATGTCCTCAGCGTAGCGAAGTTTGATGATTCCGCCTGGTCGGTACTCGTCAGGTAAAGATTCTTTGCTTGCCTGTTCAATAACTTTTTCATCCTCTTCGGTTGCAATGTCCAGCGATTTGCGTTGCTGCGCGTCTCGAAGTTCTGCACTGCGTGCATCTGCCTTGGTTGGAAATTCGATGAACTTGTCAATCGAACTGAAACCGATGATAGCGAGTTCACGCAAAATATTTTCTGTGTTGACGTCAAGGATTCGCAAGCGCTTGTCGAGTGCTTTACGCCAGATGTCCCACAAGTGAGGTTTTTTTGAATCTTCGCGCTCTGCTCGAATCCATGCTGTTGAACCTGCGGAAGTTCCTTTGCTGAAGCCAGCTTTAAGCCCAGCAGCATTGCAAGACTCGCCAGCAAGAACAAGCTCAAGCCAGTGAAGTTCCCGTTTGGTGAGCTGTTGGAGGATGTCATCGCGTTGTGCATTTCTTCGTTTGGTTTTCATCTCGACGGCTCGTCTCCTGAACCGTTGTGCTGGCAAAGTAAAAAAACTTTTTTCGAATTCGCAAACATCAAAAAATTTAGAAGTTTGAATTCAAGTGCGAGAGATCGATGCGAGTTGGTTCGTGCGGGTAGCTCACGTTACCGGTTTCATCAACGATCACTTCAGTTTCGTCCTCATCGTCAGTTGGTCCGTCTTTCAACTCGATCACGTTTCCTTTCGCTGCGAACGTTCCGCTTGGAACAAATTCTAATCCGAGATTCACCATGAGCGGAAATGCGCGATCAACAACTCGCGACAAACTTTCAAGTCGATCAGCGTCTTTCAAAAAATTTATTTTCAAATCGCCGAAATGCAACATCATCTTCAAGCCTTCGATGCACTGTGAATAATTTTTTCCTGTGATGTAGTGAACGCGATTTAAAATTTCTTCGATCGGTAGTGAATCAAAATTTGATTTCACTTGCACGGCAATCTCGCTCAAGCGCGCGCGTTGTTTTTCGTTCAATTCAGTTTTCATTTTCTTCTTGGGGTTTCGGTGTGAAGTGACTATGGATGGCCGCGATCACAAAATTTGGCGTCTCGGAAAATTTTTTTCGAACATCAGCGATTGGCCACCATCCCGGTTTATCGACGGTTTTGTCGAAAAGTTCCTGGTCTGAATTTTTGATCGCATTCCAGATTTTTACGATTTCTGGATTTTGTAATTTTTTAATTCCAACGAGATGGGCTTCGATGTATACAATTTGTTCATCAGGTTGTTTTTGAATTTCAATTCCCATCCATGAGGACAAGCGCCCCCACAAAGGGGCGCTTATGTCCGGATTCAAAGATGCGCTAGTAGTATCACGTACTACCCCCTTTACAGGGGTAGTACTACTCTTATCTACTCTTGTCTTGTCTTCTCTTATTGCATTGCGGTGGGACTGCGCTGGCAATGCGCTGGCATGTTTCTTTAAATTTGAGCCATTTTGGCGGTTTATGCGCTGGCTATCCGGTTGCAATGCGCTGGCTATGCCGCCTTTATCCACTGGCATATCTTCCCACCTTTTTCGAGCTCTATTGGATTGCTTTTTTGAGTACTCATCGAGCTCAATTAACTGCCTTAAAAGGAAGGAAATGACTATATTTTTGTCCTCGATTTTGATGATATTTTTGGCGTAGAGAGTGGTTAAATCGTCATCGGTTATATCCCTGATTCGGGCTTTCGCGCCCTCGACTGAAAGCTCCCCATTTTTATGAAAATAGTAGGCACACAATTGAATGAAGATGCCTTGTAAGTGTGAAGATTGATACAATATTTCTCCACTCAGCCACTCGCCAGTAGAGAATTTAAAGAAAGGCCACTTTTCCATAGAAAAAAATACCGGCACGCCAATAATGGCTCAACCCTCGATTCGAAAGAATCTATAGGACATTAAAGACGGCCGGATTATTTTTGATGTTTTTCATTTAAGAGTTGAGCGTTGTAAATATACTAAAAAGGTTGATCATCATCTTTATCCGGATTCAATAATGAAGTCTGATTCGATGCCTCCGATGGAACGGTATAAGGCCCAAGCATAAACATACCATCCGGGTTTTGAGCGAGTATCATTTTCGATTTCAAGAATTCAATTACCCGGGAAGTATATTTTACTGACAAATCAGCCTTAAGAATTTCTTTTGATGAATGTGAGAGGCGCTTTTTGAAAGTCTTTTCATCGCAGGACGCACCAAGACCCAAAATGTGCCGAGCGAATTCAAGGAGATGTGGAAGGGCATATTCATTAAGATTAACCTTACCTGGCTCTTTAATGTTGGATTCGTCCATGACTGAGTAATTATTATCCGCATCCGCTGTGATCGAGAAGGATTGGAATGGTTTATTACGTGAGAACTGGCAAGAGATGTGCGAAGTCATTTTGTCTTCTTCATCAAGTTCAACTTTGATCACTGTCTCCGACTTTTTTTCCAGGATTGTACCTATCGCGCCGGTCATGTAACCTGTTGTTTTGGTTGTATGGATGACGGCCACGATGAGGCACTTGTATTGAGAGCTGAGCTTAAGGAATAGTTCGCCAATCTTCGTAGACTCTTCCTGAGAGTTGATGTCGTAGACTAAATCTGTAACGCCGTCAACGATAATCACTGACGGATTATAGGTCTCGCAAAGATGTTGCAAGAGTTCAATGCGCTGAGGGATCGTGGCATCGCGTGTGTGCACTGAAATGAATCGTTCCTGAGGTGTGGTTGATGCTTGGTCGAAGATGCGCTTAACAGAATGATAGTAATGTTTATAGCCTTGTTCTGTATCAATATGGATTATTGTGGCATCTTCCGGAAGGTCTGCAGAGAAGCCAAGGAAGGCGCTATCAGTGAAGAATGAAGTCGCTAGAGCGGAGGCAGCGATAGTCTTACGTGATTTCGATTTGCCCGTTATAGTAATGATGTTCTCGCGTGATCCGATTGGGATGCCCTGAAGGTATAAGAGCGTGTCCTCCTCTTGTGGTGGGTTGTCAGCGTTGAAAGAGTGGGTCTTGATGTATTGTTCGATCGAGCGTTTGGGGGAGACTACCCGAATGCCTTGAATAGACTTATTGACGTTGTCAAGTAGTTCGAATACATCCGTAGTATCTTCATAGGCATCATGATGAATCTGTGAGGCGATTTGAATGATGTCGCGCTTAATCGACATCTCGATGATGATCCTCGCGTGGTATTCAATGTTGGCGGCTGAACTCACCTTAGAAGTAAGTTCAGCGATGTAATAGGCACCTCCAACGATTTCGAGTTTGCCTGATTCTCTCAGTTGATGCACAACTGTCCGCATATCTATCGGCTTGCCCTGAATCCATAAGCTGAATATTGCGGAGTATATTTCTTTGTGTTGGTCCGTATAGAAATGGTTAGGGCGGATAAGATCGACTATTTTAAGGAATTCATTATTACTTAAAAGGATTGCGCCTAAGACTGCCTCCTCAAGTTCGTTAGCCTGCGGCGGAAGTTTGCCTAAAGATTCGGATATGTCTTTGGCTTGCGGGCGTGAGCGATATGGGGTGCGGGGTTCAGACAATTGGCATAGATTTAAAGATATGCTTCACGGTGTCGCATTGCCAACCGTTGCCTAGTTGTTTATAGCGTTGTGAGTCGCTCACGCCTTGCGTATAGTTATCTGGCAATCCTTGGAGGCGTTCGCATTCGATTGGAGTTAGGCGGCGGATTCCGTAATACAAAACATTATTACGCCCGGACAATTGTTCATTTAATGCTGGCATTTTGCCCCTTGAATCATATACTCTGTTTTGTTGGTACGGCTGAACTCCGCCTGATTCTTTTGAGGGATTTATTTGCATAATCATGGTGCGAGCACCATGATTATCATTCCCTTTAAAATAGTTGGCATCTAAATTTAACGACTTATTCTCACGACCAATAAATGTGTTTTTATTGATCGTTCCGCTAATGAAAGTTTTTGGTGAATGTGCAGATATTAACGAATCTGTTTTTTGGTTACTAAAAGATATGATGCCAAGTTCTGATATTCCTGAACTTCTTTTATCTCCACGATGAAATCTTACACCCCGTTCGGTAACATTAACACCTCTAATTCTACTCAACGCTGACTCACTCAAATAATATCTTTCATCCACATCATCTTCCAAAATATCCCCCAAAACAATTCCCCGGTCAATTGGCTGTTCAGTCGGAAAATTAGTCCAATAAAATCTTACTCTATTTTGTGCGCTCACCAATGAAGAATTAATCTTAACAGGCTCAACTCCCAAATGCTCACTAATAATATCCTGCCATTCTTTTTTCATCCTCACGTTCTCCAAAAGAAATAATATCGAAGGATTAAATCGTTGTAATGCTTTCAGAATCCTCGCGTATTCAAAAAACAACTTCGAACGCGGATCATCGAAGTTTAATCCCTTCCCAGCGACCGAAAATCCTTGACAAGGTGAACCCCCAATAAGCAAATCAATCTTAGTGCGACCAGTGATGTTAATTCTGCGAACATCGCCTATATGGATTGTCTCCGGATAATTCTTTTTCGTTACTTGAATGGCGTATTTATCGACCTCACTCGCATAATAATTTTGAACTGGAATACCCAATGATTTAAGACAATATTGTCCACAGCTAATTCCATCAAACAAACTCAATACATTCATAATTTAAAACGGCTGATAATCTGGGTCATTAGTTCCTTTCGCAGCGTTGTCACTCAATGACATCGGGAAAATATTGCCCGCAACGTAACCCCTGTCATTCACTCGGCAATCGATTGTCATTGACTCGGCGGTTATGCCTTTATTTTCGACGTAATCATATTTCTCATCGAAGTTCATGAACTGTTCGAAGGTGAGTTTAAACCGTTTGCCTCGGCGCTTCGAGTTGGCCTTAAGATTAAGATAAGTTGCACGATGCGGATTGCGCTGCCTCCATCGGCGAGTTACGTGCATGTAGCATCGTTTATGGCCAGGTTTCCTAGGCTTGCGACATCCGGATTCAATACAACGTTTCATCGTTCAATGATTTGAAGTTGAAGATATTTTTCTTTCTCTTTTTTAAGGAATGATGACGGCACACGGAATCGACCTAGTTCGTCCATTTGAGATCTGAATCGTCCGTTCACCTGAGAAGTCAGGAATAGTTTTTCGTTCTCGTTTTTGTCGTAAACTTCGATTATACGATTTACTTTCTTTTCAGCGTCCGCGCGTAATCGTTCCTCCATTTCGTGATAATCGGTTGACAGTCGCGCGATGAGATAATCCCAAACCTCATCATTAAGCGCGAATGAATTCCGTTCGCAATAATTACGATATTCATAGTACGCTTTAAAACCAGGTTTATTAATCTGCGGCAATCGCTTGAACATTGCGTAAAGCCTATCGAACTCTTTAACGGTTTGCAGGTTGACAATCTTCTCGCGCTGAACCCGATTAATTTCAATGAGCTTAAGCCCTTCAATTTCTTTTGGAACTTTAGTCCTTACCTGTCTCCCTGATTCGTCCTCGGCGACGAACTCGATCATCTCCATCATTTCTTCAATCTTCTTTTTGGGCTTCTTATAGCCCTGGAAATAACGCTGCCAGTTAATGACTGAAAAGAATTCAGGGTGATCTTTGCAAAGACCTGCATTGTCGAGAATGATGCAATGAGGTTTTGAGGAACATGAAATCAAGAACTTGCGATGTTCAGCATCCATCGCATCTTTAATAATTTCATTGTCAACGGTGTTTGCTCTAGATGCCATTTGCATCATTAACGAAAGTGATTTCGTTGGCCTTGCGAGTTGAATGAAGTCACAGTTGGGTATGTCCGTTCCTTCTGTGGCTATTCCAACATTTATCAAGACTTGTATCTTTTTCTCTTTAAGCGCATTGAATATACTTCTACGCTGATCGGCAGGTGTGTTAGCATCGACTATTTCGGCCCTTAATCCTGCTTTGATGTATTGCTCCTGGATTTTAGCAGAATGGTTTCGGTTAACAGCATAACAAAGGCCAGACATGCCCTGGCAATGGTCCATGTAAGATTCTACGATGGGTGCGAGTTCCATTGCTTTAACTGATTCGTCCTCTTTATAATCGCCAGCGGATAAGTGAACCTTAGACATATCTGGCATTGATGCCGCGAAATATTTGAATGGCGTTAGCCATCCTTGATCAATACCTTCGAGCATTTGAAGAGACTCCACTAGCACGTCGAATATTTTTGTGAAGCCGCGTCCGCCTAAGCGATAAGGAGTAGCAGTAATGCCTAAAACTTTCGCATATGGATATTGCTCTATTATTTTACCATAGGAGTTGTCTTCTAAAACGTGATGACATTCATCGCAGATAATTAAATCCGCAGGGGGAAGCTTGCGCCTTATCAAAGTTTGTATTGAAGCCACTTGGCAAGGCAATGAGTAGTTAGGCTCCATCCCAGCTTTAATTATTCCTGAGAATATTTTATTCTTATGAAACGTGTTCCAACTCTGAGTTATAAGTTCTTCGCGATGGGCTATGAAAAGGACGCGCTTTGATTTTAATAGAAAGCCTTTAATGATATCTGTCGCTATAACCGTTTTACCTAATCTTGTGGCCATTGCGAACATCACATGATTATGTGACTCGAATGCCTGCAAAATATTTGCTTCCGCTATCGCTTGGTAATCTCTTTGCATTGGTAAACGAATGACTTAGTGAGTTCATTGGTTATCTTTCCATAGAGTTCCAAGAAATGAGCGTAAGACTTTACGACCACAACGATACCATTGGCCGCAACTATCTTTGTGTGAAACGCAATCTGATCTTTTGAAAGTTTATCCTTCGTTGATTCGTTCTTCACTTCAAATCCGACAAATCGCGAAGTCGTGTCTGGCATATTCCAGCAACAAAGTATATCAGGGCATCCTTTATCATTCGGCGCTATTCGGCGAAACGAACCCACGATAGGATTGAATGTTCCTTGAGTATTCACGCGAAAAGCGAAATGACCTTTTAAGTTAAGGAAGTTTATTATTCCTCTTGTGATATTATTAGTTGTTGCTGGGACTTGGCGAGTGTGAGTTTTCATAACTCAGCCTTCAATTGAGAATCAGCGTAGGTCAAATCATTCTTAAGACCATCGACATTTTTTATCATTTGTTTGAAATAAGAGTCTTTCAGCTCTATTCCAATTGCCTTACGATTCAATCGGAGTGCACCATAAACTTCACTACCGACTCCCGCGAAAGGAGTGAGCACTATTTCATTCGGATTCGACCATAATTCCACACAACGATCGATAACATCTAATTGCAAAGGATGGACATGTTTTTCATCATCCTCATCTTTACTTTCTTTATAAGATAGGACATTATCAATTCTGATATCGTCCCAAACACTTGAAGCATAACGCTGCCAAATGATGTGACTGAGTTTATTTGTTTTAGGATATTCCCATCCTTTGTATTTCTTTTTTAATTGGTCGAATGTACCATACTTCTCGACCATTTCAGGAAGAATAGGAGTTTCACCAGCATAATGAGAAAGTCCGAAGGCATGAGTTACCGGAATAGCGTTTTCTCCACGCTTTTTGAAAACAAGAATATAATCAGGCATAGCTGTAAAACATTCAGTCGAATCTTCAACTATAAGTTTGTGCATTAGTGATCGCACCATTGTCCTCATTCTCACTTTCAAGGGCTCTTTCCAAATAGTAATTTGGTCCTTCCATGCGAACCCATATTTCTGATGAAGTTTAACTACCATAGCGGGAAAATACCACATATCGCCAGTCTTTGAATCTTTAATGTTGGTGACATGGACCGCAGTGATTCGCCCAGGTTTAGTGAGCCTCGAAATTTGGGCAATTAGATATTCGTATTGTTGAAGGAACTGATCGCGATTCTCGCAATTACTGAAATCCAATTCGCTTGAGCTATAATTATACAGTCCTGCAAAAGGTGGCGAATAAACCGATAAGTCGATTGATTCATCTTTCAAAGTTGGAAGAACCGCCATGCAGTCACCGCAATAGAGAGCATGAGTATCTTTAATAATTTCTTGCTTTATCATAAGAAGGAAGGTAAGGTTATAGGCTTATCGAATTCACGAGATTTAACTTCGTATTTTTTATTTAGATTGATATTGAGTTTGTCGAACAATTCATTGGCTTTTTTTGATTTAGCAATGAGCGCATCCATTACGCGTTTTTGACCATCGGAATAAACAAGATCTGCAATTACTTCGCGTTGCTGCCCGAATCTCCAAAAGCGCCGTATTGCCTGATAGTATTGCTCATAAGAGAATGTTGGAAAATAAATCGTATGGTTACAATGTTGCCAATTCAAACCGAATGCGGTCATTTTTGGCTTGGTGATCAACTTTTTTATTTGACCTTCAGAGAATGCTAAAAGAATCTCCTCCTTCTTATCAATATCCATTGAGCCGTGAATCTGATAAGCGGACTTATCAAGCTTTTCTAATAAATCACCTTCTGGATTAAGATTGCACCAATAGACTGAGGTTTCATAGTTTTCTGAAAGAAGTCGGGCGAACTCACAACGTTTAGTAATTGTCATTTTGTTCTCCTCCCTCACTTCCGTCAATCTCCTAGCAAGTTGATTGAATAATTGAATTTGCCCATTGACAATTAAATTATGTTCGTCCTTAACTGCATGGTGATGCACTGTTAATTTAGGGAGAACGTGAGTCGAGTTATCGAATCCTAAATCGCTAGGCTTGCGCATGGAGATAGACCAGGAAGAAACCCATTTAAAAAAATTTTCCTGAGCATGGCCCTTCAAAATCCATTCCGTTCCTATATTCATTGGGCTGATTGTATCTTCATTGTTCGTGAAGAATATGGTTAGCATATCGGTATATCCGAGATAACCCAAAGCCTCTGAGCTCGTACCTAATTCAATGAAGTCGTTGGGCGAAGGCGTTGCTGTGAAAAGAAAACGATACTTGATTAGTTTAAGAAATGATGTGCAATGTTGTTTTATTGCGCCTTCAAAGTTTTTAAGAATTGAACTCTCATCCAGGATAACGCATTCAAAATCAGAAGCGACAAATTTGTCGAGGCGTTCGTAATTGCAAACGATTATTTTTTTTGTGAATTGGCCATCCTTGGAGTATTCGATGTCGTCAATTCCGAATTTTTCAGCCTCTTTAATGAATTGGAAAGCAACCGCAAGAGGCGTGATTATTAATACTGGTTTGTTAGTTGCTCTAATGTAATTCGATGCGATAGTGAGTTCAATAATTGTTTTGCCGGTCCCAGTATCTAAGAACAAAGCGCAACGACCTTTTTTGATTGCGTATTCAGTAATGTATTTCTGAAAAGGAAACATTCGTTCCGGCATCCAGATTGTTTCAATGCCGAAGTTCTGAATAGAATGCTTTTTTGATTCTATGAAATCGTAGTAGTTCATCTTTAAAAAATTAATTGTAACCAACGATAAGCCCAGAAAGAATATTTCGACCTGCCTCTTTCGTAAACTGAATCCCCGCGCTGAATTGCGAACCTGAAAATCTCCTTCGTTTTCTTGCTGATGGCGATAATAATAAATCGATCGATCTCAGCAATGTCCATGTACCATGCCGCTGCTTGATCATAGTTCAAGAAGTCAATCGATTCAATGAAAGAACGCTGCGTTGCACATGCCGTGGTTTTGTAGTCGCAACCGATGTTGATCTCGCAGCGAATAGAGTCGTACTTGCACCGACCCTCAATTGTAAACTCTTGTCCATCGAATTCAAAAGTAAGTTTGCGCTGAAATACTTTTTGTGACTGCCCCTTAAGGAGTTCGCGGACTATTGGATCCTGGCAGAAGCGATCAGCAAGGATAACCGCGAAAGCCCATTCTTCTGGTGTGAAATGGGTTGGAAGATCACGACCATTATCCAATCGATAGTAGAAATGATTGCATCTCCATGCTTCAGTCAACAAAGCATCTACCAAAGAACCAAAATTCAAAATCGATTCTTTTACATCGAAAGGAATGCCGTAATAAGTCCTCCTAAGTTCTTGAAGGTTGGAGTTTGAGACTGAGCGGAGAGAGAAGTAGGTCATTTTTAATGGAATTCAAGATTCTCTTTGCTATTATATGCAAGAATAAGCCCATCAATAAAAGTTTGTGTTTTCTCTTTGAAGTTACCAATGTGGCCTCCAAAATCTTCATCGGGCAATTCAGATAATATTTTTGTAAGCTCATCGGCTATTGGCTTACATTTTTTCCATTTAATCAAGCCATCGCAATCGGAATGATAAAGAAGTTCATGAATCGGGTTGACCTTAAAAGCATCCCATAATAATGGAAAATTTGTTTCAATCCTCCTTATCGCAGACATTTCTAATTCATCACCTTTGGGATATTTGTAATTTAAAAGCTGCAATGGATCGTTTTGACCTTTTACATAAAATCCCTCCATTAATTCCAACGGAATGCCGAAATGT
>Ga0207692_10000025_pt1 | contig 50448 bp, 85 predicted proteins | sample LARL52metaG_FD_184345 | JGI IMG/M metagenome (GOLD analysis project Ga0207692, IMG submission 184345) | Corn, switchgrass and miscanthus rhizosphere microbial communities from Kellogg Biological Station, Michigan, USA - LAR L5-2 metaG... | ecosystem: Host-associated > Plants > Roots >...
GTGTCCAGCAACTTCGATCTTAAAAAACCGCAGGTCAGATGCCTCTTGATCATGCTCACCACGCTCCTTTGGGCACGAACACCTTGCTCATGCTCGATGCCCCTCGCTCTTGGTTACATGCGCGCCTGCACGTTGGACATCGAGCTGACGTTCCGTGAGCAGGACGCCTGCCACTCACAGTGAGCAGCTGCCCTGGCCGGCTACTCAGTGTCTCAACGTGATCGGACTCCCCCGCGCCAGCGTGACCGCAGATGTGGCAGATGTCCCCGTACTCCTCGAACGTCTGCTCCCTCACCCGCCTCGCGCGCCTGCCCGTACGGTGCGCGCCCTTGGGCACGGACAGCCCGTGCTCCACCAGCATCCACTTGCGGATGGCGGCCAGCTCCCGCTCGGGATGAACGCGCTCGAACGCGCGCCTCTCCAGCTCCTCCATCGGAGGGCACAGCAGCTTCACCTCGTCACACCCAAGGGATCTAGCCAGCCGAGCCCTCGCCTCAGCGCCCGGTGCGCACCTGATCACCCATACCTCACCCGTCGCACGGTGGATCGAGGCGAGCCCGCGGTTCATGGCCTTCCGTCCGATCTCGTCCTGGTCCAGCACCAGCGCGCCCGGCGCCGCGTGCTCGCGCACGTACGTCGACTTGCCGGCGCACGGCGGCCCGGCCACCAGGATCTTCACGCTTCGAGCGTAGACAGCGAAGAGCCCGGACGGGGGATCGTCCGGGCTCGTGTCCGAAAGGCCCCGAAGATCAAGGCCATTCTTGGGATCGCTGTTGAGTTGTGAATCGTCAAGCCCGGGAATGCCGCCATCCGAGCGGCACGCTCCGGCCTGCTTGCCCCCGATCGTACCGCTAGCTCAGGTCGCCCACCCGCTTCCCGAAGCGCGAGAAGCGCTCCGCGAGCACCGCGATCCGCTCCGCCTCCTCCGGCGTAACGCCGTTCCTCTCGGCCCAACCGGACAAGGCCATCCGGCTCGGACCGGCCGGCGCCGTGGAGATGAAGTCCTCCAGGCTCTCCCAGAGACGCTCGCGGTTCTTCCGGACGTTGCGCAGCATCGTGTCGTCCGTGGTGTCTTCCCACCACTGCTCGAACCCTGCCATGATCCCCGACCTCTCACGTTTGGCGGGGTGAGTTGACCGGGCGTGCGCACTTCCTCCCGATTCTCACCCCGCGCGAAGACTATCGATCACCTACTGCGAAACCCGTGCGCGGGGGTCTCTTACGCCACCTCACAGTGATCGGGGGTGCTACCAGGCACGAACACCCCCACCGTCTCGATCCGCACCTTCTGGCCAGGCTTGGCGGCGCGCGCAACGAGGGTCTCCGAGCCCACCCGAGTCCCTCCGCGCGTCACGAAATCCACCTGAACCTCGTAGTCCCGCGGCTCGTCCGCGCTGTTCACGATCGTCGCGGACACCGTCGCCCTGCCGCTGGCCGAGACGAACACGCACTTCAGGTCACGCACGTCCTCGCGCGGCTCGCGCTCGCCAGTCCCGCCCGTCATCGCCTCGAACACCAGCACCCCGGCCAGGAAGAGCGCCATGGACACGGTGGCCGCGAGGACCGGCGCTCCGGGAAGTCTCACCCGCCCGCCTCCTTCGCCTTCTTCTCGCGCCTCGTCGTCCGGCCGTTGCACAGGCGCAACTCACCGGTCTTCGACGCGCGGTAGGAGTGCCCAGGGTGAATGTCGCCCGACGTACACGGCTTCGTCGCCTCGAACATCTCGTTCTCGGCGCGCACGTGCAGCAGCCACTCCGGCGTCACGCCGGCCAGATACGCCTCGAACTGCTCCAGGGTGCGCGCGTGGAACAGGTCCGCCAGCCCCCACATGTCCGACCACGAGCCCCCGGAGTACACCGCGACCGCGCGCCAGCTGCCGTTCCAGCAGCGCAGCGCCCACGACTCCACCAGCTTCGTCGGACGCCCCGTGCTCCCGTGCAGCCCGTTCCCGCGCGCGAAGGTGGCGTTCACCGACCACCCGAAGCTCGCGGCCTTACCCGCGAGCGCGCGCACCACCGCGGGCGGCTCGACGTCCTCGGGGACCGGCTGGAGCGACGTGACCGCAGGCTTCGGGTGCGGGGCGAGACCCTCGGGCGCGGCTTCCTCAGCCACGTACGCGGACCTGAGCTTGTCCCAGGTGATCGTCGGCGCGCCGTCCAGGAGCACCGGGCCGTCGGACTTCCGGCCGGCCGTGATGCAGGTGATGCAGCGCGCGGCGAACTGGTACTTCGGGTGCGCGTTCACCTCGACCGCACCGCACACCGAGCAGTACGTCTCGACGATGTGCCCGGTAAGGTCGATCGCCTTCCCGGCGCCATTCTCCATCCCGATCCGGTCGGCCGTCTCGACGTACCGGGACGCCTGCGCAATGAGCTTCCGCTGCTCCTCGGTGAGCCGCTGCTCAGGCACTCCACACCTCCACGTCGACTCCCGGGACCTCCATGCAGTCCTCGTCCGCGAAGCACTTCATCGCTGCGGTCACGGCGACCTGGTGGTCATCGGCCAGCACGCCGGCGTCCATCAGCGCGTCGTGCACGTTGCGCACCAACTTCTCGACGTCCCCGACCGCGAGCGCCCGGTTCTTCTCCGTGATCACGTCGCACGGCGCGTCGAGCTTGTGACCGGGCTTGCGCGGGAAACGGAAGATCATCCCCGTGCGCACCGCCACGCCCTGGCTGAACAACGGGCCGCCGGCGCGCGCGACGAACGGCTCCAGCTGCGAGTAATGCCCGACGAACGCCGGAGCGCCCCGGGACGCCAGCCATGCCGCGCGCGCCACCGCGGTCCGGAAGACGCCCTCCGGGTCCACGCTCTCCCGCATCTGCACGTGCGTCGTACCTTTCGGCGACCGCCCGGTCAGCGAGCCTTTCGGCCGCGGGCGCTCGTTGCACGTGAAGGCGAGCAGCAGCTTCGGCTCAGACATCATCGACTCCTCGCGCGGAAGACCAAAGGCCGAGAGCGCCGCCGAGGCACCAGCCCATAGCGATACCTTCCAGCCACTGAGTCCCCGGACGGGCGGTAAGCCAGCCGAGAACACCAGCTGCGACGATCAGCGTGATCAAAGTCCACTGCCATTTCGCACGACTGATCACTACGTCATCACGCTTCACGAAACACGCGCCCTCTCGGCCAGAGCCGCATCCCGGAGACGCTGGGTGCCGGAGCGCTCCATCCAGTCCAGCACCCACTCCTGAGCGGTGATCCGATCCCAGGGCTTCTCGTCCGCCTGCTGGCTGATGCGGTACACGACGCGCGACCGGGAGTCGAGCATCGGCCGGTTCACGTCGAGCAGCCCGCTTGCGCGGGCGCGGGTCAGCAGGAGCTTTGCGGTCCACGGCGAGCACTCGCTCGCGGCGGCACCCACGAAGTCGACGTCGGCGCCGACGAGCGGGCCGGGGGCGTCCCAGAGCAGCTTCCACATGGCGCGCCAGGCCGGACCCGTCTTGACGCCCCTGTTCGGGTACTCGGTGGTGCGCCGGCGCCCGGTCAGCGGGAAGTTCGGCGGGTTGTCTCGGTCGTGCTGCATCTGATCTCTCCTGGATATGTGGAAGCGGTCTCCCCCTTACTATAGCAAGAAGAAGACCGCCCCGATAGGCCGGAGATCAGCGCCTCAGGGCGCCTCTAAGGGCTTAGCGCCTCCCACCCGATACTCGCCCCTAGGGTTCGCTAGGAAAGGCCGCCAGCATCGCTCTCAGCGGGCGCGCTGGGCATCTGCTTGTAGCAGCGTCGCTTCCGTGGGTTCCCGGCGCGCGGCCGAAGCGATCTCGGCCAGGGCTACAGCGGGTGATATCTGGTAGATCAACTTAGGGTGTCCTAACGAGTGGGTTCCCGGCCCTAAAGGGAACCCAAAACGGGAACCCACTTTTAAGTGAGTGGGTTCCCGTGGGTCCATTGGGCCCGGGAACCCAGAAAACATGCCTTGAGCAGGGAAAACGTGTTTTGGGTTCCCTGGGTTCCGGGATCTTGGGAACTCAGGGCCCCGAAAAGTGGGTTCCGCGATCTTGGGAACCCACTTTTCGGCCGGGAACTCACCCCTCCGACTGCCACGCCTTAACCGCTCTGAGCAGGTCTTCCTTCCTCCATTTCATCTCCGGGAACCGATCACGGAGCCGCTTCGAGATGGAGTCCTTGCCCTCATCGCGCGTAGTTACAGGCAGTGACGGATTATCGGCCGCCACGGTGTCCAGACGGAGCTTCCACTCCCGCAGCACCAACGAGCCGATCATGAACTCGTCCCCGTCCCGCTCCGGCGCCTGGCCGAGAGCGATCACGGCCGGCGCCCCTTCGAGTTCCGGGTGCTCGTTCAGCCGGATGTCCATCTCCGGAAGCAGCTCGCCATCCTTCGTCTTGCGATGGTGGATCGTGCGCTGCACGTACTTCGACCGGTCCTCCGGGTCGCCGAGTTTGATCACGAACGCGGTGTCGATGTCGTCCTCGATGGAGGAGGAGCCGCGCGCGCGCTCGCCACCGTGCCCGGTGTGATGCAGCAGCACCGATGCGATCGAGCTGACTTCGCGCAGCCGGTCGAGCACCCGGATCACCTGGGACATCTCCGTGGCCGAGTTCTCATCGACGCCGGCCGCGTTCCGATGCAGCGTGTCCCAGAAGACCACCTGCGCGCCGGACTCCTTGACCAGCTCCACCAGCTCGCCCATGTCCTCGTTGTTCATGATCTGCGCGCTGACCGAGATGACCCCGAAGCTGTCCGGGACCGGCCCGTTCTCCGCCTCCCACGCCTCCACGCGACCTTGGATGCCGGAGACGCCCTCGGCTGCGATGTAGAGCACCGACACCGGCTCAGGTACCGAGTACCCGAGGAACGGCTTCCCGGTCGCCAGCGAGCACGCCATCGCCACGCCCACGAAACTCTTGTACGTGCCGAACTTCCCGGAGATCATCGCGATCGTCTCGCGATACAGGACCCGCTCGATGAGCGCCACCGGCCGCGGAAGCGCCGCCAGCTCGGAGCGCTTGTGGTAGTGCCGCCTGATCCGCCCCGGGGCGACCGCGGACACCGCCTCCTCAAGCGCCGTCGCCTCGCGCTTGACCGCCTTCCAGTCGTCCGCCGGGGGCCTCGTACCATCCAGGACCAGCCGGAATTTGCTCAGCTGCCACCCGGTCAGCCCGTCCCTCCACTGGCCGTTCAGTGCCTGCCCCGCGGTCCTCTCCAGCACCCCGTACGCCTCATCGGCGCTCCAGAAGGCCGGCACGAAGTGCGACAGCGCCGCCGCCGCCGTGTTCGCCCGCTCCTCCACCTGGCCGAGCTGCGCCTGCTGAAGCGCCACCAGCGCCGGGGACAGGAACGCCTTCGCCTCGTTCAGGGTGTACGCGCGCTGCTCGAACCCCGCGCTCTCCGGATTCGCATCGAACGGGTCCGCGCCGGCCGCTACGGGCGCCGCGCGCTCCGGGGCCTTAGACTGCCGGGCCAGGCGCGCGTCCCGCCAGGCGTCCCCGCTCTCGTCCAGGTCGCGCCACTCCTCGAACTCCTCCGGGTCCGGCCGCTTGACCCACACGTACGGCCGAACCCGTCCCATGTCCGCCGGGTCCTTCGAGGCGCGCACGGTTGGGGCGATCCAGACGAAGCCGCGGCTCTTCGGGGAGTCGCCGGCCTGAAGGTCGATGCCCGGGAACACCTCGCCCTTCGGCACGCCCAGCGAGGCGATGATGTAGTGCTTGCCGCCGGACGGGGTGGCGACCTCCCCGTAGACGCGGGGGAGCGCCGGCTTCCCGATCAGCGTGCCCTTGTTCTGCGGGTCGACGTCGATCACGTCGAGCGCGTAACCGCCGACCATGCCCAGCGCATCGCCGGGCTCGTAGCGCCCCAGGGTGCTCTCGTCGATCGGGGTCAGCTGCCACCGGGCAGGCAGGTCATATCCGGAGATGCTGCCCTGGCCGTGATGCAGCGGGCAGTCCGGCTGGCACTTCTTCGCCACGAAGACGGGCGCGCCCATACGGATGAGGTCACGCGCGATGTCAAGGGGGTCCATGTATCCTCTGTTCAGCGGAGATTGATGATGACTGTGGTCACTGGGAGCCTCGGGTCTGGAGATGCCCGAGGCTCTCACTCTGTCCTCTGATCGGTCCTGCTCGCCTCCTCCGGCGGGATGACCACCCATCCCCGGCTTCTCATGCGCTGCGCGTGCCTCTCGTCCGCCTTGCGGTAGCGCTTCGCGTTGGCCTGCGTGAGATCCCCGCCCCTGCGGGGCTGCTTCGTCTGCATGGCCTCACCCTACATCCCCAAACGCCATTTGGATATTGGGGTGATCCACCTTGCCTCCTGCACTCCTCTGACCTATAGTAAAGGGAGATGACGAGAGAGAGGGGATCAGCGAGATGCAGGGGGAATGGACGGAGCAGGACTCCATCGACCTGGACGTGGAGATGGTGCTCGCCGGGGCCCGGATGCCATTGGAAGGCGAGGCGCGCGACCGGGCGATCCGGGCTTTCGCGGCGCGCGGCCTGAACTGCACTGAGATCGCTGCGCGCCTGCGGACGACGACGAAGGCGATCCAGTCCCGCGCCCGGAAGATCGGCATCGCTTGGTTCGAGGCGCGGAACGGGGCGCGCACGCATCTCACGCGCGCCGAGTGCGAGCGGATCATCCGGATGCCGAAGGGCGCCGCGAAAACCCGCTCGCCGCAACTGATGATCGGCGTCGAGGGCAGGAGCGGTGGGGCATGGCGAGCCTGAACCGCAAGCCGGCCGAGACGCTGTCCGATCTGATCGTCGAGATCAACGCCGTGCTGAAGAACCTCCCGTTCCGTGCGCACCGCATTCCGCGCGAGGGCCGGGTCTCCATCGAGACGTGGCAGCACCTGGACCGCCAGTTCGCCGCGATCGAGGCCATCGCCCACCACGCCCGCCGCTCCTGCGCACGCGCCCTGGCCGATGACACCGTGCTGGACCTGCCGCGCACGAAGCAGGGGCTCGCGGACTACGCCGAGATGCTCGGCATCCACGTCACCTACCCGATCGACTACACCGACCTGAAGGAATTCGTGATGGACGAGATCAAGGAGCGCCGGATCGCCGGCCAGAAGGTGCCGGAGGTGAAGTGGTGAGCACCAAGAAGCACGGGCCGGGCGAACTGTACGCCGACCTCGTGTGGCTCTTGGAGGCACTGGAGAAGGACAGGGACGTCACTTCGGGTCCCGACGTCGTCCGCGCGGCCATGAAGTACATCGCACAGACCGGCCAGATCGACGAGCGTCAGCGCATCCTGGACGAGGAGCTGAGTAAGGTCGAGATCTCGACGGAGCCCGGCGCAAACCCGGTCGGCAAGCTGATCGAGGTCAGCGAGCCCGTCGAGGAACGGATGGAGCGGCATTCCGATCCGTGCGGCTATCTGGACGTGATTCCGTGCATCTGTGCTTCTGCGGAGGAGGTGTATGTCGAGAAGCGCATGAGCGAGCAGGTCATCGGGGATTACGTCGTGCGCTCGTCGCTGACGATGCCCCCGGCTGCGACGATCCGAAACGTGCCCCTGGAACGTGTGGTCGACCTGCAAAAGCCGGAGGTGCTGTCGGTGCTCCTGGAGCGCGACGTCCCTGTCTCGCAGCTGCTCACCGGGGACCGGGTCTTCTCGGAGAGCGCCGGCACCTGGCACGACGTGCGCATCGACGGCCAGGCGCTGTACCTGAAGCGCGGTGAGTCGTGGGTGGCGATGTCTCACCTGCCGCGCGACACCGTGTTCCGCACCCGCCGCAGCGCCTCCGGTCAGGCGGCCGGCGAGCTGTTCGACAACTTCGGAGGAGAGGTGATCCGCGATGGCCTGGGGCGGTAGGTGTCCGCAGTGCAAGCAGCCCTTCCGGGGGCTGCGGGACGGCGTGACCATGGGCAGTCATCGGACCGAGTTCTACGCGCCGTTTAGTAACCGGCGCGAACGCTGCCCGTACTCCGGCGGAACCGTGGAGGATGCGAGGAACGGGATTTCGCCGCTCCTCCGTCGGATGGAGGCGTTCCAGAGGAAGAGGAAGGAGTGGGGGTCCAATGAGACGCGCTAACTTCGTCGAGCTGGTGGCGACGCGGTTCGATCTCCCGCTCGACGAGGCTTCCCGGATCACCGATCTCACCGTCCCGATCGAGGCGTACGACGACGAGCGCGAGATCCCGTTGGACGAGGTCGAGACCTGGCTGACGACGATCAAGGAGGAGCTGGCGTGAGCCAGGACATTGAGGCACTACTGAAGCTCATGGAGCGCTTCAATGTGCAGCTCACCCCGTGGCAGAAGAAGATACTCCGCGAGATCTACGAGAACTCGGAGGACTGGTGCCCGCGGTGCGCCGGGGATCTCGGCCATAAGCACGCGCGCCCGGCGCACTGACCCGCCTCACCCAAGAACCCCCTGACCAGCGCTGGTCAGGGGGTTCTTCTCGTCGAGCCCTGTGATACACTTTATCTATAGTAAAGGTGGATGAGGGGATCAACGTGGATGCGAAGTATCAGTTCATGAACGTCGAGGACATCGTCGGCACGCTATCCGACGCGATGATCGTGCGTCTGGTCAAGACGTACGCCGAGCGGCTCGACGGCGACACCGGCCCGATGAGCACGGAGGCGTGGCACCTCTGCACGAACGACTCGGTGACGCGCGCGCTTCAGCGTCGCGGCCTGACGGAGTTCAAGACCTTCAAGGGCGAGGTGACCGAATTCGAGGAGGACTGGCGGTTGCTCTCGGACTGGGGCGTGAAGGTCACCGCCTTCGTCGTTGAGAAGTACGAGATCACCTGGGGGCCGAAGCGATGAGCGAGTTGACCTGGCAGGACGGGAAGAGCCCGCTCTCCGAAGACCTTCAGTACAAGATCTGCGAAGGATGGACTGGCGTCGAGGCCCGCGCCTACGCCCGCGATGACTACCGGAACTGGATTCTGATCGGGGAGTTCCCCACCGTCGATGAGGCGAAGGCCGCGTGCCAAGCCGACAGCGAGCGCTGCGACTGCGATGGCGAGGACTGCTCCGGCCAGTGCTGTGGCTCCGGAAACTGTGCTTGCACTCCGGAGGTGGCGGAAGCCCTCTTGGAACGCTCCGGTCTCCCGAAGACCGCAGACGAGATGATCGAGCGGTTCGGTGCGGAGAAGGTGCTGCGCGTGCTGCTCGGCGAGGACGGGGGGCGGTCGTGAGCGAGGTCAAGACGACACGCGAGGCCGCCATGGAGGCGGGCTGGCGCGCGTACTGGAGCGCCTTCCCTGAGAGGGCCTGGGGCGACCTGCACGAGAACGAGATCGTTCTCTGGAGAAGCGTCGTTACGGCCGTTGCCGAGGTGATCGACGAGAGCGACCTCGGGGACTGCGGGTGCAGGGCGAGCGCTGAGTACGCGTTGAGCCAGCCGGCGCGCTGCCCGTCGTGCGGAAGCGGTGTCGATCGCCATCACCCGAAGTGCGAGCACTTCGTGCCACTCAAGGGCGGCCTGTGCGCGAGGCGCGGAGACCATCCAGCTCACGACGTGCTGGTTGGCTCGCTGGCGCCGTTCCACTGCACGGGTCAGGAGAGCGACCGGCTCCCCGGGCGTGCGGAGAGGGAGCGATCGTGACCTTCAAACTGCGCGAATACCAGGAGGAATGCCTCACCTTCACGCGCCTTGCGCTGGACAAATACGACCGCGTCGCCAATGTGCTCCCGACCGGCGCCGGCAAGACCGTGGTCTTCGCCCAAATGGCGCTGCGACACCTGAAGGAGAGCGGCGCCGGGCGGGTGCTCGTCCTCGTGCACACCGACGAACTCGTGCAGCAGGCGTACGACAAGATCCGCATCACGCTCATCGGCCAGGACATCTCTCTCGGGATCGTCAAGGCCGAGCGTGACGACGTGACCGCTCAGGTAATCGTCGGCTCTGTGCAGACGCTGTTGGGGCACGGACGCAGGAAGCGCATCAGGGGGGTCTCGCTAGTCATTGCGGATGAATGCGAGCTGTACGTCGCGCCGAAGTACCAGAGCGTCATTCATTACTACGTGGACGCGGAGTACTGCGCCGAGTGCGTCGAGGCGATCGACGTGGTGGACGACATTCCGTCGTACTGCCCGAACGCCGAGTGCCGCACGATGCGCGGGAAGGCGAAGGTCGTCGGCTTCACGGCGACGCTGGCCCGCTCGGACGACGGGGACCTGTCCAAGGTCTGGCAGACGGTGGCGTACCGCAAGGACATCCTCTGGATGATCCGCAACGAGTACCTCATCGACGTGCGCGGGCTGCACGTCAAGGTCGATGACCTGGACCTGAAGAAGGTCAAGAAGAGCGGGGGCGACTTCCAGAAGGATGCTCTCGGCCAGGCGCTGTCGGACTCGATGGCGCCGGAAGTCGTCGCGAAGGCGCTGCGCGAGCACGGCGCCGACCGGCAGACCATCTGCTTCGCCCCGCTCGTCGCGACCGCCTACGAGTTCGAGAAGGCCTTCTTGGCCGCGGGCTTCATCGCGGAGACGGTGCACGGACAGCTGCCGAAGGGCGAGCGTCGGGCGATCCTGGCGCGCTACGCCTCCGGCGAGACGCAGGTGCTCTGTAACGCGATGGTCTTAACGCGCGGCTTCGACGCCCCGACGACGAGCTGCGTCATCGTCGCGCGGCCGACGAAGTCCAAGCCCCTCTTTCAGCAGATGGTGGGCCGCGGCCTGCGAGTGGACCCCGAGCGCCCGTGGGCCGCGCAGGACTGTCTGGTGATGGTGGTTGCCGGCGCCGAGATGCACGACCTGCGCTCGCTGGTGGACCTCACCGAGAAGAAGCTCCAGCCGAAGCCCGAGCAGACGCTGCTCGAAGCCGAGGACGAGGCGGAGCGCGAGGAAGGTGCGGCGCGCGCCGCCAAGCCGATGTGGCGCGGCGCTACCAAGGTCAAGGAGTTCGACCCGTTGCTACGGGCGAGCCGGCGGACGTGGGGGCACACCGCGGGGACCGGCGCGCGCTACCTGGCCGCGGGTGACTGCTACATCGTGCTTCAGGAGTCCGCCGAGACTCCCGGCGCGTTCGACGTGTGCTGGATGAACAAGCTCATGCCCTGGGACCGGACATCGAAGCGACTTCAGGGCCGCACGGAGTACATCGGCATCCCGCTCGATCTCGCGATGGACTGGGGTGAGGACGTCGCGGATCGGATGGGAGGCGAGAGCGCGTCCATCCTCAACACCAAGAGCAAGTCGTGGCGCTCGGGAAAGGAGCTGAGCCCCGGCTTCCAGAGGCTCGCGAAGTCTTTGGGCGTGCCGTTCGAGCTGGGCGTCACGCGCAAAGGTGAGTTGTCGGAGGCGATCGAGCGGGTCATCGCTTCCCGGTGCATCGACCCGATGGTGACTGCCTATCGGGAGTACCTGAAGATCAAAGAGAGTGAGGGATCGTGAGGGAAAAGCTGGTGCGGGATCGCATCTCGGAGATCGCCGCAGGGCAGGGCCGAACTTTTCGGCAGGCCGAGGGCGCCGACATGCCGGAGCTGCTCATGCGCAAGCTGCGCGAGGAGGCTGCCGAGCTTCTGGCGACCAAGCCCGGCTCACCGGAGGAGCGCGAAGAGGCTGCGGACGTGCTGACCGTGGCGCATGCCCAGCTTCAGGAAGATCTCGCACTGTCTCTGGCGCACGGAAAGAAGAACCGGGAGCGCGGGCAGTTCTTCCAGCGCTGGGTGCTGGTCTACGACGAGAGCGAGGGATCGTGAGTATCAAGATCAAGGTAACTGACGAGATGGTCCAGGCATATCGCGTGGCCTACTGGGACCGTCCCGTGACGCGCTCGAAGGGCAGCGTGGAGCAGCGCGAGCAGGATGGCCTTCGCGTCGTCCTCGATATCGTCGAGCGCGACCTGAACGAGGCCGTCTCGGAGTTCGAGTGCGGCTACTTCGTGCACGAAGAGGTCAAGTCGCTCGGCTGCATCGAGGTGGAGGAGTAATGCCGTTCCTGGACAGGCCGTGGTACGAGGACATGCCGGGCCGGAGGTTCAAGCTGCTCCGGCCGCTGGAGTACGAGGGGGAGTCGGAGACGTTCCGCATTCCCGAGGGCTACGTCACGGACTTCGCCTCCGTGCCTCAGTCGTTCTACGGCTTCTTCCCGCCCTACGGGGCGTACACGCGTGCGGCGATTCTGCACGACTGGCTGATCACCGACCGGCCCGACGTGAGCAGCAGGGACACGGACGGGCTGTTCCGCAGGGTGATGCGCGAGGAGGGCACCCCGTTCGCGATCCGCTGGATGATGTGGTCCGCGGTCCGGCTCGCTGCGCCGTTCAACCCGAAGCGCCGGCCGGCACGTCTCGGGCGGGATCTCCCGGCGCTCCTCCTGGCCGTGATCCCGGGAGTGCTGATCGTGCTCGTCGGCGCGCTGGTCTTCGTCACGCGCGTCATCCTCGTTCCGAACGGGAGGCAGCGATGAGGATTCCCTCGCACTGGTGGCTCGGGCTGGTCAGCAAGGCGCGCCCGGCCTCCGAGGTTCTCCGCTCGACGACGATCGCCGGGGGCGAGGCGAAGACCTTCCGGCGTCTCGTGCGTCTCGGGCCGTGGGGCATCTACGTCATCCGGTACGGCCAGGAGGGGCGATGACCATCCCAAAGACTGTGCAGTGCATGATCGGCATTGAGGGCGCGTTTGCGGGGATGCTCTTTGGCCCGGCCGAAACGTCCAAGGTCCTGTTCATGGTGATGCTGGGACTCGCGGTCCTCTGGGGAAAGGCGTTTATCTTCAATGACTGACATCGACCCGTTTAACGCCAATCCGGAAGAGGCCGCAGCTCTGAAGCGCGGCCGGTATCTCGTCCCGGTCCCCGGCCAGGAGGGCTCCGGCAGGAAGCGGGAGTACACGCGCGTCACGACGTTCGTGAAGGCCATTGCGGACAACTACGCGCTGGAGCGCTGGAAGATGCGCAAGCTCGCGGAGGGCATCGCCTCCGATGAGACGCTGTATCTCCTCCTGGCCGGGATTCAGGACTTCACCAGCGCCGAGGGCAAGAAGCGGGTGGACGAGGTCATCTCGATCGCTCTGGAGCGTGCCGGCGCCAACGAGGGCTCGCGCTTCGGGACGGCGCTGCACGCGATGAACGATCTGGTGGACGAGCGCCACCCGCACCTGTCCCGCGTGCCGACCTGGCTGCGCCCGAAGTACGTCAACCTCGCGCGCGCCTACGAGCTTCACCGCCTGGCCGTCGTGCCGGACTTCATCGAGCGCCGGGTGATGAACGAGAAGTACCAGCTCGTCGGCACCCTGGACCGTCTCCTGCTCGACGAGGTGAGCGGGGATCTGGTGGTCGGTGACCTCAAGACGGCCCGGGATCTATGGGGTTATCAGGAGATCAGCATTCAGCTCGCGCTGTACGCGAACGCGGACTGGATGCAGGATCCAGTGACGCAGCTCTGGGAGCCGATGCCCGAGGTGCGCCGGGACGTGGCGGTGGTCATGTGGATGCCGCGTACCCATCCCTCGAAGGACAACGATGCCGTGGAGATCGAGGAGGTGCGCATCGAGCGCGCCTACGACTTTGCTGCTCAGGTCTGCGCGGACGCGCGTGCCTGGCGCAACGAGGGCCGGAATCTCGGCATGCCGCGCCCCTTGCCCAACCCGGCGCTCCCTGTGCTATAGTAAGGGAGCAAGCGATGGTAAGCGGAGTCCTGACTGAGTTCCCGATAGGTTCCAGGCAGCCCAGCCCCCTTGCTTGTGGGGAGTAGGCCCATCAGAATCCTGCTGCCGGACCGGAGGGGCCCAAGGGCTGCGATCTTCCGGTCCGGCGTACCAAGCCTCACAGCGCAACTTCCGGGTACGTGGCGTCCCTCGGGAGTGACAGGGAGAAACGACAGCTCCGCGTGATGGTCGTGACAGCCGGGAGAGACCGGCACCTGGGCCTGTAGCTCATTGGCAGAGCGCTTCCGATCACCGAGTGCACGCGGCCGGAAGAGGTAGGCGGTTCGATTCCGCCCAGGCGCACGTCATGCACGCGCGTCGTGCACGTCCGGATGAGAGGTCCGGGTGTCTCGGTAGCTCAGCGGGATGAGCGCGGGAATGTATCCGGTCCGAAAGGGCGAGGGGACCCCGGTCAGTCGTTGGTTCGATTCCAACCTGAGGCACGATGCCGGAGCGTCGTGCTCCGGCGATCCAAGTAGAGACAGGTGAAGCATGAGCACAGCGATCGACCCGTGGGCGACCACGACCAACCCGGAGACCGGCTCGCAGGCGCCCGCCTTCGACCCGTTCGCCGACGACGTCAACCCGGAGACTGCGGGCGGCGGGATGTCCAACGCCCACTCCTTCCCGCGACTCAACCAGCTCCCGGAGAACGGCGGGCACGTCGTCATCCTCGTGCCGAAGTCGTACGACCCGGCCGCGCCGAGTCGGCGCGAAGGCCAGCCCCCGGGCGAGGAGTTCCAGTGCGAGCTGCACGTCCTCGCCGGCCCCGGCACGAAGGTCGAGAAGCGCGCGCGGGCCAAGAACCCGGACGGCACCGAGGGCAAGTTCGTCGGTACGGGCGAGTGGTACGCCATCGGTGACGGGTCGGAGTACCCCTGGCCGATCTCCTGGACGCAGCCTCCGGTCGCCGTGAATCAGAAGATTCTCCTCGGTCAGCTCAAGGAGGTCTTCGACGTTAAGACCGGCCGGCCGAAGAACGGCGGGCTCTGGGTCGGCCGGCTGCGTCACGTCCCCAACAAGAACAGCCCGACCAAGCTTCAGGGTGCGACTCCGGATCGGATGGACGCCGCGCTCGCCGAGTACCGTCAGGCGCTCGGCCAGGGCGACACCACCGTGCCGGACCCGAAGGGCGGCATCAAGCTCATGAACGCCACGCCCGAGGAGAAGGCCGCGGCGCGCGCGTACTGGCAGTCGCTCGGCCGCTGACCTACATCACCGAAGCCCTGCGAGCAAGTTGCTCGCAGGGCTTCTCTTTGCCCTCACGCCTTGCTATAGTAAAGGTAGGAACAGAGAGCCCCGGAGCGCTGCGAATCGCCTCCGGGGTTCGTGCTGAGGGAAAGGGATCATCATGTACCTCGTCAAGGGCGTCAAGCCGAAGATGCTCGATCTCTACTGCTGCCAGGGCGGCGCGAGTATGGGCTACATGCGTGCGGGCTTCGACGTCACCGGGTCCGACCTGGATGAGCAGCCCCGCTACCCGTTTTCGTTCATCCGCGGCGACGCGCTGGCGATTCTCATGTCCCCTGTCGTCCGGCAGTTCGAGGTGATCGCCGCGTCCCCGCCCTGCCAGCGCCGGACGAAGGCGCAGAAGATCCAGGGCCGCGAGCACCCGGCGCTCATTGCCCCGACGCGCGAGCTGCTCATCGCCACCGGCAAGCTGTACATCATCGAGAACGTGCCAGCCTGCGGCGAGGATGACGACCCACTGATCGACCCGCTGGAACTCTGCGGCGCGATGTTCGGCCTGCGCACTTATCGCCACCGGCACTTCGAGTCCAGCGTGCCGCTGACTGCCCCGGAGCACCCGCGGCACGAGGCTCCCACCGTCAAGATGGGGCGCCCCCTGGCCGAGGGGGACTGGTATCACGCGGTCGGGAACTTCTCCAACGTGCCGTACGTCAAGGCTGACCTCGGGGTGCCCTGGATGACCCGGGACGGCGTCCGCGAATGCATCCCGCCGACGTACACCGAGTACCTGGGCAGGCAGCTCCTGGAAAAGCTCTGACCCGGGTTGCGCCAGCTCCTCTCCCCCTGCTATAGTAAAGGTAGAGGGAGCGAGCGAGGGAGATCGAGATGGACGACATTCGGGTTCGGCACTTCGCGAACGGCCAGAGCGAGCGCAGCGTCAATGGCTTCATCGAGGTCCCCGCCTGGCGCGTGGTGTGGGCGGACGGCTCGACCGCTGAGGTTCGCGGTGAGTCCGACCTGAATGAGATCCTCATGGAGGATGAGATCGCTTCGTTCACCTACGCGCCGCTTTGGCGTCAGGCTTTCGTGGTGACGGAGAGCCCGTTCGTTCCCGCCTCCCGGGTCTCCCAGTGACCTGCAAGACCTGTATGCGTGAGATCAACCGCTGGACGGATACCAAGCCGTCCAGCGGTTTTTCGTTTACCTACGGTTCGGGCGCCGCATATGACGCTTCGATCGCCGGCATCCGAGATGCACGGAAGGCGCGCCATGAGACGTGGCGTTGCCTGGTCAACCGGCAGATCAAGATGATCCGCGGCGCCTGTCTGGCCGGAGGGCATGAAGAAACCCGAGAGATTCCCGCTGTAGCGGTTGCCGAGGCGCCCTCCCCCCTGCTATAGTAAAGGTAGATAGAGCGAGCGAGACAACGAGAGGGGATCGAGATGAACAAGATCGCAGCGGCCAAGGAGATCGAGGCCACGTACCGGGGGATCACCGGGGGCGGCGAGACGATCAGTCTCCTGAAGATCTGGAACGAGATCGGTGGCGCGGCGATCATGACCTGGACGGACTTCGAGGCCGGCGTCAAGCACCTCGCGACCCGGCAGCAGGATTCGATCCTCATGCCGGCGCTCTACCCCTGGCAGTACCGCAAGAGCGAGCTGGACGCCGTGGTCGTCTACGGCGCGCAGGAGTGCAACACCCTCTACATCATCTGACGGAGGAGCGAGGGGGCTTCGGCCCCCTTTCTCCCGTTAAGCACCGGTTTGACACGTTTCAATTGAGAAGGGATCACCGAGCATGAGCGAGCGGATCGAGGTCAAGGCGAAGCGCGGGATCGTCGTGAGTGCACAGGTCATCCCGGGACCGCACGGACCGCAGTGGGAAGTCACGGACGGCCGGAGGTATCGGGCGCTTCTGCCCACGTGCGTGTGTGCGCGCAAGGGCTGCGGGCAAATCAAGATGATTGCCACGGGCCGGGCGCGCACGCACAAGGCCGAGCGCCAGTGCCAGGACTGTCACTACGGCTGGCACGAGCCGATCGTGCGAAAGTTCGCCGCTGCTGTGGCGAAGACGATCAAGTGAGCGAGAAGGGATCACAGAGCATGACGCAGTTCGCGGTGGCGACGGAGAGGCAGGCGCAAGATCTGAAGCACGTCGATTCGGGGGGCTCTGACGGCCTTCGTTCACCGATGGACCTGAGGCTCAACAGGCATCGCGGGTGGGGTGGCGCCGAGTCGAGCATGGTACTTGCCCTGGTTGGCAAGGAGTGGATCTCGTACGTCGCGAGATCTCCTCACCGCGAGAATAGCGGCTACGCCCTTACCCCCGCTGGCCGACTGGCCCTGGAGTTGCGGGAGGCGCTCGGGCCAGACCGGAGCCTGACGAAGGCCGGCGCGAAGGCGCTGGTCATGGGAGCGCCGACGCGCGCGACGAAGATTCGCCTGATGGACGACGGGCTGTGGAAGCGCGGCTACGTGATGGCATCGTCCCGCTACGCCTGGCTCACCGAGGACGGCCTCCGCGTCCGCGAGATCCTCATGAAGCACCGGGTGACGTTCTGACCTGCGGAAACGACAAGCCTGACAGGGAATTCCCTGTCAGGCTTGCTTTCGTGCTCTACCTTTACTATAGTAGGGATGTAAGCGAGAGAGCGAAGGGGATCGAGATGAGCGAGATCAACGGCAAGGTTCTGGCGAGCGAGCTGCGCAAGACGTTCCGGATCGGTACTCGCACCCGTCGCTACCGGGCCGGCCAGGATCTCCACTCCGAGATGCTCGAAGCCCTGCGGAACGCAACGGTTTACCCCGGCTACTACGTCGGGGCGCGACACGATGCGTTCGCTGCGGCTTGGGGCGTTCTTCAGGCGTACGCGAAGCACGTCGAGGGCTACCGGATCGACGGGATTCTCCGCGCGAAGATCGTCGGTCTCTCGCCTTACCGCTTCGCCGCGCTGCTCGGCGAAATGTTCGACGCCGGGGTTCGGACCACGGGTGACGGCGAGCGCTTCTTCGCCTCGATGCGATAACCGATCAACGACTACACGGAGAAGGGATCACTCCGATGCGCAAGCCGAACGTCATCCAGGCCACCGCGGGCACCACGCTCATGCTCAGCATGGGCGCGAACGCGTGGTACGCCATCGACTTCTGGCACCGCGGCGGCGCCGCGCTCATCGTGGCCGGCGTGTGGATGCCGATCTCGATCGTGCTCCTGGAGCGGATGCTGCACGCGATGCCCCGACTCGGGCGCGCCGTGACGGTCTTCGCGTGGCTGGCTATCTCCCTCGTGGCCGCAGCCTGCATGTACTACTCGATGAGCCACCTGGCGCACCTGGCGACGCCGGAAGCGCCGAGCGCGAAGGAGGTCGCGGACGGCTGGATCTTCGCGGCCAGCGTGGACATCGTGATGCTGCTGTCCGGCGTCTTCCTGGCGCTCGCCCGGCGCGCGCAGCAGGCGCCGGCTCCCGAGCCTCAGGTGATCGAGAAGATCGTCGAGCGCGTCGTCGAGGTTCAGGTGCCCGTCGAGGTCGAGAAGCTCGTCTACATCGAGGTGCCCGCGAAGCGCGAGGCGCTGCACGTCGAGGCGCACGTCGAGGAGGTCGAGGAGACGGAGACGATCACGGAGACGCGGCGCGAGGTCACCCGGACCGCCCGGCGCTCGTCGCTGACCGCGGAGCAGGAGCAGCAGATCTACGAGCTGGGGATGGCCGGCGTCAAGCCCGCGGACATCCTGCGGAAGCTGAGTATCGAGGGCAAGCAGACCAACTACATCACCCGGTCGGCCGTGTGGTCGCGGGTCAAGGAGCAGCTCGCGCAGATCGAAGCCTGACCGGCCAGAACGGAAGCCCTGAGGCATCGCGCCTCAGGGCTTCTTCGTGCCCTCCTCCTGTGCTATAGTAAAGGGAGATCGAGAGATGAGGGGATCAGATGATCAAAGTGATGAGTCGGCCCGAGCTGTACGACGTGACTGAAGCGCAGATCGACGAGGCGCTTGCGCAGGAGCAGCTGTATCCGGGACATGTCCGTGAGCTGCGGGAGTACCGCAAGGGCGGGGCGCTGGGGTCGATGTGGATTCAGCGGATCGTGTTCTCCGACTGGAGCAGCGGCTACCGGGCTGCGAAGCAGCTTGCCGGGGAGCTGGAAGAGGTCGAGAACTACGTCGAGCACGCCTTTCATGCCACCGTGCGCGACGGCCGTGGCGACCCGCACGTCGGTCTGACTGTGGAGATCCGGCACTCCGGCTACCGCATGGCCGGCCGCGTGGTAGCGATCGGCCCCGAGGACTTCACGATCATCGAGGACAACCTGTCCGGCGAGCGGCATACCTTCCGCTACGAGCAGGTGCGCTCCCCCGGTCACTACAACCGGAAGGACTGACCGATGGCCTACGTGAACGACGAGCTGATCGAGAACTTGCGCAAGGCGATGGAACGAAGCGTGATGACCGGTTCGCCCCTGGAGCTGCTCAGCGCCGCGAGCGAGATCGTCGAGGGGGCGGGTAAGCCGCGAGCCTTCCGGGACCGCGATTACGACGTGTGGTACGAGCACCCCGGCCACTGGTGCCTGCTGCGGGATTGCGACGCTCCGCGCAAGCTCGCGGACGACGATGGCCACGGCTGCACGCTGGAGCGCATTACCGGGCTTTACGGGCCGCTGACGTCCGTCGACGACGAGAGGAACTGAGGGATCATGGCGAAGCGAGTGCAGTACGCGAGGAACTACCTGGAGCTGCTCGACCTCTTCGAGCGCAACGGGATCGACGTGTGGCTGACGAAGGAGAGCGTCGTTGCCGCATGCATGGAGGTCGGCATCGAGTGGGCGAGCGACGCGGAAATGCGCTGCTACAGCCTCGTCGAGGCGCTCCGGCACGCGGACATGACCGGCGAGGACCGGATGCAGGTGACCGTCGCGCTGGAAGCGGCGCGCCGGGACGACGCCGGGGAGCCGAAGCTCGTCGTCGAAGAGGCTGCCCTGACCTCCTGACCTGCGGAAATGCTCCTGGTGATCTAGGAGCCACCATTGCTATAGTTAAGGGAGCGCTCCAGTCGGGGCGCTCCCGTTTTTCATGAGGGACAGGGGATCAGATGTTCACCGACTTCAAGGTGCTTGAGGGGATCATCCCGGCCAGGGAGGCGGATTTCGCCGACCTGTTCGAGCTGGTCAAGACCGAACGCGACATCATCTCCGCTGGCGCGGAGGCCGCCGCCTACGAGCACGACCGGGTTCGCATGATGCTCCGGAACACGGTCGCGGCGAACTGGGGGAGGTTCCAGACCGGTGACCGCGGCGGCTTCAAGGGCGCCTTCGAGAAGGACACGGAGGGCATCGTCAAGGCGGTCATGAAGCCGCTCGACGCGTCCTACCAGAACCTCGCGCACGCGCAGTACAACCTCTCCCGCTTCCCGCTCGTCTTCGCGCGCTGGATGGCGCCGATCGGCCGGCCGGAGCGCACGCGTGACGCGTTCCGCACCGACCGCAGGCAGGCGTTCTGAGATGAGTAAGAGGCGAGGGATGAGCAAGACCAGCGCGCGCCTGTCCGGCACCGCACTTCTGTACGTGAGTCCGTGGGTGATGTGGCTGCTCCTGCTCCCCCTCGCCCTCATCTTCTGGTGGATGGCGAGCGCCGGCCAGGCCGCGGCCTTCGCTCTCGGGGGCGCCACCCTGGCCGCGGGTGGCGCGTTGGGCTACCAGTGCTGGAACGCCTTCGCCCCCCGCGGCCAGCAGGCGCAGTTCGTGGCGACCGGCACCTTCGGGTTCGCGTTCGCCTGGCTGTGCGCGACGACGATGTTCGGTCTCTTCCACCACCCGGGCTGGTCCCCCTGGCCGGAGTTCTGGCGCGCGCCGGAGTGGCTACTCGCCAGCTTCACCCTCCCGATCTGGGGCTCGTGGTTCTTCCTGATGGCGATGACCAGCATCGGGTGGAACATGGCGCGCGCCGGCCAGAAGCGCAAGGAGGACGGCGACGAGCGGACCGAGAAGGAGACCCCCGACGAGCTGGGCAAGATCCTGGACGGCTCGACGCTGAAGGTGGACGCGATCGTCGGCAAGCCGGACGCTCCGGTCATCAAGGTCACGGCGCATGGCGTGCCTGGCCGGCACACCGGCGAGAAGCTGATGAGCAACGCTCCGGACCTGGAGAGCCTGCACGGACTGCGGCCCGGGGCGATCCGTCCGGCGCCCGACTACGACAACGCCTCGAAGGCGAAGTACACGATCACCCCGAAGGATCCGCTGAAGGGCGACCTGACGTGGGCGGGCCCGCAGCACCCCGGCTCGTCGATCGCCGACTTCCCGTGCCTGCCGGGCGTCTACACGGACGGCGCGGAGATCGAGCACTGGCTTCCCGGTGACGACGCCGGCGGTCGCCCGCTTCAGCACCTGGCCGTGGCCGGCGTGAACGGGTCGGGTAAGTCGGCGGGCCTGAAGATCGACCTGACCGAGGCGTTGTGCCGCATCGACACGAAGGTCTGCGTCGCGGACATCTCCGGGAAGATCTGGCAGACCTTCGGCGCGCTCATGCCCTACCTCACCAAGGTCGCCGGGCTGAACGGGATCGAGGATGAGGACCGGGAGCAGAACACGCTGGACGCGCTCGACCTGATCAAGTGGGTCGAGAAGGACGCGATGGAGCGCCAGCAGCGCTGGGGCAAGCTCGGCATCAACCAGTGGGAGGCGCGCTGCTTCACCGAGTTCGGGGACGCCTTCGGCATCCTCGTGATCGAGGAGGCGTCGGAGCTGCTGGAGCAGATGCCCGATGACGTCGAGCGCATCGCCAAGAAGATCCGGTCGGCGGGCTGGCTGCTCGTCGTCGTCGCGCAGCGTTTCAGCTTCGATCAGATTCCGACGACGCTCCGGGCACAGCTACCTGGCCGGTTCGTCTTCGGCCAGGCGGACAGCAGGGACTCCGGGATGATCCTCCCGGACGACGTGCATGACATCCTCGGGCGCTCCCCGGCGAACGATCCGGGCACCTGGAACAGCACCACCCCGGGCAAGGCGATCGTGTGCATTCCCGGTCAACCGGCCGAGCGGCGCTCCGACCCGACCCGCTTCTTCTGGGCGACGAACGAGAAGCTCGCGGAGTACCTCGGTACGTACGGCCGGCGCCTCTGGACGGACGAGGAGATCGAGGAGATGAAGAACGACAACCCGCCCGCGGGCATCGTCGTACGTACGCAGTCGGCGCGTACGCCGGACCGCGAGGCGCCCGAGGGCTTCGGTACGTACGTACAGACTCCGCGTACAAAGGCGACCCGGCCGCGCGCGTACGTACGCGACGATGTACGTACGGACGAGGGCGCGACGAACGTACATGACATCGAGGCTGACGTACGTACGTCGCGCGTACACGAGACGAGCGTGTACGCGGACCCGGAGTTGGAAGGTATGAACGTGGAGATCGACGGACCGATCGAGTGCCCGCCGGAGTACGCGGGCGTGACCATGGAGCAGAGCGGCTACGAGGGGACCGGGGTCTCCCTGCCGCGCGACGAGTTCCGCATCATCGTGCAGAAGCACCTCGCCTCGCTGCTCGCGCAGGGGTGCCAGGAGGTCCGGCCCGCGGACGTGCTCCGGCTCCAGCCTCCGGCCGGCTCCCGTCAGCGCATCCTGGCCGAGCTGAAGCGCCTCGCCGACAGCGGCGCCGAGGACGAGCACACGGTCGAGCGCTCCGAGACGCAGCCCGGTCACTGGCTGATCCGCGCTCCTCGCGCACTCCCCGTGACGGTTTCGGGGTGAGGGGGCGGGGGGTTAGTTTCGGCCTGCGATTGTCTTATCAGTAAAGGTAGGTTTCGCGCCCTGTTTCTCCCGGTTTGACCACCAGGGAGAAACAGGGCGTTTCGGGGAATTTCCCCCGCAGTTTCGCCAGTTTCGCGCACAGAGGGTGACCGAGGGAAACAGGTAGAAAGATCCTGTTTCTGACGATTTGAGAGGCAGGGATCACGGTGGGCAAGAGGTACTGGGACGAGGCGGAGAAGGCCGCAGGCGAGGCGTACGGGAGGGCCAACGCGGCGGCCTACGAGCGCCGGGAGAAGTTCAAGCGCGCGGCCGGGTGGGTGCTGGTCGGGGCACTCGGCCTCTACCTGGCCGCGAGGACGTGGGGTCCGGGGATCTGGGAGGCGTCGCGTACGCCGCTGCTGTACGGCGTCGGCGCGCTGTTCGTACTCGCCGGGGCCGGCGGTCTGGTGTACGCGAACATCCGCATCCGGCGTATGCGCCGGCGCACGCGTACGTACGAGACCGAGCTGTACGTCGGACGTACGCGGCCCACTACGTACGTACGCGAAGACTGGTGACGTACGTGTACACGGAGATGACGCGTACGTACGCGAACTGCGTACGTACGCGCTTCTGTATGTACGTACGTAGGGGGCTCTGATGTACGTACGTACGCAACGTACGAAGAGGCGTGTACGTACGAAGCGCCCGCCGACGTACGTGCACCGGCACGCGTACGTGTACGTGATCCCCGTCGAGGACCCGCGTACACGTACGTACGAGACGTACGGATACATCGGCCAGAGCGCCCGTACGTACTTCACCGGGAACCCCCGGATCGACCTGGTGGACCGGTACCTGGAGCACAAGGCGAACCAGCCCTGGACTGATCAGATTCGGTCACCCGGGATGATGGTCATCTGGCAGGGCTCGTGTACGCAGGCGGAGCTGGACGCGCGCGAGCGGGCGGCGATCCGTACGTACAAGCCCCTGTACAACATCGAGCACAACCGCAGGAACCCCCGGAGGATCAAGCCATGGGAGATCTCGAAGCCCGTACGCTCCCGCATCCCGACGTACATCCCGGCGACCGGCCTGCTCGTGTACGCGGCGGCCGGATGCCTGCTGAGCGCAGTTTGCCTTTCGTTGATCTCACGGCTGGCGTGAAGCGGGAGATCACGCGCATCGAGGGGCTCATCGGCCAGGCGGGCACCGACCCGGGACTGCTGCGGGAGGCGGCCTACGAGCTTCGTGAGCTGCATCGAGCGCGCCAGCTCCTCGCGGAGTTCGTCGCCACCCGTGGAGGCGAGATCGTCCGGCGGGCGATCCTGGCCGGAGTCGCCCCTGAGGCCCTGTTCGATGCCCCGTATGAAGCGAGCACCGTACGTCGCCTGGCGCGAGAAGCGGGCATTCCGAAGCGTAGGCCCGGCCCGAAGTCGGTGAAGCGATGAGCGCCAAGAACTGCTCGATCTGCCGGAGGCGCAAGCTGGTCCCGATCGAGGACGGACCGCAGGGCCTGCGCGTCTGCCCGCGATGCGACGGGGAGGTCTACGAGATCGTCGTGGACCGCGAGCAGCGGGAGAAGCCGGCGTGAGCGGTAGCTACGAGTGGTGAGACGATGATGAGAGCCCCGGAGACCCGGCCGTCTCCGGGGCTTCCCTTTGTCCCTCCGTCTTGCTATAGTAAAGGAAGACCTACGAGAGGGGATCACTCGTGAAGAAGCTGCTGGAAACGCTGACCATCGTGGTCATGCTGGGCGCCGTCATCAACCTCATCTTCGTCCCGGCGCCGGCCGCGGGCTACTTCGGCGTCGTCTACGTCGCGGTGCTGGCCGGGCTGTTCGTGGCGCGCCTGAAGGTCGGCCAGAAGTGAGGCGCCCGATCGACGTGTGGTTCGCGCTCCGCCGGGAGCGCTTCAGCACGGCCGACGCGAAGACGATCGCCGGGATCTACAAGCAGATGTCCGAGGGCGAGCGCGACCTGAAGCCGTGGGCCATCGCGACCGCGGTGTGCGCGCGGACCGGGATGCACCCGGAGATCTGGCACGAGCGCCTGACCGTCATCTTCAGCGAGGCGAAGGAGCTGAGCCGGGCATGAGGTTCAACGAGATGCACCGACGGCTCGCGCTCCTCTTCCTCGGTGCGGCGCTCGCCCTGTTCATCGCGGACCTGACGCTGCCCGGCATCATCGGCACCGGGTTCGCCGGACTCGGGTGTACCGCCGCTGGCGCCGCGCTCCTGGCGCTCGGATACGAAGGGAAGAAGTGATGACCTGCGACTGGATGATCAGGGAGGGCTTCATGCATCCCGACGGCATGATCGAGATGCGTTGGACCGGCGAGCGCTGCGGCCAGGCCGCATCCGTCCGGTACCGCCAAAGCGAGAGCGAGACCTGGGGCTACCGGTGCAACGGAATGCACGCGGACGCCCTGGACCGCGATGTGGTGACGGTGGAGGTGCTGGCGCGATGAGCGAGCCCAACGACCCGACCACGATCGACTGGCCCGAGCGCCAGGCGCGCGCCCTGATCCCGTTCAACGTCAGGAGCGGGCGCCCCTTTGTTCCGCTCCCGCTCCATGGCGACGTCGGGACGTTTCCGATTCAGGCGCGCGGCCGGAACGGTCTCCCGCTCTGGGGCGAGAACCCGGAGGCCGCCGCGCTCGTCACGTGCACGTACGCCGGCCGCCGCTGGGTGCTCCTGGCGCAGCGCCCGGACGACGGGACCTGGGCCATGCCGAGCGGGCCGATGAACCCGGACGGCGTCTGGCACTGGGAGGGCGCTCGGGTTTGCAAGGAAAACGCCGAGCTGCACATCGCGCACCCGGTGCGCCGCGGGGCTGACACGGATGAGCCTCGTTGGGTCCCGGACCCGCGCGGGTCGATGGAGGCGTGGGTGGTGCTCGTGGTGACCCGGTTCGACCTGGGCGAGGTCGAGAGCCTGCCCGAGGTACGGGGCGAGTGGGTGGCGCTGGACGAACTGGTCCTGTTGCTCGATCCGATCTTCCCCGCGCACCGCGAGATCCTGGCTGGTGTGCGATGAGCGCGAAGAAGGTCGATCAGATCGCACGCATCCGAGCCCTGGCCGCGGTGAACACGCCGGCCTGGCGCATCGCGGAGGCGGTCGGGATCTCGCAGACCTACCTGTACGAGTACGCGAAGATCCACGGCATCGACGTGACCACGAGACGCCCGGCCACGGGCAGGCTTCCGCGACGCGAGATGTACTGGAAGCGTGCGGAGTCGGAGGAGCTGGACAGGGCGATCCTGGCCGAGAGGAAGAGGCGGACCGTCACGCGTTCACGTGATGCGGAGCTGCGCCGGGCGCGCATACACGGCGTCTGAAGAGACGACGAAGCCCCCGGAGCGTCATCGCCTCGGGGGCTTCGCTGCGAGAGCAGGGGATCATCTGCATCAACGCGAGGACGGGACAGGAACGAACCGGCCTGCGGTACAGGCTACACGGGAACGGCCCGGACCAATGGAGGTCCGGGCCGTTCCCTGTGGGGGCGGGGAGACGAAAGAGCGAGGTCAGCGCGCGAAGCGCGCCTTCGTACGCGGGAGGAAGTACGTGGTGATCCAGCCGGAGGCGAGTCCGACCGCGACGGGCGCGAGCGTCGCGATGAAGGTCGGCATCTCGGAGAAGTCGAGCCTCCCGAGGTAGTCGACGACGGCCAGGCCGGCCGCGGTCACGACGGCGCCGACGACGTGCCCGACCTTCGCGTCCCGGGTGATGCTTCCGGCCCCGGTGCCGTTCGAGGTGGTGTCGGTCATGAGTGATCCCCTTCGGGTGAGCGATTCTCGTCTCTCAATGTACGCCAGTTGCTACCGGGGCACGCAGATCTCGTCGTACAGCGCGCGGTGGTCATCGCGCAACTTCTCCTGCGCCGGGTTCTCCGGCGGGTACACCTCGAAGCGGTCCAGGAAGAGCTGGATGGAGGCGCACGTCCAGGCGCGCGCTTCCTCGTGCCGTTGCGCGCTGGCCGCGTTGTTCCTCCGGGACTGCGCCTCACTCTGGTTGATGGCGATCGACGTGTAGGCGACATTGATCGCCAGCAGGGACACGACGAGGAGCGCGCCGATCACCCGATCGAAGAGACCTAGCCGCTTCACGTCATCCACCACCAGACGCCGGCTCCGACGAGGAGGCAGCCGAAGAGGAGGAGGCTTGCGGCGCAGGCGGCTCCGAGGGCTCGCTCCCACCACGGCCAGGGAGGAGATACTGGATCGCCGCCGGGGCGATGATGAAGACCGCGAGCCCCATGAGCATGACGTCCGGCTTGCGCTCGTGGAACACGCTGGCCCAGCCCTGCGCCATGACGATCGCCCACGCCAGCCCGAACGAAATGACCTTGCCTACCTGTTCCAGACTCCGGCGCCCATGAGTGCTCATGCATGTTCCCGCCTCTCCGGCCAGGATCGCCCTGGTGATCATGATCGTAAGCTCACATTTGATGGGAGTCGATCAGGTGATCAGACGACGGTCACCGTCACCGAGACAGGCGCCTCCGACTCGGCGTCGGGCGCGTCGGCCGCGGTCTTCATCCGGCCCACCGAGATGCCGAACGCCGAGTCGCCCTTCGGGGCGGGCACCGGGACGGGGACCCGGCCGCCGCCCTTGATCTCGACCTTCTCGACGCTCCAGCCGGCGCCGTTGTTGATGGCGACCCGGATCTTCACCGGAGGGTTGTCCTGGCCGGTCATGTCCGCGTGCAGCCCGATGAGCAGGCGCTTGTCCGCGAAGCCCGCCGGGTTCCCGGCCAGGCCGGCCGGCTCGGTCGCGAGGGAGAGCATGTTCGCCCGGTCGATCAGGTTCTCGTTCTCATCGAACGCGAATCCGCGCGGGACCTGGTAGCTGGTCATGTCGATGCCCTTCCGGACGACGGGTGCGGGTGCGGGGTTGACGCGCGCCTTCCAGGCCGCCAGCGGTTCGCCGCGCAGCACGGAGGAGAGACGGGACATTGCGCCGGAGTCCGCGCAGAACTGCCGGATGATCGAGATATGCAGGTGCCAGAGGTGCGAGGAGTCCCGGCCGAAGTCGTCGGACGCGTCAGCGGACAGGCCTCGCGCGCGCCCGCCGGTCAGGACGTAGCAGTAGACGCGGGCGCCGTTGTCGGTGCCAATGAACTCCCGGATGATCGGGACCCCGCCGATGAACAGGCGCTCGTCGCGCGCTTTCGCCGCGGCCTTGAGCCGGTTCGTGTACGTGATCATCCCTGCGGTGGGCATGGACAGGTCGATCGCCGCGGCCTTGTCGCCCGGCCCATTCCGGTCGGCGGCCACCTCGCCCACGGAGTAATCCCTGGCCGAGACTGCCTGCCGGATGTCGTGGTAACCGGTCTTCGCCGCATAGATCCCGCCGAGCTGCACCGACGGCTCGAAGGCGTCGAAGTCGCCCCACAGCCACCAGAGCGCGGCCGAGATCCGCGACGGGTTCGGGTTCACCGCTGCCACGGGCCCATCACCTCCCGGTCGTACGCCAGCACGTCCCAGCGGTCCTCGTTGGCCGCGCGCAGGATCTTCGCCTCGTCCTGAGCCTGGATGTCACCCTCGGCCACGAGGCGGTCCCCGCGCACTCTGTAGAGCAGCACCTCGCCGGCCGGCTTGTTGCCGAGCACCAGGCCGATCGGGAAGCGGCACGGGACGTCCATCCCGTCGAGCGGTCCGCCGACCACACGGATCATCACTGGTCCACCTCCACGACGGCCAGGGCGACCTCCGCCCACTCCGCCGCGAAGTTCGCGGCCGGTATCACCGAGTACCCGCAGATGATGTCCGTCAGGTTCAGGGTGAGCTGGAAACCGAAGCCGTTCTTGATCGTGACGGACACCGAGGATTCCAGGTGCACGGTGAACGGCCCGAACCCGGTCGAGTTCGCCACCTCGCAGACCTCGGCGGAGTTGGTGCCGTCGTACTGCGTGAACTTGTTCGCGGGGACCGCGTACCTGATCGCCATGCTTCCTCCTATGCGGATACGACAACGCTGACCTGGGCATTCGACAGCACCGAGAGTCCTGAGTTCTTCACCCTGACCCGGATCACGGTGTGCGCCGGGGTGATCACGCCGTTGGCCAGGGTCATCGGCACCAGCGGAGTCAGCACCGTCGGTGTGGCCGCGATCGACACCGTGCCCAGGTTGATGCCGCTGGTGCCGATGACCTTCGCGACCGGGACGAGGCCGGTTAGCTTCGTCGTGGGGACGCTCGGGAATACCTGTACGTCAACGTTGACGGTAGCGCCGATCCCGATGGTGGACGCGGCCAGGCCGAGACCGGCCCCGAAGTACGGGGTCGATTCGATACCGAGCAGCGGGACGGCGTCCGGCGCGCGTACGAAGCGCGCCTCGTACGAGGCCGTCGTCACGGTCGCGATGACCCCGGACGTCTGGTCCATGATGACCCAAGGCCGGTCGGGGAACACCGTGCGCCGGCCGAAGATCACCCCGTCGAGGGTGGACTGGAGCACCAACCGATCCGCGTTCTCCTCGATGACCGCGTACGTGCCCTTGTCCGCGTCGAGGCTGGTGTAGAAGTCGGCGATCTCGGCACCGTTGGACCCGGTCCACTGAAGCGCGTGGATGCGCCGGAAGACGAACTGCCCCGGCATGACCGGAACTGCGAGCGCCTCTTCCATCACAGCACCCGCGGCCGGAGGTACTTGACCACGAGCATCGTGTTACCGGTGTTCGTGGTGGTGCCGTCGCCGGTGATGTTCAGCGCGCCGCCGGAGTTCTGGAAGACGAACAGCTCGACGTAGTCCGTCGTGCCGTTGAGATTCAGGTGCGCGGTGACCGACGGCAGCGTCGCGTTGGCGCCGGCCGGGAGACCGGACGCGGTGTACACGCCGGCCTCGGGCGCCTGCCTCACCCCGTTCAGCCCGATCGTGTGCGTCCGGAAGCCGGTCGTGTTCGGGGCGAACGTCGTGTACCCGGTGATCTCGTACAGCCCGGCCAGGGGCGGAATGACCCGGGTGTTGTTGACCGTGGTCGAGTGCATCCCGGCGTGACTCTTCATCGCTTCGCTGCCGGAACCGAATGGCACGCTCACCGCGTTGCTGCTGTTCGCCACCCCGAACGCGGACGGCAGGATGAGCTTGCAGAACGGATACGCGATCAGCGTCTCCAGGCTGTTCGCCGTCGCGAGCATGTCCCCGGGCACGTCCGGATCGTCGGTCACGGTGGGGTAGTAGATCCCCGATGAAGTCGTCGCCATTAAGGCCTCCGCCAATTTATGGTGAGAGTGAAGGCTGCCGACCAGCTCCCCCGGCCAGCCATGCGCAGGTAGGGCGACCCGCTGCCGGTGAAGAAGGCGAGCCCGCCCGCGGTGCCGTCGACCATGGCCTGCGCCCAGGACACCGGGACCGGGAAGCGGTCCTCCTGCGCGCCCTGGACCAGCGAGGGCCCGGAGGTCGAGCTGGTGAGGGTGGGCGCCCCTCCTGGCCGGGTGGCGTTCGTCATCAGGCGCATCGTCGCGGTGCCCGGCGGATACGAGCCGGTCTGGAGCATCCGGACCCGGAAGGTCGCGCCGGTCACGGTGGCGCCGGCCAGGCTACGAGGCTTCGTGCCGTAGAACGCGGCACCGGTGTGGTTGCCCCACCCGCCGTACTGCCCCTGGTAGACGTCGTCGTCGTCGGTGCGCCAGCCCGTGGCCGTGCCCGTGCGGTAGGAGCGCGTCTCGACCGGGGTCACGGTGAGCGTGCCGGTGGACACGGTCGGGGGCGGGCCGGTCGCGGTGTCGGAGGGCGGCGCGCCCGCGGTCACGTCCACAGCGTCCACTGCGTACCACAACGTTCCGACCTTCTCGATCATCACGACGTCGTTGACGGCCGGCGTCAGGCCGCGCGCCGCCTGGACGGTGACCACCTGGCCGTTGACGTTGGCCTGGAAGGAGCCGGCGCTCTTGGTGCTCGTCGCCGTAGCGATGATCATGATGACACCGTCCTCACGTCGAGCACCATCGGTCCCGGCCCGTAGGGCAACCGCAGACCGTCGATCTCGGCCAGGCCGGAGTACTCGGCGCAGTCCAGTGTGAGCAGGTCACCAACCTGAAGGCGCGGGTCCGGAACCATCTCCACCTCGAACTGCCGGGACGTCTCCCGCTGCAACCGCTTCAGGATCGTCTCCGCGCTCTGGCGCGCCTGGTCCACCGTCGTGAGCAGCGGGGACTGGAAGAAGTACGGGACGGGCAGCGGGTTGAACGGGCCACCGTACGCCTTCGGCCCGCCGCTCGTGTCGAAGGCGACCGCCTGCAACTGCGCCCCGGTGCTGGTCTGGCCGCGCGCGACGACGGCGTTGTACGCGCCCTCGCGCGTCGAGGTGCCGGTGACCTCGACGATTCCGGAGGAGATCGTCAGCACGGGGGTGCGGGCGGCCGTCGTGGAGTAGACGTACAGGTAGCCCTCGGAGGTCATGACGAAGTCGGCGGGCCAGGCGTCACAGAGTTCGGCGAGCCCGCCGATCCGGTTCTCATCGAAGTTCATGCCGCTCGGCACGTTCCGGTTGACCAGCGCGGGATCGAAGACGACGGAAACGGCCGGCTCCACCAGCGCGCGGATGGCCGTGGCCAGGTCTCCGGACGGCTGATACGGGCTGATCAGGCGCGCCTCCTCCACCAGGTAGAGCAGGCCGCCGCACGTCACTTGCACGCTGTCGCCGTCGGTGTCCGTGTCGACGATGACGAACTCGCCCCGGTTGAACCATTCGACCACGCCCGAGTTCAACCCGATCCCCAGCTCCACCCTCATCCGCTGCCCGCCCGCGGCCAGGGGATGCAGCTCGGAGTCCGGCGCCCACGACGTGCCCCGGTAGCGCAGCGGGACGGTCAGCTCGACGCGCTCCGCGACCGCGCTGGAACGGTCGGCGCTCTCGTTCCCGGAGTCGACCGGGATGTCCGTGGCGAGCAGCGTGTCCCCGAGCCACGAGGAGTATCTGGCGTAGTACGTGTACGACCTGCCGAGCGCGGAGACGGCTGCCGCCGAGAGAGTCGTGATCACAGGAACTCGCCCTGCCTGAGCGCCAGGTAGGTCGCGTAGTCCGCGGAGACCTGCGCGTAGGTCAGGCCCGCGTACGAGGCGGTCATGTCCCCGTAGGTGTAACCCCTGGCCGCGAGTTCCGGCGCCCAGGACTCCGTCTCCACCACGTCGAGCACCCACAGCCGCCGGTCGTCAGCGCCGTCGAATTGGTCGAAACGCTGCTCGTCCACGGAGAGCACCGCGACGTAGGAGTCGATACCGGAGACGCCGGTGCCCTGCCTGATCTGCACGACACCCTCGGTGGCGTCGGCGAGCACGGTGGCCAGGTTGGCGCCGCTGCTCTCCGTCTCGGTATACAGGGTGACGGTGGAGGTGGGCTGGCCGAGCGCCCCCGACACGACGACGTTCTTCCCCTCGCGCGTGGCGAAGACGGTGGACCGGCGCTCCCGGCGCTTGCTCGGCCAGTCCTGGACGTAGACCTCGGCCGCGAGTCCGGAGATGGCGTCGGTGACCGCGTTGAGTCCGCCGGTCAGCGTGTATGTGACGTCCGAGGTGGAGTAGCTGACCTGCGAGTTCACGTCGGCCTCGTAGTGGACCGGAACGCCGAACGGGATCTCCGCGTCCACGACGACGAACGCGGAGTCGGTTGTCGTCGTCGAGCCGGCGCGGACCCCGGTGCGCTGACCGCCGACCACCCGGTAGATATCGACCACGTCCCCGACCGCGACGCCGGAGAGGGTGACGAGCACCCTGGGCGGCCACGAGTCCTGCTGGTCGGCGGTCAGGACCGCTTTCTGCCTGATGCCGAGCACGATCGCCCGGGAGATCGCCGCGGCGCCGCCGGTCGCGGTCAGCGTTCCGGCGGTGATGTCGACCTCGGCGGTCTGGATCGAGTAGCGCAGCACCTGGGACGCGTCGTCGCCGGTCGTCGTGGAGACGATCCCGGCGCCGGTGAAGCCCGCCGGGGTGCTGTACGTGCTGGCGTCGTCCTGCTTCCAGCCGACCAGGAGCACGGCCTGGCCCGGGCCGGTGACGTTGAGCGCCGGATAGGCGATGTCCTGGGCGGACGCGTTGAGCTGACCGGCCGCGTAGATCGTCGACATGGTCAGCTCCGCGCCGCGGAGCGCCACGATCTGGCCGATCGTGTCGGCGTTCAGCACCCCGCCGGTGAACGAGACGGTCGGCGCGGTGTCGCCGGTGGTGTAGTACCTGCCGAACACGGCCACGTTGTTCGAGCCGGTCAGCCGGAACCAGCCGGGCACGTCATTGACCGTTCCGACGCCCGAGTTCCGGATCGAGGCCACGAGGATCATCAGGTCCAGGGTGGCCAGGCCCGCGGGCAGGCCGGGCGAGACCGACGCGTTGACCGCGCTCGCGGTGGTGCCGGCGCCGACGTAGGTGATCGTCATCGCTTCGTCCGCTTCTCGCGCCAGGCGACGCGCTTGTCGAGCGTCGTGGCGACCGTCGTCACCGCAGGCGCGATCTGCCTGCCGTCCAGCTGCACCCGCACCTCCGAGGCCAGGTTGATCGGACCGGACCGCACCCGCGCGCCCGCCAGCGCGCCGGCCCTGCCGCCGCGGATCGACGCGAACGACGCGCTCGCGTCCTCGTAGGCGCCAGCCGCGTCCGCCATCATCGACTGCTTGGCCAGGGAGCGCGCGACCTCCGCGACGTTGCTCGACCCGGTCACCCGCACCGCGATGTTGATGGCAGCCGGGACGCTGCCGGCTGCCGCCTTGACGTACTCCAGCTCCCGTGCGGCCTGCGCGGCGCCGGACAGGGTCAGCTTCGTGTCCACCGTCTTCGGGAAGAGTCCGTACCTGGCCGCGAGATCGATAGCCTGCTGTTCGCTCATGCCCATCGCGCGCGCCTGCTCGATGAAGGACAGGCGCAGCTCGTTGCTCTTGGCGTTGACCTGATCGGCGCTCGCACCGGTCGCCGCCATCTTCTCCAGGTGCTGGCCGATCTCGGTGTTCAGCGCGAGCAGCGATGAGCGCTCCGCGTCGGTGACCCTCCCGCCTTCCTCGCGCACCTGCTTGGTCGCGGCCAGGGCGGCGTTCAGGGCGATCTGCGACTGGTCGAGGGAGGCGTTGGCACTGGCGAGCGCGGAGGTGGCCCCGACGAGCGCCTGCATCGAGGTGGCCGCGCCGGACGCGCTCGTGCCGGTCTCGGTCAGCGCGGGGATCAGCGCGCCCAGTCCGTCAGCGGCGTTCCGCGCGTCCGGGCCGACCTTCTTGACCTTGGCGCTGTCGTCGCCGAGCAGCCCCCCGAGCGTGCGGATCGCCCCCCACGTCGCGGTCAGGGCGTAGACGAAGTCGCCGATCATACGGATGGCGCCGGAGATGATGGAGAACAGCACGCGCAGGGCGGACGCGGCGTTCTCGCTCTGGCCGGACATGACCGTGAAGACGTCACCGATCGCCTGCCCGACCTGACGCACGCCGTCGCCGATCGCCGCGATGACCGGACCGGCCTTGATGGTCGCCGTCACCAGGCCCCGGGTGATCGCCTCGCCCGCGTCGAGCAGCGCGTCGGTGAGCGGCTCGACGAAGCGGGAGGCAGCCTGGAACCCGCGGCCGATGAGGGGCAGCAGCGCGTTGAAGCGGTCGGAGATCTTGCCGAGCGACGCGAGCACCGGCTCCAGGAAAACACCGCCCTGCTGGTTCAGCCCGGTCATGATCCTCTGGCCGAGTGACTGCGCGGCCGTCTGGACTCTGGCGTCTCTCGCGGCCAGGAGGACACCGCCGATGATGCCGGTTCCCGCGGCGCCCCCGACGACGGCGCCCGCCAGGCCGGCCCCGAGCAGCGGGGCGAGGGTGGCCACGGCGCCGATGACGACGGCGCCGAGTGCGGCCTGGATCTGCGGGGAGGCGTTCTGCACGGAATTGCCGATGGCGTCGCCGAGCTTGCCGCCGACAAGGGTGCCGATCTTCGCCACCCCGACGCCGATCTGCCGGGACGCGTTCTGGAGCCCGTCACCGATACGCCCGCCGAGATTGCGACCCGCCCTGTCCCCGGCGCGCTTGCTCTCGTTGTCGACGTCGTCGCCGAACTTCTTGACCCTGCGCGAGGCGGAGTCGAGGCCGGCTGCGGTCTTGTCGTTGACGATGACGTCGGCCTCGACGGTCCTGTCAGCCACGGATCGTCTCCAATGCCTTGTCGAGCGCGGCCAGGCAGGCGGCCCGCCACTGGTCGAATTCGACCGCGGGCGCGGTGAAGAAGCCCTCGGTCACCCGCTGCGTGTGCCATTGACCCCGGCCCCGCCTGCCCCACGACGGGTGCCGGACGCGCCCGCGGTCGAGCGCGCGCAGGTCGGACACGCCGCCCTGAGAGTTCCGGTTGCCCTTGAGGGTGACGCGCACCCGTGATCCGCCGATCTCGACTTTCGCGGTGATCCGGGTGCCGGCAGCCCAGCGGTTCAGTCCGCCCGTCCTCGGCAGCGTGGTCAGCGCCCGGCGCTTGATCTTCTTGCGGACCGCAGGGATCGGCTTGCGCATCTCGGAGCGCAGCTGCTTGACCAGCTCCTTGCGCTCCGGGAACGCCTTGAGTTCGCGCGCGAACTGCTCGATCGACACCGCCATGCCGCCCCCCTTCAGTCGTACTCCACCACGCCTATCGGCCTCGCCGGCTTGCTCGCCTCGTACTGCTGGATCAGGATGTCCTCGATCGTGGCCACGTCCCTCGGCCCCCCGAAGTCGGGGACGAGCGCGCGAGGATCGATCTTCGCGGCCAGGGCTAGTTCGATGAGGTCTCGCCGGACGTATCCGGCTCCGTAGGGTCCGCGATCTCGATGGGCTCCACCCTGTCCACCACCTCCTTGCAGGCGTCATCGAACGAGGCCCATCCGGTGCGCTTGTCGATCTCACCGATCCGGCGCAGCGCGTGCCAGGCCGCGTACCGGTAGAAGTTGACCTCGGACTTCTGCATCACCAGCGAGAACGAGCAGCCGAACGGCTCCCGTTCCCACGCGGCGATGTCCCGCTGCTCGATGACCACGTCGTGCTCGGTGCCGTCGTCCATCGCGACGTGCACCGGGAAGCTCATTCCGGGCATGCGATCCCTCTGTTCTCGTTGTTACCGCTGATCAGGTGCTCTGCGTGAAGGTCGGCTGACCGTCGACCGGTATGGTCACGGAGAACGAACGCCACGAACCCTGCTCGCCGCCGAACTCGATCGGGGTCGGGACGACGGTCGCGGTGACCTTGTCCTGGCCGGTCCCGACGCGCGGCTGGAAGACGACGTCGACCTTCGTGCCGGACGCGGCACGGAGCGCGGCGCCGAGCGAGCCGGAGCCGTTGTCCTGGATGCCGCCGAGTTCCAGGCTCCAGATGGTGGTGGAGATGTCCGTGGCCGTCGAGGTCGGGGACAGCACCGGCATCTGCTCGATCGGCGTATCCGGGGTGAACCGCACCAGGTTGACCTGGTTGGTGTAGTCGACCGAGTTGAAGGTGAAAAGCGAGTCGCGCATGACGTGCGCGCGCAAGTAGACGGCCATCAAGCCCTCCCTGTCCTGGCCGCGGCGAAGGCGGCTCGTTTGACCACTGACACTTCGAGCAGGCGTGCCTTCAGGATCAGGCGCACCCCGCGCTCACGTCGCTCCTCGATCACGTCGAATCTGACCGAGAGCGGAACGCCGTCCGGAACCGGCTCCCAGGACCACCCGTCCACCCACACCGCGCCCCTGCGCTGCTGCGCGCGCAGGATGCGACCGAGGATCTGCGCGTTGTCGTGATCCCGGAGCAGCCGGATCGCCCCGCCCATGACCAGCGACCTCGACGCGAACCGCCAGAAGTGCATGTCGCGCCGCGTCGTCACGTCGTACGGGGCGGCGAGTCCTGAGAGGGGGTGGCGACTCATCCGTACGCCCTGACGGTCAGCTCCAGGAGCAGATAGTCGGCGCCGGCGTACTCCTGCGTGCCGGGCGCGCGCATGCCGGTGACGAAGGCGTCACTCACGTTCCCGTCGAGCGTCGGGTCGAGGTACACCGCGGTGCGGGCGCTGGCCGCGTACCCCTGAACCGTCGTCTGGCCGGACTGATCGTCGGAGCGCTGTACCAGCAGCCAGACCGTGAAGATGACGGGCGCGCCGTCCCCGCCGAGCATGACCTGATCGCCGTCGAAATCGATCTCCCACTCTTTCGGGAAGACCGCGGGGGCGACGACCGACGACGGGTTCCAGGAGAAGGCGGTCAGCTCCGGGTCGATGCTCGCGATCTGCTCGGCCAGGGCAAGCCCCGCTGCGGTGATGTCCATCAGGCCTTCACCCGCTCACAGATGATCAATTCTTCACGATCTTCCACCTTCACGTAGGGGTGGCTCGGATCACCGGCGAGAAGGAAGGTCCCGTCCGGTCCAAACTCCGCGAGAGGCAGATGTGCGTCAGGGGTGCCGATCATCCCGTAAAGCTCGGAGGACAGGGCGATCCGGTCGTCAGCCCGACGCACAACGGGCCGTCCGTCCTCAATCACCACCAGGGCCTCGCCGAAGTCGTCCATCAGGCCACCCCCGGCAGCACGTACGGCTCGATGAGCGCCTGGACGTCCGGATCGACGCGGGAGACGCGCACGGCGCCCCACTCCGCGGACCCGGTCATGCCTTCGGGGGAATCCTTGCGCTTGAACAGACGGGCCGCCTGGAGCAGCGTCGCCTGCTTGATGGCGTCCGGGACGGCCGGCCAACCCCACCTGGCCGTGATGCTCACCGTGTCGACCGGCCAGACAGCATCCGAGTAGAGACGGGTGATCACGGGCTGATCGTCGGCCCCGAGGTCGGTGGTCACGGTGTACCCGGAGACGACGAGGCCCGCCGTCTCCGCGATGTCCGGGACGAGCAGGACGTAGACGCCGCCCTCGCGCAAGGTGTTGCCGCGGGTGCGGATGACGCGCGTGGTCGCGGACGCGTCGAGGTAGAAACGCCGGCCGGTCGCGGAGTCGATGCTGCGCGACGCGGCACCGAGCGCGATGGTGAGAAGGGAGTCGCGCGCGCTGTCCGTGATCTTGATGAACGACTTCAGCTCAGCGAGGCTCGCGTACTCGTTCGCCACGACTCCCCTCCTCTCAGCTCTTGTTCGCGAGCTTCGGCGTGTTCGCCTTCGTCAGGCCCTGCGCCTTCTGCGAGGACTTCACGGTCGGCGCTGATCCGGCGGCCTTCCACTCGCCCTCCTCTGAGGGGATGTGGTCCTGCGGCTGATCGGTGCGCGCGTCCTCGGTCAGGCCGGAGGTGCCGCGCGCCGGCTCCGGGTCCTCGGGCGCGCGCGAGCGCCGGACCACGGTCCCGTCGTCGAGCGTGATCTCGTCACGCCCGCCCCCGTACTTCTTCCACAGCGCGTCGTACTCGGCGTTGTGTGCCTCCGGTGCCGGGTCGAGGTGCCCGCCCTTCTCGAACCACCGGATGAAGGACATCGTCGGGGCGTCCGTGCGCTCGTGCACGTCCGGCTCCGGGTGGCCGTACTTCTTGCGGGTGGCTGCGGCGTCGTCGATGACGCCCTGTACTGCGGCCTGCGCGGCACGGTCGTGCTCGTCGCGCTCCCGCTTCTCCTGTTCCACCGGGCGCTGCTCCTGCTCCCGCTTGCCGTCGATGTTGTCGCTCACGAGGTCGTCTCCTTCGCGTTCGCGCTGATCACATTCTTGATCAGCTCCACGTCTTTCTGGAAGCCTTCCCCGTCACGCCATCCACGGAACGCCTCGAAGTCCCGCTTGTACTGCTCGCGCGAGTTGACCCGCTCGTAGCCGGCGTCCCACGCGCCGCGTCCGGCGACCGGGTGTGCGTGCTCGATCTTGATCTCCGGGAGGTATCGGAGGACGCCCAGCTCCCGCCCGAGTTCCATGACCGAGTTGTCGCAGTACATGTGCTCCACCGGTGCCGGCACCATGCGCCCGAGCACCCGCACGATGTCCGCCGTCATCGCCCACTGCGTGCACAGCTTCGCGCCCTGGACGAGATCGTTGCCGTAGACGATCCCGGTGCCCAGCTCCGCGAGCGCATCGCAGTACGCCTGCGCCCACCCGTCCGTACGCGGCACATGGTCGTCCCCCATGAAGGCGAGGTACTTCCAGGGCGTGTTCACCAGCATCCCGGAAGCGACCCAGTCCAGCTTGTGCACCATCGGCTGCCACTTCGGGGACTCCGTGACCAGCACCCCGTCCGCGAGCGCGCCGTAGTACCGGGCGCGCTCCGGATCGTCGGCGTCGATGGCGAGCAGCAGGCGCGCGCACGCGAAAGCGCCCGTCGAGGCCCACGCGTTCACCACCCTGGCCGCGTTGTGCGGACGGCCGCGGGTCGGCACGATGACGAGCAGCTCCGGCTCACGAGACTCGGACATACGCCTCGTCCCCGTAGCTGTGATCGCCGTGCGTCCAGCGCTGCACGGGAGCGAAGCCCTGCGCGGCCAGATAGGAGCGCACGGCGCTCGTCGGAGCCGCGTGCGCCCCGGCGTCATCGGTCTCCACCACGATCAGGTCGAATCCTCCGAGCACGCCGGAGAACAGCACGTCCAGCTCATCGCCGCTGGTGTCGACCACCAGCACGTTCGTCTCGATCGGCACCTTCCCGCGCACGACGTCGAGCGTGGTGGCGTACACCCACGCGTCCGCGTACGTCGTGCGGAAGGCGGAAGGCGCCGGCGCGAGACGGGACTGATGCGTGTTCGCCTTCCGGCCCCATGCGCGCATCCCCGGCCGGCCCGAGGTCACGGCCAGGGCGAGCACCTCGATGTCCGGGAAGCTGCCCTGAAGCTGCATCGCGACACGATGGTCAGGCTCGACGAGCGTGACATGAGCGAATCCGCACTCACGGTAGGTCGGCACCTCCTCCCCGAAGTGCGCGCCGATGTGCAGCACGCCGCGCGCGTCGATCCGCTGCTCCGCGAGGAACGCCGGGAGCCAGCGGAGGTCACCCTGGCCGCGGAACACCTCGGGCTCACGGCTCATGTCGATGCTCCCCACGCCAGAAGTCGCGAGACCGTGGCGTCAGGAGAGGCCCCATCCCAAGCGGGGGCATGATCCAGAGTTCGAGCATGAGGGAATTCATCCCAGTGCTTGTTCGAGTAGTGGTAAGTGATCGTCCCGTTCGGCAGGTCGATACCGACGATGAAATACCCCTCGAAGATGGGGTCACCGTCTGGATGATGCGCCCTGGATCGCCAGGACATATCGGGGCCGAGAGCGCGAACGAGAGCCGACGTCAGTGCGCATCGGTGCGCGTACAGCTCATCGAAGGTGTGGTATCCGTCTGAAGTAGATCCTGAAATCTCATTCACCCGGATCACCGCCCAGGTCGGGGACGTCCGCACGCTCCGGCATGACGTAGTCCATCTCGCCGGCCCAGATCTGCTTGTGGTGCGTGGTCTTGACCCCGGTGTGCACGAAGACGGGGATCGAGAGCTGGCCGGCGCGCGCGCAGAACGACAAGTCCTCGGAGAGGTGGGAGCCGTTCTCGTAGCGGCTCATCGTCCACCAGTCGTCACCGAACTTCTCGCGCATCGTCTCCAGCGCGGACCGGTGGATGAGCAGGAAGGCGGCGCCGGTCCCGGCGACCTGGAGCACCTCGCCCGGGGTGTAGTACGGCCAGTTCTTGAAACCGGCCTGCCCCTCATCGTTCTTCGCGAACATGAACAGCGTCGGCCTGATTCCGGTCCGCGCGCCCCCGAAGCCGTCATAGGCGACGGCGCGCACGGAGAAGCACAGCCCGCCGACTATCGGGCGCTGATCCGGGTCCGCGGCGTCGATGAGCGCCTCCACGGAGTCGGGCATGAAGCCCATATCCGTGTCGATCCACATCAGCCACTCGTGGTCCGTCTCGTCCAGGAACTTCGCGGTACCGAAGTTCCGGTTGCCGGGGACGTCCACCGTACCGGTCATGATCGAGAACGGGCCTTCGGTGCTGACGACGCGCTGCTCGTTCGCCGCGTCGAAGGCCACCATGCGCATCATCGACTCGTGGAAGTTGTGCCCGACCTTCCCCGAGTGGAGGTAGGCGAGCTGCACGCGCCCGTTCGCCCGCGGGTCAGTCGTCGTCACTTCGGGCCGTGCCCGAGACGCGTCCGGCGCTCACCGGGAGCGCGCGTCCCCCGCTCGATCGGGGGCTCCTCGCCCTTGCCGGCCAGAGCGGGCGCCTTGATCTCGGGGGAGGCGTCGCGCAGCTCGAAGAGGTCGGGACGCGCGGCGAGAAGCGGGTGCTCCTCGGAGATCGTCTGGCCTTTGCGGAGGACCTGACGCCCCCCCGCCCACTTCACGACACCCTCGAACGTCGAATGCCACTGCTTGCCTTGCTGCTTGTCGGTCATGCCCTTCTCCTATCCACCGTAGAGAGAAATGCCGCCCGGCCAGGAGAGGAGCGGTGGACTGCCTCTCCTGGCCGGAGTCATCAGGCGCTCCGGTTGCTCAGGTACCGGAAAGCGTTCGGAACCAGCAGGCCGCCGCCGACCCTCGCGTACGCGAACCATCCTCTTTGACCTGTGGGCCGCCGCGCCGAAGCGCCGAACAGGTGAGGCACCAGCTCGACGGTCATGCCGGCGCGCTGGGCCACGAGGTAGTGCCGGAAGTCGCCGATCACGAGCAGCACCTGCGTACCGGTGCCGGTCGGGTCGTCCGCCATGTAGTCGTTCAGCCCGTACTCACGGCCGAACAGGCGCGGGATGGCCTCCTCGGTCATGTTGATCGTGAAGTTCGGGTCGAGCGTGCCGAGCTGGCGGATCGAGTTCTGCACGTCCGTCGAGGACATCCAGCCGCCGGAGTTGAGCGAGCTGCGGCGGAAGCGCTGCGGGAGCGAGTCCCAGAGCGCGTAGACGTCCGCGGTGCTGATCGTGCCCGCGGTCGTCACCTCACGGCGCGCGGTGGCGAAGTTCGCGGCCAGGGAGGTCACCAGGCCGTCGGGCTCGTTGGAGCCGTTGGTGCCGGACGTCAGCTTCTCCGCGAGCAGCTCGTCATAGCCCTCGCGCAGCATCGCGGACATCGACTCCGCGAAGCCGGGCCAGTCCATCCCGACCTCGATCGAGAACGGGATGAAGCCCTGCGCCTTACGGGTATCGATCTCCGGCTGAGCGACGGTCGGGGAGTCGTCGGAGACCTCGGTCGCCTCCGCATCGAACGACCACGTCACGCCGGCCGACGTCAGGCCGCGCCAGGTGTCGTTGGTGATCGTCTCGACGCGCGCCTTCTGAAGGATCGGGTTGTCCGAGCCCTGCGCGGTCATGATGACGGTCGGGTCGATGAGGACCGGGACGGCGAAGCCGCCCGCACTCGGGGTGCCGATGGACATCGCGCGCTTGAGCAGACGCACCTGCTCCATCGCGTCCTGCTCCCGCTGCGAGAACGTCGGGCTCGTGGAGACCGAGGCCTTCTGGAACGCCGACCGGTAGTGCGGGTTCTCCGTGGCGAGCATGTACTGGCCGAAGGTGTGGCCGTCCATGTCCGGGCCGATGGTCCGCAGCAGCTTGGAGACCTTCTCCTTCTGCTCCGGCTCCAGGTGCCGGCCGCCGTCGTCGGAGTCGAGCACGCTCATCGCGCGGGACATGGTCGCCTGCGAGCCGAGCGTGCGCACGTCGGTGTCGAACGGGTCCGACTTCACGCCGACCTTCTGCGACTGCCAGCGGGCGCGGGACTCATTGACCCGCTTCTGCCGCTCCTCGCGGGACTCGGCCTCCGCGATGAGGGGCTTGAGGCGCTCCTCCTCCGCGTCCATCTCGTCCCAGATCTGCTGCGCGGCCTCGTCGAGTGCGTCGTCTCCGGCCTCGTCGTGGATGCGCTTGCGCTCCTCGGTGATCTTCTCGATCCGGGAGCGCATCTCCTTCAGGTTCACCTGATCATTCCTTCCGCTTCAGCAGGCGTGCGCGCCGTTCGGCGCTGCTCAGTCCCTGCCGAGTGGCGGAAGTCGCCGGGTCAGCCGGTGATGCCGGCGCGGGTTCGGGGCTGACCGGAGTGCGCCGGAGCGCGGGTCCGTCTCCCCGAAGTGCGCGGAGCGAGGCGACCCGGGAAGGATCACGACGCTGTAGGCCTTCATAGTACGCATCGGTACCGCTCAGGCACCTCATCCCCGCGGACGCCGCCGGATTGGCCGGCCAGGTGACGGGCCCCGCCTCGAGAACGCGCACCTCCTTGAGCGTGCGCTCCGGGAGTCCCTCCGGGTTCCAGTCCGAGCGCTCCGGCTCCTCGTTCCACTCCTCGCGGATCGTCTGGAACATGAAGCTACTCCGGTAGGCGCCGGAGCGCAGGCCGGGCAGCAGGTCCCGGTTGTACGAGGTGTCCCAGAGGCGCACCAGCGAGACGGGGGAGTCGCCCTCCTCGTTGAGGCTCTCGACGTCCCCGAGCAGCTTGTCCCCGATATACAGGTCGCCACCGTGGTTGAACAGGGTCTTGAACTCGCTGATCTTCGCGGCGCGGTACGCGTTGAACGAGCGCTTGAAGGCACCGGGGACCGTGCGCTCCAGGAACGTCCCCTCCCAGAACGAGTCGATCCGGTACCAGGTGTTGAACGGGGAGAACCGGACCTCCATCAGGCCGAGCCCCTCGTCCGCCCTGCCCTCCTCGTCCTCGCCCGCGCGCAGCTTGATGGGGGCCCGGACGTCCCGGACCACGGTGAGATCACTCAGTACCAGGGACATCCGTCCCTCCTCTCGGGACATCGGGCTGTTGCGGCTCGTCGAGTGCGGGATCGGGGGGCAGGCCCTCCTTCGGGCGGACCTCGGACGGCTTCATCCAGGGCACTCCGGCCAGAGCGAGGCCATAGGACTCGTAGCGGTCCTTCGTCAACGTCTCCAGCAGCGCGTCCCGGTCGATGCGCGGGACGAGGCCGGGCGGGAGCATCGCGGCGTAGACGCGCTCGACCGCGCGAATCCACCGGTTCAGGGTGAGCGTCGAGAAGTCCGCCATCCGGTCCAAGCGGTTGGAGTACGTCAGGTTCCCGCCCGTGTCGTATCCGAGCAGCTCGGCGACGCCGGGCCCGACGATCCTGGCCGCCTGCGCCTCCGAGAACTGCTGAGTCTGGAGGAACTGGGACTCCTCGGGGGCGATCTGTACCTGGTCGAGCTTCCAGCCGCGGTCGAGCACGACAGGCTCGCGCTTGCCGCGGATCGCCGCCATGAACCTGTCCTTCACGGTCTGCGCCATCGCGGCGGTCAGCGTCCGCTCTTCGTTGTGCAGCACGGTCGCCGGCACCGCGCCCTCCTCGAACCACTGCACACCGAAGCGCGTCGTCGCGATCGAGAGGCGGAACGTGTTCGCGTGCTGCTGGATCGGGCTGAGACCGAGGACGTTGCCGGGATACGGGTAGCTGCGGGTGTGCCACATCTGCGGCACCTCCTGGCCGCGGACGTACCAGCGCACCCGGCCCTCGTCGTCGATCTGTGGCCGGGGAAGGTCGGGGTGCAGCAGCTCGACCTGCGTCGGGCGGTTGGTCGCCCGGTCGCGCTCCAACACGTTGCCGTAGGCGTTGCCGGTGGTCGCCCGGCTCACCACGTACTGGTACGTCCAGTCCTCCCGGCCGTACCCCTCGCCTCCGGGGTCTTCCAGGTAGTCCGGGATGGGGGCGGTGCGCGCGCCGACGCCGTCACCGCGGTAGATGACCAGCGGAAGCTCCGAGGTGAGCGACGCCACCAGGCTGACGCCGGTGTGGTAGGCGACGTCCTGAAGCGGGGCCTCCGCGAAGGACAGGTCGATGTCCGCGTAGCTGCCCGCGAACGTCTTCGCCATCTGGCCGATGTCCGCCAGGTTGTAGCGCTGCTCCGTCCCGGCCGGGCGCGCGGCGCGCTGCTCGCGGAAGAACAGGGTCATTTCGCCTCCCGAGCCGCGATGAGCAGGAAGAATCCGGCCAGGAGAGGGGCCGCGGGCAGGTAGATGAGCCCCGCTCCGGTGACCATGAGCGCGGCTCCCGCGATTCCGAGGGCGGTTTTCAAAAGACCCCGATTCCATCGCCTGCTGGCCGCACCTTATCAGCGAAGATCACATGACCCCAGTGCGCAAGCGTCACGGCCTGAAGCGGGCCGGCGTCGTGATCGCCCTTCTCCTGCCACGTCCGGCCGCCCCCGAGAGGCCGCATCTCCGCATGCGCGAGCGCCACGTTGACCGGGGCGTCGTCGGTGTGCAGAAGGTCGCCTTCCGGGCGGAGCGCCGCGTCGAGGAGCAGCCCGTGCGCGATGGCGACGTCGTTCGCCCACGGCGCCACGACGTCGCCCTGTACCGGCTCGTCGCGGTCCTCGATCCGCGGCCAGACAGGCGAGCCGTACTCATCCTTCTCCGGGAGCGCCTCGTAGACCGTCCCGGTCGGGCCCTTGTCCTGGACCACGATGAGCAGCGGGTTGTACTCGCGCCGCAGGTAGTCCAGGCGGTCCGGCACCCATGCGGTACCCGCGCGGTGCTCGATCACGGTCACGACGCGCTTGCCGTCGCGCTGACCGCACGCCGCGATCGTCGTCATCGACCGGTCATAGGACACCTGGACGGAGAAGACCAAGCGCTCGCGCGGCACCTCCGCGGTCCGCCGGGACAGCCACTGCCGCTCGGAGACGATCAGCCACGTCGGCTTCAGGTCCGGGACGCGCTGGCACAGGCACTCGGTGCGGAACACCGGCTCCGGGTCACTGTTGGCCGCGCTGAGCAGCGCTTCCTCGGTCAGCAGGCCGTAACCGAGCGCCGGGTTGGCCTGCGCCCACGCCTTCCGGTCGAGCAGCTTGCACCACTCCGCGTGCGGCTTCGTCCCGCCGCAGGTGCACCGGATGTAGGTGTCCGGGTCCTCCGGGTCGTCGGGCGCGCTCCAGGAGAAGTAGCCGAAGCTCGGATCGGCATTCGAGCGGCCGGTCTTCTGGAGTTCGTTCAGCACGACAGAGCGCTCGTCGCCCGCGTTCGTGTATGCCCAGATCTGGGCGTTCGGGCGCGCCATCGTCGTCTTCGAGGTGGCCGCCCATGGCCCCCAGTGCAGATGCTCACGCAGCTCGTCGAAGTTCACGTCATCGCCGGAGGCGCCACGGCCGCCGGCCCGGTTCGCCGCGACGGGTTTCCAGCGCGCGCCGGAGACCAGCTCGAACTCCTTCTTCCCGTTCGTCCTGCTCACGCGCACGATCTTCGAGGCGAGCGCCGGAGTCGACTCGACGATCTCCAGGCCCTTCTCCCACGACTCCTCGGCCACATCGAGGTTCTGCGCGGTGCCGATGACCAGCGGAACGTGTAGCACGAACAGCTTGAACAGGTTCTTTATATCGACGAACGTTGTGTTATGGGTTGGCACCAAGCCGCGGCCGGCCAGAAAGAGGCCGTCCGGCGAGTCAACCTTGATACACCGAACCGGCCGCGTCTCCACGGGGACGATGCCCTTGATGCTAACTACGGACCGGCCCTTACCTCCGTCAACCGCTTTGACTCTTCCGGCCTTACGGGGGAGGCGGAAGGGGATGAACGGGTCGGTCCGTACGGGGGTGAAGCAGACTCGATACCTCTCTCCGCAATCAACGCCACGCAAAGTTGCTCGATGGGTGGCCACCGTGGCACGCCAGCCGAGCGAACGCGCCAGGTAGAGCGCGGCATCCGCTAGATCTTTATTGGTCGAGCAGAACTCCACCTGGCCGCGGCGAGCCTCGATGCTGCCATCCGTATCCATGAGTCCCTGAAGCAGCGCCTCACGCTGCGAGGCGCTGGCGGTCAGGTAGATATCGGGCACATGCTTACGCCCCAAAACGCCCATGATCCGCAGTTTTGCCTGAAAGCTCTCCGTCTGAGAGCGCTTGAAGCCCGGAGCCCTGATAGCCAGGCTTTCACAGGTTCGATCGCTTCGTCGTTCCGCCTCGTAGCCGGCCGCAGCGAAACTTGCCTCCCAGTGCCCTACGTCTTCCACGTGACATGAGAGTCGAGCTTGAGCAGAATGCCCGTCACCAAGCCATGCCCCGAATACGTACGGATCAATGGGAAGTGAAACGTCGGGGCTCTTGATCGGCTCCTGCGTCGGCAGCGTCCAGCGATATTCAGCCGCCTCGTAGGCCTTGCCGCCCGCCACCACCCGCCTCTTTACCTGGCCACGGTGAAGTCCCTCACCGAGAAGCTGCCGGGTGGTCAGCGTGCGCTCCTTCTTCCCAAAGCGCTTGTCGACAACGGTCCACAGATGATCAGCGTCAGCCACAACCTTCCGGCCGTCCGTCGTCGTCACCTCAAAGCACTCGTGGCCAACTTCAGGAGTACTCCGGTAGGTCACGCCAACGGCATGGCCGGCGGGATGGAAAACCCGATCTCCGGGCAAAATCCCGCCCATCGTTGTCCATCCACGGTTCTCCGTAAGGATCGGAGTGTCTAGATCGAGCGCCTTCCCGTTCTGCCGGCTGATCTCGATGAGGATCGTGCGGAACCGGAAGCTGCGACGGTCGGCGCGCAGCTCCAGCGCGTGGATGAACAGCCATCGCTGGTACGGGTAGAGCGACAGCCCGAGATCCTCGGTCGCGAACTCGATCGCCGCGAACCCGAGCGAGGTATCCGGTGTCAGTGCGCACCCGCACTCGCAGGGCCCCGGAGGGCCGGTGACGAGCGGTTTCGTCCAGATTCGAGGGGTAGCACTACCCCTGAGCATCGGCGGGACCGAACTCAGCGACGATATTGGGCCTTGGGGGGTGAAGCTCTGCGATTCTTTTAGCCAGGACTCGGCGCGCATATTTCTCGGCACGACGACGCCCCCAGCGCACCGGATAGCCAAGCTGCGTGTAATTCGAGACGAGCAGAGACTCCCGGTAACGAATTTCGTACCGCCAGCGCCCAACCCGGACAACCTGAACCCTTGGGTCAGGCTCTGGCAGATTCAGACCTGGAGGGGGCCAAGATCTACCCGAATAAGCTGCTTGCACCACCCCTCCACTCACTGCTGTCCGCCGGACACGAGATTCAACGAACGCAGCCCGGTCACCCGCGACGCGCGGCCGGCGTCCGGGTCGGTGCCTCCGATGCCTTTGCGTGTGGCCGGCGTGCCGCCGAGATCCTTGAGCACGTCGCGCAGCCGCGGGCCGAGCATTCCGACCATCTTCGCGACGTCACACCAGGCCTCAAGGCGCTTCAGGCGGTGGAATTCGTCCTCGTCGGGCCCGAACGACCCGTCCAGCTCCCCGAACTCCTCCGCGCGTGCCCTGGCCGAGTCGATCTCCTCCGCGAGCTTCAGCGCGAGCGCGCGCATGGCGCGATCGGCCGGACCGAGCCACTTCATCTCGGCCAGGGTGGCGGCGACCTCATCCCGGAGCATGCACCGATTACACCACGTGCACACAGCGAAGCACCCCCTCCGACCGGTCGGAGGGGGTGCTTGTGACTGATCTCAGCGGTTCCGGACCGTGTAGACGCCCAAACCCCCGGAGAAGTCGAGCACGTACCGGCCGGACGCGATGCGCGCGAGCACGTACGCCTGCGCGTACCGGCCGACCGTCATCCAGCCCTTCTCGTTCACGTGCGTCGTGATCGTGATGACGCCGGCCCGGTCGATCTGCGCGCGCACCTGATTGAGAGACACGCGCTCCTCGATCTCATCCGCGTCGAGCTTGACCTTCGTCATCACCGGACCGCCTTTGCGATGCGGGGCCCCACCAGCCGCACGGCCTCGTCCAGCGGATACCACGCCGCGCTCGTAACCTCCGATTCCTGAAGGCGTCCCACGTCGCCAGCCTGCGTCGTGAAGCCGAAGCCGATGTCGAGATGGAAGTGCTCCGGCTCATCCTTCAACGGCCGGGCCGGGACCCGGCCGAACTCGATGTAGGCAGGCTCTCCGGAGACCGGATCCACCGCCGCCGGGTCGATGCCCGTCTCCTCCGAAAGCTCGCGCACCGCCGCGCCGATCAGGCTCGTGTCTCCCGGCTCAAGGTGGCCACCCGGCTGCAACAGAATCCCGTACGCAAGATGCCCCACCAGCAGGACTTCGCCATCACGAGTCAGCAGCGCACCGACGGTCACATGCATCGAGAAGTTGCGCCTCGAAGCAAAGTTCCCACCCTCCGCCAGAAGCCGGAGCGGCTCGGCCAGTGTCGCCTCCTCCTCCGGGTGGCTACCGAGGTAGGCGGCAAGCACAGCCGCGATCTCCGAGTCGTCGATCGTCATGCCCGCTGCTCCCGGTGCCAGGAGATGTGGCCCCTGATCCAGGCGAACATGCGATCGGAGGTCGGCGTTATCGAGACGCAGCGGCTCGTATCCCGGCCAGAGGCCACACACGGCCAGCAGAAAGCCGTCCACTCCCCGTCGTCATCGAGCTTTGCCTGGATTTTCTTCGCCCACGGCGGGCTCGCCATTACCGCACCACCTCTCGCGCGATCAGCTCGATGTTCTGGCCGGTGAAGCGCGCCCAGATGTCCCTGATCCGCCCGTGCGACGGCGCCGGCCGCTGGATGATCTCCAAAGACGCCGGGTTGACGCCCATCTCCGCCATGTGGCGTAGCATCCGCCACCGCGTGTCCTCGATCCGCCGCTCGCCGCGCTTCACGCCTCCACCACCTGATACACGTTTCGTGCGACGCATCCGAGGACGAGCTGGCCGTCCGCGAGCAGGAGACCGATGGAGTGCCAAAGCATCCCCAGCGGCACCCCGCCGGCGAAGACCGCACCGCTCACCCGCTCGTCGACGAGCGCTGGCACCCCGTTGTCCACCTTGATGCTGTACGTGACGGTGACGACGCCGCAGGCGACGGCCGCGAGGTACAGCTCCAACGTCGGCTCGACGACGCTGCGGCTGGTGACGTCCTTCTCCATCATCCCGGAGTCCCGGAGCGCCACGAGCAGCTGCGACTCTTCGTCGGTCAGCTCCTTCTGGATCGCCCCGCCCCGCGAGATGATCTGCGCGATGAAGACCTTCATCGCCTTGTCCATCCTGATCCCGGACATCTGATCCCCTGTCTCTCAACGTCGACCTCTCTTTACTATAGTACCTCCAGATGCTCGCCCGTCAAGGCACAGAGCACCTCCGGATTGCGCACGACGGAGCTGGAGACCTTGATTCCGCTGATCGTGCGCGACGCGTCCCACTGCATCAGTGACAGGTGCGACCACCCGCCCTTCGAGGTCCACCGCCAGTGATTGCTCAGCCCGGTCGGCGGGCCGGTCAGCCACCCGACGTTGGCCGCGGCCCAGAGGTACGAAGTGAGCCCGGTGAGGTCCGGCCAGGCGGGGCTGCGGGCATCCAGCCACCAATCCCCCGAATACAAGGCGATCGGGCGCTTCAGGTCCGCTTTCGCCGCGGTCACGAAGTCCACCAGCTGCTCGTAGCTCGCTGGCGCCGTCGTGTCCTCGCAGTCCACCTGTAGACCCCACCCCGTCAGCGAGCCGAACGTCGCGAGCGCCTCCCGCTTACATGCGGCCCACTGCGACGCTCCGGGCGCCGAGCCGTCCAGCCAGTGATACCCGAGCCGGACCAGACCCCGATTCCGGGCGTCCGCGGCCCACGCCTGCCTGTTCTGGCCGATGTTGAGCGGAGCGGCCGTCCCCTTGCTCAGCGAGATGTTCACGAAGCGCACCCCGAGCGGGTCGCGCATCACCTGGTCGATCGTCAATCCCGCCTGCCAGCGGGAGAGGTCGATGCCGTGAAGAAGACTCATGTCCGCAGATTGTGCGGCATCAGCCCCTCATCGGGACGGCGAGACCCTTCTCCAGCAGCAGCGCGTTCAGGTTGGCCCCATCGGCCAGGAGAAGCACCCCGAGGGGCCGGCCGTACTTGTCCAGCTCCTTGGAGATGAGGCGCACCGCGGACCCGAGCGGCACCAGCTGCTCGACGAACGCGCGCGCCGCCCGACCCTCCGCGGTGCTCATCTCGGGCGCATTGAGGCCGATCAGCCTGCAATTCGCCCGCAGAGTGATCCGCCAGCCCAGATCGAGGGTCAGATCGAGGGTGTCGGCGTCCACGATGCGCTCGACCCTGGCCGGGACGCTCCACTCCTGCTTCACGCTGCGTCACCCTTCGATGGTTACGTTCGGTTACTATCGGAAGAACAGTCACTCAACGTGACATCACGCAGCGTGACCCCTGAATCGGACATTTGCGACGGGGGGAGAAAAAGGGGGCC
>Ga0207692_10000028_pt1 | contig 47890 bp, 55 predicted proteins | sample LARL52metaG_FD_184345 | JGI IMG/M metagenome (GOLD analysis project Ga0207692, IMG submission 184345) | Corn, switchgrass and miscanthus rhizosphere microbial communities from Kellogg Biological Station, Michigan, USA - LAR L5-2 metaG... | ecosystem: Host-associated > Plants > Roots >...
TCCGATCTCTATGTCACTTCACCAGTTCGGGGAGCTAGCGAACTGCGATTACACCACGGTCTCCCGTCTGCTATCCGGCGACCGGGCACCGTCGACCCGGCTGCTCAACCGGATAGTAGCTGCCTTCGAGCTGGACCCCGGTGAGGCCCTGGCTGCCCTGGCAAAGGACCAGGGCCGGTCGGACGGCAAGAGCCCGGCCTTCGCCGCGTACCTCAGGGAGAAGGTCATCGAGGCCCACGGGGGACCTGGCCAGCCGGGTCGTCCGGTGACTGGCGAGCTACGTACCGCAGTGTGATGCGCGTCACACGCGTGGGGGGTTGCGTGCGTGTCAAGGAACCTGGTTGGATAGTCTTATGACAACCACTCCGACCGCCGAGAGCGGCACCCCCGAGGTTGCGGGCAAGCCCGCCACCAGCGCCAACACCACCAAGACCCCGAAGCAGTGCGGCTGCCTCACCGGCACCGGCAACACCTGTGACCGGACCACCCAGAAGGCGTTCGCCCAGGGTCACGACGCCCGCATGGCGAGCCGCCTGGCCCAGGACGTCTCCAAGGGCGAGACGACCGCTGAGGCTGCCGAGGCCCTGATCCGTCAGGCCGGTGGCTCGGACCTCCTGGTCGGCAAGATGAAGCACTCGGCCGAGCTGCGCAGGACCAACGCCAGCAAGCCGAAGCAGCCCAAGGGCGCGACCAAGGCGGCTAAGGCCCCCGCTGCGGGTCCCCAGGCCGACACCGCCGAGGCCAAGGCCGTCGCCAGCGCGGGTGACCAGCTCCTGGGCAGCCAGGTCAAGGTCAACCACAACGAGAAGTCCTACGACGCGGTGATCGTCAAGGACGCGGCCGGGCAGCGCGTGGCCCGCCACCGCCTGATCGGCAAGAACTGCGATCACGAGGTTGCCGAGGACGGCACGGTCGGAGACAAGATCAAGTAAGCCCCACCCCGCCAGCAGCGGCCCCGGACCGGGACTCTCCCCCGGCCGGGGCCGCTCCATGTTGACGGGCTGTCAAGCCATCCGGTAAGCTGGCCGCATGACTACCTACACCGAAGCGCTGGCCGACGTCCCTGCGACCATGGCGCGGTTCTACACCTCACTGCAGATGCTCAGGTTCGTGATCATGACGCCTCCCACGCCGTCCGAGTGGGAGGCCGCCAGCCCGGGAACTGGATACCAGGTCAGGATCAGCCACGCGGCCCGGACCACGACGATCCGGCACCGGGCCAAGCCCCCGGCCCCGCCCGAGCCGATTCACGCGATCGACGCCCAGATCCGGTACGACCACACGTTCCCCTGGAGCGAGCTGAGTCACACCCAGCACTGCTCCGAGGCCGAGTTCGCGGACTTCCTGGACCGGGCCGCCCGGACAATCGGGACCGAGATGACCTTCCGGTCGGCCCAGAGCTAGTGGGCTCCGGCCAGCAGTAGCGCCCAGGTCGCAGGACCGACCTTGCCCTTCTCCGACTCGGGCAGGGAATAGAGCGACTGGATCTTCTCGATCGCGGCCTGGGTCTTCGGCCCGTAGGCCCCGTCGACGGCCAGGTCGGTGTGCCAGGTCGCGTTCAGGATCGGCTGGACCCGGCCCCGGATGTACCAGTGGGGGAACTGGTCGTCGGTCATGCCCAGAGTGATGATGGGTAGCTGTGTCATGATGTGACTTACCTCCTGGCTGGTCAGGAATGTGACGTGCCCGGGTGCGGACGGGCGGGCTGTGTCCCACAGCGGCAGGAGCGACCCGAACTCGCTGACATCGAAGTTGGCTAGCGAGATGAACTGAGTCGCCCCGTCGCCGCTGTGGATGTGCGGCTCGCCCGTCCACTCCGCGCCCCAGTAGTAGCCGTCCGGGTTCCGGTTACCGAACACCACGGACTGGGACCCGTAGTCGATCAGCTTGTACCCGGCCGCGTGGATGCCCGCCCAGTAGCCCCGGACATAAGTCGGGTCGACCGAGGTCTCGGAGTCGAGGCAGACCAGCGTGCCCTTGGGAGCCCCGACCAGGCCGAGGCCGTGAATGGTCATCTCGATGTCGCCCGGCAGGCCAGCCAGGTCCGGGTTGCTCCGGACGAAGATGGGCAGCCGGTACCGGGTGCCGATCCCGTGGACCTCGGACAGCGGCCAGGCCCGGAAGGCGTTGCCCCCGGCCAGGTAGAACGCCGTGCCGTCCGCGTGACCCGCCTTCTGGGCATTCGCCAGCGAGATAGCGTCAATGAATCTGAGCATCGTCATAAGACACATCCTTGCCTGTGCTTGAGCGCGGTTATTGCCTGGTAGAACTCGTAACTAAGCTCCTTGGTCGGGTCCTTCTTGGGGTCGGCCGGGCGGGCGACGGGCCTGCTGGTCACCAGGTCCAGCGTGTCGCACCATTGCAGGTTGTTCTTGTGAATGGCGTAGGAGGTCCACAGCAGGTTCGCCCCCGAGCCCAGGACGACCAGGGCCACCAGCCAGGCCACCCGCCAGCGCCACCCGGCCAGGGGGCTGGTCACCAGACGTCTCCGGAGGTCACGGAAGCTCATCACGCGCCTCCCAGGAGGATCGCCAGGGCTACTCCCCAGAAGAACGCGATGATCGTTGCTCCGGTGATGTCGTAGGCGACTGCTCCCCAGCCTCGGACACTGAAGGCCCGGACAGCAGCGCCTTGGCATGTCCAGCGATCGAGGGCACGGTCAGAGCCAGCCCGGTGACCAGGAGGGCGTCTGATGGCGTTGCGTTCAGCATCTGTGACACGATCAGTGCCACGCCCGTGCCGGTGAGAATGATGTCCTTCACCAGCGACCATAGGTTCACACCTCTCCTTATTCGCTAACCCACACGCACCCGAACGCGGACTCCAGCCCGGAGACCCCGGTCGCAGTGTTGTAAGTTGCCCCGCCGTCTTGCTGCTGATAGAACGGCTGCAGCCGGTCGCCCGTCCGCAGGTAGAACAAGCCGATCGCCTCGGCCCCGGGCTGGTAGCTGGCCGAGGTGGTCCGGACGTGCTGGCCCCAGGTCTGGATCGAGGTTCCCTGGTTCCCCCCGGTGCTGGTCAGGTAGCCGATCGCGGCTACCGGGTGAGCCGGGGTGGCCGAGGGGACGGCCTGGGCATAGTGAGCTACCGCCAGGTACCAGCCGGGCTGGACCGCCGCGTAAAAGTTGCCGCCGCTGTTCCAGCCGCCGTAGTTGTCCCCGGCCGCGTTGTGGATCCGGCCGCCCAGGTGGTCCATGGTGATGGTACTGAATGACGCATTGGTCAGGCCGGTCTGGGCTACGGTCTGGTAGGCCAGCAGGTAGGGCCGCTGGAGCAGGAACGACAGGTCGTTCGCTAGGTGAGCCTGGAACTGGGCGGGGAGTGACGCTCCGGGGGTTCCGGCCTGCCACCTGAACCCGATGTCCGGAGGAGTCCAGGACACCGACCCGTTAGAGCCCGCAAGGGTGGACATCCAGACCACGACCAGGCGGCAGGCGATGACGTTGCTCAGGGTCGTGGCCCCGCCTGAGTTCTGCGATCCGGTCAGGATCAGGGTATCGCCCGCGTTCAGGTCCAGCAGCCGGGTGCACTGCGATTTGGTCTGGAGTAGCCCGGTGTTCTGGTGCGACGGACCCCAGATGTTCGTAGTGCCGTTAATCTGGAATCCGGTGATCCGCTGGGAGCCGGTGGCCACCGACCAGGCTACGGAGCCATGGACCAGATAGACGCCCGACACCGGAGCAGTAAACGTATTGGTTGAGGTGTTGAACGAGCCCCACGGATCGATGTCGGCCGTGTTCAGGGGAACCTTGGTCGGAGTGATCGTCGCGTTGTTCGGGATCGAGGTCGACAGGAGCCCCGACGCCCTCATCTGCGGACGGTTGTTAAGGAACTTGAGCGGGGCAGCCAGATTGTTCCCGTTCATCCCCGAGCTAGTGATGGCGCTGGCCGAGTTGTAGCCCGTCGTAGGCGTGGGGAGCGACCCGGCAGTCGTGTTGTTTACCGCAGGATCGAACCCGGTCCAGAGCGTACCGAACAGGTTCGTTTCATTGGCGTAGTCGGTCGCGTTGACCTTGTAAGCGAAGTTGGCCCCGGTGTCGGCGCACAGCCCGCCCAGGCTGATCACGTTGGGCGGGTTGGCTGTCATCAGGTCGACGACGTACGAGGCGTTATCGCGGGTGGTCGAGCTGAGCTGCATGCCGCCCCGGGCCGCAGCTACGCCGTTGTAGAACAGGGAGCAGCCGGAGCAGTCGGCCGTAGTAGTCGCGGCGAACACGCACACGCCGAACGCCAGGTAGTTGCCGCCGATGCTGATCGAGGGGGTGGTCGACCCGGCTGACCCGGGGACTGTGGGCAGGTAGTGCCCGGCCGCGTTCGGACCCATGAAGTCGGCCCCGGTAGCGAACAGGGCGTTGTTGTCGATGTGAGCCCGCCAGCTCCCGTTCGAGTCCATGTTCTTGAGCGACCCGCCTGCGGAGCTGGGCTGGGTGCCCAGGGCGGTCGCGTCCCGCAGGTTGGACCAGACCATCGGCGGAGTGGCGTGGAACAGGATGCCGTTTGGCGTGTGGTTATTGCCGGGCGAGTAGGTGTACAGGTCCGCGTTGAGCTGCTCGGCCGAGATCGGGAAGTTGGCGGCCCAGGTCGAGGGGTTCAGGGGCATCGCGTCACCAGGCCAGCACGTTATTGCCCAGCACGTCGAATGTCGCCGTGTCGGTGGTGAGTACGGTGTTCTCGGGCACGTTCGGGTACATCTGGTAAGTCACATCCCACTTGCCGGGGCCGATGTCGTGCTGGACCTTGCCGACCACTACGGGCAGCGAGTAGGAGCCCTGGCTGAGCGGCCTGCGGTTGACCGTGGCCGTGTCGCCCAGCGTGGTCTGCAGTACCGATTGTATCGCACTCGGCCGGGACGCGAGATTCACCTTCATCTGGCGGACCCGGAGCGACGGCTGCTTGTACTTGTTCAGTGACCAGGTAGCCCGGTCGGTGGCATCGCCCGGATTGGCCGCGCTAACTGACTGCTGGAGCGGCCCCCGCTGGAAGTACTGGGCCTGGGAGGCAGTATCACGGACCAGCGGCAGGGCGAGCGAGTTCGGCCCGTTCTGCAAGGTCGCCTGGGCGCTGTTCTGCAAGTAAGTGTTATCGTAGTCGAACCCGGTCTCCGGCAGGTAGGGCACCTCCCCCCCTCCCACGTTATCTCCGAAGGTGACGGAACTGGCCTGATTGTACAGGTAGTTCCGGGGCAGGACCGTCAGGTTCCCGTTAGGCGACACGAACCACAGGCCCCCGGTGCTCTCCACCGCGTCATTCATAGCGGTCGACAGCGGGGAGTTGGCGGTGGAGTAGGCAGCCGCGAGCTGCATGTGATCCGGCACGACCGGCCCGGCCAGGCCCAGGTTGGTCCGGCCCCAGGCGATATACCGCCCGGCCCGCTGCATCAGCGAGTCCCCGCCGAACCCGGTCGACCCGGACGAGTAGTGGGCCTGGATGCGGTAGTTCGGCAGGACGTACGGATACACCGTGGCGTAGGCCATGGCATAGTTGGAGTTGGCCCCGTGGTTGCCGTAGGCGTAGGTAGCCAGGCCGAAAGCAAACGCCACGACCTGGATAGGCGTGGGGGCCAGGCCGCCGACGTTGCCCTTGTCGACGCCATCGAGCCAGAACTCGATGCCGCCGTTGCTGATGTTCAGCACGATGTGGTGCAGGACGTTCTCGGCCAGGTTGGTGATGGCGGTGACCGTGCCCGACCACGACTCCTGGGTGTACCAGGCCATGGTTCCGTCGGTCCGGTAGCTGATCCCGCCCATGATGAACACCCCGCCACCGAGGGCTGCAGCCCCGTTCGAGGCCAGGAACGGCTGAGTCAGCAGCTCGAATAGCTGTACATTCTGGGTGCTGCCCGGGGCGGCTACCGAGGGGGGCAGGAACCAGAACTCCAGCGCCATGTCGCCCGCCCCGCCCGTATTGAGCAGTGGCAGGCCGAAATCGGGTCCGTACTGGCAGCCCGGCCCCCGGACGCCGGTCAGGTCCAGGCCGCTGAACGTGCCGCAGCCCATGCCGGTCCCCGAGTCGCCCAGGAACCCGAGGGACTGGCCGGTCTGGACCGGCTGGCCCGCCCCGTCAATGTAGGTGGCCGTCCGCTGGTTGCCCGGGGCGATGTTGACCGCGACGAGCCCGTCCGTCGCGGTAGCGGTCTTGACCACTCCGTTGACGGTGTTCTGCGAGGTCGTGTACTGCTCGTTGAATGGGAAACAGAAGTATGGGTTGTCGGCCTGGATCTCGCCTGCCACGGCCGAGGGCAGGTTGACGCTCGAAGCGACTCCCACGCCATCGGTCGCGACCATGGTGGACCAGCCCCACTGAGGGAAGTCGGGCCAGTCCTGCGGCCAGCGCTCGACGTACCCGGACCACAGCGGGTAGCGCCTTCCGCTGTACTGGGCGCTGACCCGCAGGGGCACCCCCGGCCGGATGTTCGGGAAGTACGGCGAGCTGGAGTTGGTCGGGTTGAAGGCCCCGTCCTGGTTGTTCATTGCGATCGTGCAGGTACCCGACTCCGGCTGGCTAAGCTCGTACTGCCTGCCGCCCGACAAGCTGATCATCGCCTGCCCGGCCGTGCCGATGCAGCGGGCCGACAGGTCGGTGTAGGCCGTGTCCAGGGTCGCGACGGTGGGGTCGCCCGGGGTGGCACCGAGGGCTGCCTCGACGAACACCCTCGGGAAGTTCGGGTTGATCTGGACCGGCAGGTTGCTGGCCTGGGTGATGCCCACGTTGATCGCGGCCGAGGGTCCGGCCACGGTGACTGTCCAGGTCGAGGGCACCGACCCGGAGCCGAAGGTTCCGAACTGGCCAGTCAGCTTGATCCCGTTCGGGTTGACCCCTCCGGCACTGGCCGTGGTAACCGTGGTCCATCCGGCCTGGGTCTGGTTGAGCGTGATGCCGGTGGAGCCCGAGGCCCCCATGGTCAGGCCGAAGTCGGGCACGGTGGCCGTGCCCGCGACGTTCATCGAGGAGATGGACGCGCTGGAGGTCCTGGTCAGGAAGTCGAACAGCGGCCAGTAGTTCGAGGGCAGGCCGGAGATCTCGGCCATGATGAAGGCGAACGAGTTGACGTAGCCCTGCATGCAGACGCTCAGCCAGCGCTGGACCGACAGAGCGTTCGTGCAGACCCAGATCGCGGCCCGGCACCCGGTGACCAGGTTGCCAGTGTCACCCGCCAGCCGCCACCAGTTGTTCTGGTCGTCGGCCACCGCGCCGACCGGAATGACCCCGTTGCCGGTGGTTACCTGGGCGCTGACATTCCAGGCCGCGTAGATGACCATCATGTTGCCCAGGGCGTTGTTGGGCACGATGTACTGCGGGCCGGGGGTCGCGTACGCCCCGCCCGTCTGCTGCTGGACCAGTGCTAGCGCCATGTCACATGGGCTTGAGGACGCCCGTCACCTGCCCCGAGTTGCGGACGTTGTACCGATAAAGCTCGGACTGCTGGATCTCGAACAGTCGCTTGCCGTCGACGTTCACAATGAGCGAACCCCCCGGGGCCGGGCCGCTGCCGCCCCCCACGCCTGCCAGGGCCGGGGCCGGAGCGCTCGCGGAGCCCACTCCGTAAAGGCTGGCCACGGGCACCCGGGACGGCAGCAGGGATCGCGCCACCTCGGCCATCATAGCCTTTACGGTGGGCAGCAGGGACATCACGCCGTTGATGTAACCGAGCATAGTATTCCGGCCGTGCTGGTGGAAGACCTGGGACGGGGAGAAGATGTGAAGTACGGCACTGAACGCGCCCGAGATCGCGTGGCCGATGCTGCCGACCAGGCCCATCACCGCACTGAACATCGATTTAATACCGTTGATCAGGCCCTGGATGATGTCCCGGCCCGCGTTAAACAGCAGGGTGATGAACCCGGACGCGACCGAGCGGATCACTGAAGCGACCATGTGAATCTGGATCGAGGCGATGTTCACCAGGTCGTGCCAGGCCGCCGACCAGTGGCCGTGGATCACGTCCATCACGAACTGGATGACAGCCTTGACCGTGTTGATAGCTGCAGTAACGACCGCCTTGATGACGTTCCAGACCATGGTAACCGTGGTCTTCATGGCGTCCCACACGGTGGTCCACACCGCCTTGGCGACGGCCATGCCGACCTTGATCTCGCCCGAGATGATCGCCATGCCGATCTTTACTATCGGCTGGATCGCCGCCCAGACCGCTCTGACCACGGCCAGGATGTCGTGCCACGTGGCCTTCCAGAAGTCGCGGAAGGCGGCCGAGTGCTGCCACAGCTCGATGATCGCGATGACGATCAGGCCGATCGCGGTCGCGATCAGGATGATCGGGTTGACCTCCATCACGGCGGTTAGCGCCAGGAAGGCCCCCCGGAGTATCCCCATGATGGCGGCCAGGGCCTTGAACGCAACGACTGCGGTGATGATGTCCGAGGCGATGGTGGCAAACATCGGGTTGGCTAGGATTGAGGCCAGGCCGGTGAACAGCGGCAGGATCAGCCGCAGCAGCCCGGGGATCAGCTTGAGCGCGGCCAGGAACCCGGAGTTGGGGGTCAGCAGGTTGGCTAGGATGGGCTCCAGGTCGAGCAGGATCGAGGTCAGGGCCGGGCCGAGTAGCTGAATCACCTGGGAGACGATCGGAATGAGCGCCTCCAGGCCGCTCCCCACGTCCCCGATCAGCAGGGAGGCGAACTTGGACAGGCCGGGCAGCATCGGCTGGATCGCCTTGAGCACGGCGAACAGCATCTGCTGGAACACGCCCAGGAGCGACGTGAGGGGGCCGGACAGGGCACGGACCAGCCCGGCAAGCATGTTGAGCAGCGGGGCCGCCAGCGGGGCCAGGGCCTCCAGCGCGTGACCGAGCAGGCCGAGCAGGGCTCCGGCCAGGTGGCCGATCGCGTCGATCGCAGGCACGATCTGCTTGGACATGGTGGCCAGGAACTGGGAGAACCCCGCGCTATTGATCCCCCGGCTGAGCGCGGTCTCGATGTGCTGGAACGCTACCGCGCCCTGCTGGGCCAGCGGGACCAGCTTGGGGAGCAGGGCAGCGATGATCCCGAGCCCGCCAGCGAACAGGTGCAAGGTTACCGGCTGGAACGCCTTGGACAGGTTCTTCCACTCGGTCTCCAGGCTCTTTACCTGCTGGACCGCATCGCGGATCGGGGCGGGCAGGGCCGCCAGTTGCTGCTTGGTGTCCTTGAGCGCACCGGTAACCTGCTTGATGGTCGGGATGGCAAAGATGCCGAACGCGCCCAGGCCGAGCCCGGCAGCGACCAGGGCGGGGGCGACGCTGGCCGCGACTCCGACCAGCAGGCCCATCAGCGGAAGTAGCTTGCCGACAGACTGGACCGTCGACAGGCCGGACAGGCCCATCAGGTCCAGGTCGGCAGCGGTCTCCCTGGCCTGGGTGCCCAGCCGGTCAACCTCATGGGCGGCCTCTGCCGCCTCGTCGCGGACATGCCCGAGGGCCTCGCCCGCCTCGACTGCCTTATCGCGCAGCTCGCCTAGCTCGTGGTTGTCCTCGACCAGGGCGTCGGCCAGTCGGCGGATCTCGGCCGAGTTCTCCGCCACGGCACGGGCCAGAGCCCGCACCTCGTCGCCAGCGAACCGGTTGTCCTCAGCGAACCGCCTGGCCTCGTCCTCGGCCTCCCGCATCGGCCGGACATACGGTTCCAGTTCGGCAATGAACTCTTGCCTGATCGGGTCAAGGTCGTCGGCCATCAGGGCACCAGCCGTCGCACCGCACCGGCTGCCGCGTTACGCAGCCTGCCGTCCGATACCATCCTCCTATGAACCGGCCGCATGTAGGGACGTGGGGGGAGGGTGACCGACCTAGCAAAGTGGTAGGCCCCGGACACGCCCCAGCGCAGGTAACCCGGCTTACCCCTCTCGGTGAGGTGCTTGGCGGTGATCGTACCGCCCATCTCCTGGATCCGGGCATAGACGATCCGGGGGCTCACGTCGGCCGTCGCCCGGTAGGCCCCGGACGGCCGGGCCGCGTTCAGCCGGACCGATCGCCGCAGGCTGCCGGTGACCGCTGCCGGTGGCCCCCCGGCCGGGGCCGGGGTGCGCGTACCGGCCGAGTGCGAGAACATCACCAGCTCGGACCCGACGACCTCATTGTGGAAGGCCCTGGCCATGGCGTTAGCCGCAGCCTTAGGCCCCTGCTCGCCCAGCTTCTGAATGATCGCGGCCCAGTAGGCGGGCAGCTCTTCCGGGGTCATTTCTTGCTGCTCGCCTCCTCACTTTGTATCTTGTTCAGGCAGATCTGGGTGGCTATGAGCCAGGTGTCCACCGCCAGCGGCAGTTCCGCCCTCCCTCCCACGTCCGGGGTGATGCCCCAGTTGATAATGTAAAGGATGTCGCGGATGTCCGAGTCGGTCAGGCCCTCGGGCGGTCGCTTGCCTTTACCGGCAAGGTACCGTTTGAGCCTGCCGTAGTCGTCCCTTTTGGGTCCGGACGACGCTGGATCTTGGCCAGGTACGGAGCCAGGATGTCCTCGATCTCGGTGAAGTCGTCGATGCCGATCTCACCGAAGCTGGCCTCGCAGGCGATCTCCTGCTTGTCCCCGTCCCAGTAGGGGACCGGCAGGGCGGCCTCGGTGCCCTCCACCACGTTGCCGTCCGGGTCGTACTCGACCAGGGTGAACGACCAGGCTGACACGAGCTGGGCGAGCAGGGCGTCCCTCCGGATGGTCTGCAGCGACATCGACAGCGGCATCGCGGACAGGTCCGGGTCGCCCTTGTCGTCGAGCTTGATGTACAGCTTGACCGCTCCGTCAGTGCGGTCCCGGTGCTTGGCTTTCAGGGCCTGGATGGGCAGGATCTCGATCCAGTTGCCGGAGGTGAGGGTGTGTCGCATGGGCCTGTGCTCCCTTAGAAGAAGATCGGTACCGCGTTGCTGAGTGTGACCTTGCAGGCGGAGAACCCGCCCGACCAGCCGGTGGGTACGATCGTGTTACGGGTGGTGTTGGTGTGGTGTGACTTGAACGTGACGTCGTAGCCGAACAGCACGTCGCCCGAGTTGATCTTCGAAGTATCGAAGTCGCAGAACGGGACGTCGATCTGCATCGCCTGGTACAGCGGGTTGGAGGTGAGCAGGTTGTTTGTGGTGAGGATCTGCAGCTGCGGCTGGGTGTTTTGCAGCATGTATAGCAGAGCGGTCTCGTCGATGGCCGGGGAGAAGGTCAGCTTGCCCGACACGCCCAGCTTGCCACGGCCGATGACGTACGGGTTCTGGGAGCCGTCGTTGGTGAAGAACACCTTGAGCTGCCGCGACAGGGTGAGCTGCCATTCCACGATGTCATAGACCGGAGCCAGCGCGCCCCCGGTAGCAAGCTGGACGATAGACGTGAAGTCGGGCATCGCCCGGATCGAGCTGACCGAGGCGGCTGGAGCGGTAGTTGCGAGCTGGCCGACGTAGGAGCTGAACGCGCCGTTCCAGTTGAGCAGCTTCTCCGCGTTGCCGGTGAGCACCAGGGTCTGGAAGCAGGAGTCCGCGTACTGGCGGGCACCCCCGGGGTTGCCGCCGATCTGGGGAACCTGGGTCCGGTCGGTCCAGCAGTGGGTAGGCGGCTGGGCGAAGTTCAGGAAGTTGCCGTTACCGAGGAACCCGGAGGTCAGCAGGGAGAAGGCGTGGGAGTAGGTCCCGGCCGCGACAGTCGTGTTGGTAACCGTAGCCCCGGACGCGTGGGGGAACCGGATGGGGGTGGTCGGGTCGAGTGTGATCGTGGTAGAGGCCCCGGACAGGACCTTGACGATCTCGGCCGGGCCGGTCGATCCGGCCGCGTAGACCTGGATCCACATCCCCACCGTGAACGAGGTTCCCGAGGTGACCGTCAGAGAGGTTGCCCCGGACACGGCCGGAGCCGTGGTGGTGGTGTTCGGAGCGGCTGCCGGGGCCGACTGGGTGTAGTCGCCCAGGGTGTTGTACAGCGGATGGCCCATCATGTCGACATAGACAGGCGTCTCGGGAATCGTTACTTCCGCGTACAGGGGACCCTGCAGGAAGTCGTAGATGTCGCCCATGCCGCCACGGAGCGACTCGTCGAGCAGCCACAGCGGCTTGTCGTCGGGCTCGAGGTTCACCATAGGGAAGGTGGTGCCCGAGCTGGACGGAATGGTACCCGGGGTAGCTTCCCGGATTACGTTGACGAACCTCTCCTCGGTGGGGAAGATCGTCGACGGTACAGTCAGGGGCATCGCTTACTCCTCGGTTTCCCCTGCCCCTGTGCTGGCCGGGCCGCTATCGCTGGGGACAGCATACCAGAGGCCATCGTCAGGCGGCAGCTCCTCGCCAAAATCGAACACGTCACCCGGTTCGACGGTAAGCACTGCTCCGGTCTCCGGGTCGGACCGGTGAGGGTAGGACCGGGGACCCGGCCCATCGTAGACGTGGAGCCTGGCCTTTGGCTCTTCGGCCTCCTCGGGCTCCGGCTCGGTTGCCTCGGGCTCCTGCTCGGGGGTCTCGGTCATCGCTGCACCCACTCCTCTGTCGGGGCTGTAATCAGGGCGTCCTGCCGCTGCTCGCGCTGGCTGGCCGTCGAGCGGACCGGCACCCACTCGTACTCAAGGTTCTGCCCCAGGTTGATGATCTGAGCGGAGATGTCGCCGGTCGACGGGTCGAGGATGTCCTGCGGCATGTGGCAGGTCTCCAGCATCATCATTACCCAGTCGAGGACCGTGGGGAACGTCGAGTCGGCCTGAGCGTCCGAGTTGTCGTCAAACCAGGTGATCCAGATCGAGATGTTGTGGGTCATCTTCTTCCACCCACGCGGCCCGCTCGCGGTCGCCTGCCACAGGTTGGGCGGGGGAACCGACCGGGGGCCGCTGACCCGCCTGGTCGTGCCCCGGCTCATCCAGACGTAGGCGGCTGGGTTGACCGAATCGGTCTTGGGGTCCGGGGGAGCCACGAACGCGTCGAGCCTGCCGCCTCCCCCCGGAAGGTTCTGGCCGTTCAGCAGGTCCCTGACGTAGGCGACGGTGGAGGCTACCGGCATCAGATCACCCGGGCGTAGCTCAGCACAGCCTGCTTGGCCAGCTCCCGCAGTTCCTTGACACCGAGCGGCCCGCCCCCGGCCGTGCCCGCCCCGCCCGACACGCTCTGGACCGTGGTGGAGGTCGCCCCGCGTGCCAGGGCCAGCGAGGAGGCCATGTCGATCGTGGCGTTCATCACGGTACGGGGCATGCTGGTCAGCAGGGTGCCCGCCTGGTGGTCGAACGTGAGAGGACTGCCCAGGGTCAGCGTGCCCGGACCGGCGATCACCGACGAGGCGGTACACATTGCCACTTCCTGGAACAGGCCGTCGTAGAAGATGCCGGTCGCCCCGAACTGCTGGTCAGCCGGGTCGTTGGGCGAGGGTGCCCAGCCGGTGGTGTCGTCAACCGATACGGTGGAGTCCCCGGCCGCAGCGTGGGCGGTGAGTGAGGTGTGCGGCCAGCCGTTGATGTACTGGACCTGGAGTCGCCAGGCGTTACGGCCAGGCCACCACCACATGAATTGCGGGGCGATGATGATGGCCTGGCCGCCGTCCGGCACGTCTGCGGCCTGAGAGGCTCCGTACAGCCCGATGGGCGGCTTCTCGATATCCATCTGGTCGGCCGGGATCGTCGTCCAGGTCCTCGGGAAGGTGTTAGGAGTGACCTGCCCCCCGATAACCTGGAGGATCGGCCAGCGCGACACCGTGACCCGGATATTGCCGGTCGTGTTGGATATCGTGACCCGCCAGTCCGGGCCGGTAAAGAACTCGGTATCGAGTGTCGCTCGCAGTACCTGGTTAGTGATCCCCTCAACCAGACCAGTCGCTCGCAGGCAGATATTGGCCTGCTCTGCCTGCTGAGCCCGCTGATCGGCTCCCCTGAATGGGATCGTGGACCAGTCGATACCGGTGGGAGCTGACCGCAGGACGGCCGGGGTGATATAGGGCGTCCCGGGGCCGACCGGGAGCTGCGGTAGCGCAACCACCTTACCCTATACCTCCCACGCTCTCAGGTGCTCAGGTGTCGTACTCGATGTGACGGGCGATGAGGTCCTGCTTACTCCCCGACACTGGTATCTCGCGCTCACGGGCGAGGTCACGGAGGTCCTTGAGCGTCAGCCCCCTGTACGAGGCCCCGGGATCGGCCTTGAGTGTCTCCGTGACCACGGGAGAGCTTCCGACGGTATCCTCCGCGCCAGTGATCACCGGCTCGTCCGCTCCGGCGTCCAGCTCGCCGGTAGCGAGCAGCTCCCGGTAATGGCTCGCCCGCTGCCGGGCCTCCATCAGCTTGATCTGGGCGTCCATGTGCGCCGCGTCCTTGATCGCCTGCTCGGCCTCCTCCTTCTCATCGGGAGTGAGCGGGATACGGTGCCTGGTGCGCGCCCAGTGCGGGTCGTTCTTGAGGTGGCCGGTCTCACAGGGACGGCATTCGACGCCCCAGGTCGGGACGAAATCGCTGTCCGGGTCCCTGGTCAGGCGGGGCCGGACGTGGGAGGTGCCAGGGCGAGCCTCGCACTTAACCTCAAGCTGATCGCTTCGTGCAAAAAGAACCATCACTCCTCCTCGGTCGGTGACCCGTCACGCGGGCAGGTCAGCGACCATGCCTGTGCACGGAAGTTGCAGCCGCGTCGTGTGCAGACCCGGCCCCTCTTCGTACCGATACTGACGTGCAGCCCCACCGTGATGAGGCCGTTCCTCGCGGCGTTGCTCTGCGAAAGCTCGCCGTAGTACTCGTCCGGAATCCGGACTGACCCGCCAGGGTCTGAGTTGAACTCCTGGCCGGTCGACGCCATGTTCAGGCCGTAGCAGCCTGGAGGTAGCGTCACAGGGGTCGTGCCTGCGCTCACGACATCCTCCTAAGGTTAAGCAGTAATGACGACCGTGCACTTGCCGCCAGCGACCGGGGTGACAACCACTGCCCGGATGAAGGCGACGGCTCCGGCCGGGCGGGTGAGGGCGACTGCGGCCCCGGCCGACAGGTTCTGGGCGGACCCCTCGTTGGTCCAGGTGATGCCGCTGGCCGAGGCAACCCCCGACTGGAGCTGGCAGGACCCGCCCGTGACGCTGCCCTCCGCGATCGCGGTGGCAAACGGCCGGACCGTGGTCCCGCTGCCTAGCTGGGCCGCCGTGTCGACCGTCTGGCCGATCCCGTTCGACGCGTTCGACAGGTCGTCGACGATGATGCTGCTCACGAGTTAATCTCCGTCCCGTAAAACCAGTTGAGGACCGACGCTCCGGTCGCTGCGATCCCGTAAATCGAGTTCGGTGCCACGCCTCCCACGTGGGGAAGGGAGACAACCCCGCCGTTCGGGATGGTAGCGGACCCGGCCCCGACCGCCCCGGCCGTCACGTTCGGGCCGCCGATGGTGATAGCGTTCGGTCCGGTGTTGATCAGGACCAGCGACCCGGGCGAGCTGGCCGAGATCGGCAGCGGGATAGCGGAAGTAGGGACCGAGACCGATCCGGGGGCCAGGCTCATGTCGCCTGCACTCCGGCACTGACTTGCAGGGGTACCGCCTGGCCGAACTTCCAGGTAACCGTAGGAGCGACCGAGTAAGTGAGGGTGATGGTCGACCCGGCCGGGACCACGAAGGTGCCCGAAGTAAGGTTGGTGCCGTTCACTGACTGGGTGGTCGCACCGACCGCGATGACGGTGACAGTGCCCCCGGTGACCGTGACGGCGACGGCCTGGCCGGAGTTGTTGGTCATAGCCACAGTCGACGCGGCCAGGGCCGGAGCCCCCGCCCAGACGACCGACCCGGCTACGCAGGCGGAGATCGGGGTGCCCTGCTTGTACAGCTTCGCCTCGGAGCCAGGAGGGAACGGCAAGCCAGTGGCCGGGGTCACTCCCGGCTGGCCCAGGAACGCCGTCGACGGGCCGGGATTGCTGATGATCTGGTTCTCCTGGTTGCCGGACGGTGCCCGGACCGAGACGGCCGAGAGCCCGACCAGGGTGATGGTCTGGTCTGCCATCGTTGCCGTTCCCTTCTGTGATGAGTCCCCGGGAGGCCCGGCCCGCACAGGTGGGCCGGACCCCCCGAAGTTTTACGAGTACGGGGTCGTGTCGTGCGCCTGCAGCCCGGTGAGGATGCCGCAGTACATCGGAGCGTTGCAGAGCATCGCCCCGTACATGAACATCGAGTAGCGGAAGGTGGGGTCGATCACTGGCCAGGACACCGACAGGTAGTCCTGGACCATGACCATCTCCCAGATGTTGGAGATGTTCGACCAGGAGTAGGGGACCGTGTAGGACATCGCCGCGACGGTGCCCTGCGGCCACCAGGGGTGGACCAGCAGCTTGAGGATCTGCCGCGTGAACGGGTTCACGTACTGGCTGACCGCAGCCCCCGCGATGACGTTCGCGACGGCCGACTGCTCGATCATCAGCTGGTAGTTGTTCGCCTGGCCTGCCTGTACGATGTCGTTCGACAGGTTCATCAGGTCAGTCGAGTTGCCGATCAGCTCCTCGGGGTTGGCCTTGAACGCGCCGAACCCGGTCCCGAACTGGGGCGAGCCGTTCCACAGCCCGTTCAGCATCGGGTTCAGGGCCGCAATTGACAGGTGGGTGTTCACGCCCGGCTGGTAGTAACCGGCCTGCCAGCCGACGCCGGTCGGGTAGTTCGACCCGCCCGTCGAGGCCGCACCGGTCAGGGTCGGGATCACGCCCAGCATACGGTTGGCACCCGAGGTGCCCGAGTCGGCCGCTGGCGGGTTCGGGCCGGAGCCCGGGGCGGTCGGACCCTGCAGGGTGAGCCTGCCCCCGCCCAGGCCGGTGTAGGCCCGGAAGAACTGGGTCCGCGTGGGGGACGCCTGGTTCACGGCGACGTAAACGTTCCACCACTCGGCACCGGCCGGGAGGGTCTGGCCGAGGGTGACGTCCACGACCGTGCCCGACGCCACCGTGGTGAGGTCGTTCGACGCGGTGTTCTGGACCGTCTCGCCGTACTCGTTCGCGGCGGTAACGACCACGATGAAGTGGGTGTACGAGGTGTTGAACGCGATCTCGCCGGTACCGGCAGTGCGGAGGGCGATCGTCGCGGCGGTCGTCGGAGCGGTGAGCGCGGTCGTGTTGCCCGCGATCATCTGGAACTCTTCCTGCAGCATGAACTGCTGGAGCAGGATCAGGTTGGCAAGAGCCGAGATGTCCTCGTAGCCCTGGCCGCTGAACTGCGACAGCCAGGAGAGGGCCTCCGACATGCCAAAGAACTGGTAGGGGATGTTGACCGGCACAGCCGACTGCAGGCCCGTGTTGGGCATGTTCGTCGGGAAGGTGCCGCCCGGCATCTGCATCTGGTTGTTGGGAACGTCGGCCAGCGAGATGTCGATGACGTTGCCCGAGCCACCGCCCGTGCCGCCCCCGGTCTTCGAGCCGGAGATGCCGGTGACGATGTTGACCCTGCGGCTGGTGCCCTGGCCCTGGACCCGGGGCAGCTTGTTCCGCAGCGGGGAATAGACCGGGTAGATCAGCCGGGCCGGGTTCACCAGGTCGTAGGGCACCAGGCCCTGGGTCGCAGCGGTGAGGGGAACGGACAGGTTGATGTTCTTGCCCAGCTCGCCCAGCGCCTGCTGCACCTGCTGCATGAGCTGGATCATCCAGGCGTTGCCCGAGCCGCCCGGTGCGTCCATCCCCGCCATGAACCCGCCGAACGTGTTCAGGAAGTTCGGGTTCAGGGACTTCATCACCTTGCGCGGCGACTTGAACGACTTACGAACAGCCGTCCGGACCTCCCGCTCAGCCTGAAACGCGAGCTGGAACAGCGCGGGATCGTCGTCGTCCAGGGGGGCTACGCCCTTGGTGGTACCGCCCCGCCAGTCGCGGACGCCCCGGCCCATTCCGGCGAAGCCCGCGCCCTTGACAGCGACCGGCATCCGCTCGGACAGGGCACTCGACAGGCGGCCGGTCCGGAAGACGGCCTCAGAACCTTCTCCGATCGGGTCCGGGGTGTCCTCGCGGGCCGCCCGGTCCAGGTCGGTCAGTGTTGCAACCACAAGCTTACTCCTATACCTACTTCGTGATCATGGCGGTCAGCACCTTGGTGGCGCTGACCCGCATACGCGGATCGCCACTAGTTGCCATACGCTGCAGGTACTCGATGTAGTCCGGGTCGTCGTTCTGGGTCTCGGCACCACCGATTCCCTTGCTGACGAGAGACTTGCGGTCCACCGGACCACTAAGCTCGGGGACGCCACGGTACGCGGTGTCGTCGGGGTCGAGCGAGGGTAGGGAACCGAGTCGCTCGTTCTCGGCCTTAAGTTCCTGGTTGGCGAGCTGGGCCTTGGCCAGCTTTCTCCTGAGCTTCTGCTCGGCCGCTATGGCGTCGGCCCCGCCCAGGGCTCCGGCAGCCTTCACGACGGACCTCCCGCCCTCCCCCACGCTACGCGCTGGGGCGGGCTGCATGGCAGCGGACCGGATGCCGGTGCGGCTGTTCGAGTCGTGTGCGAAGTCCTCGGTCGTGAGGTTCACGGGGCAGATGTCCGGGGCCAGCGCGGAGACCCTGCGGTGCAGCGAGGTCAAGGACGTGAGGGCCTGGCCGAACGCGGCGGTACCGGCGCTCGCCTGGGTGCCGCCCGAGGGGGACATCGACGAGTGGCCGGACGAGATGAACCCCCGGTGGAACTGGCTGGCCGACACGTGGTGAACGGGGGCCTCGGGCAGCCGGTCGCCCCGGGAGGCCCCGGCCGCCGACAGGGGCGGGTGGCCGTCTCCGACGTAGCTCCGGCTGAACTGGGAGGGGCGGATCTCGCTCTGCTGACGCGGGTGGACCGCTACGCCCGGGGTGAGGTGAGGCAGGGCCTTCCGGGCGTCCATCAGGACATCGGGGCCGATCTCCCGGATCGAGCCGATCAGTTCCAGGATGCCCGCGTAGTGCCCGGCCCGGTCGAAGTCGTTCTCCCCGATGGCCTTCATTGCCAGGGTCTGCAGCTCGCGCTCGGGCAGGGTGTCCTCGAACAGGTCCGGGCCGAGCCCGTACGCCTTCCGGACCGCCTTGGACCTGAACGCGGGACACACCAGGTCGTGAAGACGGCGGATCCCGAACGAGTCGGCCGCGTCCGGGTCGGCCTTGGTCACCTCGTCCTTGGTCGTGTGCATGTGGCCGTCCTCTTCCAGCTCCTCGACGACCTCGCCGTCCGGCTCCCGGTGCCTGCCTGCTGGCTCCATCTGCTTGCCCTTGACCTTGGGGTCGTCTACTGGGGTATCGCCGCCATTGTCGCCCTCGGGGAACGCGGACTTGAGCAGGGCCTCGCGCTGGGCCTTGATGAGCTTCTTGCGCAGCTTCTTCGAGTCGATCGCCTTGTCGGACTTAGGATCGGCGTCCTTGTCCTCGTTGCCGTCCTTGTCGTCGTCCTCGTCCGCGTCGTAGTCGGCGGGCTCCTCCGCGCTCTCCCGGTCGCCCGGGTAGTCCTCGGCCGCGTCGCCCTTGGTGACCTTGGAGCAGTCGGGGCAGGCCATGTGACCGTCACGGATCGTTCCCTTGCCGTGGCAGGTGGGGCAGCTATCGCTGGCCTTGAGGCTGGGTGGCATCTCTTCGTCGGACATTCCGAACTTCCTCCGGGCAATCGCCTTGATCTTGGCACGGACAGCCCCCGGGTCCTCCGCGTGGTGAGCCAGCGAGGCAGCGTCGGGGACGTCGGCCCGGGATCCGATCGGGAAGGTCTTGTTCGGACCCGCGAAGTCCTCGTCGGCCAGCGACGTACGGTCCTGTCCGCCCGAGTCGACCACCCGGCCGTCCTTGAGCTTCCGTTTGTTCACTGCACTGCCGAACATCGCCGGATATGCCAGGGGACCTGATAGCCGGGCCACCAGCTCGGCCGGTCCGCCCTTGGCGGCCTTGACGATAGTGAACGAGGTGTTCTTGTTCGACCCCCGGTCGACGAGGCTCACCTCACCGATGTCGCCGCCAGCGATGGTCCCGGCCGGAGCGGTCGGGTCGTTGAACAGCGTGACCGGATCCAGGACACCGATGGAGAAGTCGCGGAGTACGCCCTTCTCAACCAGGTCAAAGGCCGGGGTCGACTGGAGGACCAGAGCCTTAAGCCAGTGTGCGTCAGTGTCGTCCTTGAACTCTTCGAGCGCCAGGCCCTTACCTGCCGGGTAAAGGAACGGCGAGTGCTGTACCCGGACATTACCACCAGTAGTGATCCAGGTTCGCAGTGCCTTAGCCGACCAGTTCGGGTCGACCTTCTGATGGTCGGAGTCGCGGCTACCGTCCGTACACGGACCGTATACGATCAGGTCGCCCTCTGGGGTGTACTCCTTCCGCACGATGGGAAGGGAGAAGTACGCGGTTCGTGTTTCGTTCTGCCCCAGTACAGCAGCCTTAGTCGCCACCCTGCCTCCTCCTGCTAGCGCATAGCGTACTGTATGTGATTCAGCTCAGGCAAGTCGAGCTAAACGGTTCGGTCAGGGGAACATCTCCAGCATCGCATTGGCCGCTAGCGCGGTCTCCACCCGCACGTCGATGCCGTACCAGGTGGCCGGATGGTTTGCCGACCCAGGGAACCCCAGGCCCGCGTTGAAGAACCCTTGCTGAATAGTCCCCGGGGCACTCGCCTGAGCCGGTGCGCTGATCGGCCCGGAAGTAAACCCGCTGGCAGCCACCGCCGTACCCCAGAATCCCGAGATGAACTCCAGCAGGTCCGGGTGGTTGATGCATCCGGAATAGAACACGCCCGGCGTCAGCGCCACGTTGAACGGTACCCAGTTGAACTGTCCAGCCACGAAGGTACCGCTGCCCGCGTTCTGAGCGACCAGCGTCCCTGTGGTTCCGGTCACGGTCGTGTACAGGATGCCGTTGTAGTTGCTGCCCGCCAGGTTGGTCTCGGTCGAGGGGACCCAGAACGCGATACCAGACAGCGTGCAGGGAGAGCTGACCTGGAACACCAGGCTGTCCGTCCTGCTGCCGGTAGCGGTCGAGGACGGGGTACCGCCCCCCACCGGTATCGCCCCGTTCCACACAGTGAACGTGGACATCAGAAGCCCTGCGGGATCGGAGCACCCAGGTAGCACCACTTGGTCAGAGCCGCGTCGTACTCGAACGCGATCGTATCGCTCTTATTCGCCCCGGTAGAGAGCGTGGGAGCGGAGTTCGGGGTGCCTCCCGTGGAGCCGAAGTCGTAGGCCGTGCCCCAGCTCACCGTGCGGCTGCCCGTGGCGTCCTGGGCCAGCCGGAACCGGAGGATATCCCCATCGACCGGATTGGTCGGATTGCTGATCGTCCAGCCGGAAGCGGTCAGGGCCAGCTTAGCCACGTTGCCCAGGGAGGCATCGACCGCGACCAGGCCGCCCGACTGGGACAGCGTAAAGACCTTGGGCGCGAAGTAGGCAGGAGCGGTGACTCCGCCCGCCATCAGGGCCTGGATCGCCGCTGCCGCGCTGGCCTGGCCGGTGCCGCCGCTCGCGATCGGCAGCGGCAGGGACGTCAGGAGTACCGCGTGGGTGTCCGTGTAGGTCTGGGCCGCAGCCTGGGCCGCAGCGGCAGCGCCAAGCGCGTCGTAGCTCAGGGCCGGGATATCTCCGGCTACCAGGGTATCCCAGACCGGAGGGGCCGCGTTCACTCCGTCGCCCAGCTCCCGCAGGAACTTACGGGTCGCTGCCGCGTTGCCCGCCAGCCGGGTCACGGTGCCCGAGGCCCCGCCGTACATTGAGTCGCCTAGCGTGGTCATGGGGTTGACCAGCGAGGTAATCGTGACCGCTCCGGTCTGGCCGTTGACCGAGGTGACTGCCCCGGCCGACCCGCCCGTGGTCAGGCTGAGCTGGCTGGGGTTGTCCGGAGCTACCGTGAGGGCAATCGGAGACGTGGGGGCGATGGTGACGACCGGCTGAGCGAATGTGGTCACGGCTGGACCGCCGGATCGAGCATGAGCTGGCCCCAGAACAGGTTCAGGGCGTTAGCCGGGTCGGCATAGTCCATCCACATCGCATGGTAGAACGTGGTCGGGGTCAGCGGGGTAGTAGCCGGAGGGTACAGAGCGAACTGCACCTGGGAGACCACCGAGGTGCTCACCACGGCGATAAGTCCGCCCCCGGCCGGGGTCGGGGAGCCGGGCTGGTCCGACCGGAGACGGATCACCGTGGAGCCCGCAGGGCTGGCCCCGAACGGTGCTGTTGAGACGATATACTCGAACGTGTGACCCGCGATCAGGAACGGCGAGATACCGTCAGCCTGGAACATGCTGATCGTCCATGAGCTGTTCGACCCGAGCGGCATCCTCAGGTCGAACGCGGCAGACTGGTTGCCGAGGGCCACGGGCTAGCCCTTCGCGGCTTCTCCGGCCGGAGCCGGTGGCGCGGCACTCGGCCCGTACTCGGCCATGTGGGCTTCGTTCTCGCCCGGGGTGGCGTGCCGGACCGCTTCCCGGGGCACGCTGACCCGGCCCTGCCTGGCTGTAGAGATCGAGATCCGGCCGCTGGAGGTACCGTCGTGGATGCCGGTGATCTGGGTGCCGTCCTCGTGCTCAGCAAACACGGTGTCACCCTTGATCGGCCGGGCCGCATCCGGGGCTACCTTCTTCCAGCCATGTTCATAGCCGTGGGGACCGGCTTTGGTCACGTCGGGCACGACGTGCTGGGTCCTGGACAGCGAGTGCTGCATCTGCGACAGGACGGTCCGGTGCCCGGGATCGGATGCCAGGGCACGAGCGGACCCAAGGAAGTCAACCGCGTCACCGACCCGGCCCTCCTGGAAGGCCCGTACCGCCTCGTCGCGCTCGCCCTCGAAGGTCCTGAACCGGCCGGTCGGCCGGTCGCGCTGGTTACGGCTGGCCTTGGTCACCGGCCCCTCCCACGCCTTGGTGCTGGCAAGCTGGGACCGGGCCGCCTTGATCTGTGCCCGGAGCTGCTTGATCTGCTGCTGGACCTGGCCCAGCTTGGAGGTCCCGGCCGCCGTGCTGCTGTGCTGGGACGACGAGCTGCTGCTCTGGGAGGTCGACGCCTGGGCGTTCGAGCTGACCGAACTACCCTGGGTGCCGGTCTTGGTCGAGGCCGCCCCGCTGACCGGACCCTTGGTCAGCTCGCGCTCTTCCTTGAGCAGCGCGTTCAGGCGGCCCTCCAGACCGGCGATCTTCTTTTTCAGCGCGGCACGGCGGGCTGCCCTCCCCTGCTTGCCTCCGGGGCCGGAGCCCTTCGGACCCGTCTTGCCCTGCTTGCCCTTGCCGCCCTTCTTGCCGTACGGGTTCGGCTTCTTGGGCGCGGTGCTGGGTCCGTCCCCTCCTACGGTGAACTGCCCGCCCGTGACCTTGCCGGGGGGCACCCGGGCCTCGCCCGAGCCGTCCGCTGCCTTGGTTAGCAGGTCCACACCCTTCTCCATCCTAGCGTGCTGGGCGGGCCAGTAGCCGAGGGCTCCGTGGTGCCGCAGGTTGCAGTATCCCTTGGCTTGCTCGGGCGTCATGTGCCCGTGCTCGGTGACCTGGGCGACACAGCGGTCGAAGTCCCCCGGGGTGCCCCAGCCGATCGCGTCACGCTCGGCACCGTGGGAGGGGCCGGAGTGTCCGTGGCCTTCCCAGTAGTCGCGGAGAGTCTGGGCGCTGCCGCCCCGGCCGTCTGCCATGTGCACAGGGTACCGCGCTCCATTCAGCTCGGGCAAGCCACGCGAAGCCATATCGGTCCAGATACTTGACACGGTGTCAAGCCGGATGTTTTAATGGAGTTACAACAGCAGAGAGGGGAGCCCCCACCGGGCCTCCGTTACTAGAAGGGAACCGGCCCCCAGCCGGTCCCGAAGGAAGGCGGGGCCTGAGGGTCGGGCCGGGTAACCCAGCCCGGTCGCGAGCCCGGTGGGGGTCCCGGGGGCCAGGCGCGAAGCAGGTCACGGTCGATTAGAGGACACGGGCCGGTCATGGTCGGAGCGAGCCAGGCGCAGCCCCCGGGACGGGACCAGGGAACGCCCTGACGGTCAAGCTCCGTCAGGTGCCGGACCCCCGAGGGGGGCCGGGCTGGCCGATCCGCGTAAGTGCCGCCCTATAGAGCCCTCGCGGGTGGCGGAGATACTCCCGATTCCCTCTCTGCTGCTGACAACTCAACAGCGGAACCAGCCGCCCTGAGGGCGTGCACGCAGACCGGGCCGAAGCGCCCGGAGTGCCGGAGGATTCGTAACCGAAGGTGACACGACCACGGTGGTGCAAACGGACGCCAGACCGCCCCGGGGGCTCGCCCTCCGGGTGGGTGAAGCCGATAAGGCCAGCCAACCCCACGTGCTGCGTGTACGACCCCAAGGCTGCTGGTTCCGCTAAACCGGGGCGGGCCGGGAGGCCGGTCACAGAAGCCGGACTAGGAGGCGCACACTCGCCGTCCGGCCCGCCCCCCGAAAGGAACCAGAGATGTTCATCGTCCGCATGTGGAGGCCCCGGCCTAAGCCCAAGCCAGAGCGCTGCCCGGTGTGCGGGCGTAAGCTAACTTCGTGGTTCTGCACCTGCTAGGAGGAGTGATGGCCAGCAAAGTGGTCAAGGTGTTCTTCGTCGTCGACGACGAGACGGCCGAGCACCTCGACGTAATGTCGCAGATGACCGTCAAAGAACGCGAGCTGTCGCGGGACCGGTTCACCATGGTCCGATCGGGCGTCGAGGTCGAGATTCACTACGTGCAGTCGGAGGTAATGTGATGGACGTTCGCTGGCTACTCGGGCTGGTCGGAGCCTTCATGGTGTGGGCCTACCAGGCCAAGATCACGTTCATCCTGTTCGGGCACCTGTTCGTGATCCCGGTGCTGATCCTGGTCGCGACCCTGCTGGCCCTGGTCCTGCTCGCGCTGATCGCGGTGATCATTCGGTCGTTCCTGGACGGCGGGCTGATCCTCGGCCGGGGCTAGCCCTTGAGCCTACGCAAGGTCCGGCTGGCGTCCAGGATCTGCACATATTCCCGGCTGTTCTCGTCGGTATCGGCGGCCTGCCTGCGCAGCTCCTCCAGCCCGGCCGGGATCGACTCCGGATCGTCGAACGCCTGCTGGGTTATCTCCTGCGGTGTCACGATGCCGCCTCCCACGCCTGCACGATGCTCTGCATCTCAGTGAATGCCTGGTCCCAGATCGGGTTAGCCTTCTCCTCGTCCACGACCGAGGCCCTGGCCATTTGCGTACCCGCAGGGGCACGGGCCGCCTGCCCGAGCAGGCTGCCTAGGTTGCTGATCGCGGCCGACCTCATCCGGGTCTCGGTGCCTGGTACGTTCGCGTCCGGGTCGAGGCCGTAGCCCCGGACCAGTTGCTCGGCCATTATGCCTAGCTTACCCTCGACGCCCGACCGGCTGATTTCCTTTACCAGTGCCTTGACCCGGCTGGCCTCATCGCGGCCGAGGCTCCTGTGAGCTGGCAGGCTGGCCACCTTCTGTAGCCACCGGTACTGGCGAGTGACCTTGCTGGCGTAGTGGCCCCAGGACCCGCCGCTGTCCAGGTTGCTGTTCAGGCCATACATCGTGGCCAGATTCCGCAAGTTGCCCGCAAAGGTCGGGGTGTCGCCCACTCCGAGGGCGTCGACGAACTCGGCAGCGTGGGTGGCGGCCCCGATCTCGGTCATTCCCTCCTCGATGTCAGCCTGCAGCTTGCGCTGGTACGCGGCGGTGTTCTGGGACAGCAACGCGGTGTTCCGCTGGCCCTGGCCGATCGAATGGAACAGCTCGTGCAGGATCACTTGATAGGTGTCGGCCTCGTGGAAGTTCAGAGGTGCCTTGTGGTCCTTGTTCCGGATGCGGGCCAGGTTGGCAACCACGTCTTCGCGTAGCTCCATCTGGCCGTCCCAGCCCATCGAGGCCAGGATGTCCTCGTTACCCTGCTTGGGTACAGTGACCGTGGTCCGGTGATTGGAGCCATGGTTGGGGTCGCCAGACGGGTCGATGCCGAGCAGGTCCTCCGCGATCTGCCGGGCCTGGCTGACCAGGGAGTGAATGTCGACGCCCTTGGCCAGGTCAGCCTGCTCGGCCTCCTTGCGCAGCTTGTCCTCCTTGCGCCGCTGGGCCTTAGCACGCCGGTCGATCTCGTTCTCGATCGATCCCTTGAGTCGGCGGATCTGTGCCCTGCGAACGATATCAGGGTTGTCCTCGGAGAACTCGCGCTGCAGCTCGTCCCGGCCCTTGGCAAGTACCACGTCCTCCAGGCCCTTGAGGTACTTCTTGAACTGGGCCGCGTCGTGCGAGTTCTCCTCGATGCCCTGGACGATCATGACACCCCAGGGGTCCTTAGCTGGCTTCTTGGGCTCGGGACGCCTGATCCGGGCCGGGTCGTCGGTCGGTACCCGGTGACTGCCCCCGCTGGTGCGGACCATGACCTCGTGATGGCTGAGGACGGAGCTGACCGTGCCGCTGAACCACCCGCCGTCACTCAGGTTGATCTGCACCTCATCGCCCGGCCGGTAGCCGTCAGCGGCATCGGGAATCTTGCCCGCCTTCCGGTCCAGCTCGCGCTGCAGGGCGGCCCGGAGCGGCCACAGCTCCTCGGCCCGCTCGTGCGTGGTGCCCGGGTCGTCCAGCTCGGCCTTGATCCGTCGCTGCAGCTCCTCCAGCAGCTTCTTGCTGTAGCCGGACATGTACGAGTCCTTGTCGGCAGCATCGCGATAGAACTGGGCGAAGTTGTCGACGATCTGCTTACTGAACCGGGCCTCGTCCGGGTCCGGTCCGGGCTTGGGCCTGGGAGCGGCCGAGCCGTCCAGGTGCCGGGCCAGCTTCTCCTGCAGCTTAGGCGCGTGGGACAGTTCGAGCATCGCCTGGGCGCGATTCATCCGGCCCTGCCGGACGGCATCAGTCAGCAGGCTGACGTGCCGGGCGTCGTGACCCGGAGCGTAACCGATCTTGGACTTGATGCCGTTCGCGGAGTGCTCGCGCTGCTTGGCTCGGGCCGACTCGATCGTCTCGTGATCGGTGGCCCCGCCCGAGGTACGGACCCTGAAGGTGACCGAACCGCCAGCGGCAGCCGGTGCCTCGATATGCTCGCCGGAGCGGATCCACCGGCCATCCGGACCGCGCAGCTCGTGCCGCCAGGCGTCCCGCCAGCTCTTAGTCAGAACCTGCCGGGTCACCAGGGCCGCAGCCGGACCGGCCGACTTGTTCAGGAGCGAGGCACCCTCATGCACCTGATCGAGGTGGGTTAGCTCCATCGCCTTCCGGTCAGCGGGGGAACCCAGGCGGCCGACCCAGGCCCGGATCGGACGCTTTAGCTTACGATAGGCCAGGGCGCGGTGATGGCCGTCGACGTCGATGAAGTCGGGCCGATCCTCGGTACCGCCCTCGTCCAGGACCAGGACCACCGGGTTGACATGCTCCCCAGCCTCAATCTTCCGGGCGAACCGGTCGACGTGCTCGGGCTCGTGGCTGGCCGCCCAGGAATCCATATCGTCGTGGTCGATCAGGTTCCACGAGACCAGGTAGGGTCCGCGCCACTCGGCCCGCTGGACCCATTCGATCGAGTCGGGCGGGTAGTTCTCAAGAAGCTGGTCGTAGACGACCTGGCCGGTCGGCACTCCGTCCTGCTGGTCCAGTGCGGTGGCAAGCTGAGCCAGGACGCCCTTATGCACCTTGTCGCCCGTGGCCTCCAGGGCACGCCGGACTCGCTTGGGGTGCTTCTGTAGCTCGGGCCTTATCGCGGGGTTGTCGCGGAGTTCGGCGGGGTCCCACCAGGCGATTGCCTCGGGTGCCTCATTGTCGGGGTCGTCCGGGTTCGCTCCCTTCTCGCGGTCCAGGATGGGACAGGCGTCCTCGGAGTCCACCGGCAGGACGTGACCTCGGTAGTTACCCGCGTCCCAAGTACTAGCCACCCGGCCCGCTGGTAGAGGCAGGCCGGTTTCTTCCATCCATTCACGCTTGGCTGCCTCTCCCACATCCTCGCCCGGTTCCAGCCTGCCGCCCGGGAACTCCCAGTAGCCCCCGGCCGGATCGTCCTCGTTGTGAGCGCGCTGGATCATCAGGACCCGGCCGGTGTCCCTCGCCCGGACGGCCAGGCCCCCGGCCACGGGCTCGCCCTTGCTCGCGGCCTTGGCGGTCCACTTGTCGCAGGTGTCGTCGGCGTCAGCGAAGAATCCGAAATCGCACTTGCCTGCCGGAGGGTCGTCCTCGTGCGGTGTCGCGGTCCACATAGCGCAGGTCACGCAACTGTGCGCCCGGCTGGTCGCGGCCCGGAAGTGGACTTGCTCCTTGGTGAACCGAGGGAACACGTTCTTGAGGCGAGCCGCCTGCCACTCCAGCGCGTCGGCCAGCGTGGGGGCCGGGTCGGTGATCAGTTGCTTGAGCACACCCGGTACGTTGAACGTGTCGGCGGGTAGCTCCTCGGGCAGGATCGCACACCGGCACTCGGGATGAGCCGGAGTGAACTCGTCGCCGGTATCGAACGGCTGGCTCATCGGGATCGATCCCTGTGCGCCGTTCTTCTTGCAGCGCGGGCAGACCCGGTTGTCGGGCGGGATGCCGGTCACCGACCAGGACTTGCCCTCGAACCCGGCCTCCCGGTACTCGGCAATGGCGGCCTGGGTGGTCGCCCTGGCCAGCTCCGTGACCGCGATCATCCGGGCACGCTGGGGAGCCCGCAGCACCGGCTCGATGTCCTTGGCGATCTGGTCGGGCGAGTCGCCCTTGGTGAACCCGTCAGCGAGGACGCTGGCGAGCTGGGTCATCCGGGTCCGGTGGACCGAGCGGATAGTCGCGATGCCGTACGATTGCAGGAGCTTCTGCAGGCCGGGGCCTGCGGTGAGGCGGGCCGCGTCCGGGTCGCCCGGCTCCCAGTTATCCCAGAACGGGCTGCCGTAGGCGGGGTCGGCCATCTCCCGGGCCGACTCCCGGCCGACTGCGAATCCCTCGGTCCAGATGTTGGTAAGGACCCGCTGGATGGCGTCCCGGATCGGCTTAGCGAAGCCCCTGGACTCCAGCCAGGACCAGGCGATCTGGCCCAGCGGCCCGAGTGCCCCCTTCCCGGCCACGGAAGCCCCCGGGAGGGCCTGGGACTCCAGCCAGGCCACCGCGACACCCTCCGGGTCGAGAGCGTCTCCGAGGGCCGCCGAGAGCCGCTCGGCATAGATCGCGGCTAGCCGGAGGTCATACCTCCATCCGGGCCAGGCCCTCGTAACCCTCCCAGCCAGTGGGAGCGGTTCTTTTGGGTCGGACATCGCCGCCTTAGTCACACCGTTCGGCCCGGGATCGGCCGTGGCCCCGTTGTCAATGGTCGGCGGCTTGTTTATGGAGGCGGTCTGCCGGTGGTAGTGCACCCGGCCGTCGACGGGCTCCCCGCACTCACTGCAGACAGACGGTGAGCCGTCGTCCATCGATAGCGGGGCCAGGCCCTGCCGCCCGTCCGTGGCGTCCAGGGGGACCGCCGTAGAGAACGTCTTGACCCCGGCCTCGACCTGCTCCAGCTCGGCCACCAGCGTGGAAGGGCCAAAGCAGAGCACGATAAAGTCGGTGGTCACCGCTGCCGCGTCCTGGGGCGACAGGTGCTTGAGCAGGCCCCGGTGATAGTCAAGAACCTCCGGGGGCAGGGCACGGGGCTCCCAGGTCCCCGGGTCCCGGCCGTTCTTCACGATCAGCCGGGTCATCGCCTGCAGCTCGGAGATCATCGCCTTGGTCGAGGGCCGCTTGGCCCCGGGCTGGGGGTGCTCCGGGTCCTCGGTCGCCTGGCTGACAGGCGGCCGGACCGGGGGTTCCATCGGCTTACCCGAGGCGAAGTCCTCATGCAGCTTGTCCTGCAGGTCCGCGTGCCGCTCGGCCGTGGCCTGCCGGGCCTGGCCAACCTTGTCGTCTGGGTGCAGCGAGTCGGCCGGGTTCGAGGGGCCGCCTCCCGAGGGCGGCCCGGCCGGAGGTGCCCCTCCCGGGCCTCCGGCTGGCTTCGGAGCCCCTGGGAGCGCGGGGGCGGGCTTGGGTGCCCCTCCCACGCCTGGGGGTCCTCCCTGGCCTCCCCCGGGCTGCGGGGGGGCACCGATCGCGGCCGGGGCCGGAGCGCCCATGATCGGCTTGCCGGTGAGCGGGTCGATCGAGCCCAGGGGGACCATGCCAGCAGTCGGATTGACGTACACGGGGTCGGAGGTGATCGGCAGGCCCCATGGTGCCCGCTTTAGGGCGATGCGGCACTCGTCGATCGAGGCAAGACCGTACTGGAGCATCTGCACCAGCCGCTCAATGAGCGCGTTCTCGTCCTCGTCCTCCTCCAGGCCCTCGAACACGAACCGCATGTCTTCCTGTCCCCAGACCACCTGGATCAGGACGTTGAAGATATCGGTAAGGAACGACAGGGTTGGCTTAAGCGACTTGCGCTCGTTGGTCTTCTCAGTGGCCTTGGCCATCTGGTTCGCGGCCCCGGGCGACTGGGTGGTCGACACCTTGGGCGAGATGCCCATCTCCATCGGCATCACGTCGTAGCCCATGCAGACCTGGGTCATCACGATCTCATCGAACTGGTCGGCCAGCGGCACGGGCCGCATCGGGAAGACCTTGGAGCCTGGGGGCAGGGCGATCGACTTATGCTTCCAGGCCGGGTCGCCAGCGATCGCGTTGTTCTGGTCCTGCCAGATCTGGAGCTGGTTGGGGGTCCAGCCGAGGTTCTCCCCGGGGCTGATGTAGTTGCCCGGGATCGTACCCTCGTCGAAGTAATCGAGCTGGAACTGCTGCTTGCGCAGGCCGGTGATCGTGGGGATCAGGGTCCGCTCCAGCGGGGGGAACCCGTACGGGGTCCAGCTACGCTGAGTATAAGGCAGGTACATGAGCTGGTCGGCCCGGTACTGCTTGGCGGGCTTACCTAGCTCCTTAAGCTCGTCGGCTTCCGACCCGTTTAGGATCTGCATCAGGTCGACCCGGGGCACGCCGTAAAGGTACTGCTGGTAGGCAGGCGACGGGGGCTTGACCCGTCCGCCCCGGTTGTTGACCAGGGGCCGGATCGTCGACCCGGAGATCAGCTCCAGGGCCGCAACGTCCTTACCGAACGGTCCGTAGCCGCCCTTCTTCTGGGTCGGGTGCAGGTACAGCGACATCGCGTCGGTGACCAGCATCTCCTCGACCAGGGCGTCAATATAGGAACCGAACCCCAGGTAGTCCGGGTCGGGCTTGCGGAAGAACCTGACTACGACCTTCTTGCGCTCGTTGAACTCGCGGTGCGCGCCCTGGTCGCCGCGCATCTTCTTCTCTGCCGCCTCGGTGGGCATGACGTCCCACTCCAGGCCACGGATCTCGCCCTTCCGGACCTGGATGCAGGACCGGGCGACGGAGTAGATATCCGCGTAAGTGCGGAGGGTGCCGAACGTGGCCAGCTTGAACCCCTCGGTACCGGGCTCCCCGACCGGCATGTTCCAGCCGGGCGGCATCTGCCGCTGCCGGGGCTCCGGCCGGTCCCACTCGCCCTCGGGCACGTTGATAGCCACGGGCTGGATGGGCGTCAGCGGGGTGAAGGTGCCGTCCAGGAACTGGCGGGGGTCGCGTGGGAGGGCCGCTCCGAACGTCCGGCCGTACATCTCCTGCTGCCATTCGAGCATGGCCGGAGCCATTCCGGACTTGACAACCTCATTCCGCAGCCGGGCACGCTTGAGGGCGGCCAGGACGGCGGCCGGGTCGGTCTGCGCCATTTAACCATCCAGCCTGGTGTGCAGAGAGCGAACCGCTCCCCGGATCTCTGCGAGCTGCCGGTTCACCAGCATTAGTTCGCCCTTTAGGTTCTCCACGATGCGGTCGTGATGTTCTTCGAGCCGCCTGGCCGCGTGCTCCTCGTGGTGCCGGTTGACCCAGCCGACGAGGCCCCTGCCCATGTGATCCCGGATATACCACCCAGCGAACCCGGCCCCGCCCACCCACAGGGCCGCCTGCACAAAGTTCGGCCAGACGCTGCCGGATGGCCAGGCGAAGAACGACCTAAACATCGTGGTACGCCAGAGAGCGACCGTGAGCGCAGCCGCTGCCACCAGCACGCACAGCACTATGAAGTCGTCTCTACGCCTGGCCATGCACGGAGTATACTGCCTACGGTCGAACGGAATCAAGCCACGCGCTGACCCGCCTTACCACGATGTCCGCCCCGATGTCCCGGGCGAGGCTGCCGTCCGCGAGCATGATCAACGTGGTAAGATCCTCGACCGGGATCTCGTCCACCTCCTCCTCGCCTCCCACGTCCCCGAACACTACGCCAGTCCAGTCGATGTCGGCAGCGGCGAAGTACTCGACCTCCGCGATCTGGCCGGAGCCGGAGTGAAACGAGATGCGCTTGACCCGGGGGCAAGACCGGACATGGTGCCCGCCGCAGTGCGTGCAAGGGCGCTCCTGCTCAAGCTCGGCCTGCTCGTCCTCGGTAAGCGTCCGGTGCAGGGCCTGCTCTCGCAGGTGGGACAGGCGGCCTAGGGTCGCCAGAGCGCTTGCTGACTGATCGGCCGTGGGGCCGGACTGGGCCGATATGCTCATCGGGGCCACACCGCCCAGATCACCCGGAGGGCGACGGCGATAATCGCGAGAGCAGCGCAGACGCCAGACAGCCGGATCAGCGTCCAGGTGAACCTAGTGAGCGGCTGGTCGGGCCAGGGGACCCGGACCGAATGCAGCGGGGCCGCCTCCAGGGGAGGTTGCCACAGTCGCTTCTGTTCGGGCCACAACTGGGTTGCAGCCGGGTCGTCTACGTCGGGCAGGCGGCCTCTCCAGGCACGCGGGTTACTGTATTCAGGATGCACGCGATTCCCCAGCATGATCGTGGCGGGTTCAGAAACAGGATGGCCCGCCGCTGCGGGGGGGATACAGCGGCGGGACCAGTACCTATCCAAGCAGGCCGTTTGACGGCGTGTCAACCCGGGCTACGGTGTCTCGAACTCGATCTCGTACTCGGCATTGCTCCGGCTGAGGTAACCCTCGCGCTCCAGCTCGGCCAGCTCGTCCGGGGCCAGCTCGATGTTGAACACGCCCTGGTCGACCTCTTCGACGATCCGGTCCGAGCCGAGGATCTGCCCGGCCGCACGCCTGGCCTCGTCCAGGCTGCCGACCTCGTATTCCCGGCCGTCCTGCGGGTGAACCCCGGTGATCGCGGCCTGGGCCAGCGGCCGAGGGTCGGGCAGGTCGCACGCGACCTCGGTCGGGCCACCGGCCGTGGGACCTTGGGTGTCGTAAACCATGTCTCCTCCTGCTGCGGGGCGGGTCGTTGTCATATTTCCATTAAATCACGCCCTTGACTCCCTGTCAAGCCCCGGGGCCTGCCCTTCTCGGGCAGGCCCCGGGGGGGGCGGGTTACTCGCTGCCGATGATCCGGTAGCCGCGCTTCTCCAGGTCGATGAACCCCTGCTGGCGTAGGGTGTCCAGTTCGAGCCCGCGCAGCTCGACCAGCCAGCCGAGCCCGTCCTCGGCCAGCCGGAGCGTCCGGCCGGGGCCGATCACGACCTCAACCGCTTCGGTGGCCTCGGCCTGGTCGTAGGTCGGGTGGTCGTTGCCGATCCAGATCTGGCACTCGGTCAGGTCCGCGTCCTCGTCCGCGATCCCGGGGCCTGCGGTCTGCTCGTTCATTCTGCCTCCTGTGGCGTGGGGGGGCCGGGCGGCCCCGCTAATTCAATTAAACCACAGCTTTGACACAGTGTCAAGCCGGACGGCAAGAGGAGGGCCGCCAGCCTGTTGATGGCGAAGACTGGCGGCCCTGAACCGGTGCCCTAACTCAGAGGGTCTCATGCAGCTTTGGGGTTGCCTGTGGCCGCCTCCCTCCTGGCCGTGTCCCTGGCCTTCTGGGCAGCCACGATCGCCAGCGACTTGGTGACCTTGGTCACGAACGCTCGCGAGATGGTGGCTGCTTCCGCCATGGCCTGGTCTGCGGTCATCTCTCCGACCGAGACCTTGTGGCGCAGGCTGGCAAGGAAGACCTGATCGTGTCCCTGGGCGAAGGTCCTTCGCACGGCTCGGCCGCAGCCGCACCGGCAGGAGTTCGTTGTCGTCCCGGTCGTCGGGTCTCTGCTTTGATTCGCCACCCTGTGCATCCTTCCCTGTGGCGAGTCTCTTATTACAGTCTGATAACAACACGCTGCTTGCTCGGGCGTCAATGCTCGGTTCAGGTAAACACAGCTCGGCCCCGCCTCCCACGTCTCGCGGGGTGCGGGGCCGGTGAGCCGGTCCTTACTTGATGGTCTTGGCGACGATGTTCGCGGCCTTGACGCGCAGGGCCTCGGTCGGCAGCTCGTCGAACAGGCCGCTGTCGGCCAGGTTCAGATCGGTGTCGGTGAGCAGGGCCTTGATCGCGGCCTGGGCGACCTGGCTGGCGTGGCGGGCGTCGTGACCCTGCTTGTACATCCCCTTGACCTGGGCACCGCACTTGCAGAGGCACGGGCTCAGCTTAGCGTTGCGGCTGGGCCGGGCGGCCTTGGCCGGGGCCGCTGCCCGCTGGATCGCCTGGGCGTCCTCGGTGCCCTCGGGCTCGTCCTCGGTGTGGTCGTCCTGACCGGCCTCGCTGATCCAGAACCGGGTCCGGACGTCAACGGTGCGGACCTCGGTGCCCCGGCCGTCGACCAGGGTGACCGTGGTGCCGGTGACCTTGGTCGAGGTGATCAGGGTGCCGTCCTGCTCATCGGCGGACTTGCCGGTGCCCCAGTAGTAGAAGCTCTGCGGCTGGCCGTGGCCCTTGTAGGTGTCGCGGCGCAGGTTGGTCGTGTCGGCGGAGAGGGGGCTGGTGGCGGTGGCGTTCATTTCGTTCCTCCTGTGGCGTCGGGGCCGGTCGGCCCCTCTAAAACCATTCAACCATATCCTTGACTCGGTGTCAAGTCCCCCCTGGCCGGGGCGAATGTGAACCGGATCACATCAGCCGGCCAGCGGCCCGGGGTTCTGCTCGATCCAGGCGATCAGCCGGTAGACGTCGGCCAGCGAGTCCAGGCCGAGCGTGGGAGCGGTGTCCTTGTCGCGGGCTCGCAGGGTAGCCGTGAGCCCCCGGGCCTCGAACCGCTCCTCCAGGGCGGTCAGCTCGGCCTGGTGGCGGTCCTTCTCAGCCCGACGGGCCTTGATCCGGACCTGGGCCTCGTCCCACTCGGTCTTGATGTCGCCCTCGTACGCGACCAGATGAGCGGCCACCGTGACGAACTCGGTAGTTGCTTTGCCCATATCGTTAGTGAGCAGCCGGACCCGGACGCCCTGGGTGGTCTCCCGGGAGCCGCCCCCGCCACTGAACCCGCCTTTGGCCCAGTACCGGTGGGTGACATTGAGGCCGGTCACCTCGGCCAGCTCGCAGCCAGCGAGGCGGAAGTCGCGGCTAGAGGTGCGGTCGGACGAGTAGAGGACGATCTGTCCCCTGGTCAGGTTGCGGTATTGCACAGATCCTCCTGTGGTCGCGCTGACGGGTAGCCCCATCAAAGCAGAACACTTGACACCGTGTCAATGAGTGTGGTTTAATAGAAGGGTAGGGCGGGGAATGGCCCGGCCCGAGCCACAGGAGGAAAGATGACCACACCGGAGCGGAACCCCGAGATCACCCGCAAGGTGGGCGAGAACATCCGGACGATCTGGGAGTTCATCGACGTGCTGACCAGCGACCCGATCGTCGACGACGAGACGGCCGAGCCCCGGCAGATCCTCGAAGCGGTCCAGGAGATGCTGACCGACCTGACCACGACCGGCCTGATGCAGGTCGAGCACTACCTCAGCCGGTACACCCAGGTTGAGGTTGACGCGGTGGCGGAGGAGATCCGGCAGGCGTCCGAGCGGTAACCAGACAGGCGAGAGGCCCGGCCCCAGGAGGTGGGAACCGGGCCTCCGTCATGTTCGGGGACCCACCAGCCGGTGTCCCCACCTCAGGCGACCGCCCCCGGCTGTCGCTTTCGCTGACAACCACATTCCCGCCACAGGATTCGGATCTGACGACGCGAGGGCCGGGGGCCGCACACTCCCTACATAATCACGTCGCTTGCTGGGGTGTCAACACGGGGCGGGTGTGATACGATGACACGGATAGCGATACTCAGTGGCCCTAAGTCCTAGGCTGGGCTGCCCGGTCGTAATGCGCTGCAGGCGAGGCGAAGCGTGAGCCCGCTACCGGTCCGGCCCCTGCCCAGCTCGTCTCTATGGACCGTGGGGACACGGAGAGGCGGACGAGCATGGCAACTGGGGCCGGGCCGGGCTGCAAACTACTTGACACGTGGTCAAGCGCGTGATTTAATTGAAATATGACGACGAACGAGATCCCGCAAGTGATCACCCGGCTGATCGAGGACATCGAGGCCGCAGGCGGCACGGCGACCCGCGACGGCGACCGGAACCGGTGGGAGTTCACCCTGCCCCGCACGTTCGCCAACGCAGAAGGCATCCGCAGGGTCTGCCAGCAGATCGCCGGATCGGCCGGATACTTCGTCCGGGACAACCAAGTGCATTACCGGGGCGTCCGGCAGACCAGGGACAAGGCCCGGACCTGGGGCATCAAGCTGAACCACCCGGCCTAGCGCGACCCGGGGGGCCGGAAGGCCCCCCTAGGCCGCTGCCCTGGCAAGCAGCGACTTGTCGATCGGTTCCCGGCAGTGCGGGCAGTTCGGCCTGGAGGGCATCAGGATCGACATCCGGTCGCAGCGCGGGCAGGTGTAGGCCGTGCCGTTCATGGTAGTCCAGTCCGCGTTCTGGGTCAGTTCGGTCATGCCCCAGACCAGGGCGTCCAGCCGGTCGGGCGACTCGCGGTCCAGCGGAGTCCAGGTGCAGAGCTGGTCCTCCAGCTTGGGATAAGTGCCGATGTGGTGAGCGCGGCCCTGCTCGTAGATCGAGGAGACCGGCTCGGCCCGCACCTGCTTGCCCCGGGACGCGACTACGGTCCGGTAAGGTACGTTCTCGTCCTCGGTCCGGAGCAGGGCCTCGATGAAGTCGCCACCGTTGTTCATCTCCCCGACGATCCGGTCGGCGGCCCACTCGTAGTAGGCCGCAACTGCTGCCTTCATCGCCTGGCCGGGGGTCATCCGGGCCGACAGGTCGTCAAGTAGGTAGACGTCACCGTTCGTGCCCAGGCCGACCACCATGATGCCGAACTCGGCCGAGGTAGCCTTGGAGGTGGTCGAGGGGTCCATCGCGACCACGACCCGAACCATCGGCGGCAGGTCGGGCTTGCCCTCCTCGGTGAAGGTCGGGATCAGGCGGCCCTGCTCCAGCCATGCCCGCTTCCAGAGTGCGCCTTCCACGTCCGCGATGAGTTCGCCCTCAAGCTCCTGCCTGCCCAGGCGGGTGCCGCCGTAGCGGCGATACAGCTCGGTCAGGGCGACATCGGACAGATTAGCTTCATTCTCGAGGGTCGAGCCCTGGGTGATGTGCACCGATCCGTCATCGCGTCCGGCCAGCTCGCGGAGCAGGGTCGTGCCCCGGGGGGTGGTAGTGATCACGATGCGGGGCCGCTCGCCCTTCCGCAGGGCAGGCATCAGGCCCTCGTGGAAGGTGGCGTCGTAGCGCCATGAACCTAGCTCGTCCAGCCAGGCTCCCCACAGGTTCGAGCCGCGAACCCGGTCGGGCCGGTCGGCCGAGAACCCGTAGATCCTGGACCCGTTAGTGAGCGTGATCTCCAGGTCGTTCCTGCGGTAGTTCTCCAGCTCCTCCCGGTGCATCGCCCGCAGGAGCCCGGCCGAGCCCTCCAGGCAAATGCGGCGAGTGTCGGAGAACGTGGGGGCGACGACCGCCCACTCGGAACCCGGGTAAGTGGACGCCTGCTCGTAGATCCAGCTTGCCCCGGTCCAGGTCTTGCCGAACCCCCGGCCGGACATGATCAGCCAGATCTGCCATTCGAGGTCGGGACCAGGCGGCCCGTCCCGGTGGCACTGGCACGGGCTCAGCTCCATCGGCTCGCCCTTGCGGGTAAGGATCGACTGGGCGTAGCCGTGGCGGGGATCGTCGGGCGGCAGTTGCTTGTACCGGGCGTGGGCTCGCCAGTCGCGCATCCGCATCCGGGCACGCTCGGCCGCCAGCTTGCGGCGCAGCTTCTTCTTACGCTCAACCGGCCAGGACTTCCAGTCGGCCGGTAGCTCGAAGCGCGGGGCGGGCTCCATCACACCGGCAGTATACCACCGGCAGCAGTTACGGCGAGTTATCCTACTTGATTACGAGGAGTGACAGGGTGTCATTGACAGGAAGTCAAAGCGTGTGCTTAGCTGGAAGCTACCTTACGCACAGGAGGTCTCCCGCCATGATTAAGATAAGAGTGCCCCGGGGCCAGCGCGGCCTTATCGTCTGGGCGTTCGTGTCGGCCGCCGTGGTCGCCGCTACCGCGTTCAGCGGAAGCTACCAGCACCAGTACCAGCTCCTGATCAGGTTCGGCCAGGCCCACTGGTACGCGGCAGTTCAGCCCTTGAGCGTGGAGGGGCTGGTGCTGACCGCCACCTTGATGAACGCGTTCGCCTCGTCCCTCGGGCTGGCCGGGCGGAGGGTCTGGGCTGCTTACCTTGCGCTAGTGCTCGGCATCGGCCAGGCTGCCCTGATGAACGTCGCGATCAGCTACCCGGACTGGTGGTGGCTCAAGATCGAGATCAACGTGTGGCCCGCGATCGCGTTTGCAGCCGCCTACGAGATGACCTCCTGGATGCTCAACCACCGGGCAACCAAGGTAAATGAAGGGCAATCGCCGTCAGAGCCCGCAGCCTCTCCCACGCCTGCCGACCTGCCTGGGTTCGAGCCGGAGCTGGTGGCCCAGACGTTCGGCACCTCGTCCGAGGTCGTGATTCCCGAGTCGGACGACCTGCCCGAGGACGAGCTGGTTAGCGTGCCCAAGCTGATCGTGCCTGCGGTGGTGCCGACCAAGCAGATTAACCTGGTGAACGGCAGCGATCCGGTCCACACCTGCAACAACGGGGAGGGGCCGAAGGGCGGCAAGAAGACCCCCGGGTGCCCGAGGTGCGATGCGATCCTGAACGGGCAGATCGCGCCGAAGGGAGCTAGGAAGCGCTGATGATCAAGCTACTGGCCCTGGCTGGCCTGATCCTGGCGATACTGTTCGGGATCTGGCTGGGCGTGGGGTCGATTACGAGCCCGGCCGCCGTGCTGCTGATGTTCCCGGCCGGGCTGGTCGTGTGCGCCGTGGTGTTCGGGTTCGTGCGGCTCAGGGACGCCCTGGACGACCACGGGGTGGGCGTGGTGTTCATGGCAGTGATCTGGTGGCACTCCGGCCTGCCCTTCCACGGCGAGCCCGTGACGAACGCGACCTGGCATTACCGGGGCACCCGGGCAATGACCGAGACGGGCCGGGCCAGGAAGTGCTACTACTGGCCAAAGAAGCAACTCGCGTACCGGAGGATGACCCGGAGCGCGGTGATCCTGGCCTCGATGTTCGGGCTGATCAGCTACCGGGGAGCGACCGAATGGCTGCTGCTGGGCGGACTGTTCTACCTGAGCTGGGCGTCAGGCGGCCGGTTCTTCGAGTGGCTCGACGAGCTGGCGTTCCACCGGCAGTACACCCAGCCCGCGCACCTCGCAGCGGCCCCGATCGCGGACATCCCGATCACTTACCGGCCGCAGGGCTGGCTTGAGATCGAGCGGGACCGGACCAGGGTGGTCGCGCACCTGCCGGTCGACTACGCGCCCGAGGAGCGCAGGGACAAGAAACTAGTCGAGGCACTCAGCCAGCGGGTCGGGATCGAGGAGGCCCAGCCCGTGTGGAAGCTGAGCGGCAGTTCGCCCCGGCTGATCCTCACCACCTCCCCCCACGCTCCTCGTGTGGTAGCGCTGGAGTCGATGCTTCCGGCGATCGTCCGGTCGAGGTGGGACGAGCTGGTGCTCGGCATGGGCCGGGGCAAGAAGCCGCAGCCCGTGGTGGTCAGCCTCCAGGACGATTCGCCGCACATGGCCGAGTCGATGGGTTCCGGAGCAGGTAAGACGGTCCTGTCGCGGCTGATCATCGCCCAGTGGGCTATGAAGGGCGGCATCGTCTTCGTGCTGAACCCCAAGCGCAGGGGCTACCAGTGGGCGAAGGACCTGCCGAACATCCGGGTCGCTGAGACCGACGAGCAGTGCTTCATGATGATGAGCTGGCTGGGCGGCGAGCTGGACAGCAGGCAGGAGACCGCCAGCGATCACTCGGACTGGGACGACCGGCTGCCCGAGGGGCTGCTAGGCGAGCGAGTGCTCGTGGTGGTCGAGGAAATGAACATGCTGATCAGCAAGCAGCGCAAGTTCTGGAAGCGCAACCAGCTACTAGCGGCGATGATGCTCGGGTGGGAGGAGGACACCCCGCTGCCGAAGGACTCGCCAGCACTGGACTCACTGGAGGACCTGGCATTCGCTGGCCGCCAGTCGGATGCTTACGTGCTGTTCATCGGGCAGCGGCTCAGCAGCAAGGTCATCAGCGGCGACGTGCTGGAGAACGTCGGCATCAGGATGCTGGGCCGCTACTCCCAGCGAAACGTCAACATGATGGCTCCGGAGATGTCGCAAGCACTGCCGGTCAGCGACTCGCACCCGGGCCGGATCCAGGTGATCGTCAATGGCGCGGTTCACGAGTGCCAGGTCGCCTACTCCGACGAGGCTTGGGTCTACCGGGCGATGGCGCTAACCGGCGAGGGCCTGGTCCCCGAGGACCTGCCGGAGATGTGCTACGCCCGGTCGGCTCGCCCAAGTCAAGTCGTGTCCCCCGTCCCGGCGGGTCACGGACCGGGACTCGGATCAGGACACGGACCGGGACACGATGGCGGAACAGCAACCGGTACCGTCTCGCTGAAAGCTGCGGTAGCCCGTGAGCTGACCAGCGGGCTTACTTACCGAGCGCTAGTGCACCTGCGGTCCGACGATCCCGAGTTCCCGCAGCCAGCGCACTGGCACGACAGTCTGTTCGGTGCTCACCTGTACGACGAGACCCAGCTCGTGGCCTACTGCGAGTCGGTGGTCGAGGCCCGGGAGGAGCGTAAGCGCGCAGCAGCCAGAAGGCAGGGGATGCCGGTATGAGCTGGACCGCACCACTGGCCGAGTGCCCGGTGTGCCATAAGGGAGTAGCAGTCCGGCCGCTGACTGGTAACCTATGGCGGCACGGGGAGGGGCAGTGCTGCCCTGGTAGCGACAGGAGGCCGCAGTGATAGGCGTCATCGTCCTGATCGCGGTGCTGGTGCTGCTTACCACCAGGACCAGGCGTGGGAGGCGTCGGTGGGTAAAGGCCCTGGGCGGCTGCTGGCTGGTGCTGTGCTGGCTGGCCGCGATAGTGTCTCCGCAGCCCTCCGTGACATCTCGGAGGGCCTCCGCGCCCAGCACCCGGCCTCAGGCCCGGGTGGTCCGCACCAGGGCTCCCCGTAAGTCTCCGTGGCCGTCCGCGCCATGGTCCCCCCCACGCTACTCGCCCAGTGACGAGCGGCCTGGCCAGGGTCCGCGTTACTTCACTCCCGAACAGAAGGCGATCCTGCTGGCCAGAGCAAACGGCAGGTGCGCCTACTGCGGCTCGATGCGGCAGCCGAGGGCCGACCATAAGCATCCTTACTCATGGGGCGGCAGGACCATCCTGGAGAACGGACAGATCCTCTGCGACCCGTGCAACACCCGGAAGGGCGCACACTGGACCGACGTCCACGACCAGGCCGAGCTAGAGCTGGTCTGCGTGCCGCACATGCTCCTCCGTAACCGCTTCGGTGGCCGCAGGCCCCGCCGACGCCTGGTGAGGTCCTGATGGCATCCCGTCGCCGCTGGTACGAGACTCAGAAGCAATACAAGGCCCGGCTGGAGCGCGAGCGCAGGAAGCGACGTCGACGCAAGAAGGCCGACCCGGTGACTGAGCTGCTGCGCCTCCCACGCCGCGCTGCCCGCAGGAAGATGCGCTCGATGACTAGGCGCACCCGTAACAAGATGAAGCGACGGATCCGCTCGAAGAAACGGCAGATCCTCAAGGGCGTGTTCGATATGTGCCCGGTCTGCGCTAAGCCCGACACTCCAGGGCACCACTGCCGGGTCCGGTTCACTGCCAGCAACGCGAAGAACGTCCGGAACCGGCTGGCTAAGCAGGGCGGCCTGCCCGCCAGCCACCAGAACCCGAACCTGTGGCGTACGAACCGGGAGGATTGACGCCCGGCTAAGCCCAGTGCTGCGATCGTCCTGGGACGATGCCGGACCCGCCTGACGGTCAAGACTCTCCACAGAGGCGGCGGGCCGCCTAGTCCCGTGCGGCCCCGGGGATCGCTGGCTGACCCCGCCCTCGACAGGCACAGTCGGGGCAGGTCCCCGGGGCACGCCGTCTCCTCTTGACAGGCTGTCAAGCGCCGTGGTTGACTGGTCATAGTCGCCCGGCCGCCTGGCCGGGGGCGAAAACTCAACAGAGGAGACTCAACATGACGAACCGTACGTACAAGGTCACCGAGCAGGATGGCGGCCTGGTCGTCACCGACGCCAGGAACGGCGAGGTCTGCGACTGGATCTCGCTCCCGTCCACCGGCAACCCGGGCGACACCGATTCGTACGTAGTGGTCACCGAGCGGCCCGAGGCGTGGTCCGTGGACATGCGCTGGATGGTCACCATCGGCCAGCCGGTCCGGCAGACCTCCGGCCTGGAGGCGGGCCGCGTGGGAACGATCGTCGGGCAGGGCCGGAGCAGGAAGGCCGACCGGCAGTACGCGGCCAACCTCCAGGCGGCTAAGGATGCGGGCCGGGACCTGGAGGACATCGACTTCGAGGTCCTGATCGACAACGAGGGTCCGCTAATCAGGTTCGAGGGCCAGGACGAGCTGGAATGGTTCCCAGGCCAGTCGTTCTGCTTCGAGCCTGTTACCGGGCTGGTCCCGTCCCTGGGCGGGGGCAGCGAGCGAGTCTGACCGCACAAGCCGGAGCCCCGGCCGCCCTCCTCCGCCGTGAGGGCTGCCGGGGCTCCTCCGTGTCTGGGGTCAGGCAGCGGCCGGGAGCTGCACGAACTTCCAGAGCTGGCTGTCGCGCCCGTCCGGCACGTTGTTCGACGGGTCGCCCACCGTGCCGTCCTTGACATCGGTGAGCTGGGCACGCAGCCCGTTCGAGGTCAGGAACTGGTTGCTAGCCAGGTTGCCCCAGGAGAAGTAGCCGCTGACCGACTCGCTCGCGGTCGGCACCCAGACCTGGAACTTGCTGTTGTTGCAGGGCCGCAGCACGATCAGGTCCGCCGTACCGAAGCCGGGGCCAGGGTCGCTAAGGCACAGCCCACTCGGGTTGCCGTTCGGGGCATAAGCGAACGCCTTGGCACCGGAGATGTTGGCGGCCGGGCCGCTGGCCGGGTGGTAGTTGATGAAGTCGGTCGCCCGGTCGTCGCCGTTCGGGAAGCTGATCAGTTTGTTCCCGACCGTAGCCGAGGCGTGGAACACGTCGATCACGAGGCCGTCCCCGTGATGCTGCTGGGTGCCACAGAAACCGTTAGAGACGCACCCGGGGGTGCTGGCCTGGGCCGCCTGGCCGAGACCTCCCAGGAAGGTCACCAGGGCCGCCGCAGCCCCTATCTGCGCTAGTCTGCGCATGATCTCTTCTCCTTACTTAGCCCCCCGGACCCTGCGCCCGGGAGGTGGTCTGGTTACAGGGCCTCAAAGCCCTTCCACTTGCGCCGGTCATGCCAGGCGAGCAGCTTACCTACGAGCTGGCGCACGGGTTGCTCACCTCGATCCGGCCCAGGGCCGCCGTGATCCGGTCCCTGGTGTCCTTGTCGACCCGGCCGATCGCTCCGGTCTTCCGCAGGTGACCGAGGGTCCGCAGGGCTACCTGCCGGTAAAACTCGGTGCTCACCGCCCCGTGCTCAGGCTGCCAGGCCCCGAGGCACTCCTCGGTGGCTGCCTGGATCGCGTCCGCGAGCTGGCTCGGCCGGACATCCTCGATCGTCTCTGTTCCGCTCATTCTCCTGCACTCCCCAGCGCTTAGGCTTCCGTTACAGAGGCGGGGCCGGTGTCCCGCATGCACCGACCCCGCGCTTGTCTGACCCGCCCCCTGGTGCGCCGAACAACACGGGGCGGGTCAGGTCCTACTCGGTGTACGCGATCGTCACCGAGACGTCCCGGCCGTCACGGGACAGGCCGAAGATCACGCCGCCCAGGCTAGCCGGGTGCTCGTTGCGGTCGGTCTCCCAGCCCAGCTCCCGGGCCACGGTCTCGAACCCGTCGGCCAGCGGCCCCAGGTCCAGGCCGGACTGCTGCTCGCGCTCGGCCTCGGCCGCCTGGTTGCTGTCCGCGTCGTGTCGCTCCGGGGTGAACAGCTCAGTTCCCCCGGCCGCGAAGGTCTGGTCCGCCTGGTAAGCCACGCCCTCCGCGTGATGCGCGTGGGCCGGATATCCGGCCGTGTGCGGATGGTCGTGGGGAGCGTCGAAGTCGACCAGCTCCTCCGCGTCCTCGCCCTCGCCGTCCTCCTCGTCTACGTCGTCGCTGTCGGGAATCTCGAACTCGTCTTCTTCAGTGGTATCAGCCATGAGGGCAGAATACCAGCCCGCTTGTCACCGCGTCAACACGTCTGGTAACCTTTTCCCCATGACTCCTCCGCAGCTCCCCTCACCCGCCCCTCCCACGCCTCGTCAGTGGGCCGCCATCGGCGGTTCCCTCATGTTCATGGCTGGCCTGTCCCTGGTCCTCACCGGATACTGGCTGGCCGGTGGTACCTTCGCCTTGGTTGGCCTAGTGATCGTGTTCCTGGCCTGATCCCGTCCAGGACTTGACACGGTGTCAACGGTATGGTTGAATAGATCTTGCGGGGCCGAGACGCGGCCCGACCGCCCACAGGAGGAAAAATGACCGGACAGCCGATCACCGAGGCCCAGGCCACCACCAGCCGTATGACCCTGGTGACCAAGCTGCTCGCCAAGGCCGACGAGATGGCCGCCTGGCTACAGAGCGACATTCACGAGCACGCCAGCCCGGCCGAGGTCAAGGCCGTCGAGATCGAGCGCGACCAGATCATCGCCCGGGTTGCCGAGCTGATGACCAAGTACGGTATCGACCAGGCGATGCTCGTCAGCCAGGGCCAGGGCACCGACCCCATCCTCGACGAGGTTATCTGGACCGACCGGCCGTTCTCCAGCCGGTTCCGTGACCTGCTTTACTACCTGGCCGAGGCCAACGACGCCAGGACCCGCTCGATCAAGCAGCACACGGGCAGCCAGCGCAAGGGCCAGCTCAAGTGGCGGTACGGCCTGCGGGTGTTCGCCCACGCCAGCGACCTGGACACCATCAAGGTCATGTACACGCTGGGCCGCAACCAGGCCCTGGCCGGTGCCAGCCGGATCAGGGGCCAGGAGCAGTTCGGTCAGGACCAGAAGGCCCACCGCGACTCGTACATCGAGGGCTTCACCCACGGCGTGTGGTCCCAGGTGAACCAGGCCCGCCAGGAGGCCAAGCGCCTGGCCGAGATCGAGCGCCAGGAGCAGGCCGACCAGGCGATGCTTGAGGGCAAGCCCGTCACCAGGTCGGTTACGCTGGTGCTGGCCGACCGCAGCGCAGCGGTCCGGGCCGCTTACGAGCTGGCCGTGAACGGCCGGTCCCGCGAGGACCTGGCCCGCCTCGACCAGCAGATGGCCGCCAACCGCGAGCGCTGGGCCGAGATGGACAAGAAGGCGGCCGAGCGTCGCGAAGCCTACCTGGAGGAGCACCGCAACTGCCAGCGCTGCAGGTCCGCCAAGTCGGGTTACTGCAACGACCACCGGGACCTCAAGCCGTCGACCGCCCAGGGCCGGTCGTACGAGCGAGTTGGCGCTTACTACAGCGACGGCTACTACGCCGGTCGTCAGGCCGACCTGGGCACCCCGGCCGGTAACGCGGTCAGCAGCTCCGGCCAGCGCGAGATCGGCTAGCCCGGACAGGACGAGGCCCCTCACCCTGCTGCACGGGTGAGGGGCCTCGTCCTACCTGGGCCTGACCTAGCAGGCGTCCTGATGCGCGTTCCCGACCGTGGAGCAGTCCCACGGGCCGGAGTTGGCGGGCTGGGCCGCCTCCAGTTGCGTCCCGCTGACCCCGGTGCTGTCGACCCAGTAGGGCTTGTTCCAGCCGAAGCCCTGGCCGTAGGCGTAGTTCGACTCACCCACCGACACGAGGTACCCGGCCGCGTTGCGGACGTAGGTGTCGCCCTGGGAGGCGAAGTTGCCCAGCGTCAGCTTGCCGTTGCCGAAGTTCGGGATCACGGCGTAGTAGCCGTAGGTATACTCGTGGATCGCCAGGATGTCAGCCCCGTCGTAGCGGCTGTTCAGCCCGGACCCGTTCGTGAACGGGCAGTAGATCCCGCCCTCGCCGTTGTGGACGTGGTTGTCGCCGCACTTGGTGGTAGGGTACCACTCGAAGGTGAAGTCATCGTTGTCGTCGAAGGTGCCCCAGCCGCCGATGGGGGTTCCGATGACGTGACCGCCACCCGACCGGTTCATGAACGGGTAGGGCGTGCTGTCGGTGATGTTCTCCAGCGTCACCCCGATGGTAACGCGCTTGGCTGCCGCGACATGATGGCCGCCAGGGACGGCAGGGCCGCCCTGTGCCTGGGCCGCTGTTGCCGTGACGCCGATGCACAGGGCCGCGCTAGCCAGCCCCAGCATCAGTCTACGAATACGCATGCTCGCTCCCTACGGGTTGGACCACTGGTTGAAATGAGCTGCCCCGCCCGGATTATCGGCCCGGACCTGGGCGTCACCGACCTGCAGTACGATCGGGTTCTGGAAACCGAACGTGTCGCTCGCGATCAGGGAACACGACCAGGCGTTGCACTGCGGGGAGCTGTGACTGACGTACCAGTCCGACCAGTTGCGGTTGATCAGGACGTCGTAGTTCCGGCCGCCCGAGCCCGGGTAGGCCGAGGGTACCCTGACCATGATCGTCGACCAGCAGCTGTTACTGACCGGACACGACCCGTCGTCATTCGGGCAGTCGGTGAGGTGAGCGTCGTTGTCGGTCGACGAGTTGCCGCCGACACAGAGGCCGCTGGAGCCCCACTCAACCGAGATGATCTCCGCCCCGGCCCAGGCCGAGTTCAGGCCGCTGCCGACCGTGAACGGGCAGATCTGGGTGACCACACCTCCCCCGCACATGTTGGGGACGCCGACCTCTTCGAAGTTGTTGTTGTTGTCGCCGCAATTGTACGCGATGACGGTGGTGCCCTTGGTCTGGCCGCCACCCGAGCGGTTCCAGCAGAGCGCGCTGCCCGTGCCCCGGTTGTCGATCATCTGGTGAGCCGGGGTGGCCTGAGCTGGCGTGCCCGTCAGGAGCAGCACGCCAGCGAGGAGCAGCGCTGCCGCCCCTCCCATGGCCGATCGGACCCTGTGCCTGTGCCTCATTCGGTTCCCTTCATTCTGGCTGCCTCCCACGCCTGGTGGGGCCAGCCTGCTTGCCCGGCCGGGGGTCCGGCCGAGTGGATCCAGTGAGCGGCCCGGTGCTGGTGCACCCGAGCCGGTGAGTGATCCCTCCGGATGCGCACGGAGAGCCACAGGGCGGCCCCGGACGCTGCCAGGGCCTCTAGGGCCAGGAGCCCGCCCAGGACGGTCACGGGAGCCACCCGGTGGCTCAGGAGAGCCCATCCTGCGGCCAGGGCCGACGAGCCCACGACTGCGGCCCCTGCGATCCGGTGGTAGCACATCAGCAATCGCACTCCCGGCCGCATGGCCTGACCTTCTTAGTCTTCCGCTTCTTCGCCCTCATCAGCTTCCGTCCTAGGTCCGTCAGGAACGTCCCCAGCCAGGCCGTCCCCAGGATCGCCAGGGCCAGGGTTACGAACACTACCAGAGTCAGGATCACGTCGACGCCGTTTCCTGGCAGGCCCACGGTCGAACCCTCGCTCTCCGATGTTGATGTAGTACACCTCGCCTGCCGTGTGCGCCTCACCGCACCAGCAGCCCTGGCCCTGGTGGAGCATGTTTACCCTCCGGTAACAGCGGGCTCGGCCTCGGGCTCGATGATCTCGAACGCCTCGTCCAGCAGGTCCTTGGTGATCTGGAACCGGCCGTCCGCGCCCATCTCGGCCACGGACCGGAACTTGCCGGTATGGATGGTCACGAACGTCTGCCCCTTGTCGTTCAGGGTAGTCGACCGGACGTCTCCGCCCCGTACGATGACCAGAAGAGCTGACATGTCCTGTGCTCCTAACCCGGGTGCCCTGGTGGCAGCCCGATGATGTTGGCATTGATCTGACTGGCCAGGTCCTCGATCTCCTGGTCCAGCCCGTCCTCGTCCTCAATCC
>Ga0207692_10000029_pt1 | contig 47759 bp, 46 predicted proteins | sample LARL52metaG_FD_184345 | JGI IMG/M metagenome (GOLD analysis project Ga0207692, IMG submission 184345) | Corn, switchgrass and miscanthus rhizosphere microbial communities from Kellogg Biological Station, Michigan, USA - LAR L5-2 metaG... | ecosystem: Host-associated > Plants > Roots >...
GGTTTACTTGCAGAGAAGTGACTTGAGAGCTCTCTGGAAGGGTCCTAGGCGGTGCTGCGCAGCTTTCGACTCGGGAACCACCGCTCGTTCCGTGCCGAGCACGAGCTGTTGCTCATGCCTGCCTACTCCAAGGATCGAGACGTCCTGCCGGTGGCGGCGATCTACGGAGCGAACGCCTCGGGGAAGTCGAATCTCCTCGACGGCCTGCGGTACATGGCTGATGCCGTGCGCGACTCGTTCGCGGTCTGGACGCCGGACGGCGGCGTGCCGAGACGACCGTTCAAGCTCGACGATTCGCCTGGTCGGCCATCCGTGTACGTGGTTGAGCTGATCGAGGCCGGTGTTCGGTACACCTACGGCTTCGAGGTGGATGACCACCGCATCCGGGAGGAGTGGCTGTACAGCTACCCGGAGAAGCGAAAGCGAGTCCTGTTCGAACGATCAGGCGACAAGATCAAACTAGGCGCTGCGGTCGCCGATGGCGGCGCCACAGGTGAGGTGCTCAAGGCGCTTCTCCGGCCGAACTCACTGTTCCTCAGCCTCGGCGCGCAGTCCGGTCTCGACGCCGTCCTGCCTGTGCAGCGGTGGTTCGTCAACAAGTTCGTCTTTCGCAGCGAAGTTCGCCCCAGCTTCGACCACGCCGCGATCGGACGGTTCCTCGCTTCCTCCGACGGGCTCGCGGACCAGCTCGTGAGCTTGCTGAAGATCGCAGATCTCGGCATCACCGGCATCGAGTGCGACCGCATCCCCATACCCGACGATGACGAGCTCGCTGAGATGGCACGTCACGTGAACCTCGAAATGCCGATCGATCGAGTCCGTTCCATCCTGGAGACAGCTCTGCGGTCCAGGGACCACGTCCGGCTCACTCACGGTCCCAGGAACAGCGCGTTCGACATCGCTGAGGAATCGGCCGGGACGCGCTCCTGGCTGATGCTCCTGCCCACAGTGCTCCGCATGCTTCGAGACGGAGGGATGCTGGCGATTGACGAGATCGACGCGAGCCTGCACCCACGTGTCACGGCGGCTCTGGTCGGCTTGTTCCGCAGCACCGAGGCCAACGCAGGTGGTGCACAACTCGTGTTCACCACGCACGACGCAAGCCTGCTCAGCCCGGTGCTGGGTGATGAGGTGCTGACCCGCGAAGACGTCTGGTTCGTGGACAAGGACTCCGACGGAGCGTCTGATCTGTACCCGTTGACTGATTTCAAGCCTCGCAAGGAAGGCGAGAATCTGGAGCGTCGCTACCTCGGCGGTAGCTACGGTGCGGTGCCTGATGTGCAAGCGGAGAACTTCGTGTCCGCACTGCTCCGAGGTGACAATGGCGCGGCGTGAGAACTCGTCCCGTCGTCGTCGCACACCTTCGCGGATTTCGGCCAGTCGCGTGCTCGCGGTGTGTTGCGGGCAGACCGAACAGGCTTACTTGGACGGGCTGAAGCGGCTGTCCAAGCCTGTGACCGTGAAGACGATGGTCAAGGTCGGCTCGCCGGTGCAGCTCGTGAAGTACGCGGCGAAGGTGCGGGAGAACGATCGCGGCGGCTTTGACGAGTACTGGTGTGTCGTCGACGTCGATGAGTTCGACATCAGCGACGCGATCGCAGAGGCGGGGGCGACAGGGATCTCGATGGCCGTGTCGAACCCGTGCTTCGAGGTTTGGTTGATCCTTCACTTCGCGGACTGCGCGCGGCCGGCATCTCCAGTCCGAAAGCGGCTGCCGAGAAGCTGCGCAAGCACGTGCCCGGCTACGCGAAGGGCACGCTCGACTTCACCGCGCTCGCAGAACGCGTCGACCAGGCGGTCGAGCGGGCCAAGGCGTTGGGCGCGGGTAACCCGTCGAGTGACATGTGGCGCCTTGTCGAGGTCGTTCGGAAGCACTGAGTTCAAGCGCTCATACCTGGGCCGGTTACGCTGAGCACCGTGTCTTCTCCCACCACTCCGCGACGCGTGTCGCTGCTGACCCTGGGCTGCGCCCGCAACGAGGTCGACTCCGAGGAACTCGCCGGACGGCTCGGCGAGGGCGGCTGGGAGCTGGTGGACGAGGGCGCCGAAGCGGACGTCGTCGTCGTCAACACCTGCGGCTTCGTCGAACAGGCCAAGAAGGACTCGGTCGACACGCTGCTGGCGGCGTCCGACACCGGTGCCAAGGTGGTCGCGGTCGGCTGCATGGCCGAGCGGTACGGCAAGGAGCTCGCGGACAGCCTGCCCGAGGCCGCGGCCGTGCTGGGGTTCGACCAGTACAACGACCTCGCCGAGCGCCTCGACGACGTGCTGCACGGCAAGCCGATCGAGTCGCACGTGCCGGTGGACCGCCGCACGTTGCTGCCGATCACGCCGGTGAAGCGCCAGGACGCCAAGGACGCGGTCCAGGTGCCCGGCCACGGCTGGGGGCCGACCAAGGTGCAGCGCCGCCGGCTCGACGACGCACCCGTGGCGCCGTTGAAGATCGCCAGCGGGTGCGACCGCAGGTGCAGCTTCTGCGCGATTCCGAGCTTCCGCGGCGCGTTCGTGTCGCGGCACCCCGACGAGGTCGTGGCCGAGGCCATGTGGCTCGCCGAGAACGGCGTCAAGGAGCTGTTCCTGGTCAGCGAGAACAGCACCAGCTACGGCAAGGACCTGCCGCGTGAGCAGGGTGCGCTGGAGCAGCTGCTGCCGCGGCTCGCGAGCATCCCGGGCGTCGAGCGGGTGCGGGTGAGCTACCTGCAGCCCGCCGAGACCAAGCCCAGCCTGGTCGCGGCCATCGCGAAGACCGAGAAGGTCGCGAACTACTTCGACATGTCGTTCCAGCACTCCAGCGAGAACGTGCTGCGCCGCATGCGCCGGTTCGGCGACACCGACAGCTTCCTCAAGCTCGTGTGGCAGATCCGCGAGCACGCGCCCGAGGCCGGCATCCGCAGCAACTTCATCGTGGGCTTCCCCGGCGAGACCGAGGAGGACCTGGCCGAGCTGGAGCGGTTCCTGACCGAGGCGCGGCTCGACGCGGTCGGCATCTTCGGCTACTCCGACGAGGACGGCACGGAGGCCGAGAACCTCGACGGCAAGCTCGACGCCGACACCATCGCGGAACGGGTGCAGCGCATCGGCAACCTCGTCGAGGAGCTCACCAGCCAGCGTGCGGAGGACCGGGTCGGCTCCGAGGTCGTCGTGTTGATCGAGCACGAGGAGGACGAGGAGAGCGACTGCGTCGGCCGGGCCGAGCACCAGGCGCCCGAGGTGGACGGCGAGTGCGTCGTGCTCGGAGGCGAGGACCTCAAGCGCGGTGACCTCGTGCGGTGCCGCGTGGTGGACTCCGAGGGCGTGGACCTGATCGTCGAGGTAGTGGCGACATGACCGAGGCCAGGAAGGTCCCGCTGCTCAACGTCGCCAACGTCCTCACGATGGCGCGGATGGCACTGGTCCCGGTCTTCCTGCTCTCACTGTTCGCGGCGGGCGGTTTCGACACCACGTGGCGGCTCGTCGCGTTCGGCATCTTCGCCGTCGCGAGCTTCACCGACCACATCGACGGCACGCTCGCCCGCAAGCACGGGCTGATCACCGACTTCGGCAAGATCGCCGACCCGATCGCGGACAAGGCGCTGACCGGATCGGCGCTGGTCGGGCTGAGCATCCTCGACGTGCTGCCGTGGTGGATCACGATCGTGATCGCCGTGCGCGAGGTCGGCGTGACGCTGCTGCGGTTCTGGGTGATCCGCTACGGCGTGATCCCGGCCAGCCGCGGCGGCAAGGCCAAGACGTTGTTGCAGGTCATCGCGATCGGCCTGTTCCTGCTGCCGCACTACGACGTCGTCGCGGTCATCGCGTGGGTGATCATGGCTGCCGCGCTGGTGCTCACGGTCGTCACGGGAATGGACTACGTCCTCCGTGCGTTCAGGTTGAAGGCCCGTGCTGGCAGGGCGGTGGCGTGACGAACGTCGTCGAACTGCTGAAGGCGCGCGGGCAGACCGTAGCCACTGCCGAGTCGCTGACCGCGGGTCTGCTGTGCGCGACGATCGTCGACACACCGGGGGCGAGTGCCGTGGTCCGCGGTGGGTTGATCGTCTACGCCACCGAGCTCAAGCACGAGCTCGCCGGCGTGGACCAGCAGTTGCTCGACGAGCACGGCGCCGTGCACCCCGACGTCGCGATCCAACTGGCCGAGGGAGCCCGGAACCGGTGCAAATCGGACTGGGGGATCGGACTCACCGGCGTCGCCGGACCTGATCCGCAGGACGGTGTCGCTCCAGGAACGGTCCACATCGGCTTGAGCGGCCCTGGAGTGTCCACAGTGCGGACCATCACGGTGAGTGGTGACAGAAAAGCGGTGCGTTTCACCGCCGTGGAAAAAGCGCTGGTCCTGCTGTCGGATTACCTGCTGGTGACCGAGGACGGGAACAAACGATGACTCCGCGTTCGTTCGCCCTTGGCGGACGTGTTCGGAAGTCACTGCCCGTTGTCGGTGTCGATCGGTAACGTAGGGACACGGCCGGCCGGAAGGAGGCGCGCGATGACCGTGCTGCTGCGCGAGGCGATCGGTGATCGGCTTCGCCATGCCCGCACCAACCAACGCCGCACGCTGCGCGAGGTCTCTCGGACCGCCCGCGTGAGCCTGGGGTACCTGTCCGAGGTGGAGCGCGGCCGCAAAGAGGCGTCCAGCGAGCTCCTCGCGGCCATCTGTGAAGCGTTAGAGCTTCCGCTGTCCGAACTGCTGCACCACGTCGCCTCCGACATCGGCGCCGTCTCGCAGACGCCGGACACCGTCCCGGACGGCCGCTCGGAGCGCGGGAAGCTGGAGGGCGGCCGCGTGCTGCCGACCACGCTCTCGGACGACCTGTCCGACCTGCGCCTGCAGCCGATGCTCAGCCACCGGCTCACGAGCAAGATCGGCAAGACGCCGAAGGCCGTCGTCGCAGCTTGACCCATGTCGTTTCCGACCCCGTCCACGTTCGAGTGGGCGGGGTCGCTGGCATTCGGGTGAACGCCGAAGAGCTGTGGTCCCCGCCACGTCACGCGCTGCAACAAGAACGACCGCTCGCACGTTCAACTCAACAACGACGCCAGCACGCTGGGCGGCAGGCAACGGCTTGGCCACAGCACGTTGGGTCACCGCGTCTCGGGGCGCGGGTGCGGGCAGGATTGGGCGCCGTCGGGCGTTCACTCCAAAGTCCCGGGGAGGGTCGGGGTCTTCCCGGATATCTCCCCGGGTTGGTGGAACCGCCGACGCACAATTGAGACGATGGATCCAACACCGGCACCGAGAAGGCAGGCGTAGGAGATGGCCAGTCCGTTCGTTAAGTTCTGGAAGTACCTGATGGCATCGTTCTCGTCCAAGATCGACGAGCACGCTGACCCGAAGGTGCAGATCCAGCAGGCCATCGAGGAGGCGCAGCGTCAGCACCAGGCGCTCTCTCAACAGGCCGCGGCCGTCATCGGCAACCAGCGTCAGCTGGAGATGAAGCTGAACCGGCAGCTCGGCGAGGTCGAGAAGCTGCAGGCCTCCGCCCGCCAGGCCCTCGTGCTCGCCGACGAGGCGCGCTCGAAGGGCGACGAGCAGAAGGCGCAGCAGTTCGAGAACGCCGCGCAGGGCTTCGCCACCCAGCTCGTCACCGCGGAGCAGGGCATCGAGGACCTCAAGACGCTGCACGACCAGTCGCTGCAGGCCGCCGCACAGGCCAAGCAGGCGGTCGAGCGCAACTCGATGATGCTGCAGCAGAAGCTCGCCGAGCGCACGAAGCTGCTCAGCCAGCTGGAGCAGGCGAAGATGCAGGAGCAGGTCTCCGCGTCGCTGACCCAGATGAGCGAGCTCGCGGCACCCGGCAACGTGCCGTCGCTGGAAGAGGTCCGCGACAAGATCGAGAAGCGCTACGCCACCGCGATCGGGTCGGCCGAGCTGGCCCAGAACTCGGTGCAGGGCCGCATGCTCGAGGTGCAGGCCTCGACCACGCAGCTCGCCGGCGCCTCGCGGCTGGAGCAGATCCGCGCGTCGATGTCCGGCGGTGCTTCGAGCACGCCGGCGCAGGTCACCGCGGGCAACAGCGCGGCGGCGCAGATCCAGGCCGAGATCGCCCAGCGCGTGCAGCAGGAGCAGAAGACCACGCAGCAGCAGGTCCCGCCGGCTCAGCACTGACGCTGCGCCACGGGGGAGGAGTCAGCAGGTGATCATGGAGCCCTGGAGAAACCGTCCCAACAACGAGATCGTCCGCAAGGTCGTCACCGAGTTGGGTGCGTCGCTCCAGGGCCACCCGCTGACCGAACAGGCGCGGTACCGCCTGCAGAAGTGGAACGACCCGCGCGCCAAGCTGGAGCGCAAGCGCAAGCGCACCAACGCCGTGCTCACGTTCTGGCTGGCGCTGATCACGATCTTCGGCACGCTCGCCGTCTTCGGTTTCACCGGCGTGCTCGGCACGTGGGCCACCGTCGGCGGCACGATCGGCGCGGCCCTGCCCGGTCTGCTCGCCGTGCGCAGCGGGTTCAAGCTGCGCGAGCTCAAGGCCTCGAAGCAGCGGCTGGAGCTGGCTCCGCCGCCCGCGGTCCGGCCGCCACTGCCCGCCCACATCTCCGCCGCGCGCATCCCGATGGAGAAGCTGCACGGCGCCGAGGACGCGATGCACGAGCTGTTGCGGCAGCTCGACTCGCCGACGCTCACGTCGATGCCGACGGAGTCGGTGCAGCACGCCCGGCAGACCGCCCAGGAGGCCTCCGCGGCCATCCGCGCGGTGTCCGCGCAGCTCCAGGCCGTGGAACAGGCGCGCAACACCGCACCGCCGCTGGAGCGCGCACCGCTGGTCGAGGGCGTGCGGGTGCTCAGGATCCAACTGGCGGACGGCGTGGACCGCTACTGTTCGCTGGTGGCGGCCGCCGGTCAGGCGCTGGCGGCGAGCACGGCGTTCCAGGACCCGCGTCAGGTGCTCGACGACGCCACCGACCACATGGCCGGTCTCGCGTCTGCGATGCGAGACGTGTCAGGCTATCGAGCGTACTGAACGTCACGCTATGTAGTTGCGTGCGGCTATTCGGCGCTTCCCTGTAGAGATCTTTACGGCGATCGTGTGATTATCAGACCGTTATCTAGCCGTAGCCACTACATGGCGTGGCAGGATTCCGGGGCCGGTCTGCGGGAAGTCCGGCTGGGTTGCCGGGAGGCAGTGCGTTGGCGTTGTGGACCGTGCACGGGGACGGTCGGATCACCGACAGTGAAACCGTCGCACCGCAGGAGCGGCTGAGCTGGCCGCTCACCATCGGGTTCGGCGTGCAGCACCTGGTCGCCATGTTCGGCGCGACCGTGCTCGTGCCCACCGTCACCGGTCTCCCCGTCGCCACCACGCTGCTGTTCTCCGGCCTGGGCACGCTGCTGTTCCTGGTGATCACCAAGAACCGCGTCCCGAGCTACCTGGGCTCGTCCTTCGCCTTCGTCGCCCCTCTCGTGGCCGCCCGCGAACAGGGCACCGCCGCCCAGCTCGGTGGCGTCGTCGCCGCGGGCCTGCTGGTCATCGTCGTCGGCATCGCGGTCAAGGCACTGGGCGTCCGCCTGCTGGAGTCGGTCATGCCGCCGGTCGTCAGCGGCGCCGTCGTGATCATCATCGGCCTGAACCTCTCGCACCAGGCCACCTCGAACTTCGCCGCGCAACCCCTGCTGGCCGCGCTGACCACCGTGGTGATCCTGCTGGCGGGCGTGCTGGGCCGCGGCCTGCTGTTCCGGTTCTCGATCCTCGTGGGCTTCGTCGCGATCTGGATCGGCGGCGTGCTGTTCGGCGCCGTGCCCGACGCCAAGTTCGCGGACCTGCGCGACGCCGCGTGGGTGGGCCTGCCGAAGCTCTACCAGCCGGAGCTGCGGCCGTCCGTGGTGCTGCTGATGCTGCCCGTGGTGATCGTGCTCGTCGCCGAGGTCGTCGGGCACGTGAAGGCGGTCGCGGCCCTGACCGGCCGCAACCTCGACGGCAGCGCGGGTGACGCGATCATCGCGAACGGCCTCTCGACCGCGCTGTCCGGTCTGGGCGGCGGCGTCGGGACGACGACGTACTCCGAGAACATCGGCGTCATGGCCGTGACCCGCGTCTACTCGACGGCGGCCTTCGCGTTCGCCGGTGTGTTCGCCGCGGCTCTCGCGTTCTCCCCGAAGGCCATCGCGCTGTTCGGCACCATCCCGCCGGGAGTGCTCGGCGGCTGCACGTTGGTGCTCTACGGCCTGATCGTGCTCATCGGCGTCCGCATCTGGATGGACCGCGGCGTGGACCTGGCCAACCCGGCGAACGCGATGGTCGGCGGCGCGGCGCTGGTGGCGGGCGTCGGCGACCTGACCATCGAGATCGGCGACCTGCAGATGGGCGGCCTGGTCTGGGGCTCGCTGCTGGTCGTGATCCTGCACCCGGTGATGCGCTGGCTGCGCGCCGCCCGCCGCACCTAGCGCAGCGCTCGGTTGATCCGGCTGACCAGGCCCGGTCCCTCGTAGATGAACCCGGTGTAGATCTGCACGAGGCTCGCCCCGGCGTCGATCATGCGCTTGGCGTCGTCGGCCGTCGCGATGCCGCCGACCCCGATGACCGGCAGCTCGCTGTTCTTGGTGATGAACCGGACGACGTCGTTGGCCCGCTGCGTGAGCGGACGGCCGCTGAGGCCGCCGGTTTCGTTCCGGTGGACGCTCTTGAGGCCCTCACGGCTGAGGGTTGTGTTCGTGGCGATGAGGCCCTTGATGCCGTTGTCGACGCACACCTGGATGACCTCTTCGATGGCGTCGTCGGTGAGGTCCGGGGCGATCTTGACCAGCATCGGCTTGTCCGTGGCCGCGGTGAGGGTCTGCACGAGCTCGGTGAGCGCACCCCTGTCCTGCAGGCTGCGCAGACCGGGGGTGTTGGGCGAGCTGACGTTGATCGCGTAGTAGTCGCCGTGGTCCTTGAGCGCTTCGAGCGAGTTCAGGTAGTCCTGCACGGCGTCCTCGACCGGCGTGACCTTGGACTTGCCCAGGCTGATGCCGAGCGGCGCCCGCAGCGTCGTCCGGTCGAGCTTCTGCGCCAGCGCCTGGGCTCCGGCGTTGTTGAAGCCCATCCGGTTGATGATCGCCTCGTCCTCGCGCAGCCGGAACAGCCGCGGCTTCGGGTTCCCCGGCTGCGCGTGCCAGGTGACCGTGCCGACCTCGACGAACCCGAACCCCAGCGCGGCCCACGCCGGCAGCGCCCTGCCGTCCTTGTCCAGACCGGCCGCGAGCCCGACGGGGTTGGGGAAGCGGACACCGAACACCGTGCGGGGGTTGTTCTGGTTGCGGGCGAACCTCGCCAGCGGGCTGAGGCGGGCCATGACGTTCAGCGTGGTCTCGTGGACCCGCTCCGCGTCGCCGCCGTGCATCCCGAACAACGCCCTGCGAACCACCTGCTTGTAAACCACGCGCCCACCCTATAACGCCAGTTCAGGGTGGGCGCGCGGCCCTCAGTTACCGACTTCGGCCAGGCAGTTCGGCGCCGGGTCGGCCATCGGTGCGGTCAGGCCCAGCCCGGTCGCGCGGTTCGGCAGGTTCGACACGCCCAGCAGCACCGTGTACCCGGCCGGCACGTCGCCGGGGCCCATCGTCACCGAGCCGTCCTCCGCGGTTCGGGGCGAGGTGTAGCCACCCTTGAGGAGCTTGCTCTCATCCAGGTCAGCGCAGTCCTTCGACATCGGCACCGCCTTGGCGTGGACGCCGTACTCGCGCAGCTTCGCGTTGGCCGCGCCGACTCCTTTGATGTCCCGGATGGACACGGTGACCGAGCCGTCGGCGTTCTTGGTGACCGCCCACGCCTCCGGGGCGTTGCCGCCCGTCGTGATCGCCACCGTGGCCGCGCCCGCGACCGCCAGCACCGCCGCCGCCACCAGCAACGGCCGCGCGGACCTCTTGCGCTGCTCCGGTGCGTCCACCAGCGCCGCACCGTGCTCGCTCATACGGCCGCGGCTTCCTTCGGTGTCATGCCGACCAGGTCGACGAGCTCGATCACCTCGCGGTCGAGCGCCGGCAACGTCGACAGGGCGGCGACCAGGTCGCGGCCCGCGCGTTCGGCGTCGATGCGGCCCACCAGGTCGTCGATCTCGTCGCCGGACAGCGCCCGACGGCCGGTCATTCGCACGACGACGTCCCGGCCGCGCGTGACGGCCTCACAGTGCTGTGCGAACACACGGCGGGCGATGCCCAACAGCCAGGCGCGCGGTACCGCGAGACGAGTCGAAGCTGCCGAACGACGTGATGGCGGCGACGAACGTGTCCGCGGTCAGGTCGGCGGCGGTCTGCGGGTCGGCGGTGCGCCGGGCGAAGTACGCCATCACGACGTCGAACTCGGCCTGGTAGATGGCCTCGAACGCGCGCGCCGCAGGGGCGAGCGGTGGCGGGTGGACTGGAACTGGGACTGCCATCGGCTGGCTCACGTTGATGGTTGCCGACTTCCGGCAACTCCGTTACGCGAGTCAGGACGGCTTGGGCACCTTGATCGTTGCCTGTTCGTCCAGCGGCACGGCGGGCTTGGTCCGGAACCGCACCGGCAGCGACCTCAGCCCCCGGATGTTGATCGACACCCGCCACCCCAGCGGCTCGTCCGGGTTCAGCACCAGCCCGGGGCACCGTTGCAGCAACGTCCGGAACGCGATCTCGCCCTCCAGCCGCGCGAGCGGTGCGCCCAGGCAGAAGTGGATCCCGTGCCCGAACGCGAGGTGCTGCCGGTCCGCCCGCTCGATGTTCAGCACGTCGGCCCGCGGGTAGCGCGCCGCGTCGTGGTTCGCCGACGCGAGCGACAGCAGCACGACGTCGCCGGGCGGAATCGGCACGCCGCCGATCTGCAGGCCCGGCCGCGCGAACCGCAGCGTGGCGTGCGAGGTCGGCGGGTCGAACCGCAGGAACTCCTCGATCGCGCCCGGCAGCAGCGACGGTGACCGTGCGAGCAGCTCCTGCTGTTCCGGGTTGCGCAGCAGGGCGAGGGTGCCGTTGCCGATCAGGTCGATCGTCGTCACGTAACCGGCCACGAGCAGCAGGAACGCCAACGACACCAGCTCGCGGTCGTCCAGCGCGTCCTCGCCGGTCACGCGGGCCAGCGACCCGATCAGGTCGGTGTCGCCGGAGGTTCGCTTCCACGCCACCAGGTCGCGCAGGTACCCGGACGCCTCCTCGTGGATGCCCGCGACCAGCTCGTGGTCGCCCTCGTTCACGCCGGTCACGACGTCGGCCCAGTACTTGAAGTTCTCGCGGTCGACCTCGGGCACGCCGAGCAGTTCCATGATCACCGTGACCGGCAGCGGTGAGGCGAACGACGAGATGAGGTCGCACTGGCCGTCGTTCACGAATGAGTCGATCAACGACGACGCGACCTGCTCGATGCGTGGGCGCAGCGCGGCGATACGGCGCGGAGTGAACTCACGCGACACGGCACGGCGCAGGCGCGTGTGGTCCGGTACGTCGCTCATCAGCATGTGGTGCGCGACGTCGCTGAACCACCCGGCGGCCACCATGGGGTACGAGCGCGGTACTGGGCCGGCTGCGGAGCCGTGAGAGGCCAGCAACGGGTTGTTCAGCGCGGCGCGCACGTCGGCATAGCGGGTCACGAGCCACATGGACATGCCGAAGACCTCGATCTGGTGCACCGGGCCTGCTTCCCGCAGGTCCTTCAGCACCGCGTACGGGTCCTCGGTGAAGCCGGGGCGCAGGGCATCCAGATTGACCGCCATGTTCGAGGACACGAACAGAACGCGGCCGCGGTTCAAACGGATTGGCAATTGGGACAGAAGTACACGGTTCTGGCATCCATGTCGCCCGATCGGATCCTTGTGCCGCAACGCGCGCATGGTTTGCCGGTGCGTTCGAAAACCCAGTTCCTGACCCGCGGATCAGACGTCGTGATCTGTTCCGGCCGCCACTGGTTGGCCTGCAAGAGCTTGCGGGACAACGCAACCGCGCGTTCCGCGTCGACCGACGACACCGGCGCCCACGGCGAAACCCGCAACAGGAAACAAACTTCCACGCGGTACAGGTTTCCGACGCCGGCCATGACCCGTTGGTCCAACAACGCGAGACCGATCGGCCGCGAACGGTCCTCGGTCAGCCGCCGCACGGCCTCGGCGGCGTCGAAGTCCGGCGCGAGCAGATCGGGTCCCAGATGCGAGATCAGCCGATCCTCGTGGACGGTCGGCACGAACTCCAGGTCGTGCAGGGCGAAGCCGATGGCCTGCCGGTCGTCGACCTCGAGCACCGCGCGGGCCTGGTGCGCGGGACGCCGCCAGCGCTCGCCCGGCCGGTAGAGGTGCCACGCGCCGTCCATCCGGAAGTGGCTGCGCAGGCTGTTCCCGTCGGAGAACCGGGTGAACATGTGCTTGCCGTAGGTGCGCACCCCGAGCACGTCGAGCCCGGCCAGATCCAGGGTGGACAACCGGGGGTGGCGCAGTTCACCGCGCCGCAGCGTCTTCCCGGCCAGGGCCTCGTGCAGGCGGTGCCCGGCCAGGAAGACGGTGTCGCCCTCAGGCATCCACCGCCTCTTGGATCTCGTCGTCGTCGAAGTCCTGGTGCACCGCGCGGCGCCGGCTGCGGGAGATGCGCTGGATGCGGGCGAGCAGCAGGTTGAACGCCAGCGCCACCTCGCGCGCGCCCGGCGTGCCCCACTCGTGGATGGGCATGCACGCGCCCTGTGCCTGCTGCACGGCCAGACGGTCCGGCAACGCCACGGGCATCACCAACGGGCCGAAGATGTCGCGCAGCTCGTCGATGCGGAACTGGTGTTCGTGCGACCGCGGCCGCACCCGGTTCACCACGACGCCCAACGGCTGCAGGTCCGCGTTGTTCTGCTCGCGCTCGTTCTGCACCGCCTCGAACGCCCGCTGCACGCCCGCCACCGCGAACATCGTCGGTTCCGTGACCAGCAACGCGCGGTCCGCGGCCACCAGTGCGGAGCGGGTCAGCTGACCCAGCGAGGGCGGGCAGTCGAGCAGCACCAGGTGGTACGGGAACTCGTCGTACATGTCCCGCAACGTGCGCAACGCGTCTTTCAGCCGGTGCAGCCGCGACTCGTTCGGGTCCGGGTGGTTGAGCAGCTCGGCGTCCTCCGACCCGGACAGCACGTCGATGCCGTCGCCCCACCGGCTCGGGCGGATCGCCTGCTCCAGGTTCTCCTCGGACGGGTCCTGCAGGACGTCGTAGATGCTCGCCTTGGACTCCTCCGGTTCGAGCGTCGACGTGGCGTTGCACTGCGGGTCGAGGTCGATCACCAGCGTGCGGACGCCACGACGGAGCGCGGCCGAGGCGAGGCCGAGAACCACCGTCGTCTTGCCGACGCCTCCCTTGAGGCTGAGCACGGACACCGTATGCACAGACCTACTCTAGGGTCTCCTACTCTTACTGCCATGCGACCGGACGCCGTACACAGGGTGCTCGACGCCGAACTGGCCGCCGCCCGCACGCGCCGGGGTGGCGAACCTCCGCGCGTCCTCGACGTGGGTGGTGGCAGCGGTGTCTGGGCCGTGCCCCTCGCCGCGGCGGGCTGCGCGGTCACGGTCGTCGAGCCGTCGCCGAACGCGCTGGCCACGTTGAACAGCCGCGCGCGCGAGGCCGGGGTGACCATCGACGCGGTCCAGGGCGACACCGACTCCCTCGGCGTTCCCGCTGGTGAGGCCGATCTGGTGCTCGCGCACGGCCTGCTGGAGGTCGTGGACGACGCACCCGCCGCACTCACCTCGCTGGCCGCGGCGGTCGCACCGGGCGGCGCGGTGTCGGTGCTGGTCGCGAACCGCTTCGCGGCGATCCTGCACCGCGCGATCGCGGGCCGTATCGTCGACGCCCGGCGGTTGCTGGACGACGACGCGGGCCAGCTCGCGGGCACGCGTGATCCGTTGCAACGCAGATTCGACGTTCCAGGACTTGAGAAGCTGGTCCTTGAGGCTGGGCTTTCCGTCGAACTCCTGCAAGGTCACGGCATCGTCTCCGACCTCGTGCCCGGCGTGGTGCTGGACGCGAACCCCGGCGCCGCCGACGCGCTCGCCGAACTGGAACTGGCTGCTGCCACCCGGTCTCCGCTGCGGGACGTGGCCGCTCGACTGCACGTACTGGCTCGCCGCACCGCCTGACGGTGTTTGATCATTTGGGTTTGCAGTCGGGACTTTTGTGGTCCCGATGACTGGTCCCAAACGACTTCGCGGCGAAAGATTGGTGGCTCCGCTGCCAAAGTAGGGACCAACGCCATGGAGAGCTCCGACCTGCTGGCCTCCCTCGTGAGCGAGGCCGTCGCGGGTGACCGGCGTGCCGTCGAACGGCTGCTGGCGTTCGTGCGACCGCTCGTGTCGCGGTATTGCCGTGCGCGCGTAGGTCGCAACGAACGGGCGTACGCGTCGGCCGACGACGTGGCGCAGGAGGTCTGCCTGGCGGTGCTCACGGCTCTGCCGACGTACCGCGAGCAGGGCCGGCCGTTCCTCGCGTTCGTCTACGGCATCGCCGCGCACAAGGTCGCCGACGCGCACCGCGTCTCGGCGCGCAACCGGTCCGAACCCGTCGCCGAGGTGCCGGACGGGCCGTCGCTGACCGTCGACCCGGAGGAGAACGCGCTGCTCGGGTCGCTCTCGGTGCGGCTGGGCAGGCTGCTGGACGGGTTGCCGGACAAGCAGCGCGAGATCCTGCTGCTGCGCGTCGTGGTCGGGTTGTCGGCGGAGGAGACGGCCGAGGCGGTCGGGTCGACGCCGGGTGCCGTGCGGGTGGCTCAGCACCGGGCGCTGGCGAAGCTGCGGTCGTCGGTGGGGGTCGAGGAGCTGATTTGACCGGCGCCTTCTACGACGGGCTGGCCGGGACGCAACCCGGACTGGGACGCGTCGACGGCTCTCGGCGTTCATCCCACCTGTCGCGTACGCAGGCGATCGCTCTGGCCATGCGCGGTTGCGGTTACGCCGTCGTTGACGCCACTGTCGCGTGGTGAGCAAGGCACGATATTGGGCGATTACCCGTCACGAACTCACCGAATTGGCGAAACGTGCGGGCTTCGGTTACGTGGAGTGGTTGCTCCACGCCTATTGCCAACCGCTGATGGTTGCGCCGAACGGGTGACGTTTGAAGTTTCTCCCTACTTTCCGCATAAGGAGTGACGTTCCGCACGTCTCTCCCACGGGATGTCGAAGAGGGGAAGCTTCGGATGGAAAGTTCGGCGTTATCCGCGGAGCTGGTCAACCTGGCCGTGCAGGGTGATCGCGGGGCCGTTGAGCAGCTGCTTCGCTACCTGCGCCCATTGGTGGTGAAGTACTGTCGCGCACGTGTGGGGCGTTCCGCGACAACTGCGGACGATGTCGCGCAGGACGTCTGCCTGGCCGTGCTGACCGCGCTCCCGAAGTACCGGGAGCAGGGCAGGCCTTTCCTGGCGTTCGTCTACGGGATCGCGGCGCACAAAGTCGCCGACGCGCATCGCGCCCTGGCCCGTAACCGCGCGGAGCCGATGGCCGAGGTGCCCGACCAAGCGTCGCGCGGCGTCGGGCCGGAGGACTTCGCGCTCCAGGTCGAGTTGAACGGCACCATGGGCGAGCTGTTGCGGATGTTGCCGGAGAAGCAGCGCGAAATCCTCGTGCTGCGCGTGGTGGTGGGCCTCTCCGCTGAGGAGACCGCCGAGGCAGTGGGGTCGACGCCGGGCGCCGTTCGCGTCGCTCAGCACCGGGCACTGGGGCGTCTGCGCAAGGAGATCGTCGCCGCCAGTGTCCCGATCGGGTGAATCTCGTTTGGGCGCGTGGGCTAAATGCATCCAAACGACATACATAAGGGCATGAGGAGTTCTGACCCAGCGCACGCCGCCGAACGGCTGCGCGTCGACGGGGTGCTGGTTCAGCACTTCCGCGAGTCAGGACTGACGGGGTCGCGCTGGGACCAGTTCCACCGCCAGCTTCTCGGGCACGGACTCACGATCGTTACAAAGCTCGTGCGGTCGGGGGCGATGTTCGCCCGCTGCGGCCGGCACGGCCGGTACCTCCACCAACAGGCCATTCCGCTGGACGAGGCCGAGGAGCTCGCGAGCGACGCGGTCTTCGATGGGTTCGTGATCTTCTGCGAACGCGGTCTGCTGGGCAGGGAGTGGTCGGTCGAGCACGGGCAGCCGTTGAACGAGTACTTCGTCAACGCGTGCGTGCTGGCGTTCCCGAACGTCTACCGGCGTTGGCAGACGCGCATGAGCGGCTGGCGGGACGTGGACCTGCTGGACTCGTTCGCCTCGCTCGAACAGGTCGTGGCCGAGGGAAACCCCGAGGACGCGGTCGTCGAGCAGCAGGCGGCCAACGCGGCGTTCGCGGCGTTGAGCGAGGACAGCCGCCGACTGCTGATCCTGCACGAGCAGGGGTACACGCACGCGGAGATCGCCGAGCTCACGCGGCTCACCCCGCGTGCCGTCGAGGGACGACTCCGGCGCGCTCGCCTCACCGCACGCCAGCACACGGACGAGGAACGGTGATCCGCGTGGAGTTCACACCCGGTCTGCATCGCAAGGTCCCCGCGGAGGCCGTTCAGCGCTCGTCCGTGGGCGGCGCGGTCGACGTCTCGAAGGAAACGCTCGACTCGCTGGTCGAGCGGACGGCGGGCGTGGGCGGCCAGGAGCCGGTCGACCCGCCGGCACCCTCCTACTACTCGAACCGGCCCGAGGCGGCGGACAACCATGTCGCGCTGGCCGTGGCGGGAGACCGTGCGGCGATCAACCGGCTGCTCGGCACCATCAGGCCGTTGGTCGTGCGGTACTGCCGTGCGCGCGTTGGGTCGTTCGCGTCGGCGGACGACGTTGCGCAGGACGTGTGCCTCGCCGTGTTGACCGCGCTGCCGTCGTATCGCGATCAGGGGCGGCCGTTCCTGGCCTTCGTGTACGGGATCGCGGCGCACAAGGTCGCTGATTCTTACCGGAGCTTCACAAGGAACCGCGCGGAGCCCGTGCCCGAGCTGCCCGAGTCGGTGGACGCGGAGGCCGGACCGGAGCAGCTTGCGGTGCAAGGGGAGTTGTCCGCGCAGATGGCTGCTCTGCTGCGCGTGTTGCCCGAGAAGCAGCGCGAGATCGTGGTGCTGCGGGTGGTGGTGGGGTTGTCGGCGGAGGAGACGGCCGAGGCGGTCGGCTCCACGCCCGGCGCGGTGAGGGTGGCTCAGCACCGGGCGTTGACGCGGCTGCGCAAAGAACTCAGTGGCGCCAGCGAGTGACGTTCGCGATGCCCTGCGGGCTGGCGTCCTTGTAGCGCTCGATCTCGCCGCGCCGCACGTCCGCGATCGTGCCCGCCAGCTCCTTGCCGAACGCCTCGGTGAGCACCGAGTCCTTCTCGAACTCCTCGACCGCTTCCCTGAGCGACGTCGGCAGCCTCGGGACGCCGTCCAGCAGCGCCGGGTCGACGTTGAGGCCTTCGGGGAGCGCGGCCTGCGTGGCGACGCCGTCCAGTCCGGCCGCGATGACGCCCGCGAGGACCAGGTACGGGTTCGCGGTGAGGTCGAAGCACTTGATTTCGAGGTTGTCCCGGATGAGCCTGAGCGCGGTCTCGCGGTTCTCCTCGCCCCACGCCGCGAAAGGTGCCGACCACGTGTGCGGCACGAGCCTGAGGTAGCTCGCAAGAGAGGGCGCACCGACAGCGCACAACGCGCGGATGTGGTTGAGGACGCCCGCGCTGAACTGCCTGGCCTCGTCCTGGAAGTCGTCGAAGAGGTTCGTTCCGTCGCGCCAGAGGCTGAGGTGCAGGTGGCCGCCGTTGCCGACGCCGCCGTTGACCACCTTGGGGGAGAACGAAGGGCGCATGCCGTGGCGGATCGTGATGGCACGGATGGTTTCTTTGACGAGTACCGCGGTGTCTGCTGCTGCGACCGGGTCTTCCGGTGCAGTGGAGACCTCGAACTGGCCGGCGGCGTACTCGGGGTGGAACTGGAGGACCTCGATGTCCTGCTGGTCCAACGCCGTAAGGATGTCCACGCAGTAGTCGGACAGCTCTACCTGCCGTGCGTGTCCATAGGCGGCACCGCTCGTGGCCGGGACGTAGTCGTCGGTGTCGGACTTGCCGACGCACCACTCGATCTCGAAGCCGGCCTTGGCGGTGAGGCCCCGCTCGGCGAGGTTCTGCCGGGCCTTGCGGACCTGGAGGCGCTGGTCCATCGGGTACGGGACGCCGCTCTGGAAGTGGCGGTCGGCGGGCGCCCAGGCCCAGCCCGGCTGGCCCGCGAGCACCGTGAGGCGGTCGAGGTCGGGATGCAGGCGCAGGTCGCCGACCGGTCCGCCGGCGAACCGGCCCTGGATGATCCAGTCGTCGAACAGGAACACGTCGAACACCGGTGAGGCGCCCACGCCGTGGGCCGCCGCGTGGGCCAGCCGGCGCAGAGGTACGGACTTGGTGCGCGTGATGCCGCTGTTGTCGACCCAAGTGAGCGCCACGACGCGCACGTCCCTGGCGTTCAGCCCGTCGAAGAGTTCCGTCGCCCGGTCGAACCGCTGGTCCCGCTCCGCAGAGTCCACGATCCTAAGGTTATGGGCATCTTGCCGTTCGTCGCCGAACTCGGGCTGATAGACCACCACTGCCACGGTGTGCTGCGCGTCGACAGCACGCGCGAGGAGTTCGAGTCGCTGCTCTTGGAGGGTGACTCCGCGGGACCATCGGGCGGGTCGTTCTTCGACTCGGCGCTGGGGTTCGCGGTGCGGAGGTGGTGTGCTCCGCTGCTGGACCTGCCCCGGCACGCGTCGGCGTCGGCGTACCTCGAACGGAGGAATTCGCTGCACATCACCGAGGTGTCGCGGACGTTCCTGATGGCGTCCGGGATCCACACGTTCCTGGTGGACGGTGGGTTCCAGCCCGATCGGCTGCTGTCGGGCCCGGAGCTGTCGTCGTTGGCGGGGGCGGTTTCGCACGACATCGTGCGGCTGGAGCACCTGGCCGAGTCGTTGCGGCCTTCGGTTGCGCCTGCCGAGTTCATGTCCGCGGTGCGCGCGCACTTGGCTTCCGGTGCCGCGGTCGGCGCGAAATCCGTTGCGGCGTACCGGATCGGGCTCGCGCTGCCTGGGGTGCGGCCTGCCGACGCGGACGTCGTCGCGGCGGTGAAGGCGTGGCCGGGCGGGCGGCTGGCCGATCCGGTGGTGATCACTTGGCTGGCGTGGGAGGCGTTGGACGCCGGGCTGCCGTTGCAGTTTCACGTCGGCTATGGCGACTCGGACATCGATCTGCACCGATGCGATCCATCGTTGCTGACGCCGTTCCTGCGGGCGACTGCTCGTCTTGGTGTGCCCGTGTTGTTGTTGCACAATTACCCGTTCCATAGGCAGGCCGGGTATCTCGCGCAGGTGTTCCCGCACGTGTTCTGCGACCTCGGGCTGGCCACGCACGGGTTGGGGCATCAGGCGCCGCGCGTGCTCGCGGAGGCGTTGGAGATCGTGCCTTACGGCAAGTTCCTGTTCTCGTCGGACGCTTTCGGTCTGCCCGAGTTGTACTACCTCGGCGCGTTGCTGTTCCGGCGCGCGTTGTCCGACTTCCTGTCCGACGGTCTGCGTCGTGACGCGTTCCTGGAGGAGGACGCGCACCGGATCGCGCGACTCATCGCGTCGGAGAACGCGGCGCGCGTGTACAAACTGTAGGATTCCCTCGAACTGGCGTTCGAGGGGGTGTTCATGGGTCGCAGTGCGAACCTGCCACGCGGCCTGCGCGACCGGTTCCGTGCCTGTGACGGCGTCTGGCCAGACGACACGGGCTGCCGGATGCTGCACGTCGACATGGACGCCTTCTACGCGTCAGTGGAAATCCGCGAACGGCCGGAGCTCGCATCGGTGCCGGTCGTGGTCGGCGGTGTCGGCGGCCGCGGTGTCGTGTGCTCCGCCAACTACCTGGCTCGCGAGTACGGCGTGCGTTCGGCGATGCCGACCGCGCACGCGCGCCGCCTGGCCCCGCACGCCGTGTACCTGCCGCCGCAGTTCGACCTGTACCAGGAGGTCTCGCGCGGGGTCATGGCGATCTTCCGCGACATCACGCCGTTGGTGGAGCCGCTTTCTCTCGACGAGGCGTTCCTGGACGTCGGTGGTGCACTTCGCCGTTTGGGTCTGACGCCGGGTGGCGTGGGGGAGCTGATCCGGTCGCGCGTGTTCGCCGAGCACTCGGTGACGTGCTCGGTGGGCGTGGCGCAGACGAAGTTCCTCGCGAAGCTCGCCTCCGGCATGTGCAAGCCCGACGGCATGATGGTCGTGCCGTCCGATGCCGCGCTGGACTTCCTGCACCCGCTGCCGGTGTCCGCGTTGTGGGGGGTCGGCGCGAAAACCGCTGCGCGCCTTGAGGAACTGGGACTGGAGACGGTCGCCGACGTCGCCGCGACGCCCTTGCCCCGCCTGCGCCGCATGGTCGGTGTCGCTCTCGCCGAGCACCTGTTCGCCCTGGCCGCCGGCGTCGACGAGCGCGCGGTCGTGTCCGTGACGCGCGAGAAGTCGATCGGCGCCGAGGAAACGTTCGAGGTCGACCACTACGACCGCGAGCTGCTGCGCCGCGAGCTGTTGCGCTTGTCCGAACGCTCGGCAGGTTCCTTGCGCGCCAAGGGTTTGCGTGGTCGAACCGTCTCCATCAAGGTCCGCTTCTCGGACTTCACCACGATCACCCGTTCACGAACCCTGCCGGTGGCGACCGACGTGACCCAGGAGGTCTACCGCACCGCCGCCGAGCTCCTCGACACCCAGGTCCCGCCTGGCGCGGTCCGCCTGATCGGTGTCCGAATAGAGGGTCTTGACAACGCCGACTCGGCCCAGCAACTGATCTTCGACGCCCCGGAGCGCGGCTGGCGCGAAGCCGAACAAGCCGCTGACCAGGCCCGTTCCCGCTTCGGCTCGCTGGCCGTCCGCCCGGCCTCCCTGCTCGGCAACAGTCCGGACAGGACAGCCGAGTTCGAACCCAAGCCCGAGTGATCGCGACTTGTCCACAACCCGGAAGTTGTCCACAGCTTCCAGGTCTCCCCACTTCCCCCGCCCGCATCCGGCGCACCATGAACCCATGCGCCACCCCATCGACCTCGAAGCCCTCGGCACCCTCTTCGACCACCGAGTGGCCCCGGCGGCCGCCCTGCTCCACATAGGACTGACCCCGCCCCTGGTAGAACAACGCTGCCGCCCCGGCGGCCCCTGGCAACGCCTCCTGCCTGGCATCCTGCTCCTGAGCCGAGCGGGCCCCAGCCGCACCCAGCTGGTCCACGCGGCCCTCATGTACGCGGGCGAAGGCGCCATGCTCACCGCTTTCGACGCCCTCTGCCTGCACGGCATGAAGTCCGCGATCCCCCTGCTGGGCCCGATCCACGTCCTGGCCCCGCGCCGCTCCAGAGCCGTGGGCTACGGCGCCCTGCGCGTGGAACACACCGATCGCCTGCCGAAACCGGTGGTGCGCAGAGGCTTCCACACGGCCCCGCTGGAACGAGCCGCGATCGACGCGGTCCGCCGAACCAAGTCCATCCCCGACACCAAGGCCATCCTGGAAGAGGTGAGCCACTTCGTAGGCGTCCAAGCCCTGCGCATGGAACTGGCCCTCGCTCCAGCCCGGGGCACGGCCCTGGCCCGCAAACTCCTGGGCGAGTCCCCGGCCCGCCAACTGGAACGCGCGGTGCTGGAACGCCGAACCTCGCCATCCCTCACCGCCCCCCGCGTACCGGCCGCAGTCGGCTGATCCTTGCCCCACAAGCGGATCCGCCAAGCCCACCAAGCGCCGCGCATGCACAGCCCGTCAATGCCACGCTCGCGCTCTGCCGCCGCCAGCCTGATGCCCCCAAGGAGCTGACCATGCCCTAAAACCCGTGTGCCTTGGTTCGTGCCGGACCTCTGTCCCCGGGAGCCGTTCCCTGAGACCGAGCCCAGAAGGCCGGGTTCCTGCCCGGAGACCGGGCACCCGCGCGGGTCCTGATCCGTGCCTCGACCGGTCCCTCAAACGAAACCCGCACCCGAAGCCCTGCCCGTACCAAAGCTCGGTTCGCATCCCAACTCTGCTCGCGTCCCAAGCCCTACCCACGCGTCGATACCCGACTCGCGGCCCGAAACCCAGCCCGCGCCAGAGAAATGGAGCCCCCGAATGCCCCCTACCGAACCGGAGCCTTGACTCCCTTACCCCGAGCCACGGCCCTGACCGCCTCCCCGCGAAACGCCAGGAACACGAGCCGAGGCTGTTCGGAGTAGTCCCAAGGTCCGGCATCGGCCAAGGCCCCCAAAGCCCGGAACTGCCCCACCGCTTCCTCGAACCGTTGCAGCTGAAGCAAGGCGAAGGCCGCATACCCGCGGTCGTCCCGAACCGAGTACGTGTCCGAGCCCTGATCAGCCAACCGGTCCAGCAACGCATCCAGGGAGGCCACCACCGCAGGCGACTTCCACATGTCCGGGGAGGTGCTCTGCGCCTCGTAAGCGGCGCGCAGCGGCAAGGCCAGGAACTTCGGCGACTTGGCGGCGGCCGCGAGCGCGAACTCCAGCGCCATCTCGTCGGAGCCGTGCCACTTGCGGCACCAGTACTGCAGGGCTTGCTGGTGTCCGTTGTGGTGCAACGGGTCCCGCGAGATCAGCTCGGTCCAGATGGCACGGAACTCGTCGTGCGACATCTGCAAGCCGCGCGCGAGAGTGAGCATCGTGTTCCAGGGCGTCGGGTCCTCGGGCAGCACGGAGGCGGCCAACGCCGCGGCCTCGCGGGCTTCGCGCAGCACTCGGTGGAAGCCGTCGAACTGCGAGCGGGTGGTTTCGGAGGCGGCGGCGCTGCCGCGGATGTCCCAAGCCAGGGACACCAGCGACATCGCGTGCACGACTGCCCAGTGCGGGTCGCCGGGGCGGGCGGCCTGCCAGGCCGTCATCCAGGTGTCGTCCTTGGCGGCCAGGTCGGCCAGGGCCCACACGACGCGTTGGCGGCGGTCCCAGTCGCCGAGTGTGTTGGTGACCAGGTCGGCGGCGTTCTGCCAGTTGCCGGCGCGGACGTCGTCCTGCACGGCGGCCAGGGCCAGGTCCTCGATGGGAGTGGAGGTGGTCACCTCGGCGTCGGGGACCAGGCCGTGGCGCTCGGGGTGGGTCTTGGGCAGCACGTGGGCCGCGACGACGTCGGCGGGGAGGTCTTCGATCTCGACGCCGAGGCGTTTGGCCTCGCGCATCAGCCGGATGACCGTGATGAGTTCCTTGGGTTTGAACAGGAGTGAGAGGACCACGAGATTTTCTCCAGTGAAAGCGGTCAGCGCGCCGGGCGGTAGTCGGGCGCGACACCGGCCGCGGCGAGCGCCTCGCGCAGGCTCTCGGTGCTGCCGTGGTCGGCCACCGCGGCGTCCAGGTGGCCGGCCATGTCGAAGTCGGCGGAGGAAGTGATGAACGTGGCATGCCCCACCCAGTCCAGCTCCCAGCGGGCGAGTCCAGCGTCCGAGAACGCCAGTGCCACCAAGGCGGAGAGTTCGGGCAGCACTTCGCCGCGGGCCATTTCGCGGCGGGCTCGGGCGCCGGCTTCCCTGTTGCCGGGGGTGGCCGTGCTCAGGTCGGCCAGCCGGCCCGCGTCGAGCGCGTCGAGGACGGTCGTCAGTGACGGCGGCTGGTTCATCGCCTCGGCGGCTGCCTGCAGCAACCGTTCGGTGCCGTGCACCACGCGGGCGCGGGCGCCGATGTGGCCGAGGGTGGCCCAGTCGACGCGCTGCTTCGAACCGGCTTCGGCCCTCATGGCGTTCAGCACGGCCGAGTCGAGCAGCGGCATCGGGTCGATGAGCAGTTCGATCGCCGGGCGGTCGCCCCAGCCCGACTCGGGTTCCAGGGCCAGGGCGTCGATGGCGGCGATGCGGTCCGGCAGCGGTGGGTGCGTGTCGTACGGGCCGCGGTCGGGGTCGGACGGGTGCAGGCGGATCTCCTCCAGCTCCTCGCGGAGCTCGGGGGCGGTGCGCAGGCGGTCGAAGCCGTCGAAGAACGTCGTGGGGAGGTAGCCGAGGTCCCACGCGACGGTGAGGTGGCGGTCGGTGAAGAGCTCCCACGCGACGTCGATCACCGCCAGCTCGCGCAGTGCGGACGAGGCGGCCGAGGAACCGGCCAGCGCAGCCGCGAAGCGGTCGGCGGCGAACTCCTGGCGTCGGCTGATGGCCCGGGAGACGCGGAAGTAGAGCTTGGCGTAGCTGCGGAACAGCTTGACGATCATGCGCTGGAACCAGTGCTCGGCGTTCATGTGCGAGCCGGCGCGCAGCATGGCGTTGCGGCCGGAGACAACGACCCCGGCGAGGCGGGTGTCCTTGTTGGCGTAGTGCCCCAACTCGTGCGCGAGCACGGCGATGAGCTGCTTCTCGGTCAAGGAGGTGAGCAGAGGAGCACCGATGAACATCCTGCGCTTCAGCACGCGCAGGCCCAGGAACCGGGTGTCCTCGGCGACACCGGCGTTCGCCTCGGCGAAGATCCTGATCTCGTCCGGCGGGCGGGTGCCCAGGTCGACGGCCAGGCGGCGGACCAGGTCCCAGAGCGCCGGCTGCTCCGCGGGTGTGACGAGGGTGCCGGGCACCTCGCCGTCCCGCTCGCAGCGCTCCAGCGAGATCAGGCCCTTGCCGAGCGCGAAGACCACGGGTGCCACGAAGAACAGCAGCTTGAGGCCGACGAACGGTCGGTTGACCAACGCGTACGTCTCGAACGCGAGCAGCCCGCCGATCAACCCCAAGGCGAGCACGTAGAACCCGACGAGCAGCGCGACCGCGATGGCAGCACGCAACGGAACACGCATGAGCAGAGCGACCTTCCCCCAGTGCCGCGCACAGACGGCGGCAGCACGCAGTGTGCATCATGGACGGTCACGACTCAACGGCGAATGAGCGGCGAGCTCGGCATCCGGTCGATCGACCGCTGGGCGTACCTCTGCGCGAAGTTCGCCGCGCTGCGCGCCAGGACCGCAGACGCCGCGGGGCAACACCGGTGAGGTGACGATCATCCGTTGCCTACCGGGTCGCGACCTGATCGCGCACCACTGGGCATTCCCCAACTGAGACGGGTGCGCTCCCCGGCGTCACGCTCTGTGCCGGAGGGGGGATCGAACGCCGGAAAGCACGACTGCGAGGGCAGCGGTGAGGCCTCACGACGGCCTCACCGCTGCCCTAGAAGGATGATGGTGACAGAACCGACCGTATGAGAGGGCCGACTGGGTAGTCGCCGGGCCGCGCGGATCGTATCCTGGAGGGTGACGTCCCCAGGGTGGGTCGTCCGCCGGGTTCGGCGGAAACCGAGTACACCCGGCGCCCGCGACCGCTGTGCCGGAGGAGGAACGATGCCACTCTCCGAGCACGAGCAGCGACTGCTCGACCAGATCGAGCGCGCGCTCTACGCCGAAGACCCGAAGTTCGCATCCACCGTACGAGGCGCCAAGTTGCGGCGGCCGTCCAAGCGGCGCCGTGTACAGGGCATCGTGTTGTTCGTAGTAGGTGTGGCGGCGCTCGTCGCCGGTGTGAGCTTCCTGTCGAAGCTCGCCATCGTCGGGATTCCCGTCGTGAGCGTCTTCGGCTTCCTGCTCATGTTCTTCGGCATGCTCATCACCCTGACGACGCTGCGTCGCGGAGACCAGGTCGCCGAGGGGACGCAGGAAGACGGCAGGCCGACGCGCAGCCGCAGCTCGTTCTCCGAACGGATGGAGGAGCGCTTCCGTCGTCGCTTCGACGAGGAGCAGTAAGACTTCGCACCCGTTGGGCCCGCCCCCGTGAGGGAGCGGGCCCTTTCGCGATCGGAGGAACTAGACGCCGGCCGGCTCACGCTCGGGTGTCTCGGCCACCGGGGCGGGGCTCGGCTTGAGCACCGACTTCGGGAACAGCCGCGCCCGCAAGGACAACGGCGCGTTCTGCCGCAACGACTGCCGTACCGCGGCCAGTGCGCCGGGCAGTGCCGGGTCGGCTGCCGGGTTCGCGCTGTACCAGGACCGCTCGATCGCCCCGATGACCACGCGCAGGCCGTCCTTGCCCGCGTCGTCGAGGTTGTGCTCGCGGGCCAGCCGCCGGGCAGCGGCCCGGATCGTCTCGGACGCCGGCACGGGCGCGCCGCGGTCGATCGACTCGGCCAGGAGCTCGCTCCACGCGGCCGTCGCGGCGGCCGGACCGAGCGCCGCCACGGTGTGCAGGCGGTTGCGGCGCCGCACCGCGCGCACGAGCAGCGGGGTGAGCACGAGGCCCGCGGCCACGAGGAGCACGGCGAGCCACCACGAGATCAACGCGGCTGCCAGGCCGACGCTGATCAGCCACAGCACCGCCGCGGCGGGGATCAACAGCTTGCGCGCCCACGTCACGCCCATCAGGCCGGCGCTGAGCACACCGAGCAGCGCGAGCACGAGGAGCAGCGTCAGCAACGCCGCGAGCACCAGGACGACGCCCAACGCCCACAGCAGCCACGCGGGCGTCTCCTGCTCGGCGGCCTGCTGCTGGCCCTGGTCGCCCTGCTCGCCGTCGGCCGACGTGGACGGCTTGGCCGAGCCGGACACGGACGGCGCCACCGTCTCGGTCTTGGTCTCGGCGGTCGGCTGCTCCTCCGCGCCCGGTGAGGTCTCGCGCAGGTACGGCGGCACGATGGCGCGGCCGTCGGAGATCGGCGTCGGGTCGAAGGTCATCCAGCCGTGGTTCGGGAAGAAGATCTCGACCCACGCGTGCGCGTCGTCGGTGCTGATGACGCGGTAGCCGTTGTCGGCGGACTGGACACCGGCGGTGAAGCCGATCGCGACGCGGGAGGGCAGGCCGACCACGCGGGCCATCACGGCCATCGCGGACGCGAACTGCTCGCAGTAGCCGACCTTGCCCTTGGTCACGAAGTCGGTCAGCGCGTCCTTGGTGACGTCGCCCTGGGTCTTGAGGTCGTACTTGAACCCGTTGACCGGGTTGTTGAAGTACGACGTCAGCGCGGCGGCCTTGTCGAAGTTGTTGGTGGCGCCCTCGACGATCTTGTTCGCGAGGTCGACGACCTTCTGCTCCACGCCGTCGAACTTGTAGTACTCGGCGTCGACCGCGTTCTTCGAGTCCGGCGTCAGGCGCAGCGACTGCTTGGTGGGGGTCGAGAGCACCGTGTCGATCGTGTACGGTTCCGGCTCCCGTTCCCGCTGGCTGAAGATCACGCCCTTCTTGACGTCGAAGCGGTAGTCGTCGTCCGGGGTGTCGATGCGGCGGACGGCGCCGTAGGTCGGCAGCCAGAAGCTCCGCCAGTCGCGCGGCTCGATGTCGATCCGCGTCGTCTTGCCCTCGCCGCGGTCACCGGCCTGCGGCGGCAGCTCACCGCGCGCGGGCTGGCCGCCGGGGTCGGTGCCGCGTTCCCAGCCCTTGTCCGGCACGTACTTGGCGAGCGTGGTCGCGCGCATGTACGTCGGCTCGGTCATGCCGCGCACGTAGAACACCTCGGCGGTCCGGCCGCGGTTCAGCATGCCGCGCAACGACGTCATCTCGCTCAGCCCGATGCCGCCCTTGCCGCCGCCACCGCTGCCGCCCATCGGCAGCCGCCCGACCGTGCCGACGATCGTGAAGCCCGCGCCGACGATCAACGCGATCACCATCGCGATGCCCGCCACCGCCGTCGCCGAGCCGCCGGAGCCGCTCGCCGAACCCGATCCGAGCCGGCCTCGCCACGCCTCGTGCCGGTGCTGGCCGTCGACCGCGAGCAGCATCGCGAACGCCGCCGCGCCGAGGACGAACGTCCAGAACGGCAGCATCTCGTCGGCCAGCGACGCGGGCACCGCGAACACGCACAGCAGCACCAGTCCGGACGCCGCCGGGGCCGCCGCGGCGACCGCCAGGGTGTCGACGAGCACCGCGACGAGGCCGATCGCCAGCACCACGAGCGCCTGGATCGCCGGTGTCGCGTGCACCGGCGGCACCCCGCTCTGCACCTGCGCGACCGACTCCGAGAGCACGTCGCCGAGGTCGCCCAGCGCTTGCGGGCCGGGGAGGAACAGCAAGATGCCCGACCGCGTGTGCAACGCCGTGAGCAGGCACAACAGCACGAACACCTGGGCGATCGCGACCAGTGGCGGGGTCAGCCTCGTCGCCCGCAGGAACGCACCGGTCACGGTGATCGCGACGATCACCACGCCGATCCGCACGAGCCACAGGTCGCCCTCGATCACACCGGACAACGCGGTCGACGCGCACAGCACGGCGAGCGCGGCGACCCACGGCGTGGCCGAGGTGAACCACTCCGGTTCGGCGCCCTTCGCGGGAGCGGAACGCGACCCCATCTCAGCCCACCTCCGAGCGCATGGACGGCCCCCGGTGGCTGGCCGAGGCGCACAACTCCTGCCACACCTGCTGCATCGACGCCGACGGCTTCGCGATCGCGACACCCCAGCCCGCGCTGCTCAGCAACCGCCGCGCGTCCTCGGGGTCGGGCGCGGTGGCGTCGGAACCACCGGCCCAGGCGTTCACGTCCAGCAGCACGGCCAGGCTGCGCGTGCCGCGCGGCCGGTACCTGATCAGCTCTTCCACCGACGCCGGGGACACGCCGCCGAGCACCGCGATGACCTCCTGGCCCGCGCCGGGGTCGATGCCGGCGCTGAGCTCGCGCCGGTGCGAAGCCTGCAGCGCCGCCAGCGAGTCGAGCACCACGTGGTCGCTGTGCCCGCCGTCGGACGACCCTCCCGCGAGCACCCTCCCGTCCTCGGAGACCAGGCGCACCTGGTGGCCGAAGTGGTGCAGGTGCAGGCAGATCGACGCCACGAACGAGATCGCCCATTCCAGTGACGCGGTAGGGCCGCTGCCACGGTGCGCGTACACCCGGTGGTCCAGCAGCACCGTCGTGCCGCCACGCCACGGGCGTTCCTCGACGCGCACCATCAACTCGTCGCGCCGGGCCGTCGACCGCCAGTGGACCTTCCGCAGGTCGTCGCCGTGCCGGTACGGGCGCACCACCGCGTCGTCCTCGCCCTGACCGGCCCGCAGCCGCACCGAGCCGTCGTCACCCGCGCCCATGCCGGAACCGCCGGGCAGTCCCGACAGCCGCACGACCCGGGGCACCACGACCAGCCGGGACCGACCGGCCAGCTCGCGGTCGAACTCCGCGAGGCCGAACGGGTCGGTGATCCGCGCCATCAGCGGACCGACCTGCTGGATGCCGCGCATCACCGGCTTGAGCGGGTAGCGCAACGACGTGGGCGTGTTGCGCGGCAACCGTTCCACGAGGAACCGAGGCCGCGCGCCCAGCGCGTACGGCACGGTGTCCTCGAGCATCAGCCCGCCCGTCGGCAACCGGCCGGTGCTGCGCAGGTCTAGCTTCACCTCGGCCGCGGCCCCCACCGGCACGCGGCTCGGCGCGAGGAACCGGGCGGCGTGCAGCCCGACCCGTGCCCTCGTCGCGAGCCACGCGGCCAGCAGGGGCAGCGCGATCACGAAGGCGGCGACCCGCAGCAGGTCGCGTTCGTTCAGCACCGCGGCGCACACTCCGGCAGCGAACCCCGCGGCCAGCAAGCATCTTCCGCGTGTGGTCAGACCGGAGAGTGCGGTGCGCATCGTCAGCGTGGTGTCCCTGCGTTGTTGTTCATGCTGCGGACAAAGGCGGCGCTCGGGTCGAGTGCCGCGGTCGGCACGGGAACCCGTTGCAGCAGCGCCCTGATCAGCTCGGCGGGGGACCGGCGGGCGGCCTGCGCCTCGGCGGTCAGCACGAGCCGGTGCGCGAGCACCGGGATCGCGATCGCGTGGATGTCGTCGGGCACAACGTAGTCACGACCCGCCAGCGCGGCTTGCGCGCGTGCGGCACGCACGAGGTGCAACGTCGACCGCGGCGACGCGCCCAGTCGCAGCTCCGGCAGCCGGCGCGTGGCCGACACCAGCTCGACGGCGTACCGGCGCACCTCGGGGGAGAGGTGCACCCGGCGCACGGCCTCGATCAGCCGCAGCACCTGCGCCGCGTCCGAGACGGGCCGCAGGTCGTCGAGCGGGTTGTGGCCCGCGTGCTCGTCGACCATCGCCAGTTCGGCGGCGGGGTCGGGATAACCGACCGACACGCGCGCGGTGAACCTGTCGCGCTGGGCCTCCGGCAGGGCGTAGGTGCCCTCCATCTCGATCGGGTTCTGCGTCGCGATCACCATGAACGGCGAGCCGAGCGGGTAGGTGTGCGCGTCGACCGTGACCTGGTGCTCCTCCATGCACTCCAGCAGAGCGGACTGCGTCTTGGGGGAGGCGCGGTTGATCTCGTCGCCGACCACGATGTTCGCGAAGATCGGTCCCGGCCGGAACTCGAAGTCGTTCTCCTGCCGGTTGTAGATGGAGGAGCCGGTGATGTCGCTCGGCAACAGGTCCGGCGTGAACTGCACGCGGCTCACCGTGCAGTCGATGGATCGGGCAAGCGCTTTCGCCAGGGACGTCTTGCCGACGCCCGGCACGTCCTCCACGAGCAGGTGCCCTTCGGCGAGCAGCGTCACGAGGGCGAGACGGACCACGTCGGGTTTGCCGACGAGCACCCGTTCGACGTTGGCGGCGATCCGCTGGACGGCGCCGTGCAACTCCCCGAGGACCTGATCGACCGGCGCGTGGCTGTTCGCGCTTGGGCTTCCCGGTGTCACTAAACCTCCAGCAGCCGTGTCCGGAACACGGACGTGTGAGCGTTTCACGCAGTGTGTCAAACCACGGCTAAGTGCCCTACACCTGCGGGCTACATCGGGTTCGCTCCACCAGTTTCCACCTTCCCCCACCATCGCGTCCCAACCCTTCGTTTTGGTGGAAATTTCTAGGCCGTTCGAGTGGTGAATCGGGCCAGAACCCTCACTCGCGCAGGTGGAGCCGGAGCACGTCCCCCACCGTCCCCCCACGCCTGCCCACCCTTGTCTACCTGGGCAAACGAGTCACGAGTTGGTGTGTAAACGCCTGTTTCAGCGTTGACTGTGGTGAAAAGTGGGGTACTGTGGCGGCCGGTGGGGCAGACGGGGGCCCCGCTGCCGGTCCGTCGCCCGGCAAGGGAGGTGGCTGCCGTGTTCCTCGGCACCACTACCCGCGCCTGGACGACAAGGGTCGGCTGACACTGCCTGCGAAGTTCCGGGACGAACTGGCGGGAGGTCTCATGGTCACCAAGGGCCAGGACCACTGTCTGTACGTGTTTCCCCGGGCTGAGTTCGAGCAGATGGCGAGGAAGGTCGCCGAGGCGCCGTTCACCAACGACGCCGTACGCGCCTATCAGCGGTATCTGTTCGCAGGTACGGACGAGCAGCGTCCGGACGGTCAGGGCCGTGTTCTGATCGCACCGGAACTGCGCCGGTATGCCGGGCTGACCAAGGAGTGCGTGGTCGTCGGCGCGTTCACCAGGTTGGAGATCTGGGACGCGCAGGCCTGGCAGACCTATCTCGACGAGCACGAGGACGGCTACGCCACGGCTCGCGAGGAGGTCATACCGGGCGTCTTCTGATGGCGGTCAGCCGAGCAACAGGCCGGATGTTCCACACGCGATTCGGGTGCCGTGAGGCCTCGGTCCGCTCGACTACCGGCCCTGGCGCACCTTCCCCGGCGCCAGGTCCGACGGGCGGGCGGGGACCTGACGTCACCCGGACGTGCATCAGGGGAGTCGAGGGACGATGGATCAGCCGCGGCACGTTCCGGTGCTGCTGGACCGCGTCCTGGAACTCTTCGCTCCGGCGCTCGAAGGCAGGCCCGCCGTCGTGGTCGACACGACGCTCGGCATGGGCGGCCACTCCGACGCGCTGTTGAGCGCTCATCCCGAGCTGACGCTCATCGGGCTCGACCGCGACCCGCAGGCCATCGAGATGGCCGGGAAACGCCTGGCGCGGCACGGTGATCGCGTTCATCTCGTCAACGTCACCTACGACCACATCGACGAAGCCGTCGCGGACCTCGGTCATTCCCATGTGGACGGTGTGCTGATGGACCTCGGCGTGTCCTCGTTGCAGCTGGACGAGGAGGAGCGCGGGTTCGCGTACTCGAAGGACGCTCCGCTCGACATGCGGATGTCCAAGGGCACCGGCATGACGGCGGCGGACGTGCTCAACACCTACGCGCACGGTGATCTCGCGCGGATCCTCTCCACCTACGGCGAGGAGCGGTTCGCGGGCAAGATCGCCTCGGCGGTGCTGAAGGAACGCGAGAAGGCGCCGTTCACCAACTCCGGCCGGCTCGTCGAGCTGCTGTACAACGTCGTCCCCGCGGCGTCGCGGCGCACCGGCGGTCATCCGGCCAAGCGCACGTTCCAGGCGCTGCGGATCGAGGTCAACGGCGAGCTGGAGTCGTTGCGGCTGGCCCTGCCCGCCGCGTTGGGCGTGCTGGGCATGGGTGGCCGGATCGTCGTCGAGTCGTACCAGTCGCTCGAGGACCGGATGGTGAAGCACGCGTTCGCGGAGCTGGCGAAGTCGAGGACACCGCCGGGTCTGCCGGTCGAGCTGCCGGGCCACGGACCGGAGCTCAGGTTGCTCACGAAGGGCGCGGAGCTCGCGTCGGAGCAGGAGATCGAGGACAACCCGCGCGCGGCGCCGGTGCGGCTGCGGGCGGCGGAACGGATCGGAGAACCGAGATGACGGCACCCGCGAGGGTCGGTGGGCCGTCGCCCCGCGACCCTTCCAAGAAGAAGGCGGAAGAGCAGAACAAGGCCCGGCGGCGGACCGCCGGTGCCGAACGTGCCTACGCGCGCCGGGCCCAGCGCGCCCAGAACCTGCGGGGCGGTGCCGCGGCGCCGCAGCCCAAGCCCGCGTCCAAGGCACCGTTCGTGGTGCTGGTGATGCTCGTGCTGGGCGCGGGCGTCGCCGGGATCATGTACTTCTCGACCCAGGCCGCCGCCGACACCTACCGGCTGCAGGAGGCGAAGGCCGAGGCGGAGAAGCTGCAGTTGCGGACGGAGCAGCTGCGCCGCGAGGTCGCGTTGCTGGAGTCGCCGACCGATCTCGCGCGCCGGGCGGGCGAGATGGGCCTCGTCGAGCCGACGAACCCGGCTCGGCTGCGGCAGAACCCGGACGGCTCGATCGAGGAGTTCGGCAAGCCGAGCGCGCCGACCAAGTCGACGCCTCCGCCACCGCCGTCCTCCGAGACGCCCGCGCCGCCCGCGGGGCAGCCGCCGGCCGGGCAGAACCCGCCCGCCGGCAACCAGACGCCTCCGGCGGGTGGCTGATGCCGGGTCCTCAGCAGAGGGGGCCGCGCCGCCCGTTGTCGGTGCGTGGCTCCCGCCCCGCGGCACGGCTCGGCGGCAACAGCCGGGTGCGCTTCGCCGTCGGCCGCATCCTGCTGATCGGCGCGCTGGTGCTCGCGGCCGTGAAGCTCGTGCAGGTGCAGGGCGTGGACTCCAAGGAGCTCTCGGAGCAGGCGAAGCTGCAGCGCACGACGCGCCAGAACATCGCGGCCGGCCGGGGTTCCATCCTCGACCGCAACGGCAACCAGCTCGCGTTCTCCGTCGAGGTCAGGGCCCTCTACATCCTTCCCCAGCGAGCCAGGAAGAACTGGGACGCCGCCCACCAGAAGGACCCGAAGCAGTACCCGCTCTCCTACGACGACCACATGCGTGAGGTCGCCAAGTTCATCTCGTCGACGCTCGGCCCGGAGGTCAGCGGCGAGAAGACCGACGAGGAGACCGTCTACCAGCAGCTGGTCAAGGACATCAGCTACGAGGTCCTGGTCAGCGAGGCGGACCCGGCGAAGGCCGCGAAGATCGTCGCGAAGTACCCGGCGGAGATCGGCTCGGAGTACCGCGCCAAGCGCATCTACCCGAACGGCGAGCTGGCCTCGAACATCATCGGCGCGGCGAACTGGCGCCAGGACGAGAAGCCGCCGACCACGCAGGGCATCCTCGGCCTGGAGAACTCGCAGGACAACGTGCTCGCCGGCCGCATGGGACGGCGCGTGGTCGACACGATGTCCGGCGACGACACGCTCGTCATCCCGAACACCGAGCAGGAGCTCGTGCGCCCGCAGCCGGGCAAGAGCCTCGAGCTCACCATCGACGTCGACACCCAGTACGCCGTGCAGCGGATGGTCACCGACTACGCCAAGAAGTCGGGCGCCAACACCGCGTCGGCGGTCGTGCTGGACAGCCACACCGGCGAGATCGTCGCCATGGCCAACGACAAGACCTACGACCCGACCGACTTCGGCAAGGCCACCGAGGACCAGCTCCGCAACGCGGCGGTCTCCTCGCTGTTCGAACCGGGGTCGGTGAACAAGATCATCACAGCGGCGGCGGCCGTCGAGTACGGCCTGTTCAAGCCGGACGACGTGCTGCAGGTGCCGGGCTCGATCAAGGTCGCCGACCGCACGATCAAGGACTGGTGGGGGCACGGCACCGTGCCCCTGTCGTTCGCCGGCGTCTTCGCCAGGTCCTCCAACGTGGGCACGCTGATGGCGGCGCAGGAGGTCGGCAAGGAGCGCTACGCCGAGATGCTGCAGAAGTTCGGTCTCGGCCGGCGCACCAACTCCGGCGTGCCCGCCGAGGAGGCCGGTGTGGTGCCGCCGCTGAACCAGTGGTCCGGCTCGACGTTCGGCAACCTGCCGATCGGTCAGGGCCTCTCCATGACGTTGCTGCAGATGACCGGCATGTACCAGGCCATCGCCAACGACGGCCTGCGCATCCCGCCCCGCCTGATCCGCGCCGAGATCGGCGAGGAGGGCGCCCGGTCCGAGAAGCCGCGCCCGGACGGCGTGCGGGTCGTCTCGCCGGAGGCGGCGAAGACCGTCCGCGACATGTTCCGCTACGTGGCCCAGGTCAACCCCCGCGACGCGAGCCAGACCGCCACCGGCCCCCAGGCCGCGCTGCCCGGCTACCAGATCTCGGGCAAGACCGGCACCGCGCAGCAGATCGACCAGAACTGCAAGTGCTATTCGCAGTCGCAGTACTGGATCACGTTCGGCGGCATCCTCCCGGCCGACCACCCGCGCTACGTCATCGGCATCATGCTCGACAACCCGCACGGCACCCAGCTCAGCGGCACGGCGGCGCCGTTGTTCCACGACATCGCCACCTACCTGACGCAGCGGTTCCAGATCCCGATGTCGGCGGAGCAGACGCCGTACGTGCAGCTGCAGATGTAGCTCGACCCGCCGGGGCGCGCATTGTTGGTGACGCGCCCCGGTTTTTCAAGTGATTTGAGACACGCGCAGGCGTGACAATGATGAAGCTCACCACCTTTTCCGATTAACGGTGAAAATTTTCGCGTTGCTCACTACAAATGAGACGAACTTCGTCCCGTCTAATACTCCGAAATCGGAGTGCAAGACGAGATGGGGTTCGGCGTGCGTTCATTCGGAATTTCGATCTTGGCGGGTGTGCTGGCGGTGACCCTGGTGCCCGCAGCTCAAGCGGAGGAAAGCAGCCCCACCGCGAAGTCGTACTGGCTGCACATGAACAGCACGCCGACCACCGACGAAATGATCACCGAGGAGGCGCGGCGGCGTTCGTACGTCGTGCTCAACGCCTGGGAGGGCGATCTGGCCGCGAAGTTCAAGGCGGCCAACCCGAAGATTCGGACGTTCGTCTACAAAGACCTTTCCTCGACTCGCAGCTACGCGTGCGATAACGGCGTCGACAACACCGACCTGCCGACCGGTGTCGGTTACTGCGAGGCTGCGGACAATCACCCTGAGTGGTTTCTTCTCGACTCGAACGGCAAGCGTTTCGAGTACAGCGGATATGAGGGCCACTGGCAGATGGACGTGGGCAACACCGACTACCAGAACGCCTGGGCGGACAACGTGATCGCGTCGTCGCGGAACGTCTTCGACGGCGTGTTCATGGACAACGCGCTCTTCGCCTGCGACACCTACCACGACGGCGTCTGCCCGGCCGCGTACCCGACCGACGAGGCGATGCGCGACGCGTACCGCTCGATGCTCGCCAACACCCGGCAGAAGTTCGTCGACGCGGGCCTCCAGACCGTCGCCAACATGTCCAACGCCCGCCTGCACGAGGGTGCGTGGGACAGCTACGTCGAGTACCTCGACGGCGGCTTCGACGAGTGGTGGCTGACCTTCGGCGACAACGACCTGCTCTCCGAGTACCCGGAGGGCTGGAGCCGGCAGATCGCGCAGATCACCGAGAACGAGGCCAAGGGCAAGATCACCTGGGTGCAGCCGCACCACAGCGGCGCCGAGCAGCCGTTCCGCTACGCCTTCGCGAGCTACCTGCTGGCCGCCGGTGCGCACGCGGCGATCTCCGAGATCGCGGAGACCGACCGCTACGACAACGCCTCCGCGTGGCACGCCGAGTACGACTGGGACCTCGGCGAACCGGCCGGCTCCTACTACGAGGTGACGACCAACGTCTTCCGGCGCGACTTCGCGTGCGGCACGGTGCTCGTCAACGCGAACAAGACGGGCAGCCGTGCCGTCACCGTGCGGCTCTCCTCGCCGCACGTCGACGAGAAGGGCGCGTCCGTCCGCTCGGTGGCACTGCCGGGTACGACCGGCAGCATCCTGCGCAAGGCCTGTTGAGCAGGGCCTACAGCACCACCCGGCCGTCGTGCAGCGGCTCCGGCCGGGCCACGAGCACCGGGCAGGAGGCGTGGTAGAGCGCGGCACGGGTGATCAGGCCGACGCCGTCGTTCTGCCCGCCGCGCCCGACCACCACGAGGTCGGAGTCCAACGAGGCCAGTGTCTCGTGCGGGTGCCGGGACTCGACGACGACCTCGGGCGTGAGCTCGGGGGCCGTGGTGCGCAGGAACAACGCCGCGCGCCGGACGGCGGCCTCGTCGCGCGGCACGACGGCGCCGTGCTGGGCCGGTGGGTGGATGTGCAGCAGGCGCAGCGATGCTCGGCGGGTGCGGCAGAGCTCGATCGCGCGCCGCAGCACGACCGGGTCCTCGCACCCGCCGATCGCGGCGGTGATCCAGCCGTACTCGCCACGGATCGCCGGGGGCCGTCCGCGCACCACTACGACTCCGCACCGCGCGCGGCGCAACACCGGGAGGACGAGGGACCCCAAACCCAGGCTGCGGTGCTGTTCGCCCTTGCACCCCAAGACCAAGGTCGCGCTCGAGTCCGACGCTCTCACCAGTGCGGCCACCGGGTCGTCACCGCTCGGGCGGAAGTGGGCGGTGAGCATGGGCAGTCGTTCGAGGACCCGCTGGACCGTCGTGTCGCCGGGGTCCGCGAGGTAGACCTGGAGATCCGTCCGCAACGACCACGCGTGGCGCGCCGCCCACTCGAACGCGTGGTACGCGGTTTCGGAAGTGTCGACCCCGACCGTCACGGAACGACTGAAATCCGGTGCCCAGAAGGAAAACCTCCTGGGCTGCACCGTCGTGGTTGTTCTCATCGCCGCCTCCTGCCGCCTCTCACCTCACCGTGCGTGCCCTGACCTCCACAGGGTCGGAAGTCACAAAGCGGGCAGGAACTTGTTCGGCCGGACGGGCTCACTCCGCAAGACCAGCGGAAACAGCCACTCGATCGGCCCATCGCGGCCGATCATCACCCGAACGCCAACGCGCCGCTCGGCCGCTGCGCGCCCGCCGGTAGCCTCTTGCCCGTGCCTGCCAAGCTCGAGGGCAAGGTCGCGACCGCCCCGCCCCGCCCCGCCCGCATCCGACCTGCATCCGTGGCTGCTCTCGCCGCGGTCGCCGACGTGCACCTGACCAGGCCCGCGCATGCCGACGTCCAGGTGACCGGGGTGACTCTGCGTGCTCAGCACGTGGTTCCCGGTGACCTCTACGCCGCGCTGCCCGGTGCTCAGGTGCACGGCGCCGACTTCGCCGAGACGGCTCTCGCGAACGGCGCGGTCGCGGTGCTCACGGACGAGGCCGGTGCCGCTCGCGAGGCCCTGAAGGACGTGCCCGTGCTGATCCACCCGCGGCCGCGCGAGGTCGTGGGGCTGCTCGCCGCGCACGTCTACGGGCGGCCGTCGACCAAGGTCAGGCTGTGGGGGGTCACCGGCACGTCCGGCAAGACCACCACCACGTACATGATCGAGTCGGTGCTCAAGGCCGCGGGACGGCAGACGGGTCTCATCGGGACGGTCGGCACCCGCATCGGCACCGAGCAGCTCGGCAGCTCGCACACCACGCCCGAGGCGCCGGACCTGCAGGCGCTGTTCGCGGTGATGGCCGAGCGCGGCGTCACCGACGTGGCGATGGAGGTGTCGAGCCACGCGCTGCACATGGGCCGCGTCGCCGCCACCGAGTTCGAGGTCGGCGCGTTCACCAACCTCAGCCAGGACCACCTCGACTTCCACGCCGACATGGAGGAGTACTTCCAGGTCAAGGCGCAGCTGTTCGACGGACGGGCGCGCCGGGAGGTCGTCTGCGTCGACGGCGACTGGGGTCCCCGGCTCGTCAAGGACCACACGATCACCGTCGCCACCACCAAGCCCGCCACGTGGACCGCGAGCGGCGTCGAGGTGAGCGCGACCGGTGAGCAGACGTTCACCGCGCACGGCCCCGACGGCGACCTGCGGATTCACCTGCCGCTGGCCGGCACGTTCAACATCGCGAACGCGCTGGTCGCCATCGCCTGCCTGCACGCGGAGGGCATTCCCGGCGAGGCGATCCGGGACGGCCTCGCGAACGTCCAGGTGCCCGGCCGGATGCAGCGCGTGGACGAGGGGCAGGAGTTCACGGCGGTCGTCGACTACTCGCACAAGCCCGCCGCCGTCGCGCTCGCGCTGGACGCCGTGCGCGCCAAGACCGACGGCCGGGTGATCATCGTGCTCGGCTGCGGCGGTGACCGGGACCGGGCCAAGCGCCCGCTGATGGGCGAGGCGGCCGCGCAGCGCGCCGACGTGTTGATCATCACCGATGACAACCCGAGGAGCGAAGACGCGTCCTCCATTCGGGCCGCCATGCTCGAAGGAGCCCTCGCCACCGAGAACAGGGGCGAGGTGCTGGAGATCGGTGACCGGAAGCTCGCCATCGAGAAGGCGGTCGAGCTCGCACATCCGGGCGATGTCGTCGTCGTGGCGGGCAAGGGACACGAGACGGGACAGGAGATCGCCGGCGTGATCCACCCGTTCTCGGACGTCGAGACGTTGACCGCCGCGATCAGAGAGGCGCACCGTTGATCGCACTCACGCTCGCCGAGATCGCTCAGATCGTCGGCGGACGGTTGCACGCAACCGATGGCAGCCCGGTGGTCACCGGCTCCATCGAGTTCGACACCCGCAAGATCACCGAGGGCGGCCTGTTCCTGGCGCTGCCCGGTGAACGCGTGGACGGCCACGACTTCGCCGCCCAGGCGGTCGCGTCCGGCGCTGCCGGCGTGCTGGCGGGCCGGGAGGTCGACGCCCCCGCGGTGATCGCGCCGCCGGTGCCGACCAGGCACGCCAACGCCTACGTGCTCGCGGGCGACAAGACCGGCGAGGGCGCGGCCGTGCTGGAGGCGCTCGCGAAGCTCGCCAGATACGTCACGGACCGGCTCAAGGACCTGACGATCGTCGGCGTCACCGGTTCCGCGGGCAAGACGTCCACGAAGGACCTCATCGCCCAGGTGCTGAGCCCCACCGGTGAGACCATCGCGCCACCCGGTTCGTTCAACAACGAGCTCGGCCACCCCTGGACCGCGCTCAGGGCCACGGAGGACACCAGGTTCCTCGTGCTGGAGCTGTCCGCGCGCGGCATCGGCCACATCGCGAACCTCTGCGAGGTCGCGCCGCCGAAGTTCGGCGCCGTGCTGAACGTCGGCAGCGCGCACCTGTCCGAGTTCGGTTCCAGGGAAGGCATCGCGCAGGGCAAGGGCGAGCTCGTCGAGTCGTTGCCCGAGGACGGCGTCGCGATCCTCAACGCCGACGACCCGCTGGTGGCGGGCATGGCGAGCCGCACCAGGGCCAAGGTCGTGCTGGTCGGTGAGAACCCGAACGCCGACGTGCGCGCCGAGAACATCGTGCTCGACGAGCAGGCCCGCGCGACCTTCACGCTGAAGACGGCCAAGGGCGACGCGCAGGTCAGGCTCGGGCTGAACGGTCTGCACCAGGTCGGCAACGCTCTGGTCGCCGCCGCGATCGCACTGGAGCTGGGCGCCACGCCGGAGGAGGTCGCCGAACGGCTCGGTGCCGCGGAGCGGGTTTCCGCGCACCGCATGGTGATCACCGACCGGCCGGACGGCGTCACCGTCATCGACGACGCGTACAACGCGAACCCGGACTCGGTGCGGGCGGCGTTGAAGGCGCTCGCGACGATCTCGCGCTCCACCACGCCTGCCCGCCGCAGCTGGGCCGTCCTCGGCCCGATGGCGGAACTGGGCGACGACGCGGTTCGCGAGCACGACGAGATCGGCCGCCTCGTGGTGCGCCTGGACATCAGCAAGCTGGTCGTCATCGGTGACGCGGCCCGCGCGATGCACCAGGGAGCGCACCTGGAAGGATCTTGGGGAGAGGAATCCGTCCTGGTGCCGGACGTGGACGCGGCGATCGCGTTGCTGCGCGCGGAAGTCCGGCCCGGTGACGTCGTGCTGGTCAAGGCATCCAACGCCTACCGCCTGTGGCGCATTGCCGAGGCCCTGCTGGAGGCAGGAACCAAGTGAAGAGCATCCTGATCGCGGCAGCGATCGCACTCGCGGTGTCGATCCTGCTGACGCCCTACCTGATCAAGATCTTCTCCCGCCAGGGCTTCGGTCAGGAGATCCGCGAGGACGGCCCGCAGCACCACAAGACCAAGCGCGGCACGCCGACCATGGGTGGTCTCGCCATCCTGGTCGCGATGTGGGCCGGCTACCTCGGCACGCACCTGGTGAACTCGATGTCGTTGTCGGCGTCGGGGCAGACCCCCTCCGCGTCCGGCCTGCTCGTGCTGATGCTGACGACGTCGCTGGGCCTCGTCGGCTTCCTCGACGACTTCATCAAGATCCGCAAGGCGCGCAACCTGGGCCTGAACAAGACGGCGAAGCTGGTCGGCCAGTTCATCGCCACGATCACGTTCGCGATCCTGGTGATGCAGTTCCCGAACAAGGACGGCCTGACGCCCGCGTCGGTCAACCTGTCGTTCGTCCGCGACATCACCGTGGTCTCGTTCGGCGTCGTCGGGTTCATCGTCTTCTGCTACGGCATGGTTGCCGCGTGGTCGAACGCCGTGAACCTCACCGACGGCCTCGACGGTCTGGCCGGTGGCTCGTCGGCGATGGTGTTCGGCACCTACGTCGTGATCTCGTTCTGGCAGTTCCGCTACAACTGCTCCAGCTACGCCGTCGCCGGGTGCTACGACGTGCGCGACCCGCTGGACCTGGCGGTGATCGCCGCGGCCGCGATGGCGGGCTGCATCGGCTTCCTCTGGTGGAACGCCGCCCCGGCCAAGATCTTCATGGGTGACACCGGGTCGCTCGCGCTCGGCGGTCTGGTCGCGGGTCTCGCGATCGCGACCCGCACCGAGCTGCTGATGATCGTCATCGGTGGTCTGTTCGTGGTCGAGGCCCTGTCCGTGGCACTGCAGGTCGCGGTCTTCCGCAGCTCACGACGGCGCCTCTTCCGCATGGCCCCCTTCCACCACCACTTCGAGCTGGCGGGCTGGGCGGAGACCACGGTCATCATCCGGTTCTGGCTGATGGCGGGCATCTGCTGCATGTTCGGGCTCGGCGTGTTCTACAGCGAGTGGCTGACGGGCGGGTTCTAGGGATGACGAAGCTGGCCGGTTCACGGGTACTGGTCGCCGGTGCTGGCGTGACCGGCCGGTCCGCCGCCGAGGCGTTGCTCGCGGCGGGCGCCGAGGTCGTGGTGACGGACTCGTCGCCGGAACGGCTGATGGCGCTGGAGACGTTGCTGGACGGCGTCGAGCTCGTGCCGGGGCTGACCGAACCTCCCGCGGGCACCTCGCTGGTCGTCACGAGTCCCGGCTGGCAGCCGTCGAGCCCGCTGCTCGCGGCCGCCGTGTCGGCGGGCATCGAGGTGATCGGCGAAGTCGAACTGGCCTGGCGGATGGCCGCCGAGCTGGCCGACCCTCCGGTGTGGCTCGCGGTGACCGGCACGAACGGCAAGACCACCACGGTCGGCATGCTGGAGTCGATCCTGCACGCGGCCGGTGCGGACGCCGTGGCGTGCGGCAACGTCGGTCTGCCCGTGGTGGACGCGCTGCTGGCCGGACGCCGGGTGCTCGCCGTGGAGCTGTCGAGCTTCCAGCTGCACTGGGCACCGTCGGTGCGGCCGCAGGCGGGCGCGCTGCTCAACCTCGCCGAGGACCACCTCGACTGGCACGGCGGCATGGACGCCTACGCGCAGGCCAAGGCCAGGATCCTCACCGGTGACGTGGCGATCGGCTGGCTCGACGACGACCTCGTCGTGGACCTGCTGGAGGCCTCGCCCGCCCGTGACCGCATCGGATTCACCCTGGACGAGCCGCTCGAAGGCCAGCTCGGCGTGCGCGACGGCTGGCTGGTCGACCGCGCGTTCGCCGACGACGAGCCGTTGGTCGAGGTGTCGAAGATCCGCCCGGCCGGTCCTCCCGGCATCGCGGACGCCCTCGCCGCCACGGCGCTCGCGCGTGCCTACGGCGTGCCGTCCGAGGCCGTGCGCGAGGGGCTGGAGGCGTTCGAACCGGCGGCTCATCGCGCGGTGCTCGTCGCCGTGGACGCCTCTGACATCCAATACATCAACGACTCGAAGGCGACGAACCCGCATGCCGCGGTGGCGTCGCTGCGGGCGTTCGACAGCGTCGTCTGGATCGCCGGCGGCCTGCTCAAGGGCGCGTCGGTCGACGAGATGGTGCGCACCGAGGCGCACCGGCTGCGCGGCGCGGTGCTGATCGGCCAGGACCGGCAGGTCATCGCGGACGCTCTGGCGCGACACGCGCCCGATGTCCCCGTTCGTGTGCTTGACACAGGGGACGATGAGCCCATGACCGTCGCGGTACGGGCTGCTCAGGAACTCGCGAGGCCGGGAGACACCGTGCTGCTCGCGCCGGCGGCGGCCTCCATGGACATGTTCACCGACTACGCCCATCGCGGGCAGGCGTTCACGGCCGCGGTGCAGGAGCTCATCGGCCGATGAGTGTCGTCGCGGAGAAGACGAGGCCCAAGCGCAAGGTGCGGCCCGCGGGTCGCATCGCGTCGTTGCGCGGCGGGCTGACCGCGTGGCTGAGCCGTCCCCTGGCCGACTTCCACCTGCTGCTCGCGATCTTCGGCATGCTCACCGTGCTCGGTCTGGTGATGGTGCTGTCGGCGTCGGCGCCGGGGCAGGTCGCGTCGGGAGTGTCGGCGTACAGCGTGTTCCAGAAGCAGCTCATCTACGTGTGCATCGGCGCGGTGCTGTTCTGGATCATGCTGAGGTTCCCGTTGCGGAAACTGCGGCACGCCTCGACGGCCGGGATGGGTGTCGGCGTGTTGTTGCTGGCACTCGTGCTGACCCCGCTGGGTGATGTGCGCGGTGGTGCCCAGTCGTGGTTCACGGTCGGCCCTGTCTCGTTCCAGCCGATGGAACCGGCGAAGCTCGCTCTGGCGCTGTGGGGCGCGCACGTGCTCGTGACGAAGCGGGCCCTGCTCTCGCAGTACCGGCACCTGCTGGTCCCCGTGGTACCGGTGGCGATGCTGGTGTTCGCGCTGGTCATGCTCCAGCCCGACCTCGGTGGCACGATCACGCTCGGCGTGGTGCTGATCAGCCTGCTGTGGTTCGTGGGCGCGCCGATGAGGCTGTTCGGCGTGATCGCCGCCGGCGGCCTGGCGGGCGCGGTCGTGCTCGCGATCGGCGCCGCCTACCGCCTGGCGCGCGTGACGTCCTTCCTGAACCCCGACGCGGATCCGCAGGGCGCCGGTCTACAGGCACGGCAGGCCCTGTTCGCCTTGGCCGAGGGCGGCTTCTTCGGCAAGGGACTCGCGCAGGGCAGTTCGCAGTGGCGGTACCTGCCGAACGTCGACTCGGACTTCATCTTCGCCGTCATCGGTGAGGAACTCGGGTTCGTCGGGTGCGGGCTGGTGCTCGCGCTGTTCGGCATGCTCGCGTGGGTCGGGCTGCGGGTCGCTGCGCGCAACACCGACCCGTGGATCAGCATCGTGGCCTCGACGCTGACCGTGTGGCTCGTCTCGCAGGCGGCGATCAACATCGGCTACGTCGTGCAGTTGCTGCCGGTGACCGGCCTGACACTGCCGATGATCTCGGCGGGTGGCACCTCGATCGTGACGACCATGGTGGTGTTCGGCGTCCTGGCGAACTGCGCGCGGCACGAGCCGGAAGCCGTGGCGGCACTGCGGTCGCTCGGTCCCGGCCGGGTCGGCGGCCTGCTCAAGCTGCCCGCGCCCGAGGCGTACCGGCCGTCGCCCAAGCGCAAACCGGTCCGTCCGTCCACACCGCCGCGCGCACCGGGCAGGCGCACCGCGCAACTCCCGGTCGTCGACGAACGTCGTATCGCGGGAAGGTCCGCTCCACCGTCGGAGTACCGTCGCCGCGAAACGCGGCGGGTGAACCAGAGCCGTTCCGAACAAGGCCGGTCGACCCGCGGTCGCGGGCGATACAACTGATTCCCGAGTTACCGGAGGCAAGTCTTGACCGGGCACCCCGCCCCCAGTGGTCCGTGCGTTGTCGTCGCAGGTGGTGGCACCGCGGGACACATCGAGCCGGCACTGGCGCTGGCCGACGCGGTCATGCGGCTGCGACCGGACGCACGCGTCGTCGCGCTCGGCACCGCGCGCGGCCTGGAGACCAAGATCGTGCCGTCCCGCGGGTACCCGCTGGAGCTGATCCCGCCGGTGCCGATGCCGCGCAAGCCCACGCTGGACCTGCTGAAGCTGCCGTTGAACGTGCGCGGCGCGGTGAAGCAGACGCGTGAGGTCCTCGAACGCGTCGGCGCGGACGTCGTCGTCGGGTTCGGCGGCTACGTGGCGCTGCCCGCCTACCTGGCCGCGCGTGGCCGCGTGCCGATCGTGGTGCACGAGGCCAACGCCAAGGCCGGTCTCGCGAACAAGGTCGGCGCCAAGTTCGCCGAGCACGTCGCGGCGGCCGTGCCGGACTCCGGGCTGACCGACGCGCAGATCATCGGCATCCCGCTGCGGCAGTCCATCACGACGCTGGACCGCGCGGCGCTGCGCGACGAGGCGCGCCGGTTCTTCGGCCTGGACCCGCACGCCCCGACGCTGCTGGTGTTCGGCGGCTCGCAGGGCGCGCGGTCGATCAACGAGGCCGTGGCACCGGTGGCGGCCGAGTTCGCCCGTGCCGGCGTCGGCGTGCTGCACGCGTACGGCCCGAAGAACTCCGTTGCGGTGCAACAGGTTCCGGGTGCTCCGGCGTACGTGCCGGTGCCGTACCTGGAGCGCATGGACCTCGCGTACGCCGCCGCGGACGCCGTGCTGTGCCGTTCGGGCGCGATGACCGTCGCCGAGGTGTCGGCCGTCGGTCTGCCCGCGGTGTTCGTGCCGCTGCCGATCGGCAACGGCGAGCAGGCCCTCAACGCCGGTCCGGTCGTGGCCGCCGGTGGTGGCCTGCTGGTGCCGGACGACGAGCTGACGCCCGAGAAGGTCGCGTCGCTGGTCGTGCCGCTGGTGGCGGACCGCGACCGGTTGGCGCGGATGTCCGCCGCGACGCTGGGCACCGGCCGTCGCGAGGCGGACGAGGTCCTGGCCCGCACCGTGCTGGAGGTGATCAAGAAGTGAGCCTCGAACGCGTTCACCTCGTGGGCATCGGCGGTGCCGGCATGAGCGGCATCGCCAGGATCCTGCTCGCGCGCGGCGCACAGGTGTCCGGTTCGGACGCCAAGGACTCGCGGACCGTGCTGGCGCTGCGCGCCCAGGGCGCGCGGATCGCCGTCGGGCACGACGCCGCGAACCTGGACCAGCTGGTCGGCGGGCCGACCGAGGTCGTGGTGTCGACCGCGATCAAACCGTCGAACCCGGAGTACTCGGCCGCTCTCGAACGCGGCATCACGGTGCTGCGCCGTGCCGAGGCGCTGGCCGGGTTGATGGAAGACCACCGGGTGGTGTGTGTTGCCGGAACGCACGGCAAGACGTCGACCACCTCGATGTTGACCGTCGCGTTGCAGCACTGCCGGTTGGACCCGTCGTTCGCCATCGGTGGCGACCTCAACGAGTCCGGTGCCAACGCGCACCAAGGCACCGGCGGGGTGTTCGTGGCGGAGGCCGACGAGTCCGACGGCTCGTTCCTGTTCTTCTCGCCGTCAGTCGCCGTCGTGACGAACGTCGAGGCGGACCACCTCGACCACCACGGCACCGTTGAGGCCTACACGGCCGTGTTCGACTCGTTCCTCGACCGGATCGTGCCGGGCGGCGTGCTGGTGTCCTGTGTGGACGATCCCGGCGCCGCGCGGTTGATCGCCGAGGCCCGTGCCCGCGGCATCCGCGTGCGCGAGTACGGCCGGACTGCCGCGGACGCGCGGATCATCGACTACAAGCCGTCGGAGAGCGGTGGCCTGGCGTCGGTCGAGATCGACGGCGTGGCGGTCGAGGTCCAGGTCGCCGTTCCGGGCGAGCACATGGCGTTGAACGCCGTGGCCGCTCTGCTGGCTGGTCTGGAGCTCGGAGCCGACCAGGCCGGGTTGCTCGAAGGCCTGGCGGCGTTCGGCGGCGTGCGGCGGCGGTTCGAGTTCAAGGGCCGTACCGGTGGCGTGTCCGTCTACGACGACTACGCGCACCACCCGACCGAGGTCGACGCACAGCTGCGTGCAGCGCGTCCGGTCGCCGGGGCAGGTCGTGTTGTTGTGGTGTTCCAACCGCACCTGTATTCGCGCACCCGCATGTTCGCCAGTGAGTTCGCCGCTGCCTTGTCGCTGGCGGACGAGGTCGTCGTGCTGGACGTGTACGGCGCGCGCGAGGAACCGGAACCCGGTGTCACCGGCGCGCTGATCGCCGACCAGGTGACGGCTTCCGTGCACTACGAGCCGTCGTTCGACCGCGTGCCCGCGCTGGTGGCGTCGCTGGTCCGCGAGGGCGACCTGGTGGTCACCATGGGTGCGGGCGACGTGACGATGCTCGGCCCCGAGATCGTCAGCGCGCTGTCGTCGTGAGCGCCCCGGTTCGTGGCAGGTCCACGCGAGTTCGCCAAGCCTCGAACCGGAGGCCGAAGAGCGCCGAGTACCGGGCGCGGCGCAGGGTCATCCTGCGCCGCCGCCTGGTCGCGTTGCTGACGTTGCTGTCCATCGTGGGCTTGTCGTACGGCGTGTTCTTCACGCCGTTGCTGGGCGTCCACCAGGTAGACGTGCACGGCGCCGTGGTGCTGACCGACGACGAGGTCCGCCGCGCCGCCGCCATCGAACCCGGCTCTCCGTTGGTACGACTGGATCTCGCCGGCATCCACGAGCGCGTGGCCGCCGTGCCCCGCGTCGCCGCCGTCGAGGTGGAACGCCAGCTGCCGGGCACGGTCCGATTGCTGATCACCGAACGGGTACCCGTCGGCTCGGTGAAGCTGCCCGACGGCTTCCACCTCGTCGACTCGACCGGCAAGGACTACGCGGTCCTCCCCGCCGCGGCACCGGGCGTGCCGGAACTGGTCCTGGCCGCCCCGTCGCCCACGGACCCGGCGACTCGCGCCGTGGTCGGGGTGCTGAACGACCTGCCGGAGAAGCTGCGGGCCGACGTGGTGCAGGTGTCGGCCACGTCCGGCGCCGACGTGAAGGTGACGCTGAGCGGCAACCGCGTGGTGAAGTGGGGCAGTTCCGACGACACGCCGCGCAAGGCGGCCGTGCTGCTGGTGCTGCTCTCACGGGAAGGCACGACGTACGACGTGTCGGCGCCGTTGCTGCCCACCGTTTCCTAGCCGAGTTCGCCCCATCGCTGCGTGCGGCGTTCTGCCCGTTGGCGTGCCGCCTGGGACGAGATGCCGAGCGCGGACCCGATCTCGGCCCAGGCTCACTGCGGTCGTCGTGGCCTGCTACCTCGTCCGTCGCCGCGCACACCACTCGCTGCTCACCGTTCTGCTGGTGGTCAACCTGATCGCCTTCGCGGTGGCGTTGCTGGTCGACCTGTTCTTCCTGCAGTCCGGGGAGGGGTTCAGCCCGCCGAGGTGACTAGCCGTTCGCCCGCAGCGCTGTCGCGACCCGCACGAACAGGCTGCCCAGCCTGCTGGTGACGAGTTCCAACACGATCGCTTCGA
>Ga0207692_10000031_pt1 | contig 47298 bp, 62 predicted proteins | sample LARL52metaG_FD_184345 | JGI IMG/M metagenome (GOLD analysis project Ga0207692, IMG submission 184345) | Corn, switchgrass and miscanthus rhizosphere microbial communities from Kellogg Biological Station, Michigan, USA - LAR L5-2 metaG... | ecosystem: Host-associated > Plants > Roots >...
TGCTGACCTCGCTGCTGACCACGCTGCTGACCACGCTGCTGACTCCGCTGCTGACCTCGCTGCTGACCACGCTGCTGACCACGCTGCTGACTCCGCTGCTGACTCCGCTGCTGACCTCGCTGCTGAATCTGAAACACCATTTATTTCAGATTCATGTAATTGTTTAACTAAAAGTAATGCGTTTTTTAATCCGTACTGATCACAATTTTCATGTAACTTTAGCAAACGATCCATACGTTTAATCCCCAACATCGGTCTAATAATTTCAAGATCAATACCTACAGGAACTGAGTTTAATAAATCAGTGCCGAATTGCGCAGCTTCAGTTTTAGGTATTCCTTCAAAAATTGAGTCAGCAAGTCTAGCTAACCATTCAGGCCAACCCAGTTCAACAGGGAACCCAGAATGGTCGTAACGATCAAGAGTGCAACCGACAAAACAACCCCTACCATTCTCAAATCCTATACCTTGAATTACTTGGTCAGCTTTTCTATGAGCTTCAAAACGCTCAACATATTTTTTCTTTACTTCGATTTCACCGTGAAAACTTAACATTTTGTTTACCTCAAATTGATTAATTGAACTTACGATTCACAGCTTAGTGTAACAATGTATAACAAGTCAAGTAGCAGATAATAAAAAAGCCCCGAAGGGCTTAGAACTTTTTACCATTAGCAGCGGCTCGTGCTTCAGGTTTGTGATCAGCACGGTGTTTGTTGTACTCCAACTTCTCATACAACGCACCCATGACATCGTAACCTTGGTTCTCACCGACTTTGAGAATGGTGTTTATCAACACTGTGTATTGCACACTAAGATCAAAGTTAGGGAAGTCACACAGAACGTACACACCCAGGTCAACCAGCGCTTTGGTACAGATGAAATGTTTACCGGCGATAGTGGTCATTCGACTCAGGTTAACGTCATGACCATCATGTTCGTAGTAAACCCACCCGTAACGACCAGCGAGGTCCAGTAATCGTATGATCGCATCAGCCAGTTCCACCTCACCCATCTTACGGTGTGGCAAGTGATCATCCATCAGGTTCTTGCGTTCACCTTCAGTGGCTTCTGCAAGTTCCGTGGATACAAGTTGCAACGTTTGATAAACATCACGGTTCATGTCAACCCACCATCCAGCATCTACACACTGTTGATGGATGATTTTCGCAAGTTCGTTGAAATTAGTTTCCATTGTTTAATTACCCAATTTTGAAAAAAGTTCATGTATTTTGGTTATGTCAATATTGCGACCCTGTAACTCCATAGCCACGATTGCACCGTCTTTGTTTACCACAATAAAATTAACCTCTTGCTCCTGTGGTTTTGATTTTAAAATTTTTACAACGTCTTTTAGTTTCATTTCAATTGCTCCAACCAGTTAGAATAAAATTTAAGTTTCTCAGCATCACGTTCAGCTGACCCTTTGAAGTTCAAGCGACAACTGTACTTGATGATATTACCCAGCAAGTAACCTTTAAGCTGCTCAGGGGTGAGTTTGGATTTGATCACTTCGATGGTTTCAATGCCGCCCGCATCGTAGTAGCGTGAGTTTGGATCAACTTCTGTACCCTGTTGCGTGGTGAGTGGTTCAATTGAACCAACCAATTGTAAAAAATTCACGTTAATCAATTCATCAATGGTCCAACCTGCTTCAACATAACTCAAGTAAGTTAAATTAGGGTTGGTCCACTTGTAACCTTGTGGAATGCTACGCGGCGCAACCTGTCTTACTGGTGCGGGGCACGGCAACGGCGGCGAAACAATATGATCAGAGTTTGGGTCTACTTCGGTGCCTTTCGGTGTTATCACAATGCTGGGGTTTACATGCACGTGCTTTGGTGGAATTAATTGATCAGGTGCAGAAGCAAGTGACTTACGATACTTGGCAACTGTGTCCCAGTTGATACCTTCAGTAGACACATGGTTGTGAATGTCACCATTCAAATAACGAATATCCAACTTATCACCAGGGTTCCAGTAAGCAACATCACCGGGGATAAATTTGATCCATTCACCTTTATTAAAAAGATCGAATTGTTTATTAGATATAGAACTGGTTGGTTCATTAATCAAATCCGAATGTTCAGACAAATCTAAATCAGTTCTGAATTTTAAAACTTTTGGCCAAAATATTTCATGAGATAATACTTTTTGAGCAACTTCACCATTAATATATGTAACATCGATAATCGTGTTAGGTACTATGGGTGACGTTTCATAAGGGTCACGCGGTATTGCAAACCACCCATTATCTAATTTTCTAATTTTTCGCATTTTTTTTGTCACCTTTTATATTTTAGGAACTACACTTAATACCACGCCTGTGCGTGCTATCTTCATTTGCCGCTCATACTCAACATTCAGTTCAGTAGGAGTCATGCTCTTGTAACGGGTGGTCTCACGAACTGCCCAAACCCGTTGATATTCGCCGTTGTAATACACATTCAATTTAGCGATTGATGTGATTGTATTTAAAATCTGCGCCACCCGTATGGTGGTCAATCCTTTTGAGTCAATAAACACATCGTTTGGGTAAACCATTGCACCCGCGCGCACTGTTTCAATGACGTCATCAGCACGCACCAAGTCAGATTTGAACACCCCCAATTGTTTACGAATCAAGTTCTCCATCGTTTGCACACCCGGTGACTTGGACGCGTCAATAATGTCGCGCAGGAAGTCGGTCATCGGTGGCGCTGTACCTGGATTAAAATCGCTAAGGTCCACTTCATGTTGCAAATAATGAATGCAGTGCTGGTATCCACCGTTCAACATCCACGGCCACATTTGATTCCAGTAGTCGCGCCACTCAGGGAGCATATTGTGGTTTATGTCGCGCACCTGTAAATCGGACCACAAGCAGAAGAACCGGCGACTTGCACCATTGAGCCTTACGGGTAACTGGCTGTTCGTGGTCATGGTACTGCTGATGATGTTGCGAATCTTGATAGGCTTCACACCCTTCTGATTCACACGCAATGTTTCCGGTGGTGATGTGGCAATGGGTTTCAATCGGTTGCTGACCGCCATAGCTTCGCTACGGTCACCGAGTTCAGCTTCATTGACATGTAAATATTTGGTACTGAGCAGGTAATCGTTGAAGTCACTTAGTAACTCTTCACCGCTGATGATTTGGCTGTTGTGCCCCATGGCTTTCAGTAACGGATACAACAGGAAGTCTTTACCTGTACCTTCACCACTACCCAGAATCATCATGTGGTTGATTTTGATCTCAGGGTGTCTCAGGGTGAACGCCATGTATTGCAACATGTGCTTGCGACTATCAGCCCACCCCATGGCAATGAAGTGGTTCACCCAAGGTGATGCATCACCGGGTACCCCTAACGCGCTGTTATCTTCGACGTAGGTGTTACCGAACACGACACCATTTTCCTGAAACACCCGTGGTGACTTTGGTGCGTAGTCCAGTCGATCTACTTTCTTGACGCGACCATCTTGTAACGCAATCTTACGCGCCTCAGCATCTTCATGACTGAAACTGTTCTGGAATGCGTCAGTGCTAAAAAACATTCGCGCACGGAAATCGTAGAATTGGTTCAGCTCTTTGACATACAGCACATTGTCATAAAACTCAGCACTACTCACCCGCTCACCGTACCATTGCACCCGTAGATCACGCAGAATCTCTTTCAGGTCAACCTTGGACCAATGCATCAGGTCACAGACAACCTCGTGCCAATGCTTCTGATCAATCTTTGATAGACCATCAACGTGTTTGAGCAGGTTGGATGCCAACTCTCGTGCTTCCGGGGAGCTTGGACGTTCACGGTGTAACGCATCCACCATAAGCTGTAAACCGTCGACTTGTGGTTGTGTGGTTGGGGGTGCTGATGGTGGTTGTATAACAGTGTTAGACTTTTCGGGTACCGTATTCGCCGCAATAATGTCTTGTTTTACAAGAGCTTGCATGAAGCTTATCGGTGCTTGCTGCACAGGTGCCGGTAACGTGCTTGCTGGTTGTATAGACACAGATGATAAAAAGCTGACATTCTGATTCGGTATTGTCGAAGCCACTGATCCCATGAATGAAACGGGAACAACCCGTCCAAGCTCACGCATGACCTTCCAGTTGTTGAACGACGCGCTGAACCCTGAGACCTCGCGATCAATGAACTGCAGCAAGTTGCGACCTGTGCGGTGTTGGCACGCCCCATGGTGGCATTTGAACCCGATAGTGCCATCTCCATTCGTAAATATAGCAGCGCCGTTATCAACAGCACCAGTATGCTCATCCACCCATGGACACGTAATATCGAACCTGCCATCGCTGCGAACCTCTTTGATGTGAATAATATCGGGAACATTTAATAACGGGTGATCATCTACAGCCGCAGCACCATCGACACGTGTCTCACGGCGCGCAGCATCCAGATCAACATTGAACGGTTTGGCTAATTGTTCCAATGTCACCCTGTTAAAAGGTTGCCAAAGGATCATGCGACATTTGAACGGTTGCCCATTCACCAACTTATTGTGTTTATTATTGTAACCATCAGGTAACCGAACGTAACGGGTGACACCCTTCATGCCTGGGTCTTTCCCATCTGGTGCCAGTCCGTTCGCTACCAAACCGTCAAGCAGGTTCTCAACGCGGTAACGTTCAGTACAAGGTTTATCGAGAATATAACCCCACTGTTCAGAACCGGGTGATGTTTCAAGTATCCAGGCAGGTGACGGTAACTTGCTCACTTCAGACATGGATAATTTTTCTTTCACATCATCCAACACAATCACAGAGGTGTGACGGTACAACGCTTTGCGGCGACGGGCTTGCCCTTTCTCATCAGCATAAAAATTACTGATGGTGAAATACTGGTTACTTACAGGATGAAAACGATAACGAGTGAAGTAATCACCTTTCCATGCTGCAAGATGGCGATCTTCAGGTATGTGATTGGGATCATATGTAAAATCCGTGACATGCACCCATGGTGCATCCTGGCCGAACAGCGCGGCAAGAAACTGCTGATTGTTTGGATAATTCATAATATTGGTTTACACTCAAGATGTTGCCATTTTTAGCCACCTTAACCGGTGGCTTTTTTTTCGACTGGATTATAATAATAGTCCGAAAAATCAAACGTGTCGCTTTAAATTGGGTCCCACTCTTCAGGAACATTCACCAACTGAACCGGTTGATTGTAAATTTCTTGTGCCCGCGCAGCAAACGCCTCATGTTTAGTCATTAAACGGAACCCTTCTAAAGGTCCCACCAATTCTTCAGCTGCAAATTTTTCAATGCGCGCGGCGATACTTTCGGGTGTAGGATATTTGAAGTAACCCATGTCAACGGGTATTGTGCCTGCCTGCTGCGTTTCATCATTGATAATATAGATGTTCATTTTGAAATCTGCAGGTCCGTTCATCGTTATTTCTGACATATTAGTTACTCAAATTTATTTATTGAAAATGAATGATAAACTGAAAATTAGTGTATTACAATGGTTGACAACATTAAACAATGTAATACACAATGCAATTTCATGAATAAACCACGAGGGTTCGTAATGGCCACCAAAGCAACATCTGATCTTGACGGTCATCTGATCGTTCGGATCAACACCAAAACTGTGGAAGCGTTTAAAAAGCGCTCTACAAAAAAAGCGGGTAAACATTACTCACTACTAGTTCGCGAAATTGTTGACGCGTTTAACACGGGTCGCCTTCGCATTATCCCCACTGACCATCAGGTCCAAAACCAATTAAACGTAGGAGAATTATACAATGTCGCTGGAAAATAACATTCAACGTATCGCTGATGCATTGGAACTTATTGCAGGTCACTTGACCAGTCAAGCAGTAAATGAAGTTGCAGAAAAGAAAACACGCGCACCACGCAGCGATAAGCAAACCGTGCAAGCAACCGGTGCTGATATTCCACCAACACCACCCGTTCAAACACCACCATTAGCCGGTGAAACTTTGGTGCAACCTCTCGTAACACCACCCCCAGCAGCACCGGTAAGTGCTCCACCGGTTGTTGATATTGTGGTTGCACCTCCACCTGCAGCGGCTGCACCTGTGGTCACCATGACACCTACTGAACTGAACGATGCACTTGTGGTTGAGTATCACCGTTTGGGTGGTAACCGTGACGCTATCGTTGAGGAAATGGCGAAGTTCGGTGTTACTTCAGTCAATGACTTGCCAGTCGATAAGTATCAACCTTTGTTAGATGCTGTCAAGGCGCGGACCAAATGAGTCACGCGCGACTAGGTTGCAGTAATCACCGCTGGCCCGAATGCCCAGGGTCAGTGCGTGAGGAAGCCAAGTACCCTGACATACCAGGTGAAGCAGCCATTGATGGTACAGGTAGCCACTTGTTACTTGAACTGTGTTTGCAGAACGGTGTACCTGCGATTCAATACGATCAACAGATCATTGGTGCCAATCACCCTGAACACCCCAGCGGGTGGCTTGTCGGTCCTGATCGTATTGAACGGGTACAAATGGCGCTCAACTACATTACTCGCCGCGTCACGGAACTAAAAGAGCAGTTCCCAGGATGCCGTGTTGATGTGTTGTCTGAGGTCAAGACTGATCCGGGCGGTATGTTTGGTCGTGATGATTGGTGGGGTACTTGTGACATCACCATTAAAGCGTTTCAGGATGGTGGTTTAGTTTTCCTTGAAGTCGCTGATTACAAAGATGGTCGCGGCTGGGTTGACGTTCGCGATAACACGCAGTTGTTGTCCTACTTGGGTGGACAAATGCGCCCGTACATGGCGAGCGGTCCTGAGTTGGTTCGACCACTTGACCCGAACAAAGTACCCAATGTTCGCATGACAGTGATCCAACCAAAAACAAACCCTGTGATTCGTTCTGTATGCTCCACCCGTTATGAGGACAACATCAGCAGTTTCAAAGTTGTTGATCGGTTGTATGAACTTGAATGGGCTGCTGAACGCACCGATGACCCTAACGCGCCATTGATACCCGGTAAATGGTGTCAGTGGTGTAAAGCTAACCCTAAACGTGGAGGTGATTGTATGGCTGATGTCAATGATAGTATCACCACAATCAATACCACTGTTGGCAGTGAAATTATTGCAACGGATGGTAAAAATATTTTTGAGTTTATTGGTAGCTCATTCTCAAAAATAAAAGAACTTACTAACGAACAACTGGCTGATTTGTCGGATGCTGAAGCTGCTGTGATGGCAGGTTTTAAAGCTGTCAATGATGAGATTCAAGCGCGCATTGAATCAGGGCAACATGTTCCTGGCAATGCAATGCAACCGGGTAATAACTCCAATGTGTGGAATGATACCGAGGAAAACATTGCAAAAATGTTGAAGTCGCGTCGCTTGACCAAAGACGAAATTTACCCAGCTACATTGATCTCACCTGCGCAGGTGTTGAAACATCCGAAATTAACAGCTGAACAAAAAGAAAAAATCAAAAAAGATTTTATCACTGTGAAAGCTGGCAAATTATCACTGAAAAAAGTTGCACGCACTGCTATACAAAGTATAACAAGTGATGTAGACTCTGTTCAGTTGATGTTCGGAAACTTGGTAAAACCTGAAGTATCGTTTACCGAACCGGAAACTAAACCAACACCTATAACATTTTTTTAAAAGGTAACAATCATGCAGATTTATGGTATTGCTTCGTTCACCAAAGCTGTTTTTACAGCACAAGTTTCAAAAGCCGGTGGTGAACCTAAATTTAGAATTGGTGTTTTAATTCCACCAACTGATCCACAAGTTGCAGCTATCAACGCAGAATTTAATCGTGCGGTCGCTGATTCATATCCTAACGGTATGCCGCGTAACGTTGATGTATGTTGGGGTCAATATGATGACTTCTTTTTGGGGAAAGAATATTACGACCCGCGTTTCAAGGGTTGGTACTATTTCAAATGCAGTTCACCGGCTGATCAGAAACCACCAGTAGTTAGCTTCCCAAGCTTGCAACCTGTAACTGATCCGTCAAAAGTTTACGGTGGCGCAATGGTTTGGCTTAACGCCGGTATCAGTGGTTACACCAAGGGTTCCGGTGGGATTGGGGGTTGGTTCAATGGTCTTGCTGTTACTGATGATGCACCGACAATGGGTCGCCTTGACAATAGACCTTCTGTTGAGCAGATGTTCGGTAACCTACCAACGTCACACCAAACCCACTTGGCAGCAGGTCAACCACACGTAGCAGCGAACGGTTCTGTGATCACCGCGCCCAACATGGTAGCGGCTCCACCTGCACCCCCAGCTCCACCGGTCCCAGCTAAACCAGTGTTGCTGATGAAACCGGGTGAAGCATCATACGAAGATTATATCAACGCTGGTTGGACCGATGAGTTATTGATTTCGCACGGTAAAGCTACTAAACCATCATTTGTATAGTGGGTACTGGTCCTGTTTACCCTGGTTCGCCAGGGTCTTTTTGAAGTTGCATCGGAAGGTTTCATGAAGTGTTACGATTGATCACCGTTCATGTTCACAGGGTTCAAATCCCTGCGATGCAACTTCAAAAAGATTTACACCCGCTCCTACTGAGAGACTGCCTTAGCCAACCACGGGTAAATGGTTGGGAGTTGAGACGATAGCGGATAATCGTGCAGTTGACCGCGCCCACGTTCAATGAGCCAAACCTCCCATTAGGTCGTGGAATATGGTGCGTACCCACTTGCGCAGCTGTAACAAGTGGGACCTTTTAAGACAGCAACAGAGTAACCACTTGAGGGTTATTTCCTAATCAGTCGCGTGAAGTCAGGTGCTTCCCTTGAGTGGTTACTTTGTTGCTTTTTTTTATTTCTACGGACTCCAATAATGAACCACCCTGATTTCCTTTTCGGTTTAACACACGGTGACTACAGCTACGACATCGAATGTTTCCCAAACTTCTTTTGCATTGGTATCACATGTCGCCGTACCAAAAAGCGCTGGTACTTTGAAATCAGTTTTAGACGCAACGATATTGAAATGTTGTGTTTGTTTCTGGAAGTGTTGCGGCGGTTGAAATGTCGCATGATCGGGTTCAACAACCTGGGTTACGATTACCCCGTGGTGCATTTCATTTACCAAAACTCAACAGCTTGCATCACGTATCGCGATATTTATTACAAGTCAAAATCAATCATTGACGCTGAGTTCAATGCACGCTTTGCGCATATGGTGTGGGAATCTGAATGGGTGGTAGAACAAGTAGACCTTTATAAAATCCATCACTTTGATAACGTTTCCAAAGCCACCAGTTTAAAAGCGTTGGAAATCTGCATGCAGATGGACACCGTTGAAGAGTCGCCCATACCTTTTGATACTGAGCTCACCAGTGACCAAGCCGACGAGATCGTCAGTTACATGTGGCACGACATCGGCGCCACCGATATGTTCGCGGATCGTACCGGTGACCATATCAAGTTACGTGAAGAACTTTCGCAAACGTTTGATAAGAACATGATCAACATGTCAGACGTAAAGATAGGTGAAACGATCCTGGTGCATGAACTTGAGGCGCGAGGTATCGAGTGTCACCAATGGGTTGATGGTAAAAAAACTAAAAAGAAAACAGTACGTAACTGCATTGATTTGAATGAAGTGATATTCCCTTATGTAAATTTTGAACGGGTGGAATTTCAGAACATTAAATCGTACTTCCAATCCAAAGTAATTACTGAAACCAAAGGTGTTTTTAAAGGGTTAGTGGCAACTGTTGACGGACTCGACTACACGTTCGGCACGGGTGGTCTTCATGCGTCAGTAGAAACCGCCATATTTAAAAGCAACGAAACACATCAAATTGTTGATGTGGACGTAGCCAGCTTCTACCCTAACCTGGGTATCAAAAATAAATTGTTCCCTGCGCACTTGGGTCCTGAATTCTGTGTGGCATATGAAGGGGTGTACAACACCCGTAGTACTTACAAGAAAGGTACACCACGTAACGAGGCGTATAAGCTCGCATTAAACGGCGCTTATGGTAACAGCAACAATGAGTACAGTTCGTTCTTTGACCCACAGTACACCATGTCAATCACCATCAATGGTCAATTGCTTTTGTGCATGTTGGTGGAACAATTGATCAAAGTGCCAGGGTTGCGAATGATCCAAGCCAACACGGACGGTGTTACTTATTACTGCCCACGTGAGTATTTGGACCACACCCGCGCCGTGTGTCACTGGTGGGAACAGTTGACACAACTCACCCTTGAAGAAGTCTTGTACAAACGCATGTGGGTGCGTGACGTGAACAGCTACATGGCTGAAAAAGAAGATGGGAAATTGAAGCGTATAGGTGCTTATGCTTATGTAACTGCTGAAGAGAACCCAGGTACCCGTGAGCTACCCTATCATAAGGACTGGTCCGCACGCGTCGTGGCTAAAGCGGCTGAAGCTGCGTTGGTCCGTGGTGAAGATATTCGTGAATTCATCACAGAAATGCATTGCGGTAAAAAATTTTCGCAGCTAAACCTGCATGACTATTTCCTACGCGCCAAAGTACCCAAGTCATCAAAACTATTCTGGGGTGATAAGCAAGTCGGTAACATTGCGCGTTACTATGTTGCGACCACCGGCTACCCGCTTGAAAAAGTGATGCCCACCAACATGCCTGAAGGTGCGTACAAGCGTGCGAACAAACTCACCGATGAATATTACTTCGGTGTCATCCACGAACTCACAGGGTTGAACCCACGCATGGAAGCCATCGACTGGTCCAATGTTCCATGGGATGAGCGTATCAATACCAAAAACAAATCCAAGTACGAGACCACCCGTGACACAGGTATTTGTACGGGGTGGAATGTACAGCTAGCCAATGACCTGCGCGGCTATGAAGAGAATGACGTATGGGATCAGTTGTGGGATTCTATTAATTACGAATGGTATATCAAAGAAGCTGAGAAACTTGTTAAACCGCTGTTGACAGTAAGTTAAACATTGTTATACAGTGTGAGTTCTTTAGTTACTTTGGAGTTTTAATTGTGAAAGAGCCATGCGAATTGGAAATTGCACGCAAAGCAGTTATTGAAGAACTTTGTCGCCGTGAAAATTTGTTAGGTTGGAATTCTGTTAATGGGTATGAACCCTTAGTAATCACTTTAATTGAAGCCAATCACTTACTAAGAAGCTACGTTGCTGATGCTGGACCTGGAAAAGACCCGCGGCTATTTCCTGCAATGATTAAAGCTTTAACCACTACTAACGAAATTCTTGCAGCAAAACGTATTTGTAAGTGCATCAATAAAATTACGTTCTTTAATCGAAAAATGATCGTTCGAGGCTAATCATGGGTGTCCGCGAAAACAAAGTTGAAAAGTACCTTGATACTCGGTTCACTGAACTGGGTGGTGCTACTCGCAAGTGGGTTTCACCAGGTGTTGATGGGGTGCCTGATCAGATTTGTTTTTTACCTTATAACAATCTAGTTAGGTATGTTGAACATGACGAAGTTTATTTTGTTGAAGTGAAAACGTTTGATGGTGTTTTATCAGAGCGGCAAGACCGTGAACAAACTGCACTACGTAATGTTGGTGCAGATGTTACTACGGTCTACGGTGAACGCGGTGTCGATAAATTTATCGACTACATTATTAATCGAACAGGTGGTCACCTTGAATGGGAGTATCGTTAAATGAACTGCAAACCAATTCGCCATAACGATCAGATACAATGTCACTGTGGTTTAGCGTGGGACATTGGTGAAGAGAAGCCAGAGTGTCCGCGCAACCGTCGCGTTGGTGATCGTCATCAAGCTGATGTAGCTAAACAAAACCTTGAACACATGCGTGTTACTAATTCCGATTGTTTCAAATCTAATGACGGTCATGCTTTTTTTAGCAATGTTTGTGTTCACTGTAATATCACTCGACCGATGTTATTAAACGACAACGGCAACCGTAGTATTTTTGATGATGTGGATGAATAAAAATGGTTTACGAATTTACATGGCTAAGAAGCTTGAACAAAAAGGTCAGAGTTGCTACGTCTGATTGTGTCATTGTTCAAGCTGATGAACCCTTGGCGTGGGCTGTGGGGAAACCTTACCAATCACTACTCATCTGGTGTGAAGGTAAAGCGATTCGCAGTAAATGTGTTTCTGCCTTGTGCAGCTTTAGTGGTGATCGTAAGTGAATCACAAACTCATTGTACGTGAGGATTATGACCACGGTTACGTTGCTGTGTTGCGTGATCAGTACAATGCACCTATTGAAGAAATTAAATCACGCAGCTTACGATACCTTCGACAAGTTGCGCGTAACAATAAAGCTGTGATTTTTCCTAAAAGGTTTCGGTATGTCTTTTTGTAATTCAACTATAGTACCTGTTGATGTTGCGAAACCGCACATTGTTTTCATTAATGGTTTTTGGCGCGTCTCTCAATTGCACCGTCGATACATTGTTGACCTCAATGTAATGAAACGTTTTACCGCAGCTCACAGTTTCGTGCAGCGTTTGAACGATGGTTTAAATTATCCTTGGGGTTACAGAAATGAAACCTAGAATCTATTTTCGTGATGGTATGTGGCGTGTTAAACCGTTAACTGCCACTACTATTGGTTCATGCTATATAAAAGCGTTTGAACAATTCCAACTATATTCAAAAGCTCACTATTTCGTTTACAGGTTGAACAATGCAAACTCGTAAACACAGCATCATTGAATCTATTTTCAATACACTCAGTGGCTTGGTTCTGGCTACATTGGTGATGTCATTTATCATTTCACCGGTGTATCACTTACCAACAACTACCGTTGAAAATTTGGAAATCAATATAATTTTTACAATCATTAGTATTGTGCGCGGTTACATGTGGCGTAGATATTTTAATAAAAAGGTTTGTAATTGAAAGTTTTGGTTGCCTGTGAATATTCTGGTCGAGTTCGTGATGCATTTATCGAAATGGGTCACGATGCTATGTCGTGTGATTTTGAAGAAGCCGAAACTCCAGGGTGGCATTATCGTGGTGATGTTTTTGATATAATAAATGAGGGTTGGGATTTGATGATTGCATTCCCTCCTTGTACATTTCTTTGCAGTAGTGGAATGCACTGGACTACTCGCGGATTACGTGACCCACAGTTAACTGAAGATGCTTTAGCGTTTGTTGAATTGTTATTAAATTCACCCATAGAAAAAATCGCTTTAGAAAATCCCATCGGTGTAATAAGTTCACGTATTCGTAAACCTGATCAAATTATTCATCCTTATCAGTTTGGTGATGACGCTAGCAAAGCCACTTGTTTGTGGTTAAAAAATCTAAACCCATTGACACACACACACATGGTTGAACCTAGAATAGTTAACGGTAAGAAGAGATGGGCAAATCAGTGTGACAGTGGACAAAATAAATTAGGACCGTCAGATGATCGTTGGAAAGAACGTAGCCGAACTTATCAAGGCATTGCTAACGCGATGGCACACCAATGGGGTGGATTCCTATAATGTTTAACCTACTCACACCACAGAACCTACATGACTATCAACGTGAATGCGTGGTGCATCAGCTACAGCACGATGATTCTATGTTGTGGCTTCAAATGGGCCTGGGCAAAACCCCGATTACCCTGACCACCATTGTTGAGCGCATGAAAGCATCACAGGTACAAAAGGTATTGATCTTTGGACCACTGCGCGTGATACAGGCAGTGTGGGCGCGCGAAGCTCGCAAGTGGTCACACACCAATCATTTGCGCTTCAGCGTGATCCACGGTAACAAAGAGAAGCGCGCCCGTGCACTGTTCGCCAATGCTGATATTTTTCTGATCAATTACGAGAACATGAACTGGCTCGCTGAAACATTGGATCATTATTACCTGAGCCAGGGTAAACCGATTCCTTTTCAAATGGTGGTGTACGATGAAGTATCAATGCTCAAAAACTCCACAGCGCTTCGCATGGCTGGAGGTAAGCGAGACCGCAAAGATGGACGTGGTGAACCTGTACAAATCAAAGTTACTGGGTGGCGAAAACTTATTGACTGCTTTAACTATCGAACAGGTCTTACGGGGACACCGGCTAGCAACGGGTACTTGGACCTACACGGTCAGTATTTAGCGGTCGATGGTGGTGAACGCTTGGGTGAATTTGTCACACATTACAAAGACAGTTACTTTGTCAGTGACTTTAAAGGTTGGTCATTCACCCCTAGTGCTTTGGGTAAAGAATGTATTGAATCAAAAATTGCCGACATCACAAAAAAAATGGATGCGCGCGATCACTTGAAGGGTCTACCTGATGTGAAGGTTGTCAACATGATGGTTGATTTACCAGTGGCTGCACGCAAAGCTTATGATGAAATGGAAAAAGTGTTGTTCACCCAGTTGGATAATGGGCGCGAACTGGAAGTGTTCAGCAAAGCATCAGTGTCAAATAAGCTGCTCCAATTCTGCAATGGTTCACCGTACTTAAGTAGCACTTCAGATGAATTTGAAATACTGCATGATGTTAAACTTGAAGCGCTCGCAGATATCATTGAAGAGGCGGCCGGGCAACCGGTGCTGTGTAGCTACACGTTCACTGCTGATGCTGAACGCATCATGAAAAAATTTAAAGCATTGAAGCCAATCAATATCACTGAAACACCATCAAACCAAACTGAAGCAATTATAAATAAATGGAACCGTGGTGAAATCAAACTCATGGTTGGGCACCCAAAATCTTGCGGCCATGGTTTGGATGGTCTACAGGATTCCGGTTCCATCGTGGTGTGGTTCGGTTTAAACTGGTCCTTGGAGCTGTATGACCAAATGAATGGGCGTATTGATCGCCAGGGGCAAAAGCGCCCTGTGTCAATCATCAGGATATTATGCAATGACACTGTGGACCTTGCGGTAGCTGATGCAATTGAACGCAAGACAGATGATCAGGAAGGGTTGAAGCGTGCGTTGCAGCGTTACCGTAGCGGCTACACCACCAATGATTTAAAAGTTAATTTTTTCTAATGGTGACAACATGACACAGCAAATCGCATGGGGTGCAAAAGTCACCCCTCAGTTTTTGAAAGAAGTGAAGTCAATCTGCAACCGGTTCAACTGGACACAGCAACAACGATCAGAGCTCATGGCGTGTATGGCATTCGAATCCGGACACACGTTCAACCCAGCTATTAAGAATATGGCAGGATCAGGTGCCACCGGATTGATTCAGTTCATGCCCTCCACGGCGCGCGACCTGGGTACCACCACAGACGATCTTGCAAAGATGACAGCCATTGAACAACTTACCTACGTTGAGAAATATTTCAAACCCTACGCCAAACGAATCAAGACACTCAGTGACATGTACATGGCGATCCTTTTACCCAAGTACATCGGTGCTGATGATCGTGTGCATTTGTTCACTGAAGGTACTGTGGCGTACCGTCAGAATAGTGGTCTCGATACTAATAATGATGGTCACGTAACCAAGCGTGAAGCGTCACAAAAAGTGAATGCTACGCTGCTGCTTGGCTTTGAGAAAGGTTACGTTTCAACCGAATAAGTGGTATTCTTTTATGCATCATAAAACGACACACGGTGATGCTATGGACCCACAGATTGATTGGCTTAAGTACGTAGCTTACACCGTGTTGGCAAGCATCGGTGGTACATTAGGTTTCATCATGCGTACCATTGATGCAAGGCAAACAATTAACTGGTGGATGGTATTATTCAACGGTGTAGCAGCGGGGTTCGTAGGTTTCATCACATTGTTGATCTGCATGGCTTACGAGTTATCACCGTTGTGGACCGGTGTTATAGTGGGGATCCTGGGATGGATGGGTGCAAGCGCCTCAATGGGCATGCTAAGTAAGATTGCTTTTAACAAACTCGGGTTAAACCCCGAACCAAAACGGGAGCGCGCAGAAGATGAACCCTCTTAGCATTGTAAAGGATTTAGCATTAAACAAAACTCGACTGTTCATTGAATACATATTAATTGGTTTTGTGATCTCATTGGCTGGGGTGACGTTCACCCTGTGGCTTCAGAAAAATAAAATATCAGATGATCTCACCAACACCCAGAAAGCAGTCACCCAATTGGAAGATAAAACATCTGTCCAGGACGAAACAATTAATAACCTGAAAGAACTCAGAACCCGTGATGCTACGGCAATTGATGGTTTAGTCAGTGATTATAAATCCTTGGCAACTAGCAACAAGCAAGCAAACGATAAACTAAAAAAATTGGAGCAAACGAATGAAGAAGTTCGCAAGTATATGGCTGACCCTTTGCCTGCTGCTCTTAAATGCCTGCTCAATGGAACGTGCAAAACCGATAACCCAAACGATAATCGAAAGCCCCAAGCCCCCAGCACCACTGCTCCAATTGTGCACCCCACCGATAACTAAACCATTCAACACCACAGGTGATGTGGTGGAAGGTATGCAAGCACGTGAAGCCGCGTATCTGGAATGTGCCGCTTTACACAAGCGGCTTGTTGAATGGTTTACACCAGCCAAATAATATTTTTAGTTGAATCTCCGTTTACTACGTAATTAAACGACAGCGCGGTAGCTGTTGTTGATCTTACACGCAATGCGGTACCGGAAAGCTCTACTATCAAGTCTGTGTTATAAGTACCTGCACCTGTTTGTTTCAATACTATTTTACCATTGGATGAATAAAGAACATCATACGATTGAACTGTACCACTACCTGTACCACCAATGTTTGCGTATATTTTTATTTCAAGTAGCGCGTTATCATTATTACCGAATGTTGAAAAGTCATAAAGATTTACACTTGAGTTTCCAGCTAACGCAACCACCGGTGACCGGTGTTTAACTGGGATCTCTTGAGAATTCGATTCAATGACTTTTGTCACCGCGCTTGTGATAACACCGGTAACTACAGGATAGTCTTTATTTACAGTACCTGTTGTTCCTGAAATGTCAGTATTAAGAACAGCACCATTAACCCTGTAACAACCAACAGCAGAATAGTTTTTACCTGAGCTGTTGTATAAAGTATTGTTCTGAACCGTCACGTTAGCAATTGAACCAGAGCTATGTGAGATATCAATAAAGCAGGGGTCATTCGGTGAAACACCAGCGGTTGAACCTAGTGAATCTAAACTATTGTTCTTAACAGTAACAGTCATCGCACCTGTATTTTTAATGGACCCTGCGACTCGAAGTAAGGACCCATTAAACCCTCCTACAGTGTTACCTACAATTTCAAGCGAACGACACCAGGAATCTTCAATATTGAATACCGGTGTATCCTGATTCGTATTTCCAAATCCCATTAAAGTGTTATTTTTAAATACAACTTGCTCACGGTCTTTTGTAACTTCGGATGAATTACCTAAGGGGCAAATTACAGATTCAACTTTTGAACTGGTGTATATGTTATCTACAATAGTGATATTTCTTTGTGCTAATTCAGCGCCATCAAGTGAAAATAAATAATTACATTCATTAAATATATTTTTAGATATGACCACATTTCGATTCGCTTTTGCACTGGAAACAATTAACACAGGCAACTGTGCGTAAGTAAATGTGTTACCTGTGACAATAGTTGATGAGTCACCATGTAGTTCTAAGCAAGTGTGCCCTCGGTTTAACTGGAATGTAAAATTAGGGTTCTTAAATGTGCAACCTTCTATGTGGATTCTATCTGCCTGGCAGTAAACAACAGACACGTCTTGCTGATTATTGCCAGAAATTGCAATACCGAAATTTTCAAAATCACAATTAATAAATCGGATATTATCTCCATACTTATTAACGTCATCAGCGCCAATACGAAACGCTTGATGTCCTGAAATATTTTTAATATAAAGGTTTTGGAATAAGAAATTAGAGCACTTGCCAAAGCCATAAAATGCACTATTAAGGCGTAGTGGATCACCGAAATTTACTTGTAAATTATTTGCCGCATTAAGATCAAAACAAAAATCTTTAAAAGTCACGTCACTCAGAACATCATTACTGGCAAGACCGAATAAAAGTTTGGATGCACCAACATTATTTGCCAGTTTTATAACCGAACTTCTGCCATCGCCAAAAATTGTCATTCCACTACGATTAGCCTGCCCGTTGGCGATTCCAAGGTAAAGCATAAAATCACCGGAGGCAGCAGTCGGTGCGATTAAAAATGTTGAATTACCAGGGAGATAAATATTTTTGCTTGCTGCAATGTTATAACGAAAAGGGTCACAATCATTATTAACACCGTCACCATACGCCCCAAACATATAAGGTGTTGTAATTGCTATTTCTAGTCTTTGAGCGTATCTATTAGCAGTCGCTATGTTCCTTTGAGTTCCATTGTCATTAGTTACAGAACCTGTTCTGATTTGAAACCAGCCTCCACCCCTGTAAGGGTTGGTTGCACCCATGATTGGTGTGTGACCTTTTAAATAGAATATCTCACCATCCACAGCTTGAAAGTTCGCAACAGCAGCCCACGAATCAACCTTTTTTGTATAATCCGTAAGAACAACAAATGCAGGGTTTATTTCAGAAACACTTATGTTTTCTAAACCGGTTAAATCGGATTTCCAGCGTAATAATTTTTGAGATTCTGGGATAGGAAGAGTTGCACCGGTAGAACCTTCTGCATACGAATCAGGGTAACGCAACGAACGATTGATTTTATCGTCAGTCTGTTGAATTAAATAAGTTAATTTGTCCACGGCCTTTTCATGAAGGTCAGGGAAAAATGCACCTTGGGAATTGAAAGATGTAAGTTGTGTTGCTTCAAAGTTAGAACGAATAAAAAGCTGCCAACCAGTAGGTAAAGGTCCGTCCACACGGAATATTTGACCATTACTTGTGCCAATATTACCCACTGTGTAATCGACATCTAACACAAGTAAACTTTGATTACCTGCTAAATCAGTTTCATAAACTCTTAAATCTTCAGCACGTTGAACCACAAATGAATAATCAAAAAGCTGAGCGATACCGTTGCCGATATATGGGCCGTCCGTAATATCAACGCTATTTACTGTCATGTGAATTACTCCAATTTATTTTCTATCTGGACCCATTAAAAATTCGCGCATGGTGAACTCTTCACCTTCAACAATCACATCATACAAATGCTCACCGGTAGCCCACACTTGACTAACACCTGGTATACCGAACGCTGCACCGACTAATTTTGTCGCACCTTTCGCTTGGCGCTCGGTAATTTCCTCATCGGTGACAGCGGCCTCAGCCAGTTTTGGAATTGCTACAGTACCTTGTTCAATGATCGATGCCAGCGGTGACAAATTATAACCGTAGTCTCCAGTAAGCCCATTCACAATGTCGCGTATAAACGGAATGGATTGTAACGGATATACAGCAACTTTGGTGAGCATCTTTTGTAGCAACGGTGTTTCATCGTCATCATCGCCCCCACCCAACTCACCCCGCACCAACATCTCAAACAACACAGGCACAGCGATCAGGAACATTGCTTTAGCTGCCAGCGTCGACGGTGAATATAACCCAGATTTGGCACCTTTTACAGCGTCGCGTTGTACGTTCCACAAAGAACTAAAGAACGTCATGAACATAGTCAACATGCGTGCGGTTTCAGATTGCCCTCGCATAATCCTGGCCAGGTCTTTTGTAGCACCGGAACCTTGTACTTGCTCCACCACGAAGTCAGCATATTGAAACGCGCGTTGTTCATCACCATCAAAATCTTTCATACCCTTAATATAACCTGCGTGCCATGAGGGTAAGTCAGCCATGTAGGTTTGAATCAATGCGATGTGTTTCATTGATGCTTGTTGCGCTGAAGGAAGCCAGCCTTTTTTACTTTCCAAATCCTTCATTGCGTTTTTAATTTCGCGATCCATGCTTTGCGCACGATGTTCAAGAACTTTTGAATTTTCTTTGGCAAACTCCCACGCACTACGCATGGTTGCAGGTGAACCCAATATGGAACGAGCAGCCTGCATTACAGGTGCGATACCTGTTTCAGCAATGGTGTTTGAAATACCACTCAACTGCATGATACCGGTAGATGCTTTGAAACCCATGGTACCCAGCGTCACACCCAAACGAAGCTTTTGTAGAATTGCATCCCAAAACATTTTGGTAGGGGCTTCGCGACCATCTTTGGCAATGTCATTGAGCCAGGGTTTCAATTGTGCAAACTCTTCAGGTCCGAGCTTGGCTTTAATGGTATCAGCCACAGATTTATTGCGGATGAGTTTGTTAACCTCGCGCACAGGATCGTGGTGCGTGATGTAATGGATCGTCTCTTGAAAGTGTGATGTCACCACATCAAGGCTAAGGCGAATAGGTCCATAGTAACCGGTACGCTCGCTCGTTGAGCTGGCGTTAACGGATGCTTGAATACTGGCGTTACCACTAAACATAGACTCGGTTTGCGCGTTGAGTTTATCTTCATTCTCTTGCGCTTGCTGACTACGATTAGGGTCGTACTTCACCGGGTAATAACCACCCTTGAACGTGCCGTATGGGGTGACAACCGGCGTTGCATCAACCTTTGGTGGAATCAAACCGGTAGTACGGCGATGCACTTCAGCAAGTTGCGGGTACAAGGTATCCATCTGATCCCAGATTAATTGCACCAGCTTCCAATCAGACGCAGTCATTTTTGACAACACCGCTTGCAATTTTGGATTGTCGAAAGTGATTTCTGATTCGTTCTCTGGATTCGCCCAACCTTCACCGAGTAACATTTTTTTCAAGTTACTTTGGTTACCGGTGTTCAGCGCCACCGCTAAAATTTGATGACCGAATAAATTATCTTTTATCTCAGGGATATAAATTTTTGTGTTATGACGCTTGATGTCTTCTTTGCTACGACCTTCGATAGCATCCATCACAGGCTTGCCGGCAGCTTGCCACATTTTAATTTCTTGATCGTAAGCATCAGTGAACGGTTGCACTAAAATCTGATGGCTGATGCCAGTACGCTCGCCGCCATCCATCCACGACGCCATGAACGGGATTTTAGTCATTTGAGCCATAGCCCAGCGACCCCAGTTCTTACCTTCAACAACCGTGGTGCGTGTGGTCTCAAATCGATTAGTGGCTTTCTCATTCATACTGGTGACCCAACGGTCCACCAGCTGCTGAAAATCAACCTCATCACCCATGCGTGTGATCTTGTTTGAGTATCGCGCAACGTGTTCAATGTTCTTCACTGAATCATTGATACCTTGCAAATCAGCGAATGGGACATTTTTCCAATGCGTCACATAGGATTCATTAAGTACAGCGGGTGTTAACACCAGTCCGTCACCCTCAACCTCGATGCGATTTGCTGCCCAGGTGTTTATGTCCTGGTTGCGTTGATCAACTTCACCAAGGGTTGAAGATTTACGGAACTCAAAGCGTTCAAGGATTTTGACAATCTGTTCCCAATAACCACCCTCAGCTTTTTGGATTTCTTCGCGCACATTTTTTTTGTTGTATCGCGCCATACGATCAACAATTTTTTGTGTTTCATTTTTTGCATTGGTTGCCGCCATACCCAAATAATAATTGAGCACCTGACGCGCTTTGGCGTTGGCAGCACCTTCACGGTTACCTTTAGCCAACATACTCGCAGCTTCCTGAGCTGCGGCGATCTCAGCCTTACGGTATTTACCGGGGTGAATCTCACGGAAGCTAAGTTTCCCTATGCGATCTTCTGCTAAGGTCTTGATAGTTTGGCGATCAAAGTTTGGCTGCTGTGTTCCTTTGGACAATGCTTTTAATTCATCAAGGATAAGCTTGCCGCGTTCTTCATTTTGCACAGCTTCATCAGCTTCGCGCTCGATTGAACCGTCATTCAGGATGTCACCGTGTCGTGCAATCATTTCGCGCTGAGCATTAATTTCAGCAGCGTCTTTGATCTTTGGTGCACTGATCAAATCGTCAAGCATCTCAGAGCCTGAGCTGTAACCAAAAATTGCAGCAGCATCATCAGGGTGGATACCAGCTTGACCCTTGGCTGTCATACCTTTCAGTATTGGTGGGATTTTGGTGAACGAGTGGCCGCGAACATCTTTGCCGGTCTCACCAACCATTTGCTTAACAGTGGCGTGATCAAGCTTCAAATCACCATAAGCTAAACGGTTGCGAGTGACATAGGTTCGCTCAGCATTAAGTTTGGTAATTTCTTCACGAATCAAATCGTTCTTTTCTTCTTTCCACCACGCCTTACTTTGTCGAGTAAGTTGCGCCATGATTTTATCGCGAAGGGTTTCGGTTTCTTTATCCTTCACTTTTTCCTGACGTTGTTTGTACGCTTCAAATTCAGCGTCGGTCATTCCCGCCATAGCAGCATCAGTGAACATAGGTTCATAGCGCGCGCGCGACTCAGCAGCAGCGATCTGATCATCAGTTGCAATGAGGCGATCAAAAACTTGTCTCATTTCGTTGTCAAGTTTTACACCCAGATCACCACGGATAGCTTTGTAAATTTGGGTAAGCCAACGTGCAAATGTACGGAACGCGTTACGCAATTCAATACTCGGTGCTTCACCTTCCATTAAATAAGTTTCAAAGCCGCGTGCAAATTGCTCATGTGTTGCACGACGAATCGCATCATCTTTTTTAACATCACCTGTGGTTTTGTTATCAAAAAATGCGGTCACATCGTCACTGGTAACTTTGGCCGGTGCGTTAATAAAATCAGGTTCTTTGTTCGCGTAACTTGTAGCTTCAGCAGCAACAGATTCACCGTTACGCTTGAACCAACCATTTACCGATTGAATCAAATCTGACTCAACGTTCATTTCCATTTCATACATGAAGTGTGCGAACTCATGCAGGAAAGTGGATAGATCAGCAGCTTCCGTTAAACGGATCATTGAATTCGCAGGGTCATAATAACCGCGTGCTTCACCGGTGTTTTGTTCAAACAATTCTGCTAACAGTTGGTCGTCTGACATTTTTGATTTAGCAGGCTTACGACCAGCGTTTGACGGGTCATAATTTTTTACATCAATGACGTACATGTCTAAATTTTTAGCGCCTGATTCAAGAGCTAAATCAGTTCTGTGATTACCGTCATAAATAACGTATTCACCGGTCTCTAATTTTAAGGCAACTGGTTTATCACCGTAACCTTCAATTAGCTCGCCGTTAAATTCACCATTGTTGAACTTGTCCCATTTGCGCGCAGTTTGAAAACTCACAGCTTTATTCAAGTCAACAGTTTCAACGCGACTGTGTGCCTGCATTTGCTCAACTGTAGGAACATCAGGCATGGTCAATGTACTTGGTGCGGGTAACTGCTCCAACGCCGCATCACTAAGACGTTGCTTCTCACCAGTCTGTGGACCTGTGATGTTTAAGCCTGATTTTTTGAATGCTTCCTCGACGCTGACACCCGTACGTTTCGCATAGGACACAGCCCACGCAGGAACGAGCTGCGCGCTTATGGATGCGTTTGCACTGCTAACCATGCCAGTATCGACCAGCTGATCACGCACACTATTAAAAATCTCTTGTGCCACCACATATTCACTAATATTTTCCTGAGCATCTTCAATAAAGCGTTTGACATAATTTTCAGTCTCCACTTTGTTTTGTTCTTGCCGGAACGGTGACACAGCGGTTTCACTCATCACCATGTGTTCGCGCAACTGTTCATAATGTGGTGTGCCCACAATGTCAGTGGCGAAGTCAGCAACAGGTATTGCAACATCCGCACCTAACACAGCAGCTTCGGATATTTTTGATTGCAACAACTGCAACGCGGGGTCGTTCGCAATCTCTTCAGGTTTCAACGATTGAAGATACAATGACGCCTGTGCACCATCAATAAATACTTGGGTGTTCTTGTCACCGTCTGCTTGTTCCACAAACTGGCGAAATGATTCAGCATCACGTTGTTTTAATTTGGATGACTCAGCATTTTGCGCCAATAAATCAAGTTGCTTTTGTTCAACTTGACTTTGCTGCTCAGCAACTTGCTCAGTTTTATTTAAACGATCAACAACCTTTTGCGCGCCGGTAATAACACCGACTTGTACTCCACCCGCGACCACGGTAGAGATAGCGGTTACAGCTTGGCGCTGTAACTGAATTTTCGCAGCCTCTTCCAAACTGGTAGCGTTCTGCAACTCTTCATCAAGTCCGGCTACCACAGCATTCATGGATTGTGTGAACGTAGCAACCTGTTCCCCTGCAACTTCAGTCAATGCAAACTTGGCAATTTTTTCCTTAAGTTCTTTACCATTGAGCATGTCACCCAGTGCTTTGTCCGGCAAATACTCAGTAAGCATTTCAATCGCTGCATCCACAGCCGCATAGCTGCCGGCTTGGTTCTTATCCAAACCACCCGCGCGTGCTTCACCGTAGGAGTCGGCATAGGTCATTGCACCCGCTGATCCAACGGCAGGTATTGGGCTACGGGTGAGAATGGTGGCAAACAAACCAGGGGCGCTACTGACCAACGAATCAATGCCACCGCGGACACCTTGCTGAACGGTTGATAAACCTTTTGGTGTAGCCGCTTGCAACTCTTGTTGTGTTTCGACAACCTTGCTTTTTAAATCGGTAACGACTTGCTTATAAAGTTCATCCTGACCATCAGTAACAGGAATCGAAAAACCCAATGGATCAACCTGCTCAGTTTCAGCATTGGCAAGCACCATTGACTTTGCCATTTTCTCAAAACGTAACGCCGTAGTTTCGCCAAAATTTTCAAATGTTTGATCGAACCATTTGCCGGTTTTGTTAAGTGAGTCTTCAATACCACCCAGAATATCAATGTCATCGTGCGCAATAGCGGCATTGTTAAAATCCACCAAGTAAGCTGAAGTTTTAGGGTTACGTTGTGACATACCCTCGAAGTCAATTTGGTTCAACTTCAATTTACTTTCAACTTCAGCAGGGTCAGTTTGTACAGCGGTGACAGGCATCCCTGATTCACGGGCTAATTTATTGGATTTGGCGTATTGATCAGGATTTGTTTTAATGGCTTCACTCATCACCGATTTCATCGGTTGAGTATCAGGATCAGTGGAACCAAAACTTTTTACATCAATGTTGTCTAAATTCAATGCCATTATTTAGTCGCCTGTTGGTAAGCTTTTAATAAATTATCGGAAGTGACCGGGACATTATTATCACGTAAAAATTTACTTAATGCGCCAACATCCTCAGCGGGTACATCTTTCAGCGTTTTGGTTGAATCAAAGATCAAACCGTCCACCACGGTTTTACGGGTGAATCCGTTCAACACATTGGTGTACTCTTCAGATGTCAGTTTACCACCCTTCACTTGCTCGCGATAATTTACCTCACTGTCCAACAAGGAATAGAACGCGTTCGCTTTTTCTTTTGTTTCATTGTTACGTTTAGTAGCAGGGCCAAACAATTGATCAACCGCCGCCGTGGTCTCAGCAATACGGGTGCGACCTACCTGCGAATCATCTTTACCTGCGCTCCCACCCTTCGCTGTTTTTACGGCCGTAATCAGTTTACCGCGCTCAGCAGGGGCGAGCTTATCCGCATAATCATTAGGGTCAATGTTAGCCAGTTTATCTTTTGGCATAGTCATCAGATCACTGAAAACTGACCAATCGGTTGAATTTGCTTTACCGGATTTAATCAACCCTTGCTGTTTCGGTGACAACCGCAACCATTCATCAGGGTTTTGCGATTGGAATGATTCAGCGCTGCCACCGTTGAGAATGTGTGCTTCAGCGTTTTCATAAGCCTGCGTGCGCGCTTCACTTTGAATCTGCTTTTTAAGGTTGAATTGATGCTTGGTTTCTGACATCACTTTGTCACGTAACTCAGGGTCTTGAATTTTATCAACCTCAGCGACCAGTGAACCGAGATCATCGTATTGGTCGACCAGTTGTCTGCTTTTTATTAACGCGTAACTGGCATCAGCTTTAGTTTTTTCTGATGCTGTTTTGGTGGCGATCATTGATTGCAGTTTTACTTTATCCTGCCCTTCGAGTCGCTTGTCGAATTTATCCAGCAACTCTTTACCTTTGGCTGAACTATTCATTGTGGCCGCTTCTACAGCTGCACGCGCAAAGGATGAGTCATACGTTTGCAAGCGTTCGTTCAGAGCTTCAGCGCTCAACCCTTGCATGTTAGCGGCGTCGGTGATCGCTTGTCTGCCAAGTGTGTTTTGGAGCCTTACAGCGTTCTCATCATTCCAATACAACGCTGCACTTTCAATGGTGTTTTCCACTTGTGCTTCAAGTGTCGAAACCTCCCAGGCTTTAAGACCTTGTGACGCATGCCGACTGATCTCAGCCTTTGTACGAGTAACATGATTCTCAGCAGTCTTGTCAAACAGTATCCGTGCGTTCTGACTCAATGAGTCACTGTATTTTGTTTTCAGTTCTTCAATAGATTTAACAGTAGGGTCAGCACCGTCAAAAGCATTTCTCCCCTGTGTATTAAAGTAACCTTTTTCAGGGTTGAACAGCATGTCATTTTTATCACGTTCAAATTTTACTAAAGCTTCTTCAGCTTCAGTGGTGGCGATTCGTTGACCCATTTGCTGCATGGCATCACCAAGTTGTCCTACACCCTGCGCGATACCTTCACCAAACGCACCACGGGGTGTATCGGCACTCGCCAAGGGTTGAGCTGCAGTTTGAGTCTGAACCTGATTACCGCCATACGTGACTACTTTCATAACCTGTTACCCTTTGGCTGCGCTTTTTTTTGTATACCATTTATCAGCTACACCCGAACCTGAGAAGTCGGCACTACCTGAAAGCAATGTACCGAACGCGTTATTTCTACCTGCTGCCGCAGCCATATCACCTTTCGACTGAGTGAGAACCGACTCAGTACCTATGGCTTTAATTTTACTGTCATAGTTGCTACGGATACGCAGTGCATCGGCTTCACCAAGGGTGTACGCATCTTCCTGTAGCTGCAATGCTGACCCACTGTTGAGGTCTATACCGTTAGCGGCAAGCTGTGCGCGTTGTTTTGAAATCAGTTGGTTTACACGTTGGCGATGTTCGTTCTCAGCTTCATTGGCTTCGTTACGAACTTCTTGCGCCTGGTTCTCAAGTACTCGCGTGTTGTATTGTGCAACACCTTTCTGATATTTACCTTGCTGATATTGAGCGTTGGCTTGATATGCATATGAAAACGCAGTTAACGCGACACCAGCTGTACCCGGATCACACATGATCAACGCCTCTCAATAAAAAATTTATGGAACAGCTCGCCGTTAACACCATAAGGCTCTGGTTTGCACAGTGTGAAACCCAACCATTTCAACCACTCAATACTTAGGGTGTTTTCAACATGCACCCAATTATACAACATCGGGCACACGTCTAACATCTGTTGAATAACTGGTGGGGATAACTTAAGGAATTGCCTGCGGTGTTTAAGTGCACCCGTTGTACCTAAAAGCCATGGTACACCGTGGCCGCTTAACACGTCACGTTTTACCAAACCCATCATCACACAAGGTATGTGGTTCACCGTAACAACGGTGACAAAATGAGAAGAGTTCCACCCGTCAGTTAAAGCCTGAATGGGTGTTTTACTGCTTGATGCCCACACTTCTTTGGAATCTTCATCACGCATGTTAGCTGCAATGTAATCAACCATCTGTTGTGTAGGTTTTTCAAATTTAATCACTGACATCAAATTTAGGGATCACAGAAAGAATTGCCATAGGTAAAGGTGCGCGCTGTTCAATTCGAACGCCGCCGCCGCGACTCCAATCAGGTTCTATAAAAATTTCTTGTTTATAACTTCTAAGCGTCATAGTGTCATAATTATCTGATTCAAATCGTGGTTTTATCTCATGCATCGAATCAATATTAGTTGGACCGACCCACCCGCCGCGTGAATTTTCCACTTCAATTATCACGCGTGACACTGATTTTGACTGTGATTTTAATGTTTCAGTAGATGACGGTACATCGATATCAAGAGTTTCAATAACAGGTAAATACGATAAACCGATTTGTACATATGAAGCGGACCTAGCTAATGTAATAGAACCATTGACGACAACTTGATCAGGTACAGTATAACCATCTGCTAAAATAGAAACAGTAGAACCCTCCAAGTGATCCAATCCTGAAAACATACTGATCGCTGAACCTTGATAGCTTAAACCTGAATCAACACAAAAACTTTGTTTTACATTACCAACTTTGCGTTTCTCTAACCTTTCGATGTATCGCTTTGTTACACCTTGAATAGTTCTTTGCACTATAACATAAACAGCGTCTCGCCCATCCTCACTTATCACAGCAACAGATTCAAAACGACCTTGAGTATCGTGTTGATGCCAACCGTAAACCTCATGTTCACGTTGATAGGTTAAACCGAGTAACGCACCGTCGTTTCTAATACACCAAAGAATACTATAAGGCTCAGCACTGTAAGCCATATCAGTTATTGTATAACCATCAAATAGATGTTCTGACATCAATGACAAATCGTTTCCTGTATATTTGTCAACACTGTAGTCATAACCGAGGTCACGTAATCGTGCACCTTTTTCTTGTAAATAAATTGCAGTACTGTTAACAATTACAGGTTTAACCCATGCACAGCCGTTAGCTGATTGCCGACGTACACCGACAGTAGACGGTGTTAATATCTGGTCTTGCCCCTCAGTGACTTTAAACTCGCCACCAGATGTAAGTAACAACAATGAATCAAGACTTAAAAGGTGACGAATCTCATTGACTTGATCCGCAGCCACTGTGAAAGTAATAGCATCATCATCCCGCGAAGGATTAGAAAACCGTAAAGAATTAAAAATATTCGTTTGCGTCGTAAAAACAGTTTGAGGTTGGTTGTAAGTATTTGCGAAAATTTGCCGTTGTTGAAAATAAGTAACAGTCGAAGGTTTATTATTCGCACCATTAAAAGGTGTCTTATTTGCCGGCGGCACGTCACTGGTCACCGGCGCAAAATTAAAATCATCAAACTGCACACTTTGAGAATTACCAATCCACCCGTAAACACCGGAACCTACAGATGTACTTTTATAAATACGATAATATTGGGCATTGGGTACAGCAGCCCAAGTAATCCTTACACCATGAGTAACGCTTAATGAATTAGTGTTAATTTGATTAGCACCGGATCGGATAGACTCAACGTCGTTTATAACAGACGTAGCAACATATTCATAATCTTTAGTGTCTGTACCGCCGCCCGTGCCAACACTCGCCAAACTGATTACAGGGGGTGTTAACGCCGGTATGTAATTGACAGTCGTTAATGTCCAATTGTCATCTGCTAAACGATTAAGATTTTTAGGGTCGTGGTCAGGATGAGTGATAGTCATCACGTCCGCGTTCTGGGTATAACCCAACCTGTATAACTGAGCTTCTGTGTAAGGTGTAACGAGTGTAAATTCAGCAGGTCCACCGCCAGCCAGAACCACACCGCCATTGCGTATTACACGCATTTTCAAATGCTCAAAAACAAGAATATAAGTCTGAGTGGTGTTAAAACTAAAAGGGACCAGTCTGCCTTTTTTCGTGTGATCAGATTGGCTCGCAATAAACTTGAAACCAGGGCGAGAGTAAACGCCACCTTGCGCACGCACCATAAAATTTTTACACAACGCTAAACCAGTAGCATACTTCACGGTGTCAGCGCGAGAACGTAACGAAGGAGCGATTTCCCCAGAAGTAAAACTACGTTGGATTAATTCCGGCATTGTTAACCCCTACAAGTTACAAAATCACTTTCAACAGGTTCATGTTGTTTTTCGTTAGAATCTGATGCGATACCTGAATTTAAATAACTGTTGTACAAACTCAATGAATCACTTCGCAATGCACGCCCGTCTTTCACACCGACAATGGGGATAGCTATATGTGCTGCAATCAATTGTGATAAAGCTAACGCGAACTCAACAGTAAATAGTTCAGGATTTTCTATTTTCGCAGTGTAATCAATACGTAAATCAGACTGCACCGTACCAATTATTTTGGTGTTATTGATGTTAAAAATTTCGTAAGGAATTTCAGGATAACGAATGCCGTTATAACACCCGCTCGGGTTCCAGTATCGCGCCGATGTATCAGTGGTTACTTGCTCATAAGGACCCACTAAACGTTCGATCTCTAAACAATCATTCGGGTATTTATAAGCGTAAGGTTTGTTGAACACTACATCTGTGACAGGTACCAAAGCGATAATTTTTCTTGCAAAATTCCAGTTAGTTTCACGCAAACATTTATCGCGCAGTATCGAATACCACAGTTTACACTGTTGCGCCTGCAAGCTGCTTTCGTTGATGTCATTAATGCTACCAGCACGAATGCCGCTAAGTGCCATGTTACAGATTTGCACAATGCTGGTCATGAGTAAATCACCCCTTGAATTGGGTTGTATAACAAATTGTTTTTAATACCAGTGTAAATTATTTTATCAAACGTAACTACAGACTGACTATTCGTTACATTAAGTGTGAAAGAGTACATTTTACCATCAGTATCACGCATCCATCCGGCATAAGTACCAAATACATAATCAGTCAGGGTGCCGTTGGTGTTAAGTGTACCTGCAGCTGTAGGTAAATGCACAACAACACCATTAACAAATGCTGCATCTTTACCAAGTGAATAAGCACCTGTGTCTACAGGATTAACTAAATCTACAGCCGTATACCCTGCCATAGGTTGAACTGTGGATGAACGAGTTGCAGTAGATGAACCATCGCCTGCAGTAAACGTCTGTGATCCCATTGCGGGATAGGTGACACCGTTCTGAAAAGAAGGCATGGACCAAACGAAATTGTTTGTACTGGTGCCTGTTATCGTTGCAACCTTACCTGCAAATGTTAACGAGGTAATCGTACCCATAGTCGAAGTTGTACCAGTGTAACCAGTACCACCAACAGCAACGGGTGTGGATAATGCAGTTAATGTAGCACTAGCTGCATCATTCAAATACAAAGCCCAATGAGTGTACATAGGCTGACCCGCTGAAGCGGACCAACTCATTGTTATGTTCGAACCGGCACCAGTTTGACTGGACGCTGTTAAAACGTTAACCCGCCAAGTATTGGCATTATTCACTGCACCGCGATTTGTTGCACCGCCGCCTGCAGTCCACGTAGCTGCTGTTGTATCGTTAAAATCTTTATCACGCCCTGCACCATGTAAAATCGACACCGCTAAAGCACCGGTGGGTACAGTAGTCAATGTTATTGATGGAGCTGAATAAGTACCTGATGTAAATGTTTGAACTGACGCAAGTGTTGCGTTTATTGTTCCACCAGATGCACTTGCTACAGTAATCGAAGTATTCGCAAAAACGAAATCGGAGAATGTACTGGTTATGTTTGCTGTTGCGCTGGCAGCAGCAATAACCATGTATAACGCCATTTTACCACCGGGTGTATCAACCGTTGTACCCAGCTGAGTCATTGATTGCCCGTTCCATTGAGGTGATCCAATGGTGCGATTATCTACGTCCGGGTTCCAATTGATCGCCATAAGAATGGCATTACCAATAGACGCTGTTACGGATTTTGATAAGCTTGATCCGTCCGCGGTGGTGACTGAAGTACTGACATGTGTAACTGACATTAAATATCGTCCTTTGTAGATACCGCAAAATCGGACATATAAATATAAGTACCGGCGTTATCCCAGACAGCATCCTGAGCGCCCATAATATAACCTTTACGCAAACCTGTATAAATCCCACCGGGGCTGTAAGCATCTAAACCTGACAAGTTCCAACGTTGAACATCATTAGTCCACAGTTGATATTCAGCATTAGGGTGACCCGCTTCAGTCCCAACCTTTACGCGCAGTTTTATTTTTTGCCATGTGCCACGTAATGAATCATTTAATATGGGGGTGAATACTGGTGAAGATGTGGGAACTTGGGAAACACTGCCAGGTGCCGAAACAGGATAAACACCAGCCTGTGCACCTATTTGAGAATCACCAGCTGGGCTTGCAGAATAATAACTTGCTCCAAATTTTGGATCATCACCGTTACCTGTCGCGCCAGGTGCATCAGCCCAGACTCTAAAAAATTTATTGTTACCACCGCTTAATGCAGCACGTGGCCCACGTGTCGGCGACTCAGCCCCAGTTGGATAGTAAAGGTAGAATCTGAAATAGAGTTCAGGGAATTGGTTACCAAGGTTATATCTCAGTTCGCTGACTGCTTCCGCTGCAATATTGAAATTAAAACGTACACAATTACCTGTATTACCCGCACGACTGAATCCAGATATCACCCCGAGATTTGTGCCACTAGTCCAAAATGGCGCGCCGGCAAGTTGCTTGTTTAAATCACCGGAAGAAAAATCGTCCGAAAATATTAAACCACTAGTACCGCCGCCGCCACTTTGCGCAGAAGAATTAAACTTCCCGTTACCACTGGGTGTACCGGTAATTGTGATGTTGCTTGCAGGTGCAACCATAATTGTTACCCTGAAATTGTGCCGGTATTTGCAGCACCGCTTAGACGAATTTCAACCAAACCCGCAACAATGGTTATGCCGCTTACTGTATTCGCCGCTATAGTGCCCATTGCTGCAAAATTTGTATTACCCGCCAACTTACCTTCAACAGTTAACACACCGGCTCCATCATTCTGAATAGCCATTAACGTTTGGCCACCGGGATTTTTAACCGGTATGACTTGCGGATTACCCGTTGTAACTGAAAATTGTGTTGTGTTCATAACAACCTCATAAAAAATTGCACCCGGTCATGTGACCGGGAACGATGTTACAACGTTTCTACGCCGCCGGATTTATTAGCGTTAGGATCAGCAAGGAACGATGCACCTTTGATGTCCTCTTGCTGCTTTTTAACGTTCTTTTGCAACTTTTCAGCAGCATTTTTGCGATTGACAGTTACTTCAGGCTTCTCCGGATCTACCTCTTTAATGTGCGGTGGAAGCGGGTCGATCTTTTCATCAACAGAAAAGACACCGTGGCGATCATCACCGGGTTTACGTAACACGCCACCGATAAAACAATCTTGTAAAACTTGATATGTGTACATGGTTCAATCCTCTTAGAAAAAAGGGCAGCAACCGCCACCCTTCTTAAGTTACCTATCAGGGGTTCAACGCTACCAGATTACACGTTCAATCTGTTAGTTTGGTTACCCATGGTGATACCTGCAGTTACACGACCTAAGGTGGGGTTAGTACCCGCAACAGTGTAACGAATACCGAGGTAACGGCGATCAGCTTCAACAGGTAACCATTGAATGGTCAATTGTTTACCCACCTTCAGATCAGCCAACAGAATAGTTTGACTTGCCAACACTTTCGGTGAACTCAAATCCGAGTTAGCACTTGTTTCGATGGTAATAGTCAAACTGGTCAATGTGTTAAAAGCTTCAGTAACCTGAACCAAAATTGGCACAGGATTACCTTTACCCACATCTTGATACACTGCTGCTTTTGCACCGTAAGGGGTTTGCGGTGCTTTTAAGTCAATGATATTGGTTGACACTACTGTTGCAGTAATCGCCTGCTTATCACTGAAAAGTTCCTGTAATGAAAAGATCATAATTACACCACCCGTGCTTCAGTGTTTAACAAAGCATCAGTTTCGCGGATTGGGATGCCGCGATAAGTCAACACTTGCTCACCCTGGATTTCCATAGGACGTAAGCGAATGAAACTATCTGATGCGCCTGCATTGGTAGCCAATGCGTCAAGAACTTCCAACACGTCGCGGTTTGCATAAATCGCAATCTTACCCGCTTGAACACGACGGTTCTGAAGCTTGTAATATGCTTTACGCAGGAAGTCATACAACTTCACAGTACCAGCCGCCATGTTGGTTGTATCAATGTTCGCGATACGTGCAACATAACGCCAGTCACGAACCGCAAGACCCACGTGCCAAGTGAACTTCTCTTCTTTGGCAAAGTACGGGTTACCGTTCGCATCAAGTACACGTTGTTCACCCATATCCTGGCGATCAATACCAGCTTTAGTACCTTGTGGATACAACAGGTGACATTGATTTTCACCCCAGGTAACAAACCAAATGGAAGTGTTAACAGAACCTGTACCACCCGCATCAATGATTTGGTTACCGTTAGGGGCATTCTTGTCATTGAAACGTGGAGCCAAACCCATGAACTGCTCAGGGTCAGAGTTAGTGTTACCATAGAAAATTTTGGCAGCAACTTCCTGTGACATAGCTTCAAGGAACGAGTTGGCTTCTGACAAACGCACCGCGCCTTCATTGGTACTGAGTTTCAATAGACGTGAATCTACTGTGCTCAAACCTTCAACAAAGCCGGTGGTATCTTCAACTTGTGCTTTTTGCGACTTGCTTTGCGCGATACCCTTGTACAACATACCCCACGCAACATCCGGCAAACCGGTGCGAATGGTGTGTAAGTGCGTAGTACCTTTGTTACATTCAACAGCAATCGCATCATCAAGAATAGGGTTCATCTTGGTGAGGATCTCAATCACAGGAACAAAGTTACCGTGACCATCCTGTTGCTTGTAAATGTCGATCAGATCGACAAACTTATTTCCAATTAGGGCCATGTTTCACCTCGTGATTTAGCCGTTTCTATCGTTTGGGTAAAGAAGTGCCACATGATCAACAGGCTTGTTGGGTGTAGCCGTTTTACTACCCGGCACATCTTCACGCGTCAATTGACCAACTTTAACCATAAATCGAATGATTTCAGGGTGGTTACCCACACCATATTCATTCAACATTTGCTTCAATTCTGGTGTACCAAACTTACTTACTGCACTTCGTGCGAGAGCAACATTTTCTTCGAACTTGTCACCCCCAAACTCTTTGTCAGTTTTGGCTTGATCCGCCCAGGTTTTGATTTGCTGATTAAAGGTGTCTAACTGCTGAGCTTGTTGTTTAGCCTGAAAATCAACGAGCTTTTGAGCCTGTTCCTGAGTCAATCCCAACTCTTTGAAAATTGGCACTGCTTCATTCAACAATGACTCATTAATCGTCATACCTTCAGGTACAACGAACTCAGCATAGGTGTCAATCGAACCTTGATCACCTTTACCCGCTTTATCACCTTCAGGTGTTGGTTCATCAGCTTTTGGAGCTGGTTCTCCTTCACCTTCTGGCTTGGCCCCACCAGCTGGGTTAGCATCTGGTGTGGATTCTGTACCCGTCAGAAACGTGGTTGTTGCTGTGGGTGTTTCAACAGCCGGTGTTGCTGCGGCTGGTGTATTTTGTTCATTATCCATTATTGATTCTCTCTCAACATGAGGTAGTAAAATTCATCTGATGCATCGCGCAACTCACGGTCAAGTAACAACCCTTGTTCGCGTCTACCCGCCTGATAAGCATGCACCTGTGGATCAGGATTAAATGTACTGCTGAATGTACCAGCTTGTGTCACAAAACGCCACATCATTGCGCGACCTTGTACCGTACTCATTACATTACGTACCACGCCCAGTTCAATTTCACGCTGGGTTTGTTTCTTTTTAGCGGGTTTTTCGTCATCGTCTAAAAGATCATTGGTCATACAACACCTGCACGTTGTGCCATTTGACCGAGCGCCGTGTCTTCATTGACACTGGCTTGCCCTGCTGCTTTAGCTGTTTCTGCTGCTTGTTGTGCCATCGCCATCATTTGAGCCTGTTGTTGCTGTTGACGCTCTTGCTCCACCATTGCAGCAACTTGGTCATCGCTACGAATAATCGCAGGGTTAATGCCAATTGATTCAGCGTAATCATCAATCGCCTGCGCCGCATCGATCTTGTGGCGTGATTCCGGCCACACTTGAGCCAGATCCATAGCAAATTGTGCAACGCGTTCTACTGATCCAGTGGACACCATGCGTTGAGCCTGTGCCAACACCGAGACGTATTCTACGTTTAATTCTTTGCCGCGCAACTCTTCTGGCGGCGTAGGCAACACGCCATTACGTTGCAAGATGTTGAATACGCGATTGACCGTAGGGTTGAGCAACTCAGTATTCAAACGTTCCAACACAGGACCAAGTGCCAACAATTTCTCTTCATGCTTTTCAGCAACCTCACGCGCAGTGATTTCGCGGCGATCCGTATCACTGAGCATAAGGAACAAATCTTCATAGAATGCTTTTTTGATGCGGAACTCAGCTTTTTCATTAACTGCCATCATCGCATTCAGATCAGGACGAAAATCATAAATGGAACTTAACTTATCAGTCGCGTTATCAGTCCAAATGATCTCGTCATTACGCGGCGAGCCATTGGGTAATTTGTTACGCATCCCAGCAGGACCTTGCAATGGGGGTGATACAACCTTATCCAGCGCTTGATACAAACGCTTTTCACCCAGTTGCAATGCTTTGGTGTCACCCAGCGCAGTCATACCAGGGCAATCAGTTGCATAGACATCTTCACCGATCACGTCCCAACGTGGTGCCATGATAGGGAATTCATCATGCCCCGACTCACGCAGGAACTTTGTTGCATTGTTACCGGATGTATTTTCAAAATACACAGCACGAAATTTCTTATCTTTAGCTAAAGGACTAATCTGGTCACGATTGTCATTAGGTTCAATCAAGTGAACTATAGTCACCCAGTTCTCAGTGTTACCATCGTTAAATTGTTTTTGAACACTTTGACTGCACTTCTCATAGCCAAACTGCGACACACATTGATTCACAGTAATGTCATATTCACGATAGAAAACATCAACAATATTCTTACCGTTCGTTGCTAATCTATAACTACCAATCGGGTACGGCTGACAATGTATAACATTTTCAAAATCTTCATAAATACCAATGGCACCAACGCCAAACGTCACAAGTTCAGAATAATTTGAATGCACGCTGTTATAAAAATTTGATTTACTGAACACGTTATACATAAGCGACTGAACATCAAACAACCACGCTTTAACCGCTGCAACATTATCCAGCTGAGTGTTACCGCTGGATAAACGAAACCATGGTCGCGAAGGTGATGTCATACCCGCATGTAACCCGGATGCAGCGGTGCGCACAGCTAAACGACTGGTGTTATTAATTTGCTTGGTGTTTCGTTTGTAACCTTTGTTGCGATCAGAAACAAGAAATCGCCCGCTGTTCGCCAAATGATAATCACAAAGTTCTTTGAACAATGGCAAAAAGCTATCGAACTCACTGTTGAGTGCTTGCAGTCTTTTACGATAGCTTTTTATCTCTGCCATATCATTGACCTAACAGGGTTTTGGTAGCAGTAGTGGCGTTTTGAGTAACACCCTGGGAACTTGTAAGAATGGTTGAACTGTTAGCTGCTGCACGGCGTCTGCGGTCAGCGTCATTATTTCCACCATTTTCTGCACCACTAGGCATCACTGGTGTCTCTGGTGCTACAGGTGGCGGCTTTGGTGCACTAGGGGATGAACACATATGAACCACCCTTGAATGTTCTGTAAAGTCGCATCATACCACAATGCTACGCTGCATCAAGCGGGTTATAATCAGATGATCTTGCAACACGTTGACCTGGTATCCGATCCAGATCACCCCGTGGAATCTCACGCTTTGGAACAGCTTGAGCAAAGGTAAGATAAAGCGAATCAGCCCAATCCGGTGAAATACCCAAACGCTTTTTCAATTCATCTTTGGGTTCGAGCACCAAACGATCCTTGGCATCATGCCAATAGTCACGTGTGGTGAGTTGTTCCTCAAGGTCATTGTCATCATAAATTGCACCCCCATCCATGAGCCATTGGCGACAACGGTAACCCATCTCAGCTGTTTTGCTGGCGAATTTCTTCTCATCATCAGCAACATGACCAAAGCCCACATCAACAACGTGGTAACCCAGCTGACGCAATCGATCACCAATGGGGCCACCGATGCCGGTCACATCCAGGAATGAAACATCAGGTCTATGGCGATCAAGGATCATGATCAGCATAGAGACCAGCTTCATTGAATCACGTGACTTCTCACCGGGTATCTTGTAAACCTTTTCTGACTTAGCATCTTTACCGCGTCTGAACTGGATGTAGCAATTATCCTCGCCGCCGCGCGCAACATCGATACCACAGATCAATGGATCATCACCCAGGTAACGCCCTGGTCCACGCTTCATACCATTGAACACATCGTCACTGGCCATGAACTGCATGTCACCTGCACGCGGGAATCTACCCAACACACGCACACGAAAGAAGTCTGAATCTTCGCCCCAGTCTTTGGCCCATTCAGCAATGAGCTTTTTGTTGGTCATCTTTGCGGTGCGGCTGTCTATCTGGTGCGTGTTCCAGCGGTGCGCTTGACGTGTGAAGCATTCACGGAATTTACCGGTGTTACGTGTCGGGTTACCGAACACAAAGAACATGGGTTCACCGTCCGTGAGACCACCTTCAGCAACTTCCCAAATCTTATCGGGTACAGCTGATGCCTCATCGAACAAGTAGAATGGTGTGGAGTTAGCCGCATGTAACCCGGCAAATGCTTCCGAGTTCTCTTCACGACACGTCTGCGCATCAACGCGCCATGATTCAGGGTAGCTTTTGTGGTACATGTTCATTGAACCGCGGCCATTGTTATATTCAAACCAATGACCCACAAGACAACGAGCACGCCACTTACCAAGCTCACCCCATGTTTTGGTGCGCAACTGATCACTGGTGTTGGCTGTTACGATTCCTTTAGCATGTGGCCTGGTGCTCATGATCCACAGAATCAACCACGCTGTAAGTGCAGATTTACCGATACCGTGACCGGATGCCACAGCTTCACGGATCGCATCAACAGGTGACACCCCATCAAAGCAACGCTCACGCACTTGCCTACCAATCTCATTAAGAATGTCACGCTGCCACACGTCAGGACCATCGAAGCCTTGGAGCTCACCATAACCCCAATCAAACATAGCCATAACCCACCCGTAAGGGTTGTCATAGTTGTTGGCGCAAATATCAGCAAGTTCAAGATCAAGTTGATGCAGCGACATGCTGCCAGTTTGAACAATGTGGGTGGAGTTGGATTGATGCATGGAATATTGTCACCATGGTGGACACAGTGACAATGTATCAGATTTACCTAAAAGAATGAAACGGGTGTCTCATCCTGTGGAGGTTGCTTCATGCGCTGGCGAGCACGTAACAAACGATCCATAACATCTTTGTCGGTGGATACTTCGATTTTCTCAGCCGCGAACGCATCAACCATTACGTGCTTGGCCACCATGTTCAATGCTGTGTTACTGGCTGACAACTTACCTTGTTGCCTGGCAATCTGATGGTTGTCTACTGCTTCCATCAACAACCATTCAGCATCAATGTGTGACGCATCAAGGCGCTGTTGGAGTACTTTCTCAATAGCCACTTTAATGTCTGACTCTTCTATCATCGCATAACCAGCATCAGCAGGGTAGCCAGACGCCTCAGCAGCGCGGCGCGCTGAAAAATCTTTTATGTACTCCACCACGAAAGCTACACGTTTAGGGTGCATACCTGTGATGTCTTGAACAGTGATGCGTGGCCTGGCCATGATCATTTACCTTTTAACATTTAGAAAAATGATACCACAGGTTTACGTGGTGCAATATTTTCAATAGACAAGTTCCATGGATTCCCATCAATTAGTTTCAATCCACCTTCTGGCATTGTGCCACAGTAATAAATCCAGATCAGATCACGAACGTTGAACATAACACCATTGATCTTCACTAAGTAACGGTCTTGTTCTTTGTTGGTTCGTGGCGCAGCTTTGCAACCTGCGTTCTTCCAAGCCGCCCTCGCACCGCGCGTTTTAAACCAACACAACCCGTGATCAAATTCAGGAGGATGATCAGGAACATGGACAAAAAGATGTCGAACCATTGCTTGTGTGGGGAATGGATGCTTGCGCTTTCCACCGACTTTACTCATAGCTTCACCAAAGTAGGGTTAATGTCACATGAATAATAACACCGTAAAACATTAACGGCAACAGGTGCTTTAACGCTTATATAAAACACCGTTTCAACCCCTAAGTCACCAAATTGAAGTATATCGAAAATCTCTGCCTTTGAAGTTGTCGAAATATCAAGACGTTAAAGTACCCTGACAAAATATCTAATAAAATCAATAACATAGTTTTTGAAGAAAAAATCACCGTTTGAGTATTCCTTTATAAATCATAGACTTATAGGGTACTTTAACGTTTTATATGCTTTAACTCTAAACTTCAAAACGTTAAAGCAGTTGGGTTAATGTTCTTGCATGTATTTAACATTTATCGTACACTTACAACGGTTAAAGCATCTTTTTACCTTGTTTTCACGATACACCCGCTTTAACGCGACGATTTTGAATCAAAGCGTTAAAGTACCCTAGGAACCAGTAGCATGGTTAAAGAACACAATAATCTGTGCATTGACGAAGTATTGTTGATACACAAACGACGCATCAAAACATTGAAGGCAAAGATTATTCGCAGCGGTGTGCGCGGTCGAATGACTGACGATGTACAGGAACTTTTAAAGCAGATTGAAATTGTTAACGAACTGGAACACATAAACGTGATTCTCAGTTACTCCCATCAAACCACCAACTACATCCCACAATTTGGAAAAACACTATGAATAAGACCCCTGCATTAAGCATAAAAGAACTTACAAGTCACCATCGTAAAGAATCAGCCAGACTTAAAAATGAAGGTAATATTAAAAAATCTGAGTTTCACTATCGTGCGGCTTACTTGCTTCAAATAGCGAAAACCTACGGTGTTGAAAACCTTGAAGTGGAATTCGGCCCAGTTGGAAAAATATCCAACCCGCCGCCACGTTCTAAAAGAGAATTGAACAGAGCTGCGCCTAATTTTTTAACAATAGAAAACCCAGCAATTCAATTGAAGGCTGAACGTGACCAGCTAGTAGCTGCGTTGAGAGAAGTGATAATGTTCTTTGATCCAATGTCACCAAACGCTGACAAAGCGTTCGTAAAGGCTGTTAAATTGCTTAAAAAAATGGGGCAACCACTATGAACCAACGTCAACGAGAAGACCGCCGACAGGAAGCTGAGCGCCGTGCATCAGTCATTCCTACAACTGAACCGGGTGATAACCTACCCCGCCCACATCGCGATGCTGAGCGTGAGTGCCTTGACCTTAAAGCAAGACTCAAGGAAGCTGAGCTCTACCTTGCTGCTGCTGTGGACACCATTGTCGCAGCCAACTTAATCCGCGACCCCTCGGTGAACACCTTGGTGGAAGCGATTGATAACTTTCTACCTGCAACTGAGGGATCAAGCAAATGAACCTACAGGAACTGATCGACTTTCATGCAAGACTAGTCAACCTCAGTGAGCATGCACCAGGATCAATGCATCGACTACATAAAGAAGCTGTGGAGTTGTTAACCTCACTTCTGCCACCTGCGTCAGCACAGATTGAATCGTTACCCGGCCGACCATGGAACGCACACGCTGTTCTCCATGATGTACTGAACGAAATATCCATGGAAACACCAATTATGGTGATGTGGTTAGATAAAGAAGAAGTTACGCGCCATCGTGCAGCGTGTACCAACATGCAGGCTGTCTGGTTGCTGCATAATCAATTGCACAAGTATTAACACCGGTGTTAGGCTGTGCGCTACCGTAATTAATCAAGGAGCGCACGGTCATGAAACTTCCCTTCATTTTGTTCTTTTTATCAAGTTACGCTTTCGCAGCAGCAAACGACACCTACATTAACCAACGCAACTCAACGAACACCAACACAGCGCCGATTACCATCCCGGTGCCTGTATCCAACGCCCTTTATTATCTGGATCGCGCCAACCTGACACCCAAGCACGCAACATTAGGTACAGGGCTGCAAATCACCGGTGATGTTTTGGGTCTTACAACACCCATACCTACAGCAACCAGCCAGATCACCAATGACTCAGGTTACATAACCTCAACATCACTCGCACCTTATGCAACCATTACAGCCGTGAACGCAGGATTGGCCACCAAGCTCACCACCCCCAGTTGCCCAACATCACAATATCTACGCGGTGATGCATCCTGTGCCAATTTTCCCGCGATCAACAGCCTTGGATCACCGAACACACGTACATTGTCACTGGCGACAGCTTATCAATGCACTGATACATCACGTTCGTGCAGGGTTACACTCACCGTAGCCTGTCCGCTGACATTGAGTATATTGGCAGGGTCCACATGCGCAGGTGAGGTACGTATCGGCTCTACCAATGGTGTGGCAACTGGTAGCGGGACCAACATCGCACCGATCCAGCGTAACGCCAGTGGCATACTGGGTTTGAGCACCAATGACTATGAGACCAAGTCGATCAATATACCGGTGGGTTGGTACTTTGCGGTGCGGCAAACATCAGGTACAGTGAACATTGTTTCAGCATTCGATCAAGCGGACTGATTATGATCACAGCAGACGGTATCAAATCAACCAATGACCCTATTGGCGTGGGCGGGTTATCCAATGCACCAGGTTACGACCAATCGGGAGTTAGTAACGGTGTAACCTACCGTCTGCGTGTGTGGTACTCGGAATCCTCAGCCATGGCTCAAGTTGATGTAAGTGGCCAGGCGTCTGCTGTGATTAGCATTGCATTACCGTCTTTACCCAAACCACCCAACCTTAGTGGTGGGTCAACACAATCACTGTTCTTGAACTTGATTGAGTACAGTGTTGGCGCTGATGTACAGGCTGATAACATAGCAGGGTATTTGATCCTATCCAAAGCAGGCACTGTGCGCCTGTTCATTCGAGCTGATGCGGCGTTTATGACAGGGTCCAGTGAAACGAGGGTGTTCAGGCTATGAACCGTGAATTGGCATGTGTAGGTGGCGCGATAACTGACTTCATTGTTCCTGAAGTCGATAGATCGCGTAAAGAGTGGCAGATAACCGCTGTGGGTCGTGCCACGGGTGTGGTAACTATTTGGGTAAAAGCTTACAAGGGTGATGCCTGGGAGCCTGTGTACGGTAAAACAACACTGGACCTGAGCGTCAACAGAACCATGCGTATCACCGGTATGGTGGATGGTATCAGGATGGATGATACGGGTAACGTGGGTAACTTTACGATGTCACTAACCTGCATGTAATAAAAAACCCCGCCGAAGCGGGGTTTGTTCGCATAATTTTCATTCCGATTAATATTTCATGGCTGCAAATCCTCTTGTTTTTCGACGATTGATTAAGGTTCGACAACCTATAAATTACTAAGCTTTGTTGCGCAACTTCTTAGCTTGACGACGGGCACGAGCCACCCCACTAAAAGTACGCGGTGTTTTACCACCTTTGCCGCGACTTTGATACGTAGGTAACTGGCAAACTCTACGTTGCTTTTCAGCATGCGAAATACCTTCATAAGACATAATTTGAGCGATAGCAGCAAACAAAGCGATTGAACGAGAAAAATGTTTCATAATGTTGATTCCTTTATCTGGGTTAGTTTGTGGAATTAATTTTGTATAACATTGTCTAACAACTACAGCTTACTAAAAGAACCCTGGTTGCGCAACTGAACGTGTCAACGCCATTAGACCTTTTTGTAATGCGATCTTACCTTCTGATAACCACACGTGCGGTGTTGCATCAGTGAAGCGTTCCAGCTCTTCACCTTCTGCGTTCTGCAAATGTTGATCCAGATAAGCTTGCAGATCATTAACAAGTTCATTTAACTGTGGGCCGAACTCTTTGACACGGTTCATCAGGTCAATTTCACCCTGACTCAGTTCACGATAACCCTTGATTTTTTGATGTTGGTTTTCCATTGTCACTTGTACCTTTGCTACGTCAACGGTGTAGCGTTACCGATTAATAAATGGGACATAAGCGCTGTAATTGGTGCAGTCGTCTTGCATTTCTACCGTGGCGATCTGGAACGTTTCATTGTCTTTTGGTGCGTCAGATATCCATGACATTTTGTCACCGGTAGCTTTTACTTGGAACTCAGGTTTTGCACCCAGCTTCAGCGAATAACCGCAAATTCTTTCTGGTGATAAAGTCTGATTATCAGTGTATTGCGCTGGAGCGCTCCACGAAAGAGTAACCTGTGATGATACGCTTGATGAAGAACTTGACATTAATTTTGAAGAGCTGTTCACTGCACACGTTCCAATCAGGTTCGGCTGTATCACATCAACGCGCTTACCGTTGGACTTTAAAAACTGGTCCTGTATGCTCTTGGCGTCTTTCTGGTTCATGCATGGTTTACCACCGCAAGGGTTTATCAATATCTCGCCGCCGGTTTTGATTTTGTATTCGCCGGAAGTAACCGTAGGCACACAATTTTGTGCAAATACCGGCATTGATAAAACAGCAAATAATATTAAATACTTCATCTCTTTCTCCTAATGTTGTCAGTTTCATGTTTAAAATCAGCAATGAATTTATAACTTTGCCAGCCTGAAGCAATAAATATTACCCGGTGTAAGTTCAGTTTTAACCGAAGGTATTTCTATTGTCTCAACCTTGGTTTTTTCAATTTTGCCATCAAGCGGTGAAATCTGGTAAGTAAAAATATTTTCATCATGCATACTGATAACCCTGTGCTTTGCGTTGTTGTTTAAGTTTAAAGTAACACGCTATCCATCGGCGTATTGTAGCCAGTTTATCAGCTGGCGATTGAAATAGCCTTGGCTTGCGTGCGTACCATTGTTCGAATAGGTGGAATAGGCTCATGACCTGCACTCTGCTTTTATCTTATTAACAATGCTATTATTTTTAAATTCCGATAAATAAAAAACCTTTGCAGAATTTACTTGTCTTTCTCTAAAATTCGATGGGTCACCACAAACTATAAATCTATTTTTAAGCTGGCATACAGCTTTTATTTTTCCATAATCATCAACATAAGCAACCGGTAAACATACTTCCCAATCGTTGTTTACTTTAATTTCACAAATTACTTTTAATGCAGGTAAACCATAGGTCTGTTCTTTATTCATCACTCACTCCTCAACGCTAATTCATGCCTTTCAGCTTGGTTCATATGATGCAGAAATCCATCTGCTGTTAAGTAGATATTCATACCTATTTGTGTGTGATACCAGAACCAGAAGTTGTGCCATAGTTTCATCATTCACCATCCTTTAGCGGTGGGAGTGAGTCCGACACATCAACTAAGAATAATGCGGCAGCCCTCTCAATATCAATTTCACTATATAGATCAAATCCTACAGTCCATTGCGCACCACCATGCTCACCAAGCGACGACAATCTAACGTAACCTTGGTGAATATCTATGTTCCAGCCCTTAGGCACTTCTACCTTATTGGCGGTGAGTGAGCCTAAAGGAATTTCATTCCAGAGACTTCTATCTGGCTCAGGAATTCTGTCGTCAACATATCTTAATTGAGGGGTATATCTATCTCGTGTGTAGTAATAAGCCAAAGGCTCTTGCACCGCTTCTACCTCGCGTTTTTCGTTTAGTTTGGCGAGTAGAGTGCGGCCTTCTTCATACATCCAGTCAGCGTTGTTAGACCCGAAATTTTCCCGTTCTTTTTTCTTACGAAACGCATAGACACTATCAGCTATTTCCCGCGCATCTTGCTCGGTTATGCGTTGAGCTGGTGCGGAGGGTTTTGCTTGAGCGTAAAAATTTCCATGATAAGGCCCATTGTAAGATGGGTTCCATCCCGCGAAATGACCGTTAGTGATCTTTAGAGCAGGCTCTTGCCCCTCAAGCTCTGCAAGCTTTGCTTTAAGCTCGTCACGCTCTGATTCGGCGGCTATGGTGCGATCAACTATTTTTTCAACTAAAACTTTGGAAACTCCACCAAGCTTAGTTTTGATATTTCGTTTTATTTCATTCAAATCAATCATTTCAAAACTCCAACATAGTAGCTGTGCGCAACTCATCATCGATAGAGTGCCACGTGTAAATTAAAAGCCAATGGTTAAATTTTTGAATTAACCGGTGTTGATGCGCCAAGGTTACCATTTTGTGCACACCTGCTTCATAGAATCGGTTTTACATGGGCTACCCAGACTCTCGGTCAAACCCCACGACAGCAACATGATCACGGTGACAACACAGAATTTCACAGGGTAACGCGCCACACTTCTGGCAACACGAATTGCTATAATCAACAACAGGATTAACACACCCAATATCACAAGATGCATGATTATTCACTCCCAACCTGTAGTTCAAAGTTGCACAACGGAAAACCATCTGTACCTAACCTGGGTGTCATACCACCCATCACCCTGAAATATTGGCAATTGGTTTCAGGATCGATCCACAACTCAGGTTCTTTGCCCCAGGTTTCAGCGGCACTATCGAACTTGGATTTAACGTAAGGCGGCTTTACAAATATCAACCCGAAACACACAGCGATCAAAACCACGAGGGTGAATACCAATAAACCTGATAAAAACGATCTCATTCTCCCAACTCCTTCATCACACGATCAATGTGATAATCAGCGTAATAGGTTGATGCTTCATCTACTGATGCACCTTTACCCGCCAAGCTTTCACCGTAACGTTTGAGGCACATATACACGATGTCATGAGTCGATGCATCAGGCATCTGTGACATGATCAAGCGCACTTGTATGGGTGAAAGCTTGGTGACTTGTGACAAACGTTCGCGGTTCAGTTCTTCAGGTGACTTAGGTTCAACCATTCCACCGTTCGGGTCAAACATTGGGGGTAACTCTTGACCGTTGTACAAAGGGTTACTATTTTTAGTCTCAATCACTTCACGTTTCAATTCACCATTGGCGTATGTTACTTTTGCCAACATAACATCAGATACAGGTTTCAAACCTTCAGTTTCCGTAACTGGAAAACCTTTGAATTGGGTTCTCAATGCACCAGTTCTAACAGTTTTCTTCTCATCAATAAGATGTTTAAACGGTGAATGAAACACATCATCAGCGCAACGACTTACAACGTCTCTGTTGATCTGAGCATCTATTTTGTTCAATGCTTCATTCATTTCACATTCACTAGGTGCACCGAACTTAGTTTTCTTTTCATAAACACCACGCAACACATTAATTTGCGACTCGGTTTTATCAACCAATACCAAACGTTTAATGGTTAAACCGTGCAACAAATTTTCAAGCGCCACGACTTCAATGTGTAAAAGGTTCTTAAGTTGTGGTTGATTGGTGTTGTGCATGGATTCACGGCAAATGTTCAGCCAGTTTTGTACGTGCTGTTGTAACTCAGATACTTGGAAAGACATGGCTTAGCACCTTTTTATCATTGAGTTCTTGCAAATGGTGGATCATGCCACCAAGTGCGTTGACATAAGTTTCTTCTTCAACCAGCACCAATTTACCGCAAGGTAAACGTGTAGATGCAGTGTGTGTTCCATCGATGTTGGGTTCTACTGTTACTTGATGGTGGTTCATGGTTAATGATCCTTATTTAGATAGTTCACGTAGCACACTTAGCAAATCATCACGTTCATTTTGAAACGCTGCTGACCACGCTGACCACGCTGCTGACTCCGCTGCTGACTCCGCTGCTGACTCCGCTGCTGACTCCGCTGCTGACCTCGCTGCTGACCTCGCT
>Ga0207692_10000032_pt1 | contig 47108 bp, 54 predicted proteins | sample LARL52metaG_FD_184345 | JGI IMG/M metagenome (GOLD analysis project Ga0207692, IMG submission 184345) | Corn, switchgrass and miscanthus rhizosphere microbial communities from Kellogg Biological Station, Michigan, USA - LAR L5-2 metaG... | ecosystem: Host-associated > Plants > Roots >...
TGGCACCGTTGTTCGCGGTGCTGGCCCGTGAGCTCGGCCTGGACGTCGTCGACAACGGTGCCAACCGAGGGTGGAACGGCACCAGCGTCCCGGCCGAGACCGCCGAGAAGTACGCGGCGCAGCTCGAAGTACTGGAAGCCGCCCTCACGGTGTACCGCGTGCCGGAGCCGACCAGGCCAGCAGGCAGCGCCCCGGCCGGGCGACTACTCAAGGCCCAGTGCGGGTGCCCGCAGCCCATCAACATCTGGGGTGCCCGCAGCACGTTCGAGGCCCAGGTCGTCACCTGCAGCAGGTGCGGGGAGCCGTTCACTGTGCCGGGCTGACCCAGCGTTTGCCCTGGTCCCGACCCGTGCGATAACGTCTGCAACCACGGCGACGTCGGCTAGGACGACACAACCGGCCCGGCCCCCGCCAGCACGGCGAGCTGGGAGACGCGTACAACTCCACACGCGAGGCCAGCGCCGCGGCGAAAGCACGCTGACCAGCCACCAAGCCCCCCTCGCACAGGACCTTCACCAAGAGGCCCCCTTGCCACGACCCGGCAAGGGGGCCTCTTCGCGTCTCTAGAGTTGTCGTTTAAACGATAAAGTATCATTACTATCATATCAATCATAACGTAACCTTTGATATGAATGATTGGTATGATACGATCGTGTCATGATGAACGATGAGGCCCGGACCAGCGCGAACGTGTGGACAGTCGACGACGCGCGCGTGGCCGTGCACGGTGCGATCGAGCGGGCCCGCGCCCGCAGGGCCATGACCGACGAGGACGCCCAGGCGTTGCTGGTCGAGGCTGACGAGGCGGGCGACCTGTGGACGCTGCACCAGGTGGTCGACCAGGACCAGCCGCCCGCCCGCAAGGCGCTCAAGGTGCAGTTCTGCATGCACCCGGAGTGCTTCAACCCGCCCCGGTCGCCGAAGGCCGGGGCCAGTGGCGGCAGGGCGCCGGCGTACTGCGACGTGGTCAAAGACGAGCACGGCAAGGACGCCCACACCGCGATCAAGTCCATGCGCCGCCGCGAGACGCTGCGCAACGGCGGGACCAGGGCGGTTGCCGAGGCCGAGGAGCCCAGCCCGGCCGGTGAGCGCCCGGTCTCCTACGCCCGCGCCGCCGTGCCTGAGGTGGCCGCGCGCGTCGAGCGTGTGGTGGCCGACGCCCAGGCCGCGATTGCACGGGGACTGGCCGAGCTGCGACAGCAGGTCGCCCTGGTCGGCGACGAGGAGGCCACGGCCGCCGAGATCGAGAGCATCGGCCACGACGCGAGCAAGCGCATCGACGAGGCGGTGGGCGCGAGGCTGGCGGCCGAAAAGCAGGCCCGTCAGCACAAGGACGCGGCCGCCCAGGCCCGCAGCGAGCTGGCCGAGGCGATCGAGGCCGCCGAGGAGGCTCACGAGCGCGCCGATCGCATCGAGGTGGACGCTCGGGACCAGGCCCAACGCGACGCCGCCGCCGTCCAGGCCGCGCAGGACGAGACGGCCGCTGTCCGCGAGCAGGCCGCCCGCGACGTCGCCCAGGCCCAGGCCGAGGCCGAGCAGGCGAAGAAGGACGCACAGGCCGAGGCCGAGCGGCTCATCGGCGAGATCCGCGCGCAGGCGGCCAAGGACATCGAGGCGGCGGAGGCCCAGGCCGCGCAGCTGGTGAAGGCGGCGCAGGCCGAGGCCGAGCGGCTCGTCGGCGAGGCCGAGGCGGTCGCCGGAGAGGCTCGCGTCGCGGCCGAGAACGCGGCCAAGGAGCTCGACTTGGTCAAGGAGGCCGCCACCAAGGACGCCGAGGCTGCCAGGGTTGCGCAGGCTGAGGTCGAGCGGCTGCGCCAGGAGGCCAAGGAACGCCTGGACCAGGCCGAACAGCGCCGCCGCGCGGACCTGGACGACGCGGAGAAGCGCCGCACCGCCGACCTGCAGCAGGCGCAGGGCCGGTTCGAGAAGGACCTTCGGCAGGCCGAGGCGCGGTTCGACAAGGACCTGGAGCGCGAGCGCGCCGGGCACCAGGCCGAGCTCGACCGCCAGCGCCAGCAGTGGGAAGCCACGCAGGCCTCGATCAGGCAGGCGTTCGAGGGCCAGGTGGCTGCGCTCCGGCAGCAGATCACCAGCCTGGAAAGCGCCCGGACCAGCGAGAACGACACTGGTGGCCCGGACAAGAAGGGCGGTACGAAACGATGAGCCGCCTGGACGTCGTCGGCGAGGTGCCGGTCGACCTGGATGGACCGGGCAAGGTCGGAGTGCCGATGAACCTGACCGGGCAGAGCGCGCACAAGTACGACGACTGCGACGGCTGCCACGAGGCCGACGCGGACCTGCACGTCGTCCTGGACGACGCCGACGACACGGTGCGGTGGTGCTACCAGTGCGCCGCCGGCCTGCTGAGGACGTTGACCAGCGCTGGCATCGTCGTGACCGCGCGGAAACTGGTCCGGCCCGTCGAACCACCTGCGGACCTGCCGGAAGCAGCGCACGATCCAGGATGGACAGTCGACCTCGCGGCCGAGGTGCTGCAGGCGGTGACGCCCCAGGCAATCCAGCTGGTCCGGGCTTTGGTCGAGCACAAGGGCAGCGCCACGGCGCAAACGTTGCGCGAACTGCTCGGCGTGCCCGAGGTCGGTCCCGTCACCAAGTCACTCAACACCGCCGCACGGCACCTCTGGCGCGGCGAACGGCTGGCCACCAAGGTCAGCGTCGCGTATCCCCGGCGGCCCGGTGGCCAGGGCAGCGTCGTCGAGTCCTACGAGCTCCCGACCGGTACCGCGGCGATCTGGAACAGGGCGCTGCTGCGCCTGGACCGAGCACGTGACGAGAACGAGGTCGACCAATGAGCCGAACCGACCACATCGAGGGAGTCCACTGTGGACTATCTCGGCGCCCATGACCCGACCGGCGCGGTCCGGCAGAGGCTGCACGACATCGCGGCCGTCGCAGTCGATAACCCAGGTCGGGCTGACGCTCTGTTGTGGGACTGGATCGGCCGCACGCCCACCCCGGAGGGGGAGATCAGGATGCGGCAGCTCGCCTATCTCGCACCCTTCCTGGTCGCCGAGGAAGTGCGCGGTGCCGGTTGGAGCGCCGGCAGTGGAATGTGGATGCTCGACCTCCCGGACGAGGAACTGTCGCCCGAGACGACCGCCGCGACCCAGGCCGTCGTTCGCCACCTCAACGACGAACCGCATGTGGCCGACGAAATCCTCGACGCGTACATCAGCTCGCGCGGCGTCGCCGGCCTGTGGGGCGTCGGCACAGCCGCACTACGCCTGCTCACCGCGGAACTACGCGACCAACGCGCCGATCCCGGATCAGCGACCAGGAGGCCCCGATGACCGACATGCCGGAGGAGTGGAACGGGACCGCCGTGGTGGTGGTCGGAGACCGCGAAATTCCCTGCTCTGCCCGTCTGAGGGTGGCTACGGGCCTCATCAGCGGCACCGACATCCCCATGGCCAGCTGGGAGGGAGCCGTCGAGATCAGCCCGGAGTTGTTCACCGCCGACCCCGGGCTGAAGGCGTTCCTGCAAAGCCAGCAGTGGCAGCACGTCACCCTGCGCCTGCCCGACGGCCGTGAGGGACTCGCGACCCTCGACGGGCTGCACCTGGACCCCGCCGAACACCAGTTGGGCCACCTGTTCCCCGCCCCAGAACTGTTTCTCGACGGCAAGGCTGGACCGCCCTTTCACGCCCCTGTGGCCGCGGTGTCGGAGTCTGCAGCAGCCAACGACGGCCAAGCCGTTGTACGGCTTGCTACCCAGGGCTTCCCCCACGAGCTTGGCGCCAGCCTGAGCGTTGAGGCCCCGGACACCGGCGAACAGGAAGCAGGTTCAGACGTGACGATTAAGGACGGAACTTGGCTGGATTGGAACGGCAGGCTCTGTCGCGCGGTGCTCACTGCCGCTGTGGCGGATGAAGACCATGTTGCGGTGGTCGAGCCGTGGATGTGGAATGCGAAGGTCGCAGGGCAGACCTATGAGCCCGATGTCGCGCCTCGGAATGAGGTCGTCGTGCTGACAGACGAGGAAGGGCTGCGACGTCGGGAGGTGGCACGCAAGAATGCTCTGAATGGGCCAGTGCGTCCTGTGCGACGCGGGCCCGCTGACGCGAGGGAGAGGCAGGCGCAGCGGAACCCTCGGTCTCAGCGCGGAAGGTAGGCAAACTGCAGCTGGCAAGATTCCAGCTCGTGGCGTCCGCCAGGTCGACCTCGGCGAGCAGCAGGTCCCCGGCTCGTAGGTGGGCGAGCAGCTGCGCAAACGCCCATTGTCGATATCCGGAGTGGACTGCGCGGATGTCCGAAGTTCCGTGCACGCCCTGCCAGGCAGGGCGTGCACGCTGAGCGGCTGAATCGGCCGCGCTGCAGCAGTGCCGCGAGATCAAGGCCCACGCCCCGCACTGCCGGGTCATCCTCACCGTGCACGAGATGAAGCGGCTGGGCCGCGACTCCGCCGAGCTCACCGCCCTGGCGGATCACCTTGTCGCGCACGGCATCGTGCTGGAGATGCTCGCCGGGCCGCTGACCGGGATCTACGACCCGACCGGCACCGGCCGGGTGCTGTTCGCGTTCTTCGCCGCGATGGCCGAGACCGAACGCGAGAACATCCGCGACGCCACCCTCGAAGGCCTCAACGCGGCCTCCCGCAGGGGAAACCACGGCGGACGCCCCACCGTGATCACCGACGACATGCTGCACACCCTGCTGCGCCGCCGCGCAGGCGGCCAATCGTGAGGCGTACGAGGCCTACGAGCAGACCAAGGCCGCCGCCGCGCGCTACCTGGAGGCACAGGTCGCCGTGGTGCTTGCCGTGCGGGAGGCGCACGACGCCGGGCTGGATACCGGCAAGTGGAGCGGGTTCGTGAACATCCCCGCGGAACGAGCGGTCATCGAGGCGCGCGTCGAGTGGAACCGCGAGGAGGAGATCCTTGAGCAGCGGGAGGAGAAGGTCGAGGCCGTTCTGGCCGCGCTGCGGGAGCAGGGTTACCCGCTGGTCCAGCCCGAGGACGTGACGTTCGACGGTGGCGCTGGAGGTTCGTAACCGGGCCCGATCTTGACCGCTGAGGTGCCGGCAGGGCGACCTCACGGCCGAGCGCACCTCTGGCGGAAAACATCACAACTAACCCTGTGACGCTATACGTCACGGGGCACGCGCCCCCGCTGCGGATCCGGTTGTGTCGTCAAAGGACCCTTTGACGACAGGGCACCGAGAACGCGACGATCATGCGGAAACAGGCTTGTGACCTTCGGCGATCTATGACGTAGGTTCTGCATCGCTTTCTGGCGGCTGGGGCTACGAGGTAGCGAGATCGGCATCGCAGCTGGCGCATCTGTCCGCCTCGTCGGTTTGCGGGTAGCCACATCCGGTGCAGGTAACGGTTCCGGGCAAGGGCGGTTGGTAGAGGTAGCGGTGCAGGGATGTCTTCGGGATCCCGGTCTTGGCCGCGATCTGTCCCAGCGTGGCGCCGCCGTTCTTGAGTAGCCGTGCGTATTCGATCTTGTCTTCGGGGTGCGCGACGGGGCGGCCGATGCGGCGGCCGGCGGCTTCGGCGACGGCGCGGGCGTGCGCGGCGCGTTCAGCGGTGAAGGTGCGCTCCATCTCGGCGAACAGCGCGAGCAGCAGGAAGGCGATGCGGCCCATGCCCTCGTCGGCGGTGTTGATCGGCAGTGGGTCGGCCAGGGAGCGCACGCCGATGCCTTTCTCGGCGAGGTCGTGGACCAGGTTGAGGACTTCGCGGAGGTTGCGGCCGAGCCGGTCGAGGGTGTGCACGACGACGGTGTCGCCGGCGCGGGCGTACTTGAGCAGTTCGGCCAGGCCGGGCCGGTCGATGGTGGCGCCGGTCTTCTTGTCCACGTACAGCCGGTCGTCGGGGATGCCCGCGTCATTGAGCGCGGCGAGCTGACGTTCCAGGCTCTGCTTGGTGGTGGAGACCCGCGCGTAGCCGAGGTCGAGTCCGCGCGCGGGGTGGCGCTCGCTGGTTCCCATGTCCGAAACCGTACCGGAAGTCATTTCCGTACTCGACTTCTGGAACGCTTGTTGTGGGACGACTTCCGGAACGACCGGCGAGGTGATCGGCCGAGGTCGCGTGATCCATGAGCGGGCACTCGGTCGGCCGTTCCACTTCCAAGGATGTGGAACGTACGCTGAGTTGTGTGGACGATTCCGGATCGTTCCCCCTGATGCTGGCAGGGCTGTCCGACGCGCAGCGCGATCAAGCGCACCGCCGGTGGCAAGTTCTCCGCCCCCACCTCGAAGACGGCGTGATGCTGACCGACGCGGCCCGCGCCGCGGGGGTGCCGGTGCGCACAGCCCAGCGCTGGCTCGCCAGCTACCACGCCCGAGGACTCGCAGGGCTCGCCCGGACCGCACGGATCGATCGTGGACGTCGGAAGTTGCCGGAGCAGCAGGTGCTGCTGATCGAGGGGCTGGCTCTGCGCCAGCCACCGCCGAGCACGGCCACGATCCACCGCCAGGTCGCCGAGCTCGCCCCGGAGTTGGGCTGGCCGGTGCCGTCCTACAGCACGGTGTACGCGATCGTCGACGCGCTCGACTCCGGCCTGCGCACCCTCGGACAGCAGGGCCTCAAGCGCTATCGGGAGGTGTTCGACCTGATCCACCGCCGCGAAGCTGCCCGCCCCAACGACATCTGGCAAGCCGACCACACCCAGCTCGACCTGTGGGTCCGGCTGCCGTCGGGCAAACCCGCCCGGCCGTGGCTGACCGGGATCCAGGACGACCACTCCCGCGCCGTGGCCGGATACGCGGTCAACCTCGGCGCCCCCTCAGCACTGAACACCGCGCTGGCGTTGCGGCAGGCGATCTGGCGCAAACCCGATCCCGGCTGGCACGTGTGCGGCATCCCCGGCGTGCTCTACACCGACCACGGCTCGGACTTCACCTCCCGGCACCTCGAGCAGGTCTGCGCCGACCTGAAGATCCGCGCGGTGTTCTCGCTACCGGGCCAGCCCCGCGGCCGCGGCAAGATCGAGCGGTTCGTGCTCACCGTCAACCAGATGTGCCTGCCCACACTGCCGGGCTACGCCCCGCGTGGCACGCAGGACCGGGCCGAGCAGGCGCGGCTGACCCTCGAAGCTGTCGCTCTGGCAGGTCCGGCGCGGTCTGGTCCACCTGCGCACCGTGCTGGCCTCCCAGCACGCTACCCCGCTGATCTGGACTCGCCGCGATGGCTACCGCCTGGCGCCCGAGCTCGCGGACGTGATCGGCTACGAGCGGGCACAGTTCCGCATGGAGTTCACCCGGATCACGAGGCTGATCACCGCCACGATCGACCCGCACCACGCCCGCTGGTCCGACGACGACTGGATCCGCCTGGTCCGCGCGCAGCTCGGCGGCGTCCAGGCCGCGATGGAGATGCTGGCCACGCTCGACAACGGCGGCGGTCCGCAGGCGCGGGCAGGCCACCGATGACCACCACGAACCCGGCCGGCACCCGGTTGCGGCCGCCGGTCTGGGGACGGCGGCGCCGCTACCCGTCGGACACCACGGCCGCGGAGTGGCGGCTGATCGAACCGCTGCTCCCGATCCCGGCCTGCCGCACCCCGCGCGGCGGCCGGCCGGAGGCCCACGACCGGCGCGCGATCGTGGACGCCATCCGCTACGTGGTCGACTCCGGCTGCAAGTGGCGCTCGCTGCCCGCGGACTACCCGCCCTGGAAGACCGTGCACGGCTTCTACACCCGCTGGTCCGCGCAGGGCGTCGTGGGGCAGCTGCTCGACCAGCTCCACCAGCAGCTGCGTCAGCGTCGCGGGCGCAACGCCCGCGCGGTCACCGTCGTGATCGACTCGCAGAGCGTCAAGGCGGCCGAGACCGTCGGCAAGAACAGCCGCGGCTACGACGCCGCGAAGAAGATCAACGGCCGCAAGCGCGGCGTCGTGGTGGACCTGGGCGGGCTGCCGTTGATGGTGATGGTCGTGCCCGCCGACGTCCAGGACCGCGACCTGGCCCGTGACCTGCTCTGGCGGCTGCGGCTGACGCACCCGCAGGTCACCCTCGTCTACGCCGACGCCGCCTACGGCGGCGCCCTGGTCGGCTGGGCCAAGAGGTTCCTCAACCTCACGATCACGGTCGTCACCCGGCCACCCGGCGCGACCGGGTTCGTCGCGCTCCCCCGCCGCTGGGTCGTCGAGAGGACCCTGTCCTGGCTGCTGCGCGCTCGCCGCAACGTCCGCGACTACGAACGCCTGCCCCGCCACAGCGAAGCAGCCCTGACCTGGACCGCGATCACGCTGCTCACCCGGCGCCTGAGCCGGCGAACCGTCACGACGGCGACGGCGGCGTGACACCCGATCGGATCAGATACCACCGGCGGCGGATCTCACGCCGCAGCAGGCGCCACACCGAGTACCAGCCGCCCACCCGGATCTGCCACCGGCGCAGACCGGTATCCGCCGCGATGTCCCGGACGTGGGCGCGTCCACCGCGAGCCTCGATCGCCGCGATCGCCTTGCCCGCCCACTGTTCCCGCCGTCGCCACGGCCGGCGCCGGTACTGCGCCTGCAGGGCTCGCGCGTGCTCGCGGCCGCAGGCCTGGACCATGCGCTGACCGTCCCGCTCCGGGTGGTCCGGGTAGACCGCCGACGAATCGCGCACCAGCGCCAGCACCGCCTGGTCGTCGCCCTCCGGGAGCACGGCGCCGCAGTAGTCACACAACTCGGCCCGGTCCGCGGAGTCGTCGTCCGGGTCGAGTGGCTCGTCCACCTGCCCCACGACTCGTGGTCTAGCTTCCGGCCCCGACCCCTGGCAAGAGGCCAAATACCCTGCTGCCCGGACCGAAGAACGGCCCGGGCAGCGAGTAATCGTCAGTCACGTGCTGGGGTGAGGGTCGAGGAGCGCCTGGGGCGGCGTCCTGGTTTGCGGGTGGTGAGCCAGAACTCGACGACGGCCTTGTCCCAGAGCGGGTCGCCGGTGTGCCAGTCATGGCCGATGCGCGGTGCCATGTACCCCCTGGAGATGTAGCCATCCCAGGTGCCGCGTGTGATCTTGGCGCGAGTCAGGATGTCGGCCAGGCCGATAGTGGGTCGAGTCCGGAGCAGTGTGTCGTCGCTGGTGACGATCCAGTCCCACAGCGCTTGGTAGGCGGTGTGCAAGTTCGTTGCTCTGGCGGAGGCGGGCGCAACTTCCAACCGCATCGGGTTGAGGATGTTGCCGGCGGCGACGTAATCATCGTGATCTTGTTGTGCGGACATCTGGTAGAACGCCGCGGTAACGCGGAGCGCCGATGATCGGCGCAGCAGCTCGTCGGTGACATAGTCGGCGGGGCCGTGTTTGGCGCACTCTCGGTACTCCGCGAAGAAGTCCTCGTCCGTCATGTCGATGTACTCGTGAGGCCGCGGCTCGGTGTCGACGTCGAACGGCCGCGTGAGGCCAGGGTGTCGGGCGTTGGGGTGATAACTCATTTGCCCTGTCCCTTCTGGACGATCTCGTTGGCCTCGACACGCACCTGGTACTCGGCCAGGTTGCGGTGGCGGTGGTCGATCCACCACCGGGCATCTGTGTGGGCCGCGATCACCTGGTCCAGTGCCGCGTTGTTGGCAGCCTCCTCGACTGCTGTCTCGGGGTGCTGTGCGACGTGGGCTGCCATTCCGGCGCGGAACTTGTCGATCTCCACGAGAGCCTGGGCGCGGATGTCCTCTGCCCATGCGATCTGTTTCGGGCTGCCGGCGAGGGGAGGAAGGTCTGCGGTGGTCACAACCAAAAACTACAAGGCCATCTTGCATTTAACAAGATAGTCTTGTAGTTGCGCCTGCGAGTTCGTTTCGCCGCGGGCGAGGCGGCGGGTCATGAGGGTGATGGCGGTCCAGGTCAGGGCCGCTTCGCTGTGCCGGGGCAGCCGTTCATAGTCGCGGACCCGGGCGGTGCTCCACCCCGCGGATCCACTCCTGGCCGCACTCCTCACACTGCGCCCGTCCCTGCCCGGTCTCGTCCCGGATGGCCGCCACCCTCGCCCGGCTCTGCCGCTGCCACCGCCAGTGCCGCGCCCGGCAGGACGCCGAGCAGTACACCGCGTCCGGCCGCACTGACCTGCGCAGTCGTTGCCCACAAGCCGGACAACGCCGCACCACGGTCGCCTTACCCGGTGGAGTCAGTGCGGATCCCGATCAATCTCGCCCCTGCGGCTCGGCCCGACACGTCGGGGGGCGAATCGTGCCGGGCCGCCCTCCATGATCAGTGTCAACGGCCGAATCAGCGAGGGGCCAGTTCGACCGACAACGACGCTCCGAGTTCCCGGACAGGCACTCAGTCGGACCCGGCGGTCGGTGAGCACCAGCCCGGTCACGGCTGACCCCGGCGATCCTCCTCAGTCGGAAAGCATCACAGCATGTTCTGTGATGCTTCCCTTTCGGGTCGAACAGTTACCTGATTGCGCCTGGACTAGCTAGGAATAAAACGTCACACTTACTCATGTGACGGAAAAAGGGGCGGAGATCGGTTCCGAGATCGGGACGGATACAGAGTGGACGAACATCGCTACGCAGGCGGCCGGTGCGCCGGAGCGCCGACAGTGCGTGCAGTGCGGCGGGCCGTTCCACGTGCGCCCCAACCGACCAGGCCGGGTGATGCGGTACTGCTCACGTGCGTGCCAGCAGGCGGCGCACCGCGAGCGGCACGCGCCGTCCGTCGAGGAGCTCCGGCGTGAAGTGCGTCAGGTCCTGTGGGACCTGCACTCCCGGACCGGTGTGGCGGAACTCGACGCGGCCGCGGAGGACCAGTTGGCCGCAGTCCTGCGTCACGCGCGCGCCCTACTCGGGTTGCTGCCAGAGGCCGCGGCGGTTCCAGTCTCACACTCTGCCGAACCCGCCATCAACGCGCAGCCATCCGGCCACGACCAGGTGCCAACCGTGAAAGAGGAAAGCATCACGCCAACCGCTGTGACGGAAACTTTGGCGCCGGTTCGCCAGCTGGTTGCGCTGGCCGGTGGAGTGCGTCCGACCGAGCAGCAGACCGCCATCATGGCTGCGGTCGAGGCTGGCGAGAACCTGGTTGTTGAGGCGGGGGCCGGAACCGGAAAGACGAAGACGCTGTGCATGGCCGCAGAGACGATGCCCCCTGGTCGGCGCGGCATCTATCTCGGATACAACAAGGCGATCGTGATCGAGGCCAAGGCGAAGTTCCCCGCTCACATCACGTGCCTGACCGGCCACGCGCTGGCGATGCGAGCGCTCGGGTTCGCCTACAAGCAGCGCCTGGACGGTCCGCGGGTGACGTCGAAGCAGGCGGCCGAGATCATGAACATCACGGACCCGTTGCCGCTGCTCACCTCCGGCGGTCCGAGGCGACTTGACCCGGCTGTCCTCGCCAGTATCGCGACCGGCACGGTTGCTCGTTACTGCCACACCGCGGACGTCGAGATCGGTCCACAGCACGTCCCGATCCCCAACGGCATCGACGGCCCAGCGCAGGACGAGCTGCGCGAGCACATCGTGCCGATCGCGCTGCGAATGTGGGCCGAACTGCAGGGCAAGCGCGGCCACTTGAAGTTCACGCACGACACGTACTTGAAGATGTGGGCGCTGACCGAACCGCGGTTGAACACCGAGGTCATCATGTTCGACGAGGCCCAGGACGCCAACCCGGCAATCGCGTCCGTCGTGCAGGCCCAGCAGGCCCAGCTGATCGCAGTGGGCGACAGCAACCAGGCGATCTACGAGTGGCGTGGTGCGGTCAACGCGCTGCAGCTCTGGCCGGCGGACACGCGACTACTACTGACCCAGTCGTGGCGCTTCGGCCCGGCGGTGGCCGACGAAGCCAACAAGTGGCTCACCGCGTTGAAGTCTGATCTGCGCCTCACCGGCACTCCGAGCATTCGCTCCGAACTCGCCTACCTGCCCCGGCCGGACGCCGTGCTCTGCCGGACGAACGCCGAGGCGATGGCACAGGCCATGACCGCCATGGACGCCGGCCAGAAGGTCGGACTGGTGGGCGGCGGCAATGCGATCAAGGACATGGCGACGGCCGCCCTGAACCTGAAGAACGGCCGCTGCACCGACCATCCGGAGCTGTGCGGATTTGAAGATTGGGCACAGGTACAGAGCTACGTCGAGCAGGACGAAGGCGCCGACCTGGCGGTGTTCGTACGCCTGGTCGACGCCCACGGAGCTCAGACTCTCATCAACGCCGCGAAGGGTCTGGTCGACGAGAGGATCGCCGATCTGGTCGTCTCGACCGCGCACAAGGCCAAGGGACGCGAGTGGCACCGGGTGAGGATCGCGGAGGACTTCCGCCAGCCCAAAGCAACCGAAGACGGACGTCCCGGCAAGCTCTCCCAGTCAGAGGCACGGCTGGCCTACGTGTCCGTGACCCGCGCTCAGCACGTCCTCGACCGGGGCAGCCTCGCGTGGATTGACGACCACCTTGCCGGCGTGCCCGGTCCTCCCCCACGGCGTCGGTTCACCGGTGCAGGTAACGATGGGCCGGCGGCATATGGAGCGATCTCCGACTTTCTCGAATAGCAGCACGCTGGGGGCTCCCGATGCCCGCCATCGGAGCGTTACCGGTGCCGATATCAGGCCGTTGATTCGTCGGCCGCGACAGCGCTCTGAGTAGCCTCACTTGCCGCGCTCGACGTCGAGGAGGACGACCGAGGCTTGCGCTGCCGCTTCGGCGGAAGGACACCCATCCCGCGGAGCTCATCCTGGGACCAACCGCCCTGTTCCGCAGCACGCCGCGCGTCGCCAACTCCGTCTTTAGCGCCCTTGTACAGGCGGTCAGCAGCGTCTTTGAGTGCCTGGGCTAGCTCCTTGAGAGGACCATCGGTGAGGTCCAGAGCCTTCTTGGCGGCGTTGAGCGCGTCGTTGGCGGCGTTCTCCTGATTGCGCGCGTGGACGAGGTTCTGGACAAGGGTCACGCGCTGCTGCACTGCCTGCTCGGCGAGCTTGCGCGCCGCACTGATCGGGTCCGACGTCATGGCTCGAACGGTACCAGCGGACCCGCATTCAGCAGCGGCAACTACGCGGCTGGAGCCCGGATGTGACCGTGATCTTCGGACTGTACGCCGCTGACGCGGCGTAGCGAGACGTTCCCCCTCGCGCTCCCCCAACCGCACGGCTGCGACGGCGAAAAGCGTGCCGCCGCAGCCGTGCGGAGGCGGACCTCGCTGCGCTCGGACTGTTCCGCCTAAGGCGCCTGACGGCGAGCAAGATAGTAGAAAAGATATCCCCTACGGGATTCAACTAGCCTGGGAGCTAGTTGATCGGCGACACTGGGGTGTCGCCGGCGCTGCGCTGGTGGGAAGGAGGAGCACATGACCGACGCCAACGATCGCCAGCCCGCCGCTCGCCAGCGCAGCCGTGAACGCGGCCGACGCCGCGACAACCAGGTACTCGTCAAGCTCAACGATGATGAGTACCTGAAAATCAAAGCCCGAGCCGCCGCGGCTGGTCTCACGAGCGCCAGCTACCTCGCCGTCGTCGGCACCCAAGACGTTCCCGAAGCCGCCGAAGGCGCCAAACTCACCGACGTGCAGCTCCGCGCGCTCGTCGCCGAGCTCTATGCGATCAAGCGGATCCTGCGCGGCATGGCAACCAACCTGAACCAGATGGCCGCCGTCGCGAACGCCACCGGTGAGATCGACCCGTCCGCGCTGTACAACGCGGCCAAGGCCATCAACACTCTGCCCCGGCTGGACGCCTTCCTCGACGAGCTCAAGAACAAGGTGCATCTGTGATCAGCAAGGTGCTGCACGGTGACCGCGTGCGCGGACTCCTTGAGTACCTCTTCGGCGAAGGCCGCCACGAAGAGCACACCAACCAGCACATCGTCGCCGCCTGGGACAGCTCGTACCTTGGCGCCGGCAGTCCCGCCGACATGTTCGAGCGCGGGCTACTCGCCGCGGAGATGGACGCGCCCAGGCGCATCCACGGGGTCGACCCTCCGAAGGGCCACGTCTACCACGTGCCCATCAGCCTGCACGCCAACGACGGTCAGCTCACCGACGAGCAATGGCGCGAGATCGCCGAGTACGCCGCTGCACAACTCGGCTTCACCGAGGCACCCGGCCGTGCAGCCGTACCGTGGGTGGCCGTGCGGCACGGGCTGTCCGCGAACGGCAATGACCACATCCACCTCGTGGCAACTCTCATCCGCGAGGATGGACGGATCGCCGAGACGCACCGAGACTTCCTCACGTGGTCTGGCATCCGTCAGGAGATGGAGAGCCGATTCAACCTCACCCGCACCCGCAGCAAGGGTGCAGGGATGCCGGGCCTGACCCGCGGCGAGATGGCCAAGTCAGACCGCGAAGGACGGCACGAGCCGCCGCGGCGAACGCTCGCGCGTACGGTTCGCGCCGCCGCGACCGCAGCCCGCGACGAAGCCGACTTCATCCGCCGGGTACGCAAGGCCGGCGTGCTGATCCGGCCACGCTGGGAGCAAGGCGGGCAGACCAACGTGGTCGGCTACTCCGTCGCCCTCAAGCCGAAGACCGACAAGGAGCGACCGATCTGGTACGGCGGCGGGAAGCTCGCCGAGGACCTCACCATCGACGAAGTGCGCGCGCGATGGAACGCACCGAATTCTGAGCAGAAAGCAGATGCACACCGCGAATGGCGCCCGCGCGGTTGGAAGAAGCTGCCCACCAAGACCCAGCTCGTCAACCGCCGGCTGCGCACCGAGGCATTGCAGCAGGCCGCCCAGGTGGCGGCCGAGGTGCGTGCGAAGCTTGCCGCTCTCGACCCAACCGATATCGCCGGATGGGCGGGCGTCTCACGCGAGGCCGCTGGCGCGCTCGCCGCACTCGCGCACCGCATCGAGCCCAACCACCGTGGTCCGATCAGCCGTGCGGCCGACTCGATGGCCCGCATTGCTCAGACCCAGCACGCCGCAGAACGCGCCCGCCGAACCGCAGACCTGAGGCCGATGGCCGGGGTCATCCGAGTGGCCCTGGACGCCGCCATCGCCAGCCGAGGCGGACCACTCGCCGTCGCTGTGCTGATCCAGCAACTCGGTCGGATCGTGCGCGAAGTCCAGCGGGCCAGCGACGCCAGCGGCCGCGCGCTCGAAGCGCGCCAGGCCGCTGCGGCCGCCGAGGCACTGCTCGAACACGTCCGGCAGGTCCCGGTATCGGTTGGTGCCGGTCAACAGGCCGAAGCCGCACCCACTCAGATCACCAACACCGGAGAACGCGACGCCAGCCGTCTACTGCGTGACGCCGCGGAGACGAGGGACAAGGAGCGAGGAAATGGCCGAGGTTGATGAGGCGCACCAGGCGATCATGCGCAAGTTCGCCGTATTGGCCAGCCTGGCGTTCAGCGCGATCGAACTCGCACAGCGCGATAACGGGCGCCGGGCAGCCGAGGCGCTTCGGCAGTCCATCGAACGTCAACGTGAGGTCGCGCGACAGCTCGCCGCACAGCGCGACCTTGCGGCTGTGCAATGGGCACGCGTACGCGACGACACCCTGTACCGCGACCCGCAAGCCCTCGCGCACGCGTGGGCCACTGCCAAGGCCTGGGAGCAACTCGACCCACGCGCAGCGGCAGCGCTCAAGGAGTTCGACAAGCGGCTGCAGGATTCCGGCGTGGTTCCCGAGGTCGCGCAGTATGCGCGTCAGACCGACGACTACGCCGGCCTCGCCCTGCTGCTCAATCGGGCCGAGCAAAACCGGCGGGACCGTGCCGAGCTCGCGGAGCTCGTGAACGAAGGTGCCGAGGCATCCGCAGCGCTGGACGAGGCCATGAAGGACGACCCCTATGTGGAGCGCGCCCGCGCCGCGCTCGGTGAGGAGCGTGCCGAGGCCGTCATCGAATCCGCCGGATGGAACGCGCTCAACACCGTGCTCGACGAAGCCGCGGAGCGCGGCTACAGCCCCGAACTGCTACTGCGCGAGGTCTACCACAGCCGCCCGCTCGACGACCGCGACCCCGACAAGGCTCGTGACGTCGGCGCCGTACTGCACTGGCGCGTCGAACGCCACATCAACACGAACCCGGAACCCGAGCCGCGCTTGAGCGCGGCCGCCTACACCGCGGAGCAGGACCGGGCGGACGCCGCCGAGGAAACCGCCCGAGCCGCCGATCCTGATCGTGGCATCACCAGCGGCATCGACGAGAACGGCCGCGCCGTGGTCGTCTCGAAGAGATACGCGCTCGCTGTCGCGGCTACCCTCGATCCGCACAACGCGCACGATCGCGAGACCGCAGCGCTGATGCACGGCCAGGATCCCGAGCTCGACCGCGCGCTCGCCGAGCGGTTCCGTGACACGGCACCGCCCTGGCCGCAGGCGAGGGCCACGCCGCCGTCCGCGGTCGAGGTCGACCCGCGCCAGCTGCACACCGCCGCGACACTGGTTACCGAGTCACAGTTCGGCTCGACGTCGATGCTGCAACGCAAGATGGGCGTTAGTTTCGCCGAGGCCGAACGGCTCATGAACGCCCTTGAACAGCACGAGATCGTCGGCCCGCGCGAAGGCAACAAGGCCCGCGAAGTACTCGCTAACCCCGGCAACATGGAGGCCCGTCTCGCCCTCTCCGGCGGCACGGCTCAACCAGCACCCGTGCGGACCTCAGCGGCAGGGGCGGACGCGGCGCGCGATCTCGACAACCTCCGCAACGCCGCAGCGCTGGTGACTGACACACAGTTCGGCTCGGTATCGATGGTTCAGCGCACGCTCAGGCTGACTTACCACGAGGCCACACGGCTGATGGACCAGCTGGAAGAACACGGGATCGTCGGCCCGCGCGACGGAGGCAAAGCACGCGAAGTGCTGATGCAGCCCGATGAGGCCGATGCTGTGCTGGCTGGTCTCGCGATGGAGCAGATCGACCACCGTCCGGCACAGCTCGAACCGGAGGGCGGCGTCGAGCATCCCGCGGAGCCGGAACAGCTCATCCTCGTTGGCACGGACAACACCGACGAACCGGTCTACGTCGACAAGGACACCGCCGCCGAATACATCGCCGGCATGGACCCGCTCAACCCCGAGCACCGGCGAGTCGCCCACGAGATGTCCGGACAGGACGCGGATCTCGACATGCTGCTGCGTCGACGATTCCCCGAGCTCGACCAGGACCGGGACACCGCCTCCGCGGAAGCGGCCGTCGACGAGGATCGAACCGGCGACGTCGAGACCCGTCGTGGCGACCAGGCCCGTGAGGACCAGGCCGACGCCGAGCGCGAAACCAGCGGTGGAACCGACGGCGAGCCCGGCGACGCCGAGCCGGTCGACAACGACGGTGCACGAGCGGGCGCGGTCGAACGCGCCGGAGACGCGGCGGCCGAGGCGGTGGTCGCGGAGGATGCAGCCGCGGCCCACCACGGCGCCGCTGACGAGCTGCGCGCCGGCGCGTATGAATCCGGGGCCGAGCCTGCGCAGCTCGCCGGGCGTGGCTTTCCCCAGCGCATCGTGAGCGCACTCAGGAACGCCGGAAAGCGTGGCAGCCGGTCCGCAGCACCTCAGCAGGAGCGAGCTCGTCGTCGCCGCCGTGTTCGCGGCACCGAGCGTGACTAGCCCTTACTCGTACTCCAGCCCGGTTCGTTGACACGTACGGGTCAACGAACCGGGCTGGAGGCCCTAACAGGTGGCCGTGCCTGGCCTCACTCGTCGCCGGTCGACCACCAGTCCGCCGGCGACTGCTCGACCGGAAGCGACGCGGGTGGAGCGGAATGCCCCTCCTCGGGTGAGCAGTGCACGAACGGCGAGACGGACCGGTCGAGCAGGAAGCCGAGGTGCGGGTCGCGGTGGTCGCGCAGCCACACCGACATGCCGGTGGTGCCGTCCAGCCTCAGGTGTTCCCAGGAGCGCCACAGCGCGTCGAGACGTCGGACACCCTCCAGATGCTCCCACCACGACGGACACCACGCGGTGTCGCGCTCAGGGCGCTGCGTGACCACCTGGGAGAGCCAGTTCGTCACCCAGGACTGCACGTCGGGGAACTGAGGTTTCGGTTCATCCGCCGTGTCCTCGTCGTCCTCGTCGACCGCGTGCAGGGCTGCGTCAGGGTGTTCCCACCCAACAGGGACTGGCAGCACCTTCAGCGGTGCCGGTGCCTGTCGGTGCCCATCACGGAGCGAGCAGTTGACGAACGGTGAGACGGACTGGTCGAGCAGGAAGCCGAGGTGCGGGTCGCGGTGATCGCGCAGCCACACCGACAGACCGGTGGTCGGGTCACGGTGCAGGTGCTCCCAGGAGCGCCAGAGCGCTTCGAGCCGGAGGATGCCTTCCGCGTGCTGCCACCACTGTGGACACCAGCAATGCCGCTGGTTGAGGCGTTGGGTCACCATTGGCGCGAACCAGTCGGTGACCCACCGTTCCACGCTGGGGAACTTCGGCTTCGTTTTCTTGTCGCTGGCGTCGTCCGCGCCGTCGGCCGGGCCGGCGACCAGAGCCTCGTCCCACTCGTCGAGGTCAGGCACCGCCGGCCTCCTCCAACGGGGTCGCGAGCACCGGGTCGATGGGGTGCTCGCGGAACGCGGGGTCGTAGCGCTCCAGGCTGCGCTGGATCTCCTGCGCGTGAGCACCGGCCATCCACGGCACGGTTTCGAGCAACGTGGCGGGTACACCCGAGGCGAGCACGATCGCCCGGCCACGCGGGAACGCGGCGAGGTCCGACACCTTGAAGATCAGCTGCGGTTGCGGACTTCCCGTGCGGGAGCTGTGGCCAGAGCGGTCTCGAGTCTCGGAGTACACCACCTTGTAGTGGTCGCCGATCAGCTGCGCGATCTTGTTCAGCAGCTTCTCGTCGGCCTCGCCGCCGAGGTAAACGCGGACGTTCGCGGAGGACCACAGCTTCGTCATGCCGCGGTCACCCCAGGCCTCCGCGCCCTGCTCCCAGCTCTGCAAGATCGTCACGAGGACCATGCCGCGTGAGCCGTAATGCGAGTACAGGGCGGGCAGTTCCTTGATGCGGCATACGTTGGCCGCCTCGTCGAGAATCCCGACCAGCGGCGGATCGAGCCGCGCACCGGCGGACCGCTTGGCGAGGGCCTCGCCGGCGTCGAGCACGGCCTGAGTCAGGGCGGCGACCAGCGGAGATGCCGTGCGGCCGCCCTCTTTGGACAGCAAGTACAGCGTGTCACACGACCTGACGAACGCGTGTGGGTCGAACCGACGCACTCCCAGCCGCCGAGGCCGTACCACCCACCGCAGGATCTTCGGATCCTCCAGACACCGCATCAGCTTCGCCGCGGTGCTGAACACGCCCTCGCGCTGCTTGTCCGGCAGTTCGTAAAGCATCTGGAGCTTGCGGGCGATCAGGTCGTTCTCGGTCCCGAGCAGTGTGATCGGCTCCCGGTTGTTGCTGTTGACCGCCCATTTGTAGGCATCGGTGATCGGTCGATCGTTCTGCGCGGCCGCGAGCAGCAGGTACGACAAGAGCGCTTCGCCCTCGGGGTCGAAGTAGGCGTCCCGCTTGGCGTCCGCGCCGGACACTGCGACGAAGTGGCTGACCAGGACGTCGGCCTCGGTCGGGCCGGTGATCCCGGCCAGCGGGTCGAACCAGAACTCCGGCTCCGCGCCGATGATGTCCTGAGGGTCGAACACCCACACCTGTCCGCGCTGTGACCGGGACAGGCGCGTCGCATCGTGCAGATCCCTCTTGTTCGACGTCGCGATCACCGGTCCGGGAGCGGCGACGATCATCGGAATCGCCTGTGAGGTGCTCTTGCCGACGCGGGGACCAGCGATGATCACGATCATGTCTTCCCAGCTAGCCAGGAAGGCGGTCAGCGTCCGCTTGATCTTGCCGATGAACAGGCCCCAACCCGACATCTCGTCGCCGGCACCTCGCGGCCGCAACCGTGCTGCGGACCTGGCGGCCCCGGCCGGTGTGTACGGCTCCAGGTCCCGGTCGACCGCGAGGTGCCGCGCCGCGTCGTCGACCCGCGTGCGGCCGCGCCGCCGGCGCCGCACGACCAGCACAGCGCCGACCACGAGCGAGGCGAGCAGCAGCACCTCGACGACGAGGAACACGACCGCCCACACTCCCGGCCACGGGACCGTGCCGATGAGCAGTCCGAACACGACGGCCATCGGATTGGCGATGACCGGCTGGTCATCGAGCGCGCGGGCGAACGACACCGCGCCCCACAGCGACAGCGCGAGGCAGGCGAAGATTCCCACCAGGATTAGCGGGAGGAACGAGTTGTTGGGTGGTCGGTTGGCCGATCGCTGTGCTGCCACCACCTGCTCCTTTCAAAAACCCGTCACGTCATGGTGTGACGTGACGGGTCATGGGGTGAGGGTTTAGACCCACCGTTTGTTGGTGTCGTGCACGTTCGCCTCCAGCTCCGCCCGCGTGAGCTCCACGTGCACCGGGATGCCGGCCCTCTGTCCGACTTTGATGAGGAAATTTCCCTGGCCGGGGGGCGGCATCTCGCGGCCGTGCTCGTGGTCCCAGCTCGCCGGCGTCGACCACTCGGTGATCATCCGTTGTTCCGCGCGTGAGAACGCCACGACCTCCGCCAACTGTGCGAGCTCGCGCCGGGGCAGGCCGCCGCAGACCACGGCGCCGGAGCGTTCGATGAAGCCGCGGGCCTTGGCGCGGTCTTCCTCGCGGGACAAGCTCTCTGCATCCAAACCGGTGTGGGTGATGTAGGCGGTGCCGACGGCGTACTGCCTGTTGACCCTGGTCAACTCGTCGGTGCGGTCGACCAGGCCCGGCACCCGCATCACGCGCCACAACTCGTCCATCACCGCGTAGAACCGGCGCTGCGGGGCCAAGCCTTCGTCGGCGAGGGTGTTCGCGGCCTCGATCGCGCCGAACCCGTCCGACCAGCATGACAGCAGCACTGCGGCGGTGAGCCGCTCGTCGGAGGCGGTGATGCCGGAGATGTCGATGCAGACCGCCGGCGCGTCCACGTCGATCGGCGTGGAGGTGTGCGAGGCGAACGTCGCGCCCAGTGGCCCGTCGAGCAGGCCGATCAGGGAGCGCTGCAGCGGGTCGACCTCCTGCCTGTACCTTTCGTCGCTGCCCCGGTCGAGCGTGACAGCCCGGACCTGGGGCGGACCCTCGTCGAGGACCTGGAGGAGGTCGCGCAGCAGTGGAGGCGAACCGGGGCTGTGGGTTTCGTCGAGCACGTGCAGCGCGGCGGAGAGGATCGTCTCCTCGATGTCCTCGATCGGCCGCCGCCGGATGACCCCGATGAGCCCTGCGACCATGTTCAACCGGCGGCCGTGCACCTCGGCGCGGACCCGATCCGCGGCGCGGCCGGACAGCCGCGGCAAGATCGAGCCGAGCGCGCCCGCGGCCAGCGGGTTGAGCGTGCCCAGCCCGCGGCCGAGCTTGATGACTTGCCCGCCAAGGGCCAGGACCAGGTCGCTGTAGTCCGGCTTGAGGTCGCCCAAAACCATCGGCCGCACCCCGGACGCGGCGATCCCCAGTACGGTGCGGCGCACGAACGTCGACTTACCCAGGCCGGGCAGGCCGAGCACGAACATCGACGGGTTGTGAATCAGCTTTGCGCGGGTGAACCAGCTGATCGGGTCGAAGCACACCGTCGTCCGGCCGCCCAGCAGCGACGTGCCGATCGGCGTGCCGATCATCGGGGTACCCGACCCCGCCGCGTACGGCCACAAGCCGCAGACCTGCACCGACGTGCCGCGGTACTCCGGTGGCGGCTCGACGTAGCTCGCCCGGCCCCCGCCGGGGCCGGTGAAACCCTTGGCGGTCAGCCGAGGGTGCAGCGGCACACTCTTGGTCACGGTCAGCGCCTTCCTCAGATGTGCTCGGTCAGCAGCGCGGGCACGTTCGAGTGGTGGGGCAGGATCACGCCCACGCCGAGCGCGCCGGCGAACGCGGCCGACTGGCCGCCGTAGACCCGGCGCAGCCGGATCCGCGATGCGGCGCTCATGTTGTGCAGCAAGGTTTCTGCCTGCTGGTAGTCCGCCGGGGAGAGCACCGTCGCGGTGACGAGCAACGAGAACCGCACCACTCCGGCGCCGGCCGCTTCCTCCCGCGTGGACTGCTCTGCGGCCCGCACTTCGAGGCTGTCGCGGGCCTGCGGGCTGCGCCTGCGGCTTTCGAGAAACCGGGCGTTGTTCAGGTCGTTGTCCACAATGGACGCGCCGGTGCCGCGGTCGTGCGGCCTGTAGACCAGCGTGACGCGCTTGCGGTTGAGCTCTGGGTGCGGCCGCAGCAACTCGGTGAGCACGGAGGACAACACGGTTCCGCGCGGTGCTTCCTCCATCGCCCAGGTGACGGAGAAGCCGGAGCCGTGCGCGTACCGGTCGCGGCGTTCCTCGTGACCACCGGACGGCCCGCAGTTCTCCCAGGTGATGCCATGCCCTTGGGGCTGGTTGCGGGCGCGGTCGACGAGCCCGGCCTCCGCCGGGTTGTACGCGGCGAACACGGTCTCGGCGATCTGCTGCGCGGTCATCGGCCGGGCCGCGCCCGCGCCGGTGAGGGCCAGGCCCTCAGCGAGACCGGGCAGGCGCGTGCCGATCTCGATCGCCATGTCCTCCACGTCGCGACGCCGACCCTGCGGCGTGGTCGCCCGGTAGGTCAGCGCGATGCGCGTGACCACCTGTGCCGAACCGGCCGGGTAGGTCGCCGCGGCCTCCTGCATCACCGCGCGGGCCAGCTGCGGCGCGGACGGGTCGACCATCTCGTCGACCTCCCGGCGCAGACGTTCGCCGAAGTCCGGTGCGGTCTCGACGGTGACCGTCACCGCGGCCAAGCCCGGTTCGTGCGACAGCTGCGCCAGCCAGCCGCCCCAGCCGGCCACCCACGCGTCGATCTGCTCGCCGTCGACCAGCGAGGCGCCGTCGGCATCCGCGCGCAGGACGGCCGTGTAGTGCCCGGCCCACGGAACGTGGATCATGCCGAACGGCCGTCCATAGGAGTCCTGGGCGTGGTACATCGCCGAGGGGGCGAGCAGGCCGGGCAGCCGGTGCAGCCCGTCCGGAACGACCGACGTCGGACCGGCGCGGTAGATGTTCTGCCCTTTGCGGGATCCGCGCCACCACGTCACCCGCCACAACAGCGTCGACAGCCCGGTCCGGCCGCCACGGTCTTTGACCAGCAACGGGCCCAGGATCAGCGCCATCAGCACCAACATGCCGACGGCCGCCGGCCACCAGACCATGTAGAAGACCAGGGCCAGGACGATGCCGACCAGGCCGAACACCGTGCCGCCGGCGCCCAAGCCGAACAGGCCCGCGGACCTCGGCTTGCGCCAGTGCCCGTACGTGGGCGGTCCCTGCTGGGTGGTGTGCTGCACCATCCTCATCCCTCCGTGCCCTGATCAGTAGCCCGTTGGGCCGATTGTTTGATGGCGCCGGTGGCCTGTGCTCCCGCGTTGATGGCGGCACCGACACCCGCGCCGACCGGCCCACCGGCCGCACCGGCCGCCGCAGCGCCACCGCTCGCGCCACCTGCGGCGGCTCCAGACGCTCCGGCAGCTCCGGCCGCGCCGGTGGTCTGCGCTCCGGCGGAACCAGCGGTGCCCGCCGCGCCCTGCGAACCGGCGGCACCGGGGCCACCGGTACGTCCGGGTGGGCCGACGAGCCCGGCACCACTGGGATTGGCACCGTTGCCGCCGCTGGGCGCCGAGCTCGCCGACGAGCGGCCCGCTCCGCCGAGGACCTGGACCGCGCCGGACGCCATCGCGCCACCGGCGACACCGCCGCCACCTCCGCCGCCGGAGGTCACTGCGGACACGGCAGGCGTCAGTACCCGCATCAGCGCGGGCAGCGCCAGCACGGCGATCATGATCAGGAAGATTCCGGCGATCTTCGTGGCGACGTCGTCGCCCTTGCCGGTCGCGAGGAATCCACCGGCGTAACCGGTGGCGGCGACAGGCTTGTACAGCGCGAACGCGAGTGCCCAGGCGACGGCCTTGTCCCTGGTCTGGCGGCCGCCCTGATTGATGCCTGCGGCACCGGCGATGCCGAACATTCCGGCAAGGATGATCAGGATGCCGGACCGGACGAACATGAGTCCGAGTTGGACGACGCAGGAGAAGATTCCCACCAGTGCCAGGAGGAGCACGACGAATGACCCGAGCGGGTTGAGTAGCTGCGTCAGCATGGTCAGCGGCCCGAGCGTCTTCGCGAGGTCACCGCCAGCTGCCTTGTCGATCACCCATTTCGAGTATGCGTCGCCGAACTCGACCAGGAGGGACAGTGCCGCGACGCCGGCCGTGGACAGCACCACGAACTGCAGCAGGCCCTTCGCGGAGTCGGTGGCTGCGCGTCCATCCCGCGTGAGCGCCATGCGACCGGCCGCGATCAGGATCGACAGGACGCCGACCGCGGCGGTCAGCCATGACGTGTACTCGCGCATCAACGTGACCGGGCTTGAGGCGCCGTCCAACGAGGGTGTCGGCACCTGCACCCAGAAGGTGGTCATGACGCCGATCATTTTCCCGAAGCCGTCGGCGGCGCTGCGCGCAGCGCTTCCGAATGCCGCCTCGGCGGCGTTGGCGGCCGCCTCACCGGCGGCATCGCACAGCTTGCCGACGATCGGCGTGTCACATGGTCCCATCCCTATACCCCGCTCCAGGCAACGAATCCGGTCAGGTCGGTCACCGGCTGCACGGTCGGGCTGCTGCTGCCATCGGGCTGCAGTTCTTGCTTCCAGTCGCCGAGCCAGCGCACGGTGCTGGTCGTCACCTGCATCCGGCCCGAGGCCGGGAAGCGGGTGACGAACTGGATCACCGCGGTGTCGGGGCTGTAGGTGACGAACCGGAACCCGGCGACCTGGCCGAGCCGGTCGTCGGGCGTGTTGACGTCGGTGATCCTGGCGCGGGCGGCCGTGTAGGCGTCGCGTCCCGGACCGGGGACGATCTGCTGCTCGACCACCGCACGCCAGGAGTCACCAGGTGCGAGCAGTGCGCGGGTCTCGATCTGGGTCGCGGCGATGAGCGCGCCGACCGGGTTGCGGGCGTAGCCGGAGGCCACGGAACCCTGGATCGACCGCGGGCCGGCGGAGGCCGACTCCGGAAGCGCCACCCGCCCGAACAGCTTCCACGTCACCGGCGGCGGGCTGGTCGGCGGCGTCTGGTCGCCCTCCGGGGCCGAGCTGCCGGTGGTGCTCGGTGCCGTGCTCGACGTCGTCGGCTGGGTGTCCGGCGATCCGTCACCGCCGTAGATCGCCACCACGATCGCGCCGCCGGCGACCAGGAGCAGGAGAACCACACCGGACACGACCAGCGTCCACGTGCGACCGCCCTTCGAGGTGTGGTCGTCGAAGGAGTCCTGTGGTGGTCGGCTCCCGGTCATCATCCCTGCACCGCGAGGATGGTGCCGATGATGCCCGAGGCGGATGCGCCGATGATCGCGGCGACGAGCGGCCACACGAGGTTGGAGGCCTCTTCGCCGCCGCCCATGCCGCGGCGGTGGCTCAGCGCCATCTTGCCGGCGACGAACAGAACGCCGGCGACGCACGCGGCGAACACGAGCCAGGCCGCCCAGCTGAGGATCTTGAGAATCTTGTTGGCGCCGGGTGGCGTCTCGCCCACCCCAGGGTCGGGCACGTTCGCCAGGACCTCGCCCACGGTGTGCGTGACCTGCTGAATCAACATCAATCTCTCCTAGTGGTGCAAGCCGACGATCGTCGACAGGTCGCTCGCCATGCCCGCGACCGCGGGAGGCAGAGGGTCACGGGGATCGGGTGAAGCCAGTCGCCATTCAGGGATCCAGGGGATCTCCCATACGCGCTGGAACGCGCCGGCCACGAGCTTGTGGAACTTGCGCACCGGTGGCGGGAGCCGGCCGGGAGCGTCGGCCACCGTGACCAGGCCGACCAGCTGCAGTCCTGGCGGGACGATCCCCGCCGCGTACTGGCGGGCGAAGTCCTGGGCGCGCTGAAGCCCTTCCAGATGGGTGCGGGCGACCGCGACCACGAACGGGGACTGGCCGAACTGGGGCCCGGCAGGCAGTGCACGGCGCGCGTCGCCGCTGACCGTGGGGAACGCGCGGGTCAGGGTCGTGACACCGGCACCGCCGTGCACTCCGACCCACCACCACCAGGGCGACGTCGCGCCACAGTCCGGCCACGGTGGGACGGGGCCGCGCCATTCCGGTATCTGGCGCCAGGCCGGGGGCGGAGCGATCACAGGAGCCACCTCACGGTGCTTCGTCGTGGCCTCAAGAGGGGCCGAACGTACAGCCCCGCCATCACCGGGCTGACGTCCGGTTACTCCAGAGAGCAGTAGGTTCGTCACACTTGGAGACTACATCGAATATGGACGTATGCAAGCGTAAGAGATCGTATGGCAACGTATCCGAACGCGTTAGTACGCGTCGGACCGTAAGACGTTGTTTAGCAGTGAATGTAACCGTATGATGACGTGTCACTGCGAACAGTAAGATCCACCTACCACCGGTGAGGCGACCCAGAGAGATGGCCCATGACGCAGGACAACTCCGACGCTCAGTCGAATGTGGGGTCGCCGGCTCCGTTGACCAGGGAGCAGATCGAGGCGTTGCCCGAAGTGCTCAATGTCGAGGAGGCCGCCGCGCTGCTGCGCCTGAGGGTGCAGACGCTGCGCAAGCTCGCCACGAGGGGCGAGGTGCCCGGCGGCAAGCTCGGCGGCGAGTGGCGGTTTCTCAAGACCCGGCTGATGTCACTTTTGGACCCCCCCGCAGGCTCGGACTCCGAAGTGGCCGCACCGCCGCCGCCGTCCTCATCGGACTGACGGCGCTCGCGGCCTGCTCTTCCTCACAGCCCGTATCCCCCGATCCAGGCCCCCCTACCGTAACACCGTCCGCCGCGCAAGACCCTCGTAGTTCTACGCAACTACTGCCTCCTGACCAGGCATGTGACGGGTTCGCGACCACCTACCTGGCCGTGGACACGCGCACCGACAGCAGTCCGCTCGACGCACGCAAGCGCGCCGCCCAGCGCTACGGCACCAGCGGTCTGCAACAGACAGTCACCGCCGGACAGGGCCGAGACCTCGACTGGCCTCAGTGGACTCAGGCCCGCGCACACGTGCAGGCGACCATCGGCACGTACACCGGTGACGCACCACCGGCAGCCGCGCCCGGAGAGGCGCACCGCGCCGCCCAGGTCGAACGCGAGCTCGTTCCGGAGACCGGCCAGCCGAGCCGGTTGCCCGCGGTGAACGTCTACTGCACCCTCACCAGCGTCGGCGCCGGGTGGCTCGTCGACCGCGTCGAGCTCGACGTCGAGGACCGCTGATGAAGCCGAACTCCTCGATGTTCCTGATCGTCGCGGGCGCCCTTGGTCTCATCGGTCTCATGCTGAGCCTGGTCATGTGCGGCGCCTCGGTCCAGGTCACCGACGCCATCAAGAAAATCGCAGGCAGCGTGCCGATCGGAGCCGATCTCAAGCCGGGTGCCGTGCCGGAGAAGTACCGGGACCTCATCATCGCCAGCAGCAAGATGTGTCCCGAGATCACCGCCCCGCTGCTCGCCGGCCTGCTGCGCCACGAGAGCGCCGGATGGCACGAGGACGCGGTCTCTCCCGTCGGTGCGCTCGGCCTGGCGCAGTTCATGCCCAGCACGTGGGCCGCCGTCGGCAAGGACTACAACGGCAACGGCATCAACAGTCCTCTCGACTGGGGCGACGCGATCCCGGCCGCAGGCAAGTACCTGTGCGATTCGGTCGGGCAGATCCGCCGCGCGGGACTGCAGGGCGACGTCGTCGACCTGGCGCTCGCCTCGTACAACGCCGGGTTCGGCGCCGTGCTGCAGTACCGCGGCATCCCGCCCTACGCCGAGACGCAGGCCTACGTGCGGATCATCCGCGGGTACGCGACCGAGTTCACCGCACCCGATGGCGGACTGCAGCAGTCGCCCGGCAGTGGCGGGTGGGTCTACCCGCTGATCGGGACGAAAGGCCAGTGCAGCAGCGGGTTCGGCGCCAGGTGGGGGCAATGGCATTACGGCCTGGACCTGGCCGCGCCCATCGGTGTGCCGATCGGCGCCGCTTCCGCCGGCACCGTGATCGCCGCAGGTCCGGCCAGCGGATACGGGCAGTGGATCAAGATCCAGCACGCCGGAGGCGTCGTCACGATCTACGGTCACGTCGACACCTACATCGTGACCGTGGGACAGCAGGTCCAGGCAGGCACGAAGATCGGCACCGTCGGCAACCGCGGCGAGTCCACCGGCCCGCACCTGCACTTCCAAATCGAGCTCAACGGCAAGCCCGTCGACCCCGAGGCCTACTACCCCAGCGTTGGCGGGCCAGCGCTGTGCGGCAGCTGAGAAAGGCGAACACCCCATGACGTCCGCGAAGTCCCAGGACGAGATGCAGGCACACATCGCCGCCGGCGAGGCCCTCGCGCTGTTCCCCGACGGCGTGCCCGGACCGATCAGCCTCCACGGCCAGTGGTGGATCATCCCCGTCGGCCAGGAGCACTACCAGCTCGCCGACAACGACCAGGCCGCCCTGCTCACCACCCAGGCCGGACGTCTCGCGGCCGGCGTCGCAGCCGCCCGGCGAGCAGCGGACCACGGACCCCGGCGGCAGCCGTGAACGCCCGCGAGTTCGCCGAACGGGCGCTGCTGGGAGTGCTGCTGGTCCGGCCGGGCCACGTGCGAGACCTGGCGGAATGGCTGCACCCCGCTGACTTTCGCCAGCCCGCACACCAGGTCATCTACGCCTGCATCCGGGACATGGTCGCCGAAGCCGACGACGGCTGGGCCGTGCGGCCCGCGCCGTTCGACGACCTCACCGTGCCCGGCGTCGACCCGGTCACCATCTACGACCGCATCCAGGCCAGCGGCGAACTCGGCACGAGCCTGATCACCGCGCCGGGCCTGCACACCCTGATGCACCTCGCTCCGCATCCGGACCGGGCACAACCGCACGCCTACGGCGTGATGGTGCTGGAGGCCTCGATCCGCCGCACCGTCGAAAACGCCGGCATCCGCGTCGGCCAGGTCGCCGAGGACACCCCTGACCTCGTCGGCATGCTCGACGCCGTCCAGGCAGCGCTCGACGCAGTCGAGTTCGCCCAGGAACGCTGGGAAGCCGTCACCGGCCGACCCGCCACGGTCCTGCGGTTGCTCGACGGCCAAAACCCGGCGGCGATCGAGGACCAGGCCGCCGAGCTCGCCCGCGCCACCACCGACGAGCTCCCCGAGCTCGTCGAGGCGCCCGATCCCGAGCAGCTCGCACAAGCCGAGCTCGGAATCGTCGGTGCCGTGCTCACCACGCCAGCACTGCTCGACGAGCTCGCGGACAGGCTGTTCCCCGAAGACTTCGCGGACCCGGCGATCGGCAACACCTACCGCGCCGCCGTCGAGGTTCACCAGACCAGCCAGGTCACCGGCCAGCAGGTCGACGCGGTCACCGTTGCGTGGGCGCAACAACGCCACCAGCTTCAGCACGGTCCCGGCCTCAGCCCGGACCAACTGGTCAGCCTCACCAGCGGCATTCCCAGCGTCTCCCCCGGCTACGACGCCGACCTCGTTCTCCGTGGCTCACTCGCCCGCCTCACGCTGCACGCCGCCGAGAACGTGCAGAAAGCCGCCCAACACCCCGGCCTCACCCCTGACGATCTCCTGCGCACCGCGCACATGGCGTTCGACGCCGTCAAAACCGCAGCTGTCCGCATGACCGGCCGGTCCCCCGCCCAACTGGCCGCGGCCGCGACGCCCGTCCCGGTTCAGGACGCGCTGCAGAACACCAGCACCGCCGCCGCCACAGCCACCGTCATCCGCCGTCCAGGGCTCGACCAGGAACACAGCCGATGACCGGCTCTCACCATGCCCAGCTCACGGTCCAGTCGCATCGTTCATCGGCGGCGACCGTGCCACACTGGGGCAGGAGCGACGTCTGTGGAGGTGAACCGTGTCGGCTGCCCTGCAACACCCGATGATCGGCCCGCACACCGTCGAGGACTGGCTGGCCTTGGACCCTCCCGTGGACGGGTCGAGGCTTGAACTCATCTTTGGACACCTTCACTTGACCCCAGCACCCTCCGGCGAACATCAGCACGTGGCCTACCGCCTGGCCCGGCTGGTCGACGACGCCCTGCGCGCGGCCGAGCGGACAGATCTGTACGTGGTTCCTGCGGTGAACGTGCGGATCTCCACGGCCTGGCGCACGGCACTGATCCCGGACGTCGTGGTTCTGACCCGCAAGCCAGTCGGAGTGAGCTTCGCCGCGCACGACCTGGCCCTGGCCGTCGAGGTCTGGTCACCCGGCAACCAACGCGCTGAACGCGAAACCAAGATGGCCGGCTACGCCGCGGCCTCGGTGCCCTTCCTGTGGACCGTCGACCAGCCCGACGACCTGCGCACCGTGCCGACGCTGACCGCCTACCGCCTGCAGGCAGGCCAGTACACGCAGGAGAACGTGCTGCAGGCCGCTGGCCCCTCGACGATCACGGCCGCACCGGTCCCGATCACGCTCGACCTGGCCGACCTCGACTCGTAACCCTTGGCACGCAAAGAGGGGCCCGCTGTCCCCCGACAACGCAAGAGGCCCGCTGTCCCCCGACAACGGGCCTCTTCTGCGTGCACGCGAGCTACGAGACCCGCGCGAGCTCGGCCTCACGGTTGAACTCGCCGGCGAGCACGCCCAGACGGAACGCCACGACTTCGCTGTGGGTGAACGTCAGTTCGGCTGAGACACGCGTTGATCGCACGCGCCACGACCCGTCGTGCTCGATGTCAACGGCGACCGCGCCGTTGGTGTTCGACAACTCGTGGCGAGCAACTTCCTCAAGCCACGCAGTCCACTCACCTACCGCGAACTTGATCACTGATCCGTCAGGGTGCCTGCTGTGTCGAATCTCCGCTCCTTCGGACGTGAAGTCCACGTCCACGCAGTCGACACCATTGCTGGAATAGGTCGATTTGCGCCATCCGGCCCGGCCCAGTGTGGCAGTCACGACGTACTCACCTCCGACGGTGATCACGCGGCCAGCCGTGCCTCAATGGCCTTGATCGTGTCGGCTTGCGAGAGGGCGGCGGCCGCCAGGAACTCAGAACTTTCAGTGTACGCAGCAACACGATCTTGCTTCGTCACGTAGACGGCGTCGCCGGGCAGCTCGACGTAGACCACCGGGCCAGCCTGCCGCACGCCGGCCACCGTTTCGAAGTGGCCGATGGTGAACCGGCCCTCCAGCCCGTCATGCCTGCCGACGTCGCGGCGGATGATGCGGATGTTGCAGTTATCCAGCTTCGCCATCTGCAGCAGGTAGCGCAGCTCGGCCTGCATGACCGCTTCGCCGCCGATCGGACGGTCCAGCGCGTCCTCCTCGATCACGGCCGTGACGAAGAGGTCCCCGTCCAGCACGCGCTGCTGGCGGAACATCCGGAGGTCGACGAGCAGCTTCTCCTGGTCCGGTCGCACACGAGCACTCGGCGCCGTGGCGGCGGCCGCGTACTCCGGGACCTGGAACAGCGCCGGCACGTACATCTGCACGTACATGAACAGGCGTGACGCGATGCCTTCCGCACCGAGGTATCTGCGGGTGAAGTGGTCGTCCGGGATCACGGATCTCCACCGGGACAGCCAGCTGCGGGACTCGGGACGGGTCGCCAGCTCGACGAGCTGCGCGGCGGCGTCCGACGGTGCCTCGCAGACCTCGTACCACTTGAAGATCTGCGCCGGTTGCGGGAAGTACTTCCACTTCTCCCAGTGGCCCACCAGTCCCTGGCTGACGCCGAGGGCCTCGGCCACGGCCTTCTGAGTCAGTCCCGCCTCATCGCGGGTGTTGGCCAGCTCGACCGCCGTCAGCCACCGCCGTGCGAGGGCATCGTCGCGGACCGCCACTGCCACACCTCCGTCGTCCGGGCCGTTCCCAGCTTCGACGCCAAGTTTGCCCTGCGTGGTCCCCGCACGTCCCACCAGACCACCCGATCAGGGTATTACTCTAGCTATTTAAATAGCTACGATCAGAGGGCGGTGCAGGGAGCACCGTAGCCGCCTGTAGCAGCGGATTTCCGGGCACCTCCCTCGTCGGCCCGGACTCCCCCACCGCGGCGCAGGCGCAGCGGTCGGGAGCTGAGCCGTCAACCCGGATGGGCTCGGCTCCCGACCGCCCCAAGCCGGACGACCGGGGAGTCGATCATGTGGTGGCGTTTTCGGATGAAGCGGACCTGTGTGCCGCCGCAGGTCCTGCTCAGCAACGCGGTGCGGTGCACGGATGAGGCCGGCCACGCCGCAGAGATGGTCATCGGCGTGACCGGAGACGGCCAGGTCACCGTGACCGCGCCGGGTGGTGAGACCGCCGTGCTGACGCCGTTGGAGGTTGGCCCGTTGCGGTACGCCCTGCGCGCGGCGGTGATCGAGGCCGGGCGGCTCCCCGTCGGTGTGAAGGTCCCCGACGTGCACCCCGCGCTGGCGAACGCCGAGGTCTGCGCATGAGCTCCGCCGGCGATCTAAGCCTGGACGACATGCTCGACATGCTGCGCCGCAACGGGTACAGCCCGCTCGGCGTACCGAGGGATGGCGGCATTACGGCGGATCCGGCGCTGGTGCGTCACCACGCCGGGATGGCGACCACGCTGGTGCTGCCCGTCTACGGCGACGCCACCGTCCTTCGTACGCGGTGCAGCCTCGACACCGCGCAGCCGGGCCTGCTGATCAAGTCGGTGGAGTTCCGCTTCAGCGAGGACCAGGCCACGGTCGCACGCTGGTTGCTGGAGCACGACGGCCTCTTGCCAGCCGCACCGCAGACGGACCAGCCATGAGCACCGATCGTGCGAAGAAGAGTGCGGAGACTGCCACGCGTCTGTCCGAGGTCTCCCCGGACGCGCAGGCGGCACTGCTGGTGCACCTGCTGGAGAACAACCCCAGCGCGATGGACGACATCCTCGCCAATCGCGAGTGGACCGGCGGCAGCAGCAGCCAGCACGGCAGCGGCTGGCCGACCCACCAAAACGACCACCGCGGCGAATCGAACCCACGAGGGCGCGGCAGCACCTGAGCCCGGATAACCCCTCACCGGCAACCGTGCGCCCCCTCTTCCCAGCGGCCCGGCTCCTTCGCCTCCCCCGGAGCCGGGCCGCCACACGTTCACGATCAGGAGATCAGTTGATGCAGCCCACCGCCGACGAGCTCGACGCCATCACCCGCGCGCTCGGCGAACTTCTCCGACGTTGCCGCGAAGAGCGCGGATGGACACGTGATGACCTTCGGCGCGCGATGTTCCCCCACGTCGTCGACCACGAGGGCCAGGAGGACGACGACAAGGGCGTTCCACACCGGGCAACCATCGCCACCTGGGAACTCGGTACCCGCAGCATCACGATGATCCGGTTCGTGCAGGTCTGCGCCGCGCTCAAGGTGAACCCCGGCGACGTGGTGAACCAGGCGCTCGATCGCGTCCGACCCGCAGCCCAACTCGGCGTGATTCTCATCGACGGGCAGAAGCTCGCACGGTCGACCAATCCGCGGCTGCAGAGGCTCAAGGAGTGGGCCGCGAGCCGCAACGGCCGTCAGTTCGGCGCTCTCACCTCGACAGCCGCCGACGTCATCGAAGTCCCTCCGGCCGCACTTGGCCCTCTCGCCGCGCTGGCGAAGTGCAACTCGTCCCAGTTGATCGACGCACTGCGTGATCTCGATCCCGATCGGAGTTGATCATGACCAACCTGTTGTCCCCGTTGTCCCGCCGCATCCTCAAAGCAGTGACCCGTCCCCCGGACGGGCTGCACGACATCGACAAGGCCCTGCTCGTCGCGGTGCTGGACGGAGATCACGACGTTGCACAGATCGTGCTCGACGAGCTCGTGCAGCATGGCGTGGTCGTCGAGCACCAGCCGGGTCGATACAAGATCCTCGACTTGACCGCGGTCACCGAGGACGTGCCGGGACCCGGCATGGATGACCTCAAAGCCGTGATCACGTGGCACGTCGAGCGTGCCGTGCTCGCCGACCGCACGATCGACCCGTGGGCGAACCGGCTCTCCGACGCCCACAACATCCCCGGAACCTCGACGTTCGCGACGGCAGCCGACGCGATGGAATGGTTCTCCGCCAACCACAACAGGCTCATGGCCCTGCTCGACGAACTCATTGAACGGGACTGGGCCGAGCTGTGCATCACGCTCGCCGAGGCGCTGGTCGGCCTCACCCACCACAGTGGACACCACCGCGACCAGCAGCGCGCCGCTCAACACGGCCTGGTCGCCATCAACCGGTTGCACTGGGACCCCGAACCCGCCACCACCCAGGCCGAAGACGACGCCCGCGAACAGCGGCACAACCTGCGCATGGCGATCTTCTTCGCGAGACTGGCTTTCGCCCGCACCAGCCTCCACGACCACCAGGGCGCGCTCGACGCGCTCACCACGGCGGAGAACCACGCCCGCAAGGCCAACGACGACCGCGTCGTGGCCACCGTGCTCAGCGTCCGCGGCCGCGCCCACCATGCCGCCGGCAACCTCGACGCTGCGGAGAACGAGCTCCGCGACGCCCTGGCCCTCGACCTGGCCCACGGCGACAACAGGCGCGTCGCACTCCGCCGCCGTCGTCTCGGCGCCGTCCTCGCCGCCCGCGGCCGCCACGACGCCGCCTTCGCCGAGCTCCACCAGGCCGCCGGCGCGATGCGCGGTCTCGCCGACCCGATCGGCCACGCCCGCGTGCTCACTGTTCTTGGCAGCGCGTTCATCGCAGCGAACCGCCCCGAAGAGGCGTTCGCACCGCTGGTCAACGCCCTGGAAACCATGATGCACATCGGCTCACCGGGGTACGTCGCCGATATCTACGTCGAACTCGCCCGCGCCTCACGCGCTACCGGCGCCACCACAGCAGCAGACGAGTACTACCGCGACGCGATCACTCACTACCGCCGTGGCCACCGCGACGACACGGCCGCCGCCATCGAGGCCGAGCGCGCTGGCCAGCAGTAGCACCCTCACCTCGACCGGAAGGACCAGCATGACCGACGTGCCCACCAGCCCACAGCTCGCCGAGGTGCTGGCCGACGTCGCCGCTGCGGAGAACTACCGAGACACCAGGCTCGCCGGATGGACTGCGGCGTACTCGATCGCACGGGCCGCGTTGGCCAGCGGGCCGCTCAGCAAGGACGTCGTCGACACCCTGACCAACGAGGTGGAGATCCTCTACGGGCGGCTCACCGATGCCCAGGCCGAGCTCGGCGTCGCCTACACCGAGCTCAACCGCGTGCTCGTCAAGGAGTTCGAGCTGCACGCCGAGCAGACCGCCCAGGCCGAGCTCGAAATCGCCCAGGGCATCGGCAGGTAGAAGCCAGCGCCCAGACCAGCGAAAAGACCCGGACACAAGGTAAGTGTCCGGGTCTTTCTGTGAGCGGATTTCAGCGGGTGAGCTCGTGCTCCAGCAGCCGCGGGCGGCTCGATGTCCCGACCTCCTCAACCACGGTCGGTGCCGAAGAGAGCGCCGTCTCGATGGCCGTCGGCGCAGCCGCAGCCGCGAGCGCGGCCGCAGGAGACCGGGCAGGCGCGGGCGAACACGCCTCGCCCTGTGGAAGTTCGAGCAGCACCGCCGCGACCGCGTGGCTCAGCGCCGCCACGTCGGCAGGGTCTTCCGCGTCCCCGCGGGCGACCTCCGCGCGGATCCTCTCGGGAGTCGTCGACCGGATCTCGTAGTAGCCGGTTCCGTCTCCCCACGCCTGCAGCACTTCCTCGTCCGTGTGGGCGCCGTGCACGTCGAGCAGCAGGCCGTCGGGACGACGCACCAGGAAGTGGTCCATGTCGCCCCACTTCCCGGTGTACAGGCCCACGATCGGCCAGCCGGTTTGGGCGGCCAGCTCCAGAGCGAGCGCGTGGCAGTAGCCGTAGTGGTAGACGTCAGGCACCGAGGCGAAGCCATCAGGACCCAGCACGTCGGCACCGGCAATCTGCCCGATCTGGTCGAGCCTGGCGGTGAGTGCGTCGGTCTCGGACATGGTCCTCCACGTCTCGCCGATCAAAGATTTCTGCGGGACCGTCACGGGCGATGAGCACCGGTGCGGCACCATGAAACCGTTCTGCGGCAAATCATCCCAGCAAAACCCGCCTCGGCGCCAGCACCACGACCCGCGCGTTCGGGGCGTCACCGCGAGCGCGGCACACTGGCCACGTGCCTTACAACATCAGCAGGGACGTCCGGATCGGCGACACCACGGTGAAGCAGGTGTCGATGTCCGTGAACGCTGTGTTCGTGCCCGAGGAACGCCGCCAGCGACCAGGCGCTCCGGCCGCGATCGAACTCGGCGCGGTGCTGGAGATCCTGGGCCTGATCTCCTCCGGTGCGGTCACCGCCGAGCAGGCTCTGGACGATCTCGAACGCCTCGGGCACGAGCTGGACGAGGAGAACACCGAGTTCGACTACCTCGACGATCTTCGGTGACCGCTGATCTTTAGCGGTAGAGGCCAGGACCGATGTCGCGCACGACGAACGCGGGACACAGGTACGTGCGCAGACCGGTCGCAAGATCCGGCCCTCGCATCGTCACCGCGTACCCCTCGATTGGGCCGACAACGACAGCCGGTCCCACCTCACGCTCGTAAGCCGCCATGATCACGGCGACGTCGGCCGTTGGCTCGTCTTCCAGGATCGTGACTGGTGGGCGGTATTCGCCGGCATCGATGTCGCCCAGCCAGCAATGCAGCGGTTCCGCCGTCCAGCAGCCCACCGGGTACGTCCAGTGCATCAACTCCGGAGGCTCCCAGTACAGCGCCGTCGTTGCCCCGTCCGGCACTGGACCGCGCCGCACATCCTCGGGACGCGGCCCATCCCACATCCGCCATATCGGCAGCTGCACCGATCACCCCCAACACGGCTAGCCGGAATACCGGCCGAACACCCTCACCTCCTGCTCCATTCTCCGCATGACCGCAGATTCGTCCAGGAGAGAGCGAGGTACTGCGCCGTCGTTTGCCGTTGTCTCTATAGCTTCAGTGCATCCTGAAAGAACCGGTTGCCGATGTGTCACCGGAGCACGCGGTCGACGAGCCATCGGCTGCGCGATCGCACACGCGAGACCAGGGCAAACGGGTGTGCTGGCGCAAAGGTTGACGCGCCAGGCAAGACAGAGCCCCGGCCGCATCGAATGCGGCCGGGGCTCACCGGTCGGTCACCGGTGCTGAGCGGTTAGGACACAGCCGCCGCGCGCGTGTTCACTTCCTCGCGCACGAGGCCGGCGTCGGTCTTGTTGATCCGGAAGAATGCCGCGATCTTCGACGCGCTCGGCGCGACCTCACCCGGCTTATTGTCCTGCGACGGCGACAACAGGCCCTCCTTCAGAGCGAACTCGGTCACCACGATCAGGTCGCGCAGGCCCTCGCGTCCGGCTTCACCGTGCAGCTTGGCCAGGATCTGCGCGTCGCCGCGGGAGATCCGGTCATGGATCAGCAGCACCGCCGCGACCAGCACCGGAGCCCATCCGGTGCGGATCATGCCCATCACGTCCCAGGTCTTGATCGAGGGCCCAGCTGATGCGGCCAGCGAGGCGAGCAGCAGCATCCCCTTGACCACCCAGCCCCGGACCGCCGACCAGCCCTCGCGCACGATGCCGGCGAGCGACGCCCGCGCGTCGTGCCGCATCAACGCCATCAGCGCCACCGAGGCCAGCGCTTCCAAGCCGAGCGACAGCCAGTACAGCGGGTCACTCATGTTCCCGCTCGGCACGAAGTTCTTCTGTACGACCACACCCGTGTAGCACAACCCCACGATCATGAGTCCGATCAGCAGGTTGCTCCACAACACCGCGGCCCGGATCTGCGTCGCGATCCGCGCGTCGAGGCTGGTCAGCCGCTTACGCACCCGCAGCGCCCGCTGGTGCCAGCGCCTGTCACCGGTCGCGGCGTTGCGGTCCTTGACGTCGGCGCGTTCATCGAGCCACCGCCGCAGGCCTGCACGCCTGGTCCGACGCTTGCGCGCCTTGAGCTCCCGCGCGATCTCCCACGTGGCGTACTGGCGCTCAGCCTCCCTTCGCAGCCGCGCCACCTCGCGCTCGGCCTCGATCTCCTCGACCGTCATGGACTCGATCAGCGCCCGCTTGGCGGTGAGCTTCTCGACCTCCTCGGCGACCTCGACACGCTCGGCGAGCGTGCGCACGATCGCCCGCGGGTCTTCCTCCGGTTCGTCGCGTCCCGGCCGGTCGACGACGTCGAGAGGTGCGGTGTCCTCCATGCTCCGCACGTAGTCACCCGCACCGTTGATCTTGGGACCCGTCACCTGCTCGGGTCCGTTCGCCCTGGTTACCAAGGCCGTACCATTCTGATCGGACACGTTCGCTCCGTTCTTGTCCGCTCGCCCCGGACGGTGGGATCAGCACCGTCCGGGGCGCATTCGTTACTGCTCACCGCGATCTTGCGGCAGCAGGCCCCGTGCGCTCAGGTATTCATCAACCATCTGGTCGAACAGTCCCTGCCATGTCGCGCCGTGCTGCCTGCGGTACTTGTCCAGAACCCTTCGCCGGTCACTCAAGATCCGCTGGTTGAACTGGACCCGCCCGACCGGCTCCCGAGCTGGTGGTGGCGGCGGAAGATTCGCATCAGTTTCAGTAGCGACAGTCGGCACAGGTTTCTCCTCCTCGCGGCTCCCTGCACCGACGGTAGCAGTATTGCTAGCAGAGTTGCTAGCAACAGGTTTTTCCTGGTCCGGAGGGGTTTCATCGTCGTCGGGCGGCTCCGGCGGCGGTATGAACGCCTCTGCCGCTCTCTGTCGTCGGCTGAAGGGGTCGTCCTCGCCGAGGCCTTTCACGCGACGATCCTCTCCGCGAGACCGCGCGCGATCTCCTTGTAGTCCTCCGCGGCCGTGCTGTCCGGTGCCCACAGCACCACCGGAGTCCTTCGTGCCTTCGCTTCCCCAACCTTGATCGTCTTCGCCACTTCGCCGAGATAACGCGGCCCGTACCGGTCGCGCAGCTTCACCTTGACGTCCTTGTGGAGCTGACTGCCGCCGGCGTACTCGACGGCGATCACCCCGCCGAGCCTGAGGTTCTCGTTGACCTCGTTGTCGACGAGGCGCTCGATCGTGCGCTCCAAGCGCGCGAGGGCTTCCAGCTCGTCAATGCCAGGCTTGACCGTGGCGATCACGACATCGGCTGCGACCAGCGACATCGTCGTGCAGCGGCCCAGGTTCGGCGGGCAGTCGATCAGTACGACGTGTGGCTGCGGCAGCTTGGCGATCGCCTTCTTCAGCCGCCACTCGCGGCCGGGGTCATCCCCGCTCTCCTCGATCTCGATCAGCGCGTCGGTGGCGGGAACAAGCCACACACCCGACTCTGTCTCGATCGCCGCGTCCATCAGCGTGCACCGCACCTTCGGATCGCGATGAAGGACCTCGTACACCGTCAGTTCTGGGTCGACCACGCCCAGACCACTGCTGGCGTTGGTCTGCTGGTCCATGTCGATCACGAGTACCCGTAGGCCGTGCATTCGCAGCGCGGCAGCGAGGTTGATCGTGCTCGTGGTCTTTCCTGTACCGCCCTTCTGGTTCGCCAAGGCGATCACCAGCGAGCGGCCGATCTCTCGTATGGGCGCTAGCACACACGGATGGTAGGGCCTTTGACCGCAACAGGCCTAGCGCGACCCCTAGACCAGTTGCTAGCAGTTTTGCTAGCAACTGTGCTAGCTTCACATTGACCGAGCAATCGGGTCAGCTACAGGCCCTGAGACCAGGGAAAACAACACCCAACGCAGCAGGGCCCGACCGGTGCCAGTCCGCCAAGAACGTCACCGATCGGGCCCTTCACTCCCGGAGGAGCAGTTCCATGTCTATCACTGCACCGGCCAACACCGAGAACGATCACGTCAACGACGCGGCAGTCGGCTGGACCGAGACCCGCTGGATCATCAGCGGCGGCCGCGCCCGCTTCCAGGTCCCCCTCCTGGAGGTCTGAGCCATGCCGAAGTTCGAACCGACCACGGACGACGAGTACCTCGACCTCTGCGATTGCTGCTGCCCGCGGATGCCCGGCACGCACAAGGCTGGGCAGTGCGGCCAGGGCTAGACACGCCAGGCAAGAGGCGGACAGGGGCCTCATCAGCCCACCGCAAGGAACTGCCCCGGACCAGCACAAACGTCCGGGGCAGTTCCTTGCGGTGGGGCCCTTGCGCACGACGAAGATCAGGATTTTGCACAAGATCGGCGTGTCGGCTGGGTTACTGCCGTCCGAAACCGATAGAACGTGCCCATGGGTCGACCGTCGAAGGGTGAGCGCGTCAAGACAACGCTGCGCTTGCCGTTGAAGCTGGCACAAGTCGCCCAGTCTCACTTCAGTGAGCAGGGCGGCAATCTCAACGACTACGTCGTCGAGCTCCTTCAGGAGCGGTTCGCCGACCAGCTCGCCAACGCCGAAACGCCCGAGGAGACCAAGCAACCAGCAGCCTGAACAGCGAAAACACGGGCTAACTGAACAGCTGGAGACACCCGAAAAACCACATACCCGTCCCTTGGGACGGTTTGTGGGGGGAAATGTGAAGGGGCGTCGGGCTGCACACCCGACTGAACTTCTCGAACCGGTGCTCGACTGCCAAATCGATCACCAGTCCCTACTGCGGACCTGAGTGCCACCTCATCCGCAGGTGTCTCCGAGGAACTACCTAGGAGACGGCTTGGAAGGCCGCCCCCAGGGTAGCGCACGCCCTGAAGTACTTGCCACACCCCAAAACGACACGCCGATGGTGTTCACCACCTCGGCGGAGTCGACGTTGTCCGGCACGTGTGCGCCGACGAACGCCGGGCTACCCACAACTTCATCTCCGCGACCATCGGTTTCCGCTGGTCCGAGGCTCGCGCGTGACCTCGACGCGGTGCTGTTCACCGCGCCGTTCGTCGTGATCGGCGCCGACAACAAGGCGATCCCAGGCGGTGCGTGCGGCTCGTACGGCGAGGCGCTGGTGAAGCTGCGTCACAGCCGTATCGGGGTCGCGATCGTCGGCACGCTGGTCGACGGAGCGCACGTGGTCGACGTCGACCTGAAGGCCGGCGCCGACCCGATGCTGGGCGATGCGGCCGCGGAGTCGCTGGTCGCGTGGTGCGTCGAGCACGACGTCCGGTACACGGTGCGGCAGTCCGGACGTGCTGGTCACTGGCACGTGATCGTGCTGCTCGGTTCCGACGTCGAGCTCCTGGCCGAGCTGCGCCGCCGCTGTGCGGGGCTCGCGCGCCAGCTGGATGGCACCGAGTACGACGTGCGCCGTCCGCTGCGGCTGTTGTCGACTCCGCACCGCCTCGGCCTGCCGACCCGGCTTCTCGGCGGCACGCTGCGGCCCGAGCACGTCGCCGAGCTCGTCCATCAGCCGGGCCGCGCCGGCGTCGACCGCGTCGTCCAGGCCGACGGCGCCAGGACCGCGGCCGCCATGTCGCAGCGCCCGGACCAGGGCGTTTCCCGGCCGGGCGAGACGGCGAACGACGAGGACGCTGTGCTGCGCGACGACTCGGCATCCGCGCGCGAGTTCGGTGCGCTACTGGCGATGCTGCGCGCGGGCTGGTCGACCACACGCGCGTGGAAGATGGCAGGGTCGTGTCAGGTCGTCGACCGCGGCCGCGCCGACTGGGAGCGATACCTGCTGCTCCCGGCCCTGACGATCGTCTCCGCCGAGCAGGGCCTGGACGAGGCACGGACCTGGGAGCGACTGGAACGTGAGTGCCCTGCCGCTGCCCGGCAGGTCACCCGCGACGCGTGGGAGTACCGCTGGCAGCGCGCCGTCGCCGAGGCCGCCACGGACCGGCCCCGCCGCTACTGGCTTCCCCGCTACGCCGGGGACCAGGGCACTCACGCCGACCAGGCCCTCGACGCGGTGACGCGGCACCGGCGCCGCGCGGACATCGACGTCGTCTTCGAAGCCGTCTGGACCGCCGCGGAGCGCGAGCTCGGCAAGCAAGGCCGGCGGCCGCAGGTCTACGAGTCGATGCGCGCTTACCTCTACGCCGTGGTGGTCGCGATCGTCACCGGCGGCGGCCGGATCTCGATGCGCCGGGCCGCGGTCGAGGCGTGTTTGTCCGACAGCACGGTCGAAAAGCGCCGCTCAGAGGCCCTCTGCGCGGGCCTGCTCAGGCGCGTGGCGACGTACCAGGACGACCGCCAGAACACTGACGTCTACGCCCTGGGCCCGGCAGCGCAGCATCTGGTCGACCAGGCCCGTGAAACTCGGGGCAGGTCTTGTACACCCCCCCTACCCCGCCCCCTAGGGCAGGCAGACCCGGACCGGCTACGGCAGCGCCACCAGGCACAACGGGCCGGATGGCCCCCACCAGTGTTGTCTTCAGCCTGCACTGAGAGGATCAGGAAGATTTACCCCAGCAAAGGTGAGCACGGGGCGTCGGTGATCCTGAGCAGGTCCCGGCACTGGCAGTGGTGGGACAGCCTGCACCCGCACGACCAGGAAGAACGGCGCGAGATGTGCCGTCGGCGACTCGACGCCATGAGCTACACCGATCGGCTGACCTGGACGACCTGGCTCGCGACCCGCCGCTGGCTCGTCGACCAGCCGATCCGGGATCTGCTCGACGGCGTCGAGGTCGAGCCCGCCCGCCTGGACGGCCTCGCCACGGCACCGATGACCATCCACCACGGGCGCCAGGACCCGTTCTGGCGCGTCGGGGGCACTCGCCCCAGGACCGCCTCGATCGGTCCTCAGCGGCTCGTTCAGGGCGCGTCCGGAACGAACAGTCCGACGGGCGAGTCGATCGAACTGCAGCTCGACGTCGTCGGTGTCGTGGCGACGGCTGCAGCGGGCAGACCCGCAGAAGTGGCGAGGTGAGAGCGAAAACCACTGGTCTGAGGTGGTTCGATCACGGCGCAGACGCCGGCGACCTGGTAGGCCAGGTTCGCGTGCCGCCGAGGCGGCGGTACCGCTGTTGCATCGCCTGCCGGCTGGAGCGGCCAAGGTCGACGGCCAGCTGCTCCCAGGTCATGCCCGAGTCCAGCAGGGCCTCGATCAGGTCCAGCTCAATGGTGTCGATCGAGCGCCGGGCGTCGGCGAGGTGTCTACCTGCGGCGATGAGATCGGCGGCCGCAGGCATCGGCTCGTCCGACCAGTCAGCCTGACCTTTCGCCAGGGCGAAGGCGGCCTGCCGGACGATCTCGACAGGACCGGCGTGGCCTCGACCGCCCAGCCGTTCCAGGAGCGCGGCGGCCTCCTGGCGCTGGCGCTCGTAGGCCGAGCGGTGCTCAGCCAGGGCTCGTTCCATGTTCTCGTTCACGATTGTCAACGTACACGTTGACAATCGTGCGGCTCGATCCTGCAGGGCACGGCAGGATCGCCGCGGTGGTGGCCTACAGCTTCAGTCCGAATGTGCTGGTCCCAGGCGTGGAGGCATCGGCGAGCCGGACAGAGCGAGGCCGACGAGCTGCCAGAACCGGTGCTGCACGGCGTCGAGCTCCTCGACCAGCAGCGGCTTCTCCGCGCCGTGCCGGGAGGCCTGGATCGCCAGCGGGACGAGTTGCCGGCCAAGCTCGGTGGCGATGTTGTAGACCCGCTTGTGGTCGTTGGACCAGTCCGGATGCATCGCGAACAGCGGGTACTTGCGAGCGGCCTCGACCAGCTTCTCCATGCCGCCTGAGGCCAGTAGCAGGGTCGAACGCGTGTCGTCGTCGAGCTCCCACGCGGTCTTCCTCATGCGGCGGGCAATGCCGTTCCAACTGCGGACCATGCCCTGCTCGTCCTGCGTGAACGGGCGACCGAGCTTGCCAAGGTCCGTGCGCCGCCCCCGGCCCGGCCGGGAGGCCAGCGCCGCGCGGGCTTGCGCCGCGTCGTACAGCTTCGCACCGGTCTCCATGTCCCGGTCGACGGGCGCCAGGCCCAGCGACCGCACCAGGTCCCGGCCGGACGTTTCCGAGATCCCCGCCTCCGCAGCCACCTGCCGCGCCGTCCACGTCGTCACCAGGCACAAAATACGACCCCCCGTAGGGAAGTTGACGGCCACGCGTCCGCGGCCGCGGACGCGTTACCTGATCGGGTGTATTCGTGCAGTTCGGCCGGTTGTGGGCGCTGGTTTTGTCGGTGATGGCTGATCAGCTGCGAGCATGACGACCGCTTCCGCCCTCGCCGCGCGCCTTGCCGGCGTGCGCGGCAACGAACTCGAAGCCGTAGCAGCCACAGTGCGGGCTTACGCGCGCGACAAGGGCTTGATCGTGCTGCCCGCCACCATCGACACCGGCGGCACGGTTGAGCTGCACGCCGAAGAGCTGACCGTGCACGAGGTACTCGACGCCGCCGAGGCGTGCGGAGCGCGAGTGGTCTACCTGCGTCACTCGGCTGTCGTCGCGGTCGCCGTGCTGGCCGCGTTGCCCGCCGAAGAGGCCCGAGACCAGGCTGTTCAGGCCGAGCTGGCGCGCATCGACGGGTGGGTGACCGACGTCGAGGTGGGCTTCGCGTTCGCCGGCCTGGCCCACGTCTGGGCCACGACGACGTCTTGGTCCGACACCATGGCGGACCTCAGCGGCCCGGCCCGCCGCCTCGACGACGCCCGCGACGACCAGCTCACCGGCGCCGAGCTCGACGCGAAGTACCTGAGCGAGGACGAGGTCGAGCGGTGGGCACTGGCACTCACCGGCGACTCGGCTTTCCGCCGGGCGGTCACGCCCGCCGACCGCGACGCGGCCGCCGAGGCCCTGCCAGGCCTGGCCGACGCGCTGCGCGGCCACGACCACTGGAACCTCAGCAGGATCACCGGCACGGCGACCAGGAAAGTCCGAGACCAGGCAGAACAGCACGCGAACGACCTCAAACCGCAGCTCGACACGTTCGCCGCGGCCCTCGCGGCCGATCCCGAGTACGGCGCCATCACCGCCGCGGACGCGCGCAAGCGCTACGCCACAACATGGATGGTCGACCGCGCGGACGGCCTGCGGCTGCCCGCCTGGTGGATCGCGGACCTGGTCGGCAGAGCCAAGCAGGCCCCGAAGGTCCCGGCGAAGGCCGCCGACGACCAGCTGACGCTGGTGTAAACGCCGCCGGGCGCCCGTGCCGACGGCTGCCGCCGGCACGGCGGTGCACGAGCAGGTGGCCGCGTTAAGGGGTACCAGGGAGGCTCCGCCCCCCCTGGTACCCCAGACCCGTGGCACGCCCCGCGCGACGAGTTGCGCCGCTGGTCCGGCCGCGTTCGCGCGGGACGCACCACGGCACGGAGGAGACCGCATGTCGCTGGGCACTGCTCCGGAGACGAACCGAAGGTCAACGGCCCCACAGCTGCGCCCCGTCGCGGAGGAACTGCGAGCCGGCCCTTGCGCCAGCGCGGCGGTGATCGAGCTGGTCAACGAGCGGCAGGACCCAGCGCACACGGCTGATCAACGTCGGCCAGGACGAGAAGGGACCGAGGGCACACGGCGTCTGCCGGGTCCGCTGGCGGTCTGGAGGTGGGGCCAGCAGACAACGCCGCACGGTCCCAAACTTCACCCGTTTGCCATGTCTGACCTGCGACTTTCTTTTTTCGTTTAAACGACAAAACTGCTAGACTGGAGCCACAGAGCAAGCGCGAGGCCAGTGTGAACGCCCGAGGAGAACACGATGATGAAGAGGCCGAGGGGTAAGAGCGCCGACGAGCTGGTGGAGCAGGCGGCGAGCCTCATGCACGACGCGCAGAAGGCGATGGTGAAGGAGCTCCGCTACTACCTGGCGGAGGCGATCGTCAAGCTGGCCAAGAGCTCCGAGCTGGAGCAGTGCGTCGCGGAGGACCGCGGCGACCCGGACTTCGAGGTCTCCCGCGAGTTCATCGCCGGCATGTTGTACGCCGCCGAGTGCTGCGTGGGCCGCGAGGACTTCGACTACTGATGGGCGCCAGGACCGCCCGCCGACGGCGGAGTCGGGCGCTGCGCCGCCCCGTCGACCCGTGGGCCGCACCGAGCCCGCGCGCACGGTGGAAGCGCGTGAACCATCAGCGCCGCGACCACGACCACCTCGTGGCCATCGGCGAGCTGTGCGGCAGGTGCGGCCACCCGCGGGGGATGCCGAGCTGCCCTGACTGCCCGGACGAACACGGGCAAGTTCCAGCGGCCGCGTGAAGGCCCCAGACCAGCGACAACACCCGAAAGTCGAGGGAGAAGACATGCCATACCCGACCATCACACCGGCGCGCGAGCGGGCGGCCGCGGCGGTCTACGGCGCCGTGGCGGGCCTGTTCCTGGCCGGCCAGGACGACGCGGCCCACTACGTCCTGCACCAGCTCGACGAGGAACTGCTGCAGGAGCTCCACCGGCTGCTCGACGGCGACATTGGCAGCGACATCGACCAGGCCCTGGCCCAGACGCTCCGCCAGCGGTTCGACGGCGACCTGGCCGTCGCGCCCGCGACGGGGCTGAGGGCCGTCGAGGACCAGGCGCCGCCGCAGGTCTCCCAGGAGGCCGTCGCGCGTGCGTTGCGCGTCGTCCTGCAGTCGACGGTCGCCCAGCAGATCCTCCGGTCAGCCACGCTCGGCGACCTGATCGGCGATGTCCAGGCGGTGTGTGGCCGTGACCGCGTCGGCCCTGTCGAGGTCCTCAAGCGGCTCGGCAACGAGGTGCTGAGCATGGCTGGCCGCGTGAGCGACCCAGCCCCGTACCTGGCCAAGCACGTTCGCAACTACGACCCCAACACCCTCAGCTAGAGGCAAAGGCGCAGGCAGGGGACGGGCCAGCGGGCAACTGGCCCGTCCGCCGCCAGCCTACGAGCACCACGCACGGCCACACGAGCAACCACAGAGGAGAAGACATGTCCGGACGCGGCCTCAAGCCCAGCGGATTCGACCAGGCGATGATGGCGCTCATCATCGCGTTCATCGCCGTCATGGCCACCTTGGCCGTCACCGGCCACCTAGGCTGAGCAACAGGAACGCGAGGAGTCGAGCATGAGCGTCACCGAGCCCCAGACCAGCGCCGGAACGTCCGTCAGCGAGCGCCTGGTGGCCGCGTTGGCAGGCCTCTGGCGTGCCATCCAGGCCAGGCACCCCGACGTGCCGGAGGTGGTGTTCGTGCTCGGCTCCGGCACCGCCGGCCGCCGCAGGACCGGCAAGCACGGTCACTTCGCGAACCGCCGGTGGATCCAGCGCACGACCCCGGCCAGCGACCGCGAGGACCAGGCGGCCGAGCAGTACGTCCACGAGGTCGAGGTCGGGGGAGAAGGCCTGGTCCGGGGGCCTCTTGAGGTCTTCGGAACGGTGCTGCACGAGGCCACACACGCCCTCGCGGACGCCCGCGGCATCGCCGACACGACCCCGAACGGGCGCTACCACAACAGGAGGTTCGCGGTGCTGGCCCGTGAGCTCGGCCTGGACGTCGTCGACAACGGTGCCAACCGAGGGTGGAACGGCACCAGCGTCCCGGCCGAGACCGCCGAGAAGTACGCGGCGCAGCTCGAAGTACTGGA
>Ga0207692_10000033_pt1 | contig 45816 bp, 44 predicted proteins | sample LARL52metaG_FD_184345 | JGI IMG/M metagenome (GOLD analysis project Ga0207692, IMG submission 184345) | Corn, switchgrass and miscanthus rhizosphere microbial communities from Kellogg Biological Station, Michigan, USA - LAR L5-2 metaG... | ecosystem: Host-associated > Plants > Roots >...
CGGCGCCGAGGTCCAGCCCGTCCGCCTGGTCGATCTCCCCGTCCTTCGCCGACACCATCAGCACCGGCGTCCGCACCCCGTCGGCCCGCATCCGCTGCAACACCCGGTACCCGGACAGCCCCGGCAACATGATGTCCAGCAGCACCACGTCGAACGCCCCGGTCAACGCCACCCGCAACGCCGTGGGTCCATCGGAGGCCGTGACGACCTCCATCCCCTCGGCCGCCAGCCCACGCTCCAACGCCCGGCGCACGCCGACTTCGTCGTCCACGACCAGCACTCGAGGCTTCACACCGCACAGCATGCCGCGCTCCCGGCCCCGTCGCCCGCAAGATCTCAGCCGACTCTCAGCAACGCTTCGAAAACCGCTGCCGGCAGGCACAAAACCGCTGGTGGAGCTAGTCTCAGCACCATCTCAGCAACCCACCGCCAAGCTGGACCCACAAGCCCTTGGAGGAGGGGACAGAAGAATGAACAAGCGAAAGGTGACCCTGGCCGCGGCAGCGGCCGGTGTGCTCACCGGAGCGGCAGGCCTCAGCCTGCTCGCCATGCCCGCAGGCGCGGGCCAGCCACCATCACTGCCGACCGTCTCCCCGGAAACCCTGGTGGAGCAGGTCCTGACCGCGAAGCCGGGCGCGTTCGGCGGCACCGTGGAGGTCGACAACAAGCTCGGTCTCCCGGCCATCGCCGAGATCCCGCAGCTCGCCGACGGCAAGCACAGCGCGCGGATCTGGTCGGACGGCAACGGCAAGTTCCGGCTCGCCCTGCCGAACGGTCAGTCCGAGCAGACGATCGTCAACGACGGCACCACCGTGTGGTCGTGGAACTCGGCGGACAACGAGGTGACGAAGTCCGAGGGCTTCGACCGGCTCGGTTCCGCCAAGCCGGACTCAGCCGAGCAGAAGGCGGCCGACCCGGCCTCCGCGGCCAAGGAGATCATCGGTAAGACCAAGGAGTTCAGCGACATCACGGTCGACGGCACGGCCCGAGTGGCCAACCGCGCGGCCTACGAACTGGTGCTGACCCCGAAGGCCACCGAGAAGACCCTGGTCCGCGAGGTCCGGATCGCGGTCGACTCCGAACTGAAGATGCCGCTGCGGGTCGCGGTCCTCACCAACGGCACGGCGGACCCGGCGGCCACCGTCGGCTTCAGCCAGATCAACGTGGGGCCGCAGGACGCGAAGCTGTTCGAGTTCACGCCGCCGGCCGGCGCCAAGGTCACCACGCCGAAGGCCAAGGAGAACAAACAGCACCAGAAGCCCGAACTGGGTCTGGAGCAGGCGCTGCGGGGTGAGAACCCGCAGATCTTCGGCAGCGGCTGGGACACGGTCGTCGGGGCGAGGATCCCGGCGGAGGCCATGACCAAGGTGCCGGCCGAGGCTCAGGGGCTGGTGGACCGGTTCACGAAGAAGGTCAGCGGCAGCTGGGGCACCGGCAAGCTGTTCACCACGAAGGTCGCCACGGTCCTGATCGCGGACGACGGCCGCGTGGTCGCGGGCGCCGTGCCCGAGCAGGTGCTGTTCGACACGATCGGACAGGTGAAGTGACCACCTCGACCAGCGCGCCGGTGACGACGGAGAAGTCGACCGCCGTCGCCGCGCGGACCAGGGGTCTGCGCAAGGAGTACGGGAGCACGGTCGCCGTCGACCGCGTCGACCTGGAGCTGCCGGAGGGGGCCGTGCTCGGCATGCTCGGCCCCAACGGGTCGGGCAAGACGACCACGATCCGGATGCTGCTCGGGTTGGTGCGACCGACGCAGGGGGAGATCGAGCTGCTCGGCAAGCCCCTTCCGGACGGGGCGGAACAGGCGCTTCCGCACGTGGGCGCGCTGGTCGAGGGTCCGGGGTTCCACCCGTTCCTGAGCGGGCGGGAGAACCTCGTCAGGTGTGCCGCGTTCGAACCGCTCCTGGAGAAGCGCGGCATCAAGCAGGCGGTCGAGGACGCGCTCGAACGCGTCGGGCTCGCCCAGGCCGCCCACCGCAGGTACCGGGGGTACTCGCTCGGCATGAAGCAACGTCTCGGCCTGGCCGCGGCGTTGCTCGTGCCGCGCAAGCTGGTCGTGCTGGACGAGCCGACCAACGGCCTCGACCCGGCGGGCACGCGCGAGATCCGCAGGATCATCGCCGAGCTGCACCGGCAGGGCACGACCGTGCTCGTCTCCAGCCACCTGCTCAGCGAGGTCGAGGCGACCTGCACGCACGTCGCCGTCCTGCACCGCGGAACCGTGGTGGCGCAAGGAGAGCTGACCGAACTGCTGCAGGCGGGCGGCTCGGCGCTCCAGGTGATCACCCCGGACGTCGAGACCGCGCTGAGCGCACTGCGCAGCGCCAAGATCTCCGCCCGGCCGCTCGGCGAGGGCCTGCGGGTCGAGCTCGCCGGAACCAGTGCGCCGCAGGTGATCGAGACGCTGGTGAAGGCCGGTGTCGGGGTCTACGAGGCGACGCGGTGGAAGACCGGCCTGGAGGAGCTGTTCGCGCGGCTCACCGAGGCCGAGGAGGCAGAGCGCGGAATGTCCTCTGTGGACACGCTGGACGGGGGACCGCGATGATCGCGCGTCAGTTCGGTTCCGAGATGCGGTGGATGCTGCGCCGGCCGCGGACCATCATCGGGTTGTTCGGCCTGGCCCTGGTGCCGATCATCATCAGCTTCGGCATCTGGGCCGCCGGCGACAGCGGTGGCGGGCCGGGCATCGCCGCGATCCTGCAGGGCAACGGCCTGGTCGTGCCGATCTTCACGTTGTTCCTGTCGCTCAACCTGCTGCTGCCGCTGGTGGCGTCGATCTGGGCAGCGGACGGCCTTGCGGGCGAAGCCCAGCACGGCACGTTGCGCGGCCTGCTCGTCGCGCCGGTGTCACGGGTGCGGCTGCTGTTCGTGAAGCTGTTCGGGCTCACCGCGATGTCGCTCTTCGCCGTCACGCTGATGGCGGTCGTGGGCATCATCGCCGGCACCGCGTTCCTGGGCACCAACGGCATGGTGACGCTCACCGGAACGACGTTGAGCACCGGTGAAGGCCTGCTGCGCATCGCGTTGTTCATCGTGCTGGTGACGTTCCAGATGGTGTCGATCGGCGCGGTCGCCCTCGCCGTCAGCGCGACCACCGAGCACCCGCTGGTGGTGCAGGCGGCGACGATGACGACGATCATCGTGTTCCAGGTGCTGGGGCAGTTCTCGTCCCTGGACTGGCTGCACCCGTTCCTGATCACGACCGGGTTCCCCGGCCTGGTCGACGTGATGCGCGACCCGATCCCGACCGACCAGATCTGGAACAGCACGCTGCTCGCGGGCTGCTACCTGCTGATCGGCACGGGGCTGGCGGCGATCCGCCTGGTCACGAAGGACAGCTAGTTCTCGCTGAAGGGTGCCTTCATCCACGTGAGGTGGATGAAGGCGCCCTTCGGTGTTTTCGTCAGCGGAAGCCGCCCTCGCTGTTGATCACCTGACCGGTGATCCACCCGGCGTCGTCGGTGCACAGCCAGGAGACCAGCCGGGCGGCGTCGTCCGGCTCGCCCCAGCGCCCCAGCGGCATCCGTTCCCGCACCCACTCCCGCGTCTCCTCGTTCGCGTAACCGGTGTCGGTCGGACCGGGGTTCACGGCGTTGATCGTGATCCCCTGCCTGATCAGGTGGTGCGACAGCGTCGACATGATCCCGATCAGCGCGCCCTTCGACGCCGCGTACGCGACCTCGTTCGGCATCGGCCCGAGGTTCTGCCCGGACGTCATGAACACGACCCGCCCGGCCCGCGCACCGTCGTGCTGACGCGCAAACGCTTGCATCAGCAGGATCGACGACCGCGTGTTCACCGCGTAGTGCCGGTCGAGCATGGCCGCGTCCAGCTTGCCCAACGGTCCGTCCGATCCGCTGAGCGCGTGGTTGCACACGAGCACGTCGACGCGCCCGTACGCCTCGACCGCGGCGGCCACGAGCTGGTCCGGCGCATCCGGCTCGGTCAGATCGAGGCCGAGGTGCCGCACGCGGCCACCGATGCCCGCGATGACGTCGTCGATCGAGTCGGCGCCCCACGGCTGTAAAGCGTCGTGCGGCACGTGGTGCTGCACGAACAGATCCGCACCCAACGCCGCCAACCGCCCAGCGGTCGCGTACCCGATGCCCTGTCGCCTGCTCACGCCCGTGACGAGCGCGACTCGTCCTTCAAGAGATCCCATAGGACCCCCAGCTAACCGATTCGGGCAACGCCGTCCAAGTCAATTTGGAGCCGCACCCGGTCGCCCACCGACACCGGTCCGACGGCCTCGTACTCGTCGCCGTCGATCTCCACGAGCAACCGCACGTGATCACGCCGATGCACCCGCTCCAGCACCGTGCCCTCCAACGGTCCGGAGTCGTCGACCCGCAACGCCGTGGCCCGCAGCCCGACCCGCGCGACGTCCAGCCCGACGAACGAACCGGGCACGAACTTGTTGCACCCCAGGAACTTCGCGGTCTCCACGTCGACCGGCGACGACCACACCTCGGCCGGCGGCCCGACCTGCACGATCCGGCCGCGCGACATGATCGCCACCCGGTCGGCCAGCGTGAAGGCCTCGTCGTGGTCGTGCGTCACGACCAGCGCGGTCGTCGCGGCCTCGCGCAGCAGCCGCGCCAGGTCGACCGCGAGCTGCTCCCGCAACGCCCGGTCCAGCGCCGACAGCGGTTCGTCCAGCAGCAACAACCGCGGCGAGGGAGCCAGCGCCCGTGCCAGCGCCACCCGTTGCTGCTCACCGCCGGACAGCTGCGTCACGCGCCGGTCCGCATACCCCTCCAGCCCGACGAGCTCCAGCAGCGACAGCACCCGCTTCTCGCGGTCCTCGCGGTCCACTCCGTGCATCCGCAGCCCGAAAGCCACGTTCCCGGCCACCGACCGGTGCGGGAACAGCTGCCCGTCCTGGAAGACGAGCCCGAACCCGCGCCGGTGCACCGGAACGCCCGCCAGATCCGTCGCATCCCACCGCACCGAACCGGAAGAAGGCTTCTCCAGCCCCGCGATCGTGCGCAGCAGCGTCGACTTCCCGCAGCCAGAAGGCCCCAGCAGAGCCACGACCTCACCGTCCGCCACGGACAGCGACACGTCCGACACCGCAGCCGTCTGTCCATAACGGACGGTGATCGAGTCGAGCTCCAGCGCCATCAGAACTCCCCGCTGCTCGGCACGCGCAACCGTTCGATCAGCAGCACGCACCCGACCGTGACGACCATCAGCAGCGCGCACGCCGCGTATGCCATTTGGCTGTTCAACTCCCCCGGCCGCGCCATCAACCGCGCGATCACCACCGGCAACGTCGGCGCGTCCGGCCGTGCCAGGAAGCTCGTCGCCCCGAACTCGCCCAGCGCCACCACGTACCCGAACCCGGCCGCCGCCACCAGCGACCGTCCGACCAGCGGCAGGTCCACCTCGCGCCACACCCGCACCGGCGAGGCACCCAGCGTCGCCGCCGCCTGCCGCAGCCGTTCGTCCACGGCCCGCAGCACCGGCAGCACCATCCGCACGATCAGCGGCGTCACCACCAGAGCCTGCGCCAACGGCACCAGCAGCGGCGACGTCCGGAAGTCGCCCGGCAACGCGTCCATCGTCACCAGGTACCCGAAACCGACCGTCACCGCCGACACGCCCAACGGCAGCATCAACGCCGTGTCGAGCAGCTCGGCGACCCTGCCTCCCGACCGCCGCAACCCGACCAGCACCACCGCCGAGAACACCCCGACCACCAACGCCACCAACGTCGCGTCGAACGCCGTCCGCACCGAGTTCACCGCCGCGTCGAGACCGGTCACCGCCAGCGTTCCGCGATCGCCACGCGACGTCAGCGCCGCGTACCCCGCGAAGCTCCAACCGTCCCGAGTGGACAGTGAGCGCGCCAGCAGTCCGACGACCGGCGTCAGCAACGCCACCACGACGGCAAGAGCGGCCAAGACGACGTACCACTCGCCACCGGACGGCCGCCGCGCCAGCTCTTCCCTGCCGCGCAACGACAACGCGGTCTCCCGCCGTCTCCGGGCCAACGCCCCCAGCACGAGCACCGCGAGCACCGCGCCGAACTGCAACAACGACAACGCCGCAGCGCCGGACAGGTCGAACAGCTCGACCGTCCGCAGGTAGATCTCGGTCTCCAGGGTCCGGTACCGCGACCCGCCCAGCACCAGCACGACCCCGAAACTGGTGGCGCAGAACAGGAACACCACCGCCGCCGCGGACCCGATCGCGGGCGCCAGCGCCGGCAGCACGACCGAGACGAACGCCCGCGGCCGGGAAGCCCCGAGCGCCCGAGCCGCGTCCTCGGCCCGCCGATCCGTGTGCGCCCACAGCCCGCCCACGGTCCGCGCGACCACCGCGACGTTGAAGAACGCGTTGGCCAGCACGATCGGGAGCACCCCGCCGTCCGGCCAGAACGTCCGGAACGCCAGACCCACCACCACGGTCGGCAGCACGAACGGCACCATCACGGCCGCGCGCACGATCCCGAGGCCGCGCAACCGGCACCGGGCCAGCACGAACGCCACCGGCAGCCCGGCGGCCACCGCGACCAGGGTGGACGCGGCGGCCTGGCCGAGGGTGAAGCCGACGAGCTGCCAGGTCTCGGCCGAGAGCAGCGCCTCGGCGACACCGCCCTTGCGGAAGCCCAGCGAGACGATGGCGAGGACCGGCCAGGCGAAGAAGAGCGCGAGGAAGGCCAGCGGCAGCAAGGAGGCCGCCGACCAGCCGGTGCGCGCCGAGATCAGGCCTCGCGCCGCCGGCGACCGGCCGGACCGCACCACCATCAGGCCTCCCCGTCGTCGTGCCGCCGCTCGACCAGACGGACCACGCCCAGACCGGGCGAGATCAGCCCTGCACGAGCTTGCGCCACTGCTCGACCCAGGCTTCGCGGTTGTCCTTCACCTTGTCCGCGGGCAGGGTCTGCGGGTTCGGCGGCAGCGGGGCGTCCTTGGCCCACGACTCGGGCAGCGCGACGCCCTCACGTGACGGGTAGACGTACATCTGCTCGGCCACCTGGGCCTGGAACTTCTCGCCCAGCAGGAAGTCGAGCACCTTCTGCGCGTCGGCGGGGTTCTTGGCCCCGGCCAGCACACCCGCGTACTCGACCTGCCGGTAGCAGGTGTCCAGCACGGCCTTCGTCTTCCCGCCCTCGGCCGACGGCGACGAGGCGTACGACACCACGATCGGCCGCGTGCCCTTGGTGGCGGAGAACTCCTGGTTGTAGGCCTCTTCCCAGCCGCTCACGACCTTCACGCCGTTGGCCTTGAGCTTGGTCCAGTACTCCTGCCAGCCGTTCTCGCCGAACTTCGCGATCGTGCCCAGCAGGAACGCGAGCCCCGGCGAGGACGTGGCCGGGTTCTCCACGACCAGCTTGTCCTTGAACTTCGGGTCGACGAGGTCCTCGTACGAGGTCGGCTCGGCGCCGCCGAGCTTCGCGGGGTCGATGTTCAGGCACACGTCACCGACGTCCACGGCGTGCAGACGCCCGGTGTCGTCGACCTTGTACCGCTGCGCGCCCTTCGAGGCCTCGGGCGAGGCGTACGCGGCGAACACGCCCTCGGACAGCGCCCGCGAGGCGAACGTCGAGTCGACGCCGAACGCCAGGTCGCCGATCGGGTTGGCCTTGGTGAGCACCAGCTTGTTCGTCAGCTCGCCCGCGTCACCGTTCGCGATCTGCTTGACCTTGATCCCCGACGACTTCTGGAACTCGTCCAGCACCTCGGGCTTCACGACGAACGAGTCGTGGGTCACCAACGTGACCTCGTGCGCCTGCGGCCCGGTCGGCGTACCGGCCGAACAACCGGTCAGCGCCAAAGCGGCGACGACAGCGAAAATCCTTCTCACGTCAAATCTCTCCCTACGCCGGTATGACCCGGATCAGGTGGACGGTCGAGGGCTTGCGAGCCCTCCTCTCAGCCCGGCGCTTCACCGGACTCCCGTGGCAAACGCGCAGCTTACGTGACGTGGTGGGACGATCAGGACATGGCCGAGCTGTTGAGCGACGATCAGCTGAACGACGTGCTGCCCAAGCTGCCCGACTGGACCGCCCAGGACGCGGTGCTGGTCAGGACCGTGGAGCTGGAGAGCTTCGCGCAGGCGATCATGGTCGTGAACCGGGTCGCGGAGGTCGCGGAGAACGACAACCACCACCCGGACGTCGACATCCGCTACAAGACCCTCACCTTCCGCCTGAGCACCCACTACAAGGGAGGAATCACCGCGCTGGACGTATCTCTCGCCGAGGAGATCGACGGGATCCTGGACGCGCTGGCCTGATTCGGTGAAGATGTGCGCTGCCGCCGCCCGCGGATAGGAGAGGGAACACCCTCATGCGGTTGCGCACACCTTTGTTCGTCGTGGCGCTGGCAGGCAGCCTCCTGATCGCACCGGCGGCGGCGCAGGCCGTGCCGTGCGCCCTGACGGACACGATGATCAAGGCCAGTTTCGCCTGGCTCGACAAGGGCACCGATCTCAAGGCGAACAACTGGTCCAACGCGAACTTCCACGTCGGCAACCTCGCCCAGGTGCGGACGACGGGCATCAGCAACCACAAGACGTGGCCGTGGGTGCAGGCGAACAAGTACCTGCTGCCCCTCGACCCGGCGAACCCGTACGCCCCGGACCCGCAGTCCAGCGGCGAGGCCTACCTCGACGTGTCGTACTTCCACCCGCAGCCGGAGGTGCTCCAGCCGCTGCGGGACAACCTGTACGCCCAGGCCCGGACCGGGAAGTACGACTACTGGAAGTCACCGGACGCGCTGAACATGGCCCTGCCGTCGTTCACCCGCATCGCCGTGGCCGACCTGAACCAGGACCTGCTCGACTACTCGTACCAGTCCTACCGCTCGCTCAAGCACCGCACGTTCAACGAGGTCACGGGCCTGTGGAGCCTGAACGTGCAGACCGACGGCTGGGCCGTGCAGGGCCTGGCCAAAGCGATCCTGGCGCTGCCGGAGGACAACCCGTACCGGGCCGACTACGCCAGGACGCTGCGCAAGTCCGCGCACACGCTGCGGTACCTGCAGCACCACGACGGCTTCTGGGGCGCCACCGGCAAGGACTCCGCGGCCACCGCGATGATCACCTACGCGTTCGCGGCGGGCATCAACGCGGGCGTGCTCGACAAGGACACCTACCTGCCGTACGTGCAGAAGGGCTGGCAGGCGCTCCTCACCGCGCTGGACGCCGACGGCGTGCTCGGCTGGGCCGCCGCCCGCGACTCGTGGAAGCCCGCCTCAGCCGGCGACACCGCTGGGTTCGCCGTGGGCAGCTTCCTCATCGCCGGGCAGCAGCTCGTCCCTCTTACGCCGGGTTGCTAGGCCGATCGCGACCAGCGTGAGCATCCCGGCCGCCGGGTAGCCCCAGCCGAGCACCACGAAGATCCAGGGGCGCGGGAAGTCCCAGATGTTCGGCTGGGCCAGCAGCAGGAACGAGATCAGGTAGCCGCCGGTAAGCAGCAGCCACAGACCGGCGGTGATCTTGCACAGGAGGTGTCCGCCCTCGTAGATCAGCCACAGCAGGGCGGGCACCATCCACACCCAGTGGTGGCTCCACGAGATCGGCGACACCAGCAGTCCCAGCATCTGCACGCTGATGATCAGCGCCAGCACGTCCTTGGTCCTGCTGACCGCGAACCACGTCAGCGCGGCCGCGACCAGCACGGCGACCAGGTAGATCGGCCCGGTCTTGACGTCGTAGCCGACCGTGCGGCTCAACGCCCCGCGCATCGACTGGTTGATCGCGCTGCCGACCGGCCCGACCCGGCTCGCGTCACCGAGCAGCTCGAACCAGAACTTGTCCGACTGCGACGGCGAAATCGCCCAGCCGATGCCGTACACCGCCACAAACGCGACGAACGACCACACAGCGGCCATCCACCGGCGTTGGATCAGGAAGTACAAACCGGAGATAGCGGGCGTCAGCTTGATGCCCGCCGTGAAACCCACCCCCGCGCCACCGACCCAGTTGCGCGCACTCGCGAGCGTGCCGATCAGGATCGCGCACAGCACCAGGTTGATCTGCCCGTAGTTGAGCGTCGTGCGCACCGGCTCGATCCACAGCACCAGCGCGGTCCACAGCATCGCGCGCCGCGGGTCGCCCAGCTTGAGCAGCTTCAGGCTCGTGCGCACGATGAAGTACAGGCAGGCCAGGCAGATCAGCTGCCAGACCCACCGCGACGCCTCCCACGGGATCCAGCTCATCGGCGTGAAGATCGCGGCCGCGAACGGCGGATACGTGAACGGCAGCGGGAACACGTCCGCGTACTGGTCGAGCCGCCACTCGTACAGGTCACCGGAGAAGAGGTGCGGCGACCCGTTGCGGTACACCAGCAGGTCGATCATGGTCATCTTCGTCTGGAACGCGACCATGAACAGGTGCCCGACGACCGACAACGCGAGCAGCCACGGTGCTACGGAGAGCACACGCGCTTCCACAGCACGGAGTTTCACCCCGAAAACGTTACCCGAGGCAACGTCAGGGGGTACCCCGGCGTCATTAAGGACGGGAGAGATCGCAAGAGGGAGTTTCATCAGTCATGTCTGTTGATGTTGTCGTCGCCGCTGTCGCAGCTCTGGCCATGCTGGGGGTCGCGTTCGGAGTGTTCGCCGTGGCCGCCCGCACCAAGGGCAACGTGTAAAGCCGTTGCAGCGCAAGTAGAAGGGGTGAGCCTCCCTTGTGGAGGCTCACCCCTTCTACTTGCATCTCACGTGCTTCTGCGGCGGTTAGAAATAGTGCGCACGACCGCCGACCGGCTTGCCCACTGCGCCGAGGACGGCGAGGATCGCGCCGATCACCAGAAGCACCACTCCGATGGTCGTCAGAATGCTGATACCGGCCAGCCATCCGACGACGAGCAGGATCAGACCGAGAACGATCATGACACCTCCAGGTGGGGAATCCTTCTCCTGGCTACCCCACAGAGGTCGGTACAAACCTAATCGAGTGAAGCGAGCAGTTCCCGCGCGTTCCCGGTTCTCGCGGACCTCAGCTCCTCGTAGATCTGCACCGCTTCGGCCAGCGCCGTCCGAGCAGCTCCGCGGTCTCCTGCCGCGATGTGGGCCTTCGCCAGCCCCGCCAGCGCATCGGCCAGATCAGCGACGCCGCGGATGGCCCTCAGCATCGACACGGCCCTCTGGTACTGGGCTGCGGCTTCGCCGTATCTGCCCATCGTCAGGTAGATGTCGCCGAGGGTCGCGTAGACCGCGGCCACGGCGGCGCTGCCCACCGATTGATCGAGCTCCGTGTACAGCGCGTCCGACTCGAGACACAGCTCAAGGCCACGTGCGCTGTCACCCATCCGGTGATGAAGACGGCCAAGCGCACCCAGGAACAAAGCTCTTTGGTACGTGGTTGTGAGCCCACCCGCAACGATGGGATGCACACGCTGCAACATCTCCAACGCGTCCGGCAACCGTTCCTGCATTTCGAAGACATATGCCAGACCACGGGACACGTCCACACGCCCGTTGTCGTTGCCCAGTTCCTCTTCACATCGCAGCGCGGAGCGCAGGTGGTGTTCCGCCCGGGGGTAGTCGATCTTGGCGATGTACACGCCGCCGAGCGAACGGTGCAGCCTGGCTTGGCCGAAAACATCGTCCCGCCGTTGCGCTGCGGCCAGGGCGAGCAGTTCGGCTGCCTCGGCCTCGACCAACCGCCTCGGTCGCAGCAACGGGAGGTGCAGGGTGTAGCCCAGTCGCCACACCAGATCGTCCGCGCCGACTGCCACCATCTCCGTCAACACCCTCAGCAACACCCTCCATTCGACGCGGAACCACTCGTCCGCGGTCTGGGAGTCCGGGACCGCGGTCAGGACGACGGCAGGCGAGGGTGGCGCCAGCGGCGTCCAGCTGACCTTGAGCTCCGTCCGCTGGTTCGCCTCCAACGAGGTGTGCAGGTAGTGGTCGAACATGCGGTGCGACGCGTCGGCGCGCTGGTCCGGCGGCAACTCGGCGGCACGCTCGGCGACGTAGTCCCGCACGAGGTCATGCAGGGTGAAACGGGTGCCCTGAGCCATGACCAGGCTGCCGTTGGTGAGTTCGGTGAGCATCCGCCGGGCTTGCACGCGTGAGACCGCGGCGAGGCTCGCCGCGGCCTCGACGGAGAAGTCCGGACCAGGATGGAGACCCAGCAGCACGAACACTCTGGCAGCAGCCTCGCTGACGGACCTCAGCGACCACGAGAAGACCGCGCGGACGCCTGATGTGTCGTCCACGTCGAGCGCGTCGAGCCGTTCGCCGTCCAGCTCATCGGCCAAAGCGGTCAGCGAGTCCCCGAACGCCGCACGGGCGGCCACGATGCCGAGCGCCAGCGGCAGCCCCGCACACCGCTTGACCAGCCGCGACACCGCGTCCGGCGCAGCCGCGACCCGCGCCGCGCCGATCCGCTCGGCCAGCAGATCGACCGCCGCCTGGTCATCGAGCACGTCCAACGCGACCGGCTGCGCGCCCTCCCTCGCCACCAGCCCGCTGAGCCGGTTGCGGCTGGTGACCAGCACCAGGTTCGCCGCACCGCCGGGCAGCAGCGGACGGACCTGCGCCACGTCACGGGCGTTGTCGAGCAGCAGGAGCACCCGCCGTCCGGCCAGCGCCGACCGGTACGCGGCGAGCAGTGCGTCCTCGGAGGCCGGAACGTCCTTCGCGGGCACGCCGAGCGCCAGCAGGAAGTCGCGGGCCACCGTGAGCGGGTCCAGCGGCTCGGTCCGCGTGTCGAAGCCGCGCAGGTTCACGTACAGCTGGCCGTCAGGGAACCGGTCGGCCACCTGGTGCGCCCACTGGAGCGCGAGCGCGGTCTTGCCGACTCCGCCGATGCCGTTGATGGCCGAGATGAGCACGGGTTCGCCCGGTCGCGTGGCCAGCATCCGGGTCAACCGGGCCAGTTCCTCCTCGCGGCCGACGAAGTGCGGGACCCCGGCCGGGAGCTGGCGGGGCACGGAAACGGTCGGCACCTCGCCGCTCAGCACCTGCTCGTGCGCCTCGCGCAGCCGTGGGCCGGGGTCAACGCCGAGCTCGTCGACGAGGCGGTCGCGCACCTCCTGGTAGACCGCGAGCGCCTCGGCCTGCTGGTTGGAGCGGTGCAGGGCGAGCATCAGCTGCGCCGAGAACGTCTCCCGCAACGGGTACCGGCCCACCAGCGCCCGCAGCTCCGGCACCAGCAGGCCGGTGTCGCGGGCCAGGTCCTGGTCGATGCGGCGTTCCAGCGCCACGACCTGCTCCTCCACCAGCCGGGGCACGTCGTCGCGGTGCAGCGACTCCGAGGCGACGTTCGCCAGCACCGGGCCGCGCCAGAGCTCCAGCGCGGCACGGTGTTCGCCCTGGGCCGTGAGCGCGCGGAAACGGGTGAGGTCGAGCTGGTCGGGCCGGACGAGCGCCGAGTAGCCGCGCGACGACGTCTGCACGCAGTTCGCGTCCCCCAGCGCCTGCCGCAGCCTGCTCACCGTCATCTGCAACGTCTTGTGCGCGCGGTCCGGTGCGGGCGGTTCACCGTCCCAAACGCGGTCGATCAGCTCGTCGACGGTTACGAACTCGTTGGCGCGCAACAACAGCGTGGCCAGCAGGACACGGCCGCGACCAGCGGGAACGGGGACCGGTACGCCGTCGGCCAGCACCTCCAACGGCCCCAGCACCCGGTAATCGGCGATCACACCGGGTGAGTCTAGGTGTGCGACCGACTACGAGGCCTCGTGCTGCGTCGAACGCCGCCGCGCTGTGCACGGCGCAACTTGGCCGGACACGCTGACCAGTCGCTATCGTGATGACATGACCGCTCTGCCCGACTGGATGCGCCCTCCGCGCGCGGAAGGCTGGTTCGCGGAGGACCTCGACCGCCTCCCCGAGGCGCCTCGCCACACCGAGCTGATCGACGGAGCTCTCGTCTTCATGATGTCACCGCAGCGGTCGTGGCATGGCCGCGTCGTCACCGCACTCACGTTCGAGTTCATGAGCCAGGTTCCAGACGGCATCGAAGTCGAGCGGGAAATGACCATCCGGCTCGACCAGCGGAATCGACCAGAGCCGGACCTTTTGCTCACCACCGCAGAGGTCGATCCCGATCGCACCTGGTTCGCCCCCCAGGACGTGCTGCTGGTCGTCGAGGTGACCTCGCCGGAGTCCGAACATCGCGATACGACGGTCAAGCTGCGCAAATACGCAGAAGCGGGCATCCGCCACTATTGGCTGATCGAGGAGGAGGCGAACCGGCCCGTCGCCCACGTCTACGAGTTGGACGAACCGACCAGGGCTTACTCCCCGGTCGGAATCTTCCGGGGTGCTCTCAAGGTGTCGGTCCCGTTCCCCATCACCGTCGACCTCGACAGCCTGTTCCGACTCAAGTCCTGAAACGCCGAAGGCCCCTCGCACGGAGGGGCCTTCGCACGGTGGCACGTCAGACGTTGAAGCGGAACTCCACCACGTCGCCGTCGGCCATCACGTAGTCCTTGCCCTCCATGCGGACCTTGCCCGCCGCCTTCGCGTCGGCCTTCGACCCCGCCGCGACCAGGTCCTCGAACGACACGACCTCGGCCTTGATGAAGCCCTTCTCGAAGTCCGTGTGGATGACGCCCGCGGCCTGCGGGGCCGTCGCGCCCTGCGGGATGGTCCAGGCGCGCGCTTCCTTCGGGCCCGCCGTCAGATAGGTCTGCAGGCCGAGGGTGTGGAAGCCGGCGCGGGCCAGCGAGTGCAGGCCCGGCTCGTGCTGGCCGATCGACTCCAGCAGCTCCAGGGCCGACTCCTCGTCGAGTTCGAGCAACTCGGACTCGACCTTGGCGTCGAGGAACACCGCGTCGGCCGGGGCGACCAGCTCGCGCAGTTCCTTCTGGCGGGCCTCGTCGCCCAGGACGCCCTCGTCGGCGTTGAAGACGTAGAGGAACGGCTTCGTCGTCAGGAGCGAGAGCTCGCGGATCAGCGAGTTGTCCACTTCGGACTGTGCCGAGAAGAGCGTGCGGCCGGAGTCGAGGATCTCCTTGGCCTTCTGCGCGGCCTCGAGGGCGGGGCGGCGGTCCTTCTGCATCCGCGCCTCCTTCTCCAGGCGCGGGATGGCCTTCTCCAGGGTCTGGAGGTCGGCGAGGATCAGCTCGGTGTTGATCGTCTCCATGTCGGAGGCCGGGTCCACGCGGCCGTCGACGTGCACGACGTCCGGGTCGTCGAAGACGCGGATGACCTGGCAGATCGCGTTGGCCTCGCGGATGTTCGCGAGGAACTTGTTGCCGAGGCCCTCACCTTCCGACGCGCCCTTCACGATGCCCGCGATGTCGACGAACGACACGACGGCCGGCACCTCGCGCTCGGAGCCGAAGATCTCGGCGAGCTTGGTGAGGCGCGCGTCCGGCAACGGCACCACGCCGACGTTCGGCTCGATGGTCGCGAACGGGTAGTTCGCGGCGAGCACGTCGTTGCGCGTGAGCGCGTTGAAGAGGGTGGACTTGCCGACGTTGGGCAGGCCGACGATACCGAGGGTCAAACTCACGGGTGACGAGTCTACGGCAGGCCACGGTCATGTCCGATTCCCGCGAGCCATTACCCGTTCCCGCTGGCAGGATCGTTGACATGGTCATTGACGAGGAGCACGCGTATCGGGTGTGCGCCGCACGCGACGCCCGTTTCGACGGGCGCTTCATCCACGCGGTCCGCACGACCGGCATCTACTGCCGGCCGTCGTGCCCAGCGGTGACCCCGAAGCGCCGCAACAGCCAGTTCTTCCTGACGGCCGCGGCCGCGCAGTCGGCCGGCTTCCGCGCCTGCCGCCGGTGCCTGCCGGACGCGGTGCCGGGCTCGCCGGAGTGGAACCTGCGCGCCGACCTGGCCGCCCGCGCGATGCGGCTGATCAGCGACGGCGTGGTCGAACGGGACGGCGTCTCCGGTCTCGCGTCGAAGCTCGGCTACTCGGAACGCCATCTCACCCGCGTCCTGACCGCCGAGCTGGGGGCCGGGCCGCTGGCGCTGGCCCGCGCCCACCGCGCGCACGCCGCCCGGCTGCTCATCGAGACGACCGAGCTGCCGTTCGCCGACATCGCGTTCGCGGCCGGGTTCGCGTCGGTCCGCCAGTTCAACGACACCATCCGCATGGTCTTCGCCTCGACGCCGTCGGACATGCGCGGCCGGGGCAAGGCCCCCGTCGGCACGCCGGGCCGGATCGTGCTGCGGCTGCCGTACCGGCCACCGTTCGACGCGGCCGGGCTGCTCGTGCACTTCCGCGCGAACGCGCTGCCGGGCGTGGAGGAGGTGACCGCCGACTCCTACGCACGGACGCTCTCGCTGCCCCACGGCGAGGCGACGGTCCGGCTGACGTTCCCCACCGACCACGTCCTGTGCTCGCTGCGCCTGGCCGACCTGCGCGACCTGGGCGCGGCGGTCTCCCGGATCCGCCGGCTGCTCGACCTCGACGCCGACCCGGTGGCCGTGGACTCGTTCCTCGGCGCCGACCCGGTGATCGGCCCGCTGGTCCGCGCAACGCCCGGCATCCGGGTGGCGGGCAGCGTCGACGGGGCCGAGACCCTGCTGCGGCTGGTCGCGCCGTACGCCGGCGTGCCGCTGCAGGTCCCGGACGGCGCGTTGACCCACCTCTACTCGGCGGGCGACCACCCGGTCACCGAGGCGCTGGCCACCGGCAGACTCGCGGTGGACGTGGGGCGCTCGTTCGAGGACCTGACCGCGGAGCTCGCACCCCTGGTCGGCCCCCGAGTGGCCGACGAGGTCGCCATGCGGGTGCTGGGCGCACCGGACGTGCTGGTGCTCCCCGAGAGCATGCGATCCCTGGCTTCCCACGGCCCCGACTGGCGGCCGTGGCGCTCCTACGCGGGAGCACACCTGACGAGGAAGGCAGCAACATCATGAGCGTCGCGCACACGTCCACCGTGGACACCCCGGCGGGGCCGTTCACCGCGATCGTCGCGCCGGACGCAGCGGTGCTGGCCAGCGGCTGGACCGCCGACATCGCCCTGCTGACGCCCCAGATCCACGCGTCCCTGATGCCGTCCGAGATCACGCCGAAGCGCGACCTGGGCGACGTCACCAAGGCCGTCATCGCCTACCACGAGGGCGACCTGGCCTCGATCGACTCGGTGGAGGTGCGGCAGAAGTCCGGTCCGTTCCTGCAGCACGCGTGGGACGTGCTGCGCACGGTCCGCGCCGGGGAACCCGTGACGTACAGCGAGTACGCGGAACTGGCCGGGCGTCCGGCCGCGATCCGTGCCGCCGCCTCGGCCTGTGCGCGCAACTCCGCGGCGCTGTTCGTGCCGTGCCACCGGGTGATCCGGATCGGCGGCAACCTGGGCGGGTTCCGCTGGGGCCTGGACGTCAAGCGCTGGCTGCTCGCCCACGAGGCCTAACCGACGAGGTTGATCTCCGGAGCCTGCCCGGTCACCAGCTCAGTCCCGCACCGCGGGCACGGGGTCGTGACCGGACCGGTGCCGGAGGTCAGCTCGCCTTCGAGGCCCAACCAGTCGACGCCGTTGTCACGGCAGGTGTGGCAACCGACGCGGTAGTGCAGCCGCGCCAGGGGTTTCGCGGCCAGCTCGGAGGCCTGAAGATCAGGTTCCGCCAGGTCGTGGAACGGCGCCCACCACGACGTGATCCGGCACCGCAGCGCGCGCTCGGCACCGTGGTCGGTCGTGTCGAACGCGCTCACCCGGATCGGCGCGGGGTGTTCGTCGGTCGCGCACAGGCCGTACGGCATGCCGTGCCGCAACTGCACAACGCGCCCCACTCGGCGGCACACGAAGCAGTCGTGCGAGTACTCCAGCCGGTTGGACCACACGAAGTGGGCGGCCGGGGTGACCGTGACGCGCGCGGTGATCTCCACGTGGGACAGCACATCCCGAGGCTAGTGGCGTGACCCGAACACTGCCGTGCGACGTCGCGGCCAAGCCCGTAACCCGTCTGCCAGGCAGCCACGTGGATGAAGGGCGCCTTCATCCACCTCACCAGACGGCAAATTGCGCACAAGATTTCCGGCTACCTGCTTGGACGGGCGACATCGCGGCCATATGGGTGCGCGTGGCACCCCCACGTCGCCGTACTGGTCGTGCGCGGGGCGTGGGGCGGTGCCGTGAGATGCCGTACCGCACCTGAATCACCGCGCCGGTGTCCGGCCGCGCACTAACCCAGTGACACCTCCAGCGTGGATCCCGTGCGCGCCTTGCGGACCCTCAACCGGGTGGGAATCCGCTGTCGCAGTTCCTCCACATGCGACACCAGCCCCACCACTCGGCCACCGGCGCGCAGCTCGTCGAGCGTGTTCATCACGATGTCGAGCGTGTCGGAGTCGAGCGTGCCGAAGCCCTCGTCGACGAACAGCGTGTCCAGCAACGCGCCGCCGGTCTCGTTGGCCACGACGTCGGCCAGGCCGAGCGCGAGCGACAGCGAGGCCAGGAACGACTCGCCGCCGGACAACGTCTTCGCGGGACGGGACCGGCCCGAGTAGTCGTCCAGCACGTCGAGGCTCAGGCCGCCGCGGGTGCCGCGGGCGCCGGCCGAGTCGGAGTGCACGAAGCTGTAGCGGCCCTGGCTCATCCGGTGCAGGCGGGCGGACGCGGCGACGGCGACCTCTTCCAGCCGGGCGGCCAGCACGTACGAGCGCAGCGTCATCTTCTTCGAGTTCTGGCCGCGGCCGTTGATCACGTCGGTGAGCGCGTCCAGCTCCGCGTACGAAGCCTCCAGGGGCTCCAGCGACTTCCACTCGGCACGCAGCCGGGCCGCCAGCTGACCGACCCGCTCCAGCGCCGCGCGGGCACGGGCCAGGCGGGTCGCGGCCTCCGACGCGGCGGCACGGGCCGAGGACGCCGCCGCGATCACCTCGTTCAGGTCGACGGCGGTGGACGGGTCGACCTCGGCCAGTTCCTCCAGGGTGGCCATGGCGGTGGCGCGGGCGCGTTCCCAGGCGGCGATGCGGTCGTCCAACGCCTGCAGCTTGATGGGCTGGCGGGCCGCGGACAGCGCGGTGTCCACGTCCGGGAATCCCGCCTCGGCGGCCAGCGCGGCCACGGACGCCTGCTGCTCCTCGACGCGGGCGAGGGCGTTGGCGCGGGCGGTGCGGCGCTCGTCCAGCTCCACCAGCGCCTTGGCCAGGCGCAGCAGGTGGTCGCGGCGGGTCAGGACGTCCTCGTGCTCACCGCGCGCCTTGTCCAGGCGGGCGCCGCGTTCCTCCACGACCGCGACCAGCGACGCGTGCTCGGTGCGCAGGCCGACCAGGTCCTGCTCGACCTTGGCCTTCTCGGTGCCCAGATCACGGGTCTTGGCCTCCAGGCCGACGAACTCGGTCTGCCGCTGCGACCGGGTGCGGGCCAGCTCCACGGCCGCGCGGTACTCGGCCAGCGCCGCCGCGGGTTCCTCGGACCCCAGGGCCTCCCAGCAGGCCTGGATGCGCAGCTCGGCGGCGTGGGCGGTGCGTTCGGCCTCGTTGCGGCGGTCCAGCGCGGCCTGTTCGTCGCGCGCGGCCTCCTCCTCGTCGGTCGCGCCGACGCCGCCCAGCATCGGTTGCGCGGGCGCCGGGTGCGACGGAGAACCGCAGACCGCGCACGGCTTGCCGCGCTGCAGTGCCGCCGCCAGCTCGATCGCCATGTTCTCCAGGCGCTGGTGGCGGACCTGCTGCAGCACGTCCTTGGCCTTCTGGTGGACGTCGATCGCCTGGTGCAGCTCGTTCTTGGTGCGCTCCAACGCCCGCGTGGCGCCGGGCAGGGCCTCGGCCGCGTCGGCACGGGTCTTCAACGACTCCAGCCGGGCGGAGGCCTCGACGGCGGCGTCCAGCTGGGCGCGGCACTGCGCGAGGCGTTCGGGCAGCACCTCCAGCTCGGCGTTCAACGCCAGCAGGCGGCGTTCCACCTGGTACGAGGCGTGCTTGAGCTCCGACAGCCTGCGCTCGTCGGACTTCTGGCGTTCCGCCTCGGCGGCCAGCTCGGCCAGCCCGCCCGCTTCCTCGCGGTGGCGCTCGGCGTCCTCTCGCAACGTGGAACCGGAATAACCCAAGCGCGCCAACGCTTCCGCCGCACGCGCCTCGTCACGGACCGCGAACTCGTAGGACTGCCGGAGTTTCGCGATCTCCCCGTGCGCGGGCACCACCGGGATCGCGCGGCGAGCCGCATCCCGTTCGGCGAACCAGGAAGCCGAGTCGGCGGCCTCCACGCGGTCGAGCATCTCGCGGGCCTCGCGGACGCGGCGGATCTGGTCGGCCTGCACGCGGGCCTGGGCCAGCAGCGCGTCCGCGCCGTCGGCCACCCCCGCCGTCTCCTCCGACAGCGCTTCCGCCTCGCGAACGGCCGCGGAAAGCCTGTCCAGCACCGATTCCAGCCAACCGGGCTCGAACGCCGGTTCCTCCCCCGCGGCCTCGGCCACCCGGTGCATCAGCTCGGCGGCGGCCTGCCGGCGTTCCTCCAGCACCCGCCCGGCCACCACCCGCCGGTCGCGGAACCACTTCTCGACGTCGAGGAACCGCTCGGTGCCGAAGAGCTTCTCCAGCAGCACCTCGCGTTCCGCGGTGTCCGAGCGCAGGAACCGGGCGAACTCGCCCTGCGGCAGCAACACCACCTGGAAGAACTGCTCGTACGACATGCCCAGCAGGTCTTCCACCGCGCGGGCCACGTCGTCGATGCGGGTGATGCCCTCGCCGTCCCAGCCTTCGAGCCACGTCAGCGAGCACTTCGCGGGCTGGGTGGTGAACCCGCCGCCGCGCTTCTTCGGCCGGTCGAACTCGGGTGAGCGCACGATCCGGAACCGCCGCGACTGCACGGTGAGCTCCAGCGACACCGACGTCGGCACCTCCGGGTCGGCGTACTCGCACCGCAGCTTCTTCACGTCGCCACGAGCCCCCGGCACGCGGCCGAACAGCGCGAACGCCACCGCGTCCAGCAACGTCGTCTTGCCCGCGCCCGTGTCACCGTGCAGCAGGAACAGCCCGTCTGCACCCAGTTCGTCGAAGTCGACGACCTCCGGCCGCGGGTACGGGCCGAAGGCGGTGAGCTCCAGGCGGTGCAGCCTCATTGCTCCTGCTCCCTCGCGACGGCGGAGAAAGCCTCGCGCAGCAACGACATCTCGGCCTCGGTGGGCTCGGAGCCGCGGGCGTCGGACACGAAGCAGCAAGCCACTTCCTCGTCGGTGCGGCCGCGCACCCGATCCGCGTACGTCATGGCGTGCTGCACACCTCGTTCCGGCCGCCACTCCACGTGCACGGCGTGCTCGAACCGCGTCTGCAGCTGCCGCAACGCGTCCATCGGCCGAACCTGGTCGGTCAGCACGACCGACAGGAAGTGGTCCTCCAGCGGGGTGTGCGCCGGATCGGCCAGCACGTCGGCCAGCGTGCCCGTCACCGTCGCCAGCCGGCGCGGCACCGGCAGATCACGCCGTTCGACCCCGACGAGACCGCCCGCGTCCAGCTCCACCAGCCAGACCGACTTGCGTTGCCGCGCCTCGGAGAACGAGTACGCGAGCGGACTGCCCGAGTAGCGCAGGTTCTCCGCCAGCGTCTGCGGGCCGTGCAGGTGCCCCAGCGCCACGTAGTCGACGCCGGAGAACACCTGCATCGACACGTCCTGCACCCCTCCCACGGCGATGGTGCGCTCGGACTCCGACGGCGCCCCGCCCGTCACGAACGCGTGCGCCAGCACCACCGACCGCGCCTCGCGCGATGCCAGGTCGGCGCGAATCCGCCGCATCGCCTCGGTCAGCACGGGCGCGTGGCCCTTGTCCGCGATCCCGAGCACGTGCCGCGCCGGTTCCGGCTCCAGGAACGGAATCCCGTACACCGCGACGGGCCCGTGCTCGTCCTCCAGCTCGACGGGCTTGTCCAGCAACGAGATCTGCGTGCGCAGGTGCAGCCCGCCCGCCGCCGCGAACTCGCCGAACACCCCGATCCGCGCCGCCGAGTCGTGGTTGCCCGGTGTGATCACGATCCGCGCCCCGGCCGCGCGGATCCGCATCAGCACCCGCGCGCACAACGACACCGCGTCCGCCGACGGCACCGCCCGGTCGTAGAGGTCGCCGGAGATGACCACGACGTCGACCTTCTCGGTGGACACCAGGTCAGCGAGGCCGCTCAGCACCGACTCCTGCTCGACGAGCAGGTCGCGGCCGTGGAAGGTCCGGCCCACGTGCCAGTCGGAGGTGTGCAGGATCCGCATGGCACCAACCGTAGAGACGGGGTCCGACAAAACTCCGGGAGGGTTCCCGGCGTGTCACCCGATCGAGTTCAACATCTCTGAGGGAGCATCATCGGTGCCGTGACCGCAGTGATCATCACCGCCTCTCTCGTCCTGGCGCTCGTCTGCGCCGGGGCGCTGGTGTTCGTCTACCGCCTCTATCAAGACAGCGTCCGCCGCACCGACGAGGCGCTTCAGGCCATCACCGCCGAACGCGCGCGCTACGACGCCCAGCAGCAGGCCCTGCAGCGGTACGAGGTGGCGTTCTCCAGCGTCAGCGGCCGCGGTGAGCTCGGCGAACAGGTCCTCGTCGAAACAGCGCGCGCACTCGGGCTGAGGGAAAACCTCCACTACACGCTCCAGACGGACGTGGCGGGCGGCGGAGCGGTGCGCCCGGACATGGTCCTCAACGTCGGCGGCGGCCGGACGGTCCCGGTCGACTCGAAGATGTCCATGGCCTGCTGGGCGGAAGCGGTCGAAACGGACGACCCGCAGGAACGCCAGGACGCGCTGCGGGTGCACGTCCGCAACATCCGCTCCCGCGCCGCCGAACTGGCCGGCAAGGGCTACCAGCGCTGGGCCGACGCGATCTACGGCACGATCATGTTCGTGCCCAACGACGGCGCGGTCGTCGCCGCCCTGGACACCGATCCCGAACTGCTGCGCTGGCTGCTCGACCGCCGCGTGTTCCTGTGCGGGCCGACCGGGTTCGCCGTGATCGCGTCGAGCGCGATGTTCGCCGTCACGGAACGAGCGCTGGCCGACGACGTGGAGCAGGTCAGGCTGCAGGCGGGCCGCGCCAACCGGGCCGCCGACACCGCCATCGAGGCCGTCAACCTCTCCACCACCCACCTGCAGCGCTTCCTGTCCGCGCGGCGGCGCGAGCTGGACGCGCTGGAGGGCTTCCGGGCGAGCGTGGAACCGCTGACCGAGGCCTCCGCCACCCCGACGCCGCTCCCGCTCGTCCGAAGGGCGGACGAGCAGTCCGCGTAAAACGCACGCAGCGTGCCGTCAGGTTGCTTCTGGGTGAGAAAGCCGCGGACTGACGAACACCTAATGGCGGAACGGCTACCGTGTGCGGCGTGAGTGACGTGCGCGACCGTTCGGCGGCCTTCGACGACGACATCGAGGACTACGACGCCGTTCCGTGGAACTACCGGGCCATCTTCGGGTCGTTCAAGGGCGTCCCGTGGTGGGCCGCGATCCTGTCCGCGCTGGTCCCGGCCTTCATCGGCGCGTTCATCGACATCAACTCCAGCAAGACCGTCGGCTGGACGTTCAACGCCGTGTTCTTCCTCGGCGCGCTCGCCGGCATCCTGCTGGTCCAGCGCCGCAGCCTGTTCGCGCCGATGGTGCAGCCGCCGCTGATCCTCGCCGCCACGGTGCCGACGCTCGTGCTGCTCACCGGCGGCGTCCAGAAGGGCGGCCTGTCCGCCATGGCGCTCGGCCTGGGCAAGCCGTTGATCGACAGCTTCCCGGTGATGGCCATCACGACCGGTGTCACGGTCGCGCTCGGCATCATCCGCATCGTCATCCAGAAGGACCCGAACCGGCCGTCCAGGGACGAGGTCCGCGAGGCCAAGGCCGACCTGAAGTCCCGCAGCAAGCCCGCCCCGCGCAAGCCCTTGCGCGAGGAGGCCGCGGAGGAGGAGCGTCCGCGCCGCCCCCGGCCCGAGGGTGCCCCGGCCCGTCGTCCGCGGCCAGAGGGCGCACCGGCGCGCCGCCCGCGTCCGGAAGGCGCCGCCCGCGGCGAGCGTCCGGCAGGTCAGCGCAGGCCGCGGCCACCGCGCGAGGACCGTTAGCCGGTTGTTCGCCATCGCCCGGCGAACCACGTACAACGGATCACGGACAACAAGCCCCTGACCTGCGCGCACTCTGCCAGCATGAGTGCGATGCCAAGGGGAGAACGTCCACTGGACGCAGGCGACGGTCCACTGCTGCTGTTCGCCGCGGACCTGAGACAACTGCGCACCGACGCGGGGACACCGAGCTACCGGGAGCTGTCCCGGCGCGCCCACTTCTCGGCGAGCACGCTGTCCGACGCCGCGGGCGGCCGGAAGCTGCCCGGCCTCGACGTCACGCTCGCCTACGTCAGGGCGTGTGACGGCGACGAGGCCGCGTGGGAGAGGCGCTGGCACGACCTCGCCGTCGCGATGGCGCGGAGCAGGGCAGGTGACGGGCCGTCCCCGTACGCGGGCCTGAACCCGTTCACGATCGAGGACGCCGACCGGTTCTTCGGCCGCGAGGCGCTGACGCACGCGTTGCTCGACCGGCTCGAACGCCAGCGGTTCCTCGCGGTGTTCGGCGCCTCGGGCGAGGGCAAGTCGTCGCTGCTCAGAGCGGGTGTCGCGGCGAAGTTCGCGAACGCGGCGATCTGCACGCCCGGTGCCGACCCCGACGCCGCCGTCGCCGACGCGCTCGCGCGGAACCCGGACCTGCTGGTCGTCGACCAGTTCGAGGAGCTCTTCACGCTGTGCGAGGACGAGGTCCAGCGCACGGCGTTCCTGGACGCGCTGCTCTCCGCCGACTGCCGCCGCGTGATCGCCATCAGGTCGGATTTCTACCCGCATTGCGCCCAGTACCCGAAGCTCGCTGAGGCTCTCACGGACGCACAGGTGCTTCTCGGCACGATGACTCCTGACGAGCTACGGCGCGCCATCACCCAGCCCGCGGCGACCGTCGGTTGCACCGTCGAAACGGCCCTGTTGACCACTCTCGTGGCTGAGGCCGCGGGGCGCAGCGGCGTGCTCCCCCTCGTGTCGCACGCGCTGCTCGAAACGTGGCACCGCAGGCGCGGCAACACGCTCACGCTCGCCGGTTACCAGGCCGCGGGCGGCATCCAGGGCGCGCTGGCCCAGAGCGCGGAAGCCGCGTTCGCCAGCCTCGACGACGCCGAGCAGCACCTCGCCAAGCAGCTCCTGCTCCGGCTGAGCTCCGACGGCACCAAGCGCCCGGTTCCCCGCCCGGAGGTCGTCGGCGAGGAGGTGCTGAACGTCCTCGCCGACACCAGGTTGATCGCCGTCGGCGAGCACACCGTCGAGGTGACCCACGAGGCGCTGTTCCAGGCGTGGCCGCGGCTGCGGGCCTGGCTGGACGAGGACCGCGAGGGCCTGCGAACGCACCGCAGGCTCACCGACGCCGCCAGGACGTGGGCGGAGCTGGGGCACGACGACGGCTCGCTCTACCGGTCCACCCGGCTCGCCGAGACCACCGAGTGGATCACCCGCGCCAGGCCGGAGCTGACCGGCACCGAACGCGAGTTCATCGACGCATCCAAAGCCCTGCGGCGCGGCCGCTCCCGCCGCGTCCGCTGGATCGCGGCCGGCCTGTCGGCCCTGCTGGTGGCCACCACGGCCACAGCGGTGGTCGCCGTGCGGCAGCGGCGCGAGGTCGAGCGGCTCAGCCTCATCACGCAGTCGCAGCAGCTCGCGTCGGTCTCGGACGCGCTGTCCGTCAGCGATCCCCTGCAGTCCGCCCGCAAGGCGGTCGAGGCCTACCGGACCTACCCCACCACCGAGGCACGCAGCCGTGTGCTGAGCGCGGCGGCGGCCGCACGCGGACGCAAGATCGACCACAACGGCGCGTGGGGCGTCAGGATGGGCAAAGACACCGTCAACCTGATGGGGCCTGACGGGCTGATGCAGTACGACGCTGCCACCCTGTCACCGAAGGCGAAGTGGTGGCCCGGCCCAGACGACTACGTGTTCTCCTGGGACGTCGCACCAGACGGCCGCACGATCGCGGTGGTCATGCAGAACGGCCGGATCGTCCTCTGGACAGGCCGCCCTGGGACCGAAGCGGTCGTGCTCCAGGATCGCGGCGTGTCCGGCGGTCTCGCCTTCACGCCAGACGGCCACTCTCTCGTCGTAGGTGGCGATGTCTGGGACGTGTCCACCCGCAAGCTCCAGTTCGCGATGCCGGTAGGCCCGACCACCCGCTCGTTCGCGCTGACCGACCACCTCCTGGCGTTGCCGTACGGCGATACCGCCACGTTGTGGGACCTGCGGACGCACGAGCGGGCCGGCACCCTGCAGGTGCGGACCGGCGAGATCGACAGGATCCGCCTGCTGCCCGGCGACAAGCTCGCCGTGATCGCCACCACCGAGGGCCAGGTGCAGGTGCGCGACCTGGCGACCGGTGCGGTGGTCTCCACTCCGCCCGCGCACACCGGTCTCGTCCAGAGCCTCTCGCTCAGCGCTGACGGCACGGTGCTCATCTCCGCAGGTGAGGACGGTCGTGTGCACCTGTGGGACCTGACGCGCAACGCGGTCATCACGACGCTCACGGTCAACGAGCCCGCCCGCGGCGCGGAGCTCACCCCGGACGGCACGCTGGCCGTGCTCACCCCGCGCGCCCTGCGGTTCTGGCCGCCGGGCAGCCTGCCGACCCGAGTCGGCTACACGGTCCAGGCGCTCGCGGTGGACCGTGACGGCTCGGTGGTCACCCTCGACGAGATGGGCGTGATCGAGCGCCGCGACGCCACCCTGCGCACGCGGCAGCGCGTCGAGACCGGGGCCGAACAGCCCGACCCCGGCTGGTTCAGCCCGGACGGCGAGCTGGTCGCGACGAGCCGGCCGTTCGCGGTGCGCGACGTGACGACGGGGAAGCCGGTCGTCGAGCCGGAAAGGATGTCGTTGACGTCGCATTCGTCGGTCGCGTTCGGCGAGCAGCACGTCGCCGTGGTGAACGCGGGCGCACCCGACGCCGTCTGGCCGCTCAAGGGCGCGGCCGAGCCGACGTACCTCGGTGGCGACCCGAGCGGCCCGCGCACCGCGGTCTCGTTCGGCCGGCGCGACCAGGAGCTCGTGTTCGCGCGCGGCGACGGCGAGGTGCAGGTTCACGAAGTCGGCGTGAACACGCGCACGTTGCCGCGCACCCATTCCGCGGCCGTGCGGGTGCTCGCGCTCTCCCCCGGCCGCAAGTTCCTCGCGACCGGCGGCGACGACGGCCTGATCGCCCTCTGGGATACCAGGACGTGGCAGAAGGTCGGCGAGCTGCGCGGGCACGCGGAAGCGGTCACCGCGCTGCAGTTCAGCCAGGACGGCAATCGGCTCGTGAGCGGCAGCAAGGACCGCACGGTGATCGTGTGGGACGTGCGCGAGCGGACGGCGTGGGCGACGTTGCGCGGACACAGCAGAGGCGTCACGCACGTGGCGTGGGGCAAGGACGGCGGCACGGTGGTGTCCGCCGGCCCCGACGGCATGGTGGTGTGGGGCCTGGACGTGGACCAGGCCCTGCGCACGCTCGGTTAGCGGACCAGGTCCTTGCGGAGCTCGCGCGGCAACGCGAAGGCGATCTTCTCGTTGGCCGTGGTGATCTCCTCGACGTCGCCGTAGCCGTGCGACTCCAGGAACTTCAGCAGCTCCATCACCAGGATGTCCGGCACCGACGCACCCGACGTGACGCCGACGGTCTCGACGCCGTCGAGCCACGCCAGGTCGACCTCCTTGGCGTAGTCGATCAGGTACGCGGCCTTGGCGCCGTGCTGCAACGCGACCTCGACCAGCCGGACCGAGTTGGAGGAGTTCTTGGAGCCGACGACGAGCACCAGGTCGCACGACGGCGCCATCGTCTTCACCGCGGTCTGGCGGTTCGAGGTGGCGTAGCAGATGTCGTCGGACGGCGGGTCCTGCATCTCGGGGAAGCGGTCCTTGAGCTGCCGGACCCGCACCATGGTCTCGTCGACCGAGAGCGTGGTCTGGGACAGCCAGATGACCTTCGACGGGTCGCGGACCTCGACGCGGGCGGCGTCCTCGGCGGTGTCGACGAGCTGCACGTGGTCGGGGGCCTCACCGGCGGTGCCCTCGACCTCCTCGTGGCCCTCGTGGCCGATCAGGAGGATGTCGTAATCCTCCTTGGCGAACCGCACGGCTTCCTTGTGCACCTTGGTCACCAACGGGCACGTGGCGTCGATGGTGCGCAACGAGCGCTGCGCGGCCTCCTCGTGGACGGCGGGCGACACGCCGTGCGCTGAGAACACCACGAGTGCGCCCTCAGGAACCTCGTCGGTCTCGTTGACGAAGATGGCACCGCGGTCGGACAGGGTCTCCACGACGTACTTGTTGTGGACGATCTCCTTGCGCACATAGACGGGTGCGCCGTACTGCTCGAGGGCGCGCTCGACCGTCTCCACGGCACGATCAACGCCCGCGCAGTAACCACGCGGCTTCGCCAACAGGACTCGCTTGGGCATGCCTCAAGGGTACCCAGGCGCAGTTCCTAGGCATTCCAGACGCGGTTGCGGCAGGCTAGTGGTCATGAAGCCACTGCCATTGGGTGTCCGCGTCGCCGCTGGACTCGCGGTGACCGCCCTCGAACAGGCGCGCAAGCTGCCGCAGCAGCTCGCCGGACTTCCCCTCACGGTGGTCAGCGAGGCGATGCAGTTGTCCATGCGCGTGCAGCAGCATGTGACCGAACTCGCCATCAAAGGAGACGACGTCCTCTCCGGACTGAGGCCCGCGGAGGAGGAGCCGGAGTGGGCGACCTTCGACGAGGACGAGACGCCGGTCACCACGGCTGTCGAGGTACCGGCCGACGACCCGTGGGAAGAGGAGGAGCGGGCGATCGCCGAGGTGCCCGAGTTCCTGCCGTCCTACGACGAGCTGTCGATCGCCCAGCTGCGCGCGCGGTTGCGCAACCTGAGCGCCGAGCAGCTGGAGGAGCTGCTGCGCTACGAGAAGGCGCACGAGTCGCGGCCTGAGTTCGTCGGGATGCTCAACCGCCGGATCGCCACGGTCAAAGCTCAGTGAGCGAAGGAAAATCCACGCCGGAGAACCCGTGGCCGGTGCGGACGGTCGCCCGCAAGCTGCTCGACTGGATCAACCGGCTCGGCGAGGTCTGGGTCGAGGGCCAGGTCACGCAGCTCAACGCGCGCAGCTCCACGGCGTTCCTGACGCTGCGCGACCCAAGCGTCGACATGTCGATGTCGATCACCTGCAACGCGGGGCTGATCCGCGAGCTGCAGCTCACCGAGGGCAGCCGGGTGATCGTGCACGGCAAGATCAGCTTCTACCCGAACCGGGGCACGCTGTCGTTGCGCGCGGACGAGATCCGCGCGGTCGGCATCGGTGAGCTGCTCGCGCGCATCGAGCGGCTGCGCAAGCTGCTGCACGCCGAGGGCCTGTTCGACCCGCGCCGCAAGCGCCGTCCGCCGTTCCTGCCGAACAAGATCGGTCTCATCACCGGACGCGCGTCCGCGGCGGAACGGGACGTGCTCACGAACGCGCGGAACCGTTGGCCCGCAGCGCACTTCCGCGTCATCAACGTCGCCGTGCAGGGTCCGACGGCGGTCACCCAGGTGATGACCGCGCTGTCCACTTTGGAACGCGACCCCGAGTGCGACGTGATCATCATCGCCCGCGGCGGCGGCAGCGTGGAGGACCTGCTGCCGTTCTCGGACGAGGCGCTGTGCCGCGCGGTCTCCCAGTGCCGCACGCCGGTGCTGTCGGCGATCGGGCACGAACCGGACACCCCGCTGCTCGACCACGTCGCTGACGTGCGTTGTTCGACGCCGACCGACGCAGGCAAACGGGTGGTTCCGGATGTCGCTGAAGAGAGTGAACGCGTTCGCCAGATGCGCGACCGCGGGCGGCGCGCGCTGCACGGCTGGGTCGACCGCGAACGCAAGCTGCTCGACGCTCTGCGTTCCCGACCAGTGCTTTCGGACCCGTACGGCCCGCTGGAGCGGCGCACCGAAGAAGTGAAACGTTTTCGCGACCAGGGCCGCAGAGCCGTCACGCAACGTCTCGATCGGGAAGACGTCCACCTGTCGGGGACGAAAGCCCGCTTGACGACCCTCGGACCAGCCGCCACGCTGGCCCGCGGATACGCCGTTGTGCAACTCGTCACACCCGACGGACCCGACGGCGTGCTGCGTTCTGTGACGGACGCGCCGAACGGAACACAGCTGCGGGTACGCGTCGTTGACGGAGCAGTAGGAGCAGTGGTCACCAACGTGGAAGGGGGAGGTACCGATGATGCGTGATGCCGTGTTCCTGCCCCTGACCATGGAGGCGGCCGGCTCCTGCGGTTCCGGGCTGCGCACCAAGGCGGAGGCGGCGAACAGGGCCGCGGCGGACTGCTGGACGGCGTTGGTGGGCGACTGCGACACCACGAGCCGCCGCACGCTGATCCTCACGTTGCACGACCTGAGCGAGGCCACGGTGATTTCCGGTCGCGCGGCGATTGGGGGCATGGTCCAGTACCGGCGTGTCGTCCAGGCCGAGGCGCTCATCGACGAGGCGGTGCGAGAGGGTGACGGCGAGGAGTTCGCGGAGGCGCTGGTCGGCTACGACCTGGCCGTCGCGACCGTGCTGAGCCGTCTGAGGAGCCAGTCCGCGTGAGTTCGGAAACACTCGGTTACGAAGCCGCCCGTGACGAGCTGGTCGAGGTGGTCCGCAAGCTGGAGGCCGGCGGCCTTTCGCTGGAGGACTCACTGGCCCTGTGGGAACGCGGTGAGGCGCTCGCCAAGACGTGTGAGCAGCATCTCGCCGGTGCGCGCGAGCGAATCGATGCAGCTCTCGCTGTGGTCGAGGAGGACGTTTCCGAGGGCTGATCCCGTGCAAGGATTCAGTTTGCCGATCACGAACCCGGCACGCTGAGTAGTCGCATGGAGGCGCGCAATGGTGAACACCCCCGCGGAACGACGTCGCGAAGCCCCCGACCGGAACCTGGCATTGGAGCTCGTGCGCGTCACCGAGGCCGCGGCCATGGCCGCCGGCCGGTGGGTGGGTCGCGGCGACAAGAACGGCGGTGACGGCGCCGCGGTCGACGCGATGCGCAAGCTGATCCACACCGTCTCGATGCGCGGTGTCGTGGTGATCGGCGAGGGCGAGAAGGACGAGGCGCCCATGCTGTTCAACGGCGAGGAGGTCGGCAACGGCGAGGGCCCCGAGTGCGACGTCGCGGTCGACCCGATCGACGGCACCACGCTGATGTCGAAGGGCATGCCGAACGCGCTGGCCGTGCTGGCCGTGGCCGAACGCGGGGCGATGTTCGACCCGTCCGCCGTGTTCTACATGGAAAAGCTCGCCGTCGGCCCCGAGGCGGCCGACGTCATCGACATCACCGCGCCGCTCGCGGAGAACATCCGCCGGGTCGCGAAGGCCAAGCACAGCGACGTCTCCGACGTGAACGTGTGCATCCTGGACCGCCCGCGGCACGAGAAGATCGTGCGGGAGGTGCGGCAGGCCGGTGCGCGCATCCACTTCATCTCCGACGGCGACGTGGCGGGCGCGATCTCCGCGGCACGGCCCACGTCGGGCGTGGACATGCTGGTGGGCATCGGCGGCACGCCGGAGGGCATCATCGCGGCGGCGGCGCTGAAGTGCGTCGGCGGCGCGATCCAGGGCCGGTTGTGGCCCAAGGACGACGAGGAGCGCGAGAAGGCGATCGGCGCGGGCCACGACCTGTCCCGCGTGCTGACGACGAACGACCTCGTCTCCGGCGACAACGTCTTCTTCTGCGCCACGGGTGTGACCGACGGAGATCTTCTGCGCGGTGTGCACTACCGGGCGGGTGGCTGCACCACGCAGTCCATCGTCATGCGGTCCAAGTCCGGCACCGTACGCATGATCGACGGCTTCCACAGCCTGAACAAGCTGCGCGAATACGCCTCCGTGGACTTCGACCTGCCCGAGGACGTGCAGCAGCCCCTGCCGTAAAGGGCAACTGTGAACACTGGGTGACCAGACGAGTGACCCTAGTGACGATGTGCCTTTCGTCCTTAGTTTCCGAACTGACCCCGGCAACCCTGCGCCGGGTTCAGGAAGGAACTCAACGATGAGGGCACGTTCGTTGTTCTCCGCAGTCGCCGTGGCCGCGGGCGCCCTGCTCGCCTCGGCCGCCGCGGCCACCGCGGCTCCGGCTCCGACCGCCGACGGCGAGGTCTCGCCGATGATCGTCGGCGGCGACAACGCGTCGCAGGTCTACCCGTTCATGGTGTCGCTGCAGAGCACCTCCGGCAGTCACTTCTGCGGCGGCTCGCTGATCAAGGCCAACTGGGTCGTGACGGCGAAGCACTGCGTCGCGGGCTCGTCGGCGGCGTCGATCCGCACCCGGATCGGCACGACCAACCGCACCAGCGGCGGCACGGTCACCGGTGCCTCACGGATCATCACGCACCCGTCGGCCGATCTGGCGCTGGTGCGGCTCAACACCTCGGTCAGCCAGGCCCCGATCACGATCTCCGCGACGTCCGGCCCGGTCGGCACCGCCACCCGCATCATCGGCTGGGGCCAGACCTGCCCGGTCCGCGGCGGCTGCGGTGCCCCGGTGACCCTGCAGCAGCTCGACACGTCGATCGTCTCGGACAGCCTGTGCTCCGGCATCAGCGCCGCGTCGGAGATCTGCACGGACAACACCGGCGGCGACAAGGGTGCCTGTTATGGCGACTCGGGTGGCCCGCAGGTGAAGTCCGTGTCCGGCCGGTGGGAGCTGATCGGCGCCACGAGCCGCTCCGGCGGCGGCGCGGACTGCGCGGAGGCTCCGTCGATCTACGTGGACGTCACGTACTACCGCTCGTGGGTCAGCTCGAACGTGGGCGGTCTGTAGTCCGGTAAACGCGTTCCGAGGGCCCGTCTCCCAACTGTTACCGGAGGCGGGCCCTCCGCTGTGCAACCTGAGTGATCCTCCGGTCGTCTTCTTCGGCAAAGGATGAATCACTGAGGGGGTGCGCGATGCGGATGTTGCTCGTGGCGGTCGCGTTGATGTCCGTGGCGGGGTGCGCGCAGGGGGCCGTGCACGCCCAAACTCCAACTGCGACACCGACTTCGGTGTCATCGACGCCGTCTTCCAGCTCTGCCGTGCCCGCGCCGTCCTCCGCGACGCCGCCACCGTCCTCTTCGGAGGCTCCGCCTCCCCCGCCCGCGCCGGTGGTGAAGCCGACGCCCTGCGACATCAGCGACGGCGCCTGCGTCCAGCTCTCCACGAACCAGTCGTGGATCGTGCGCGGCGACAAGATCGTGCACGGCCCGGTGCCGATCACCAGTGGCCGCAAGGGATACGAGACGCCGGTGGGCAAGTTCCCGGTGCTGCGCAAGGTGAAGGACGAGTGGAGCCGTCCGTACAACGGGCCGATGCCGTTCTCGACGTACTTCACCGACAACGGCATCGCGTTCCACGAGGGTTCGCTGACCGTGCCGTCGCACGGCTGCGTCCACCTGGACCCGCAGTCCGCCCGGTACTACTTCCAGAACCTCGCGATCGGCGAGACGGTTCAGGTCGTCCCGTAGCGGTTACCCCCTCACCGAGGGGTGATGAGTGATGATGCGAGTTCTCGTCGCGACGGTGCTCCTGACCCTCGGTTTCGCGGTACCCGCACAGGCCGCGGGCGGCTGCACCGTCTACAACGGAGCGTGCCTGGAGAAGCACACCAACCAGGCGTGGCTCGTCTACAACGGCGTCCGGAGCTACGGCCCGGTGCCGGTCAGCCACGGCAAGCCGGGGTACGAGACCCCGGTCGGCACGTTCTCCGTGCTGCGCAAGGTGAAGAACGAGTGGAGCCGCCCGTACAACGGGCCGATGCCGAACGCGGTGTACTTCACCACGACCGGCATCGCGTTCCACCAGGGTGACACGAACGTCCAGTCGCACGGCTGCGTCCGGCTGCCCGCCGACGCCTCGCTGGTGTTCTACGACAACCTGGCGATCGGCGAAAAGGTCCAGGTGCTGCCCTGACCCGGCGCAGGGAGATCGTCGGCGTGCGGACGCCGATCATCTCCCTGCCCTGGCCGGTCAGCTCCCGTCGCTGGAATGCCCGGGAAAGAGGTGCGCGGACGGGTTGAGCGCGACCGCGATGTTGTTGACCGCCGTCGCCGCCTCGCCGAACCCGGTGGCGATGAGCTTGACCTTGCCGGGGTACTGCGCCACGTCGCCCGCCGCGTAGACGCGGTCGAGCTTGGTCTTCATCGTGGTGTCGACGACGACCGCGCGGTGGTCGAGCTCCAGGCCCCACGACTCGATCGGTCCGAGGTCGGCGGTGAACCCGAGCGCCGCGACGACCGTCTGCGCGGGCAACGTCTTCACGTCCTCGCCCTTGACCTTGACGTCCACTTCGGACAGCGGCTCGCCCCGCAGCGCCAGCACCTCGGCGTCGGTGACGATCTCGACGCCGAGCTCCCGCACCTGCCGTACGGTCGCGGCGTGCGCGCGGAAGTTCGCCCTGCGGTGCACGATCGTGACGCTGGCGGCGATCGGGTGCAGCGCGAGCGCCCAGTCGAACGCCGAGTCGCCGCCGCCCACGATCACGACGTGCTGCCCGGCGTGCTCGGCCAGCACCGGCACGAAGTGCACCATGCCGCGGCCCAGCCAGCCGTCGCCCGCGGGCAGCGGGCGCGGGTTGAACTCGCCCATGCCCGCGGTGATCAGCACCGCCTTGGTGTTGATCGCGGAACCGTCCGCGAGACCGATCACCAGACCGTCCTCAGTGGACTCAAGCGTGCGCGCCTGACGGCCGAGCAGGTAGGTCGGCTTGAACTGCCCCGCCTGCTCCACCAGACCGCTGACGAGGTCACGCCCGCGCACCGCGGGAAATCCGGCCACGTCGAAAATCATCTTCTCCGGATACATCGCCGTGATCTGGCCGCCCGGTTCCGGCAGCGCGTCGACGACGGCGACGTTCATCTCCCGGAAGCCTGCGTAGTACGCGGCGAACAACCCCGTGGGGCCGGCGCCCACGACGAGGAGGTCGACGTCACGCTCCATGAGTGGTGCCCTTCTGCCAGTGGTGGGTGGCAGTGCTGTGATCGACCATAGAGACTCGGAAGCATGTCTGAACAGGAGTACCGCGTCGAGCACGACACGATGGGTGAGGTCCGCGTGCCGGTCGACGCATTGTGGAGCGCCCAAACCCAACGCGCGGTCGAGAACTTCCCGATTTCCGGTCGAGGCCTCGAACGCGCCCAGATCAGGGCCCTCGGCCTGCTCAAGGCAGCCGCGGCCCGCGTGAACGCCCGGCTCGGCGTCCTTCCCGCCGACATGGCCTCGGCGATCGCCTCCGCGGCCGACGACGTCGCCGGCGGCAAGTGGGACTCCCAGTTCCCGGTCGACGTCTTCCAGACAGGTTCCGGCACGTCCTCGAACATGAACGCCAACGAGGTCATCGCCGGGCTGGCGACCCGCTCCCTGCAGCGCGACGTCCACCCGAACGACCACGTCAACGCCTCGCAGTCGTCCAACGACACCTTCCCGACGACGCTGCGCGTGGCCGCCACCGAGGCCGTCGTGAAGGACGTGATCCCCGCGTTCGAGCACCTCGCGTCGGTCCTGCAGGCACGTGCCGCGGACTGGGCCGACCTGGTCAAGTCCGGCCGCACGCACCTGATGGACGCCGTCCCGATCACCCTGGGCCAGGAGGCGGGCGCCTGGGCGTCGCAGGTCCGCTACTCGGTGGAACGGCTGCAGGCCTCGGTGCCGCGCCTCGCGGAACTGCCCATCGGCGGCACCGCGGTCGGCTCGGGCCTGAACGCCCCCGAGGGCTTCGGCGCGGCCGTCGCCGCCGAACTGGCGTCCGCCACCGGCCTGCCCCTGGTGGAGGCCCGCGACCACTTCGAGGCCCAGGCCACCCAGGACGGCGTGGTCGAGATCTCCGGCCAGCTCCGCGCGAGCGCCGTGGCGTTGTTCAAGATCGCCAACGACCTCCGCTGGCTCGGCTCCGGCCCTCGCACGGGCCTGGGCGAACTGGCCCTGCCAGACCTCCAGCCGGGCTCGTCGATCATGCCCGGCAAGGTCAACCCGGTGATCTCGGAAGCCACGATGATGGTCGTGGCCCAGGTCATCGGCAACGACGCCGCCGTCGCCTTCGCGGGCTCGCAGGGCAACTTCCAGCTGAACGTGATGCTGCCGGTCATCGCCCGCAACGTCCTGGAGTCGTGCCGCCTGCTGTCGGCCGTCGCGCGGCTCCTGGCCGACAAGGTCCTCACGGGCGCCGAACCCCAGGCCGCGCGGATGCGCGAGTACGCCGAGTCGTCGCCGTCGATCGTCACGCCGTTGAACCGCTACCTCGGCTACGAGGAGGCGGCGTCGATCGCCAAGCAGTCGCTGAAGGAGCGCAAGACCATCCGCGAGGTGGTGCTGGAACGCGGCCACGTGCCTTCGAAGCTCGCCGAGGAGCAGCTGGACGCCGCGCTGGACGTGCTGCACATGGCCCGGGGCGGCCGCTGAGAGACCGAGTCCGGTGCCGGGGCGACCGGCACCGGGTCAGGAGTACATCGCGAGCCAGATCGCGATGTAGTGGCAGATCGCCGCCACCACGGTCGCGGCGTGGAAGAACTCGTGGTACCCGAAGACCGAGGGCCACGGGTTGGGCCAGCGGGTCGCGTAGAACACCGCGCCTACCGTGTAGAGCGCCCCGCCCACCAGCAACAACACCAGCGCCGCGACCCCGGCGTGGTGCAGCAGCTCGGGCAGCACGAACACGGCCACCCAGCCCAGCGCGATGTAGATCGGCACGCCGAGCCACCGCGGCGCGTGCGGCCACGCCAGCTTCAGGGTCACGCCGAGCACGGCGCCGATCCACACGACGGCCAGCACGACGCGCCCGGTGCCGGGATCCATCGCCAGCAGCGCGAACGGGGTGTAGGTGCCGGCGATGAACACGAAGATCATCGAGTGGTCCAGGCGCTTCATCCACGTGCGCACGCGGTCGGACTTCCACGTGACGCGGTGGTACAGCGCCGAAACGCCGAAGAGGCCGAGCACGGTCAGGCCGTAGACCGAGGTGGCCAGGGCGGCGCGGGCGGACACCGTGGACGCGGCGAGGGCGATCAGGGTCGCACCGGTCGCCACCGAGGTGATGAAGGACCAGAAGTGCAGCCAACCACGAAGGCGCGGCCGCAGTCCGGGCTGTGGGGGAATGGTCGCGGTGGTCACGAGAAACCAGGTTACGCGACCGTAGGTTGCCGACCACGGATCTGTGGCCGAGCTTGCACGGCGTACGCTGTTCGGACGTGGCACTCCGCACCCGTGTGAAAGACGTCGCCATCCACCTCTACGAGTGGATTCTCCGGCGTGAGCTGAGCGAGAACACGCAGGTGCCCAAACACGTCGGCGTGGTCCTCGACGGCAACCGGCGGTGGGCCAGGGAGGCCGGGTTCACCGACGTCGCGCACGGGCACCGGGCCGGCGCGCGCAAGATCCTCGAGCTGCTCGACTGGTGCGGTGACGCCAACGTGGAGGTGGTCACGCTCTGGATGCTGAGCACCGACAACCTCAACCGGCCCGCGGAAGAGCTGGCGCCGTTGCTCGACATCATCGCCGACATCACCGACGAGCTGGCCGAGGACGGCAAGCCGTGGCGGGTGCGGCACGTCGGCGCGATCGACATGCTGCCCGCGGAGCACGCGGAGCGCCTCACCAACGCCTCGAACAAGACCAGGGACCGCACCGGCATCCAGGTCAACGTCGCGGTGGCGTACGGCGGCAGGCAGGAGATCGCGGACGCGGTGCGCAAGCTCCTGCAGTCGCACGCCGAGCGCGGCGGCACCATCGAGGAGCTGGCCGAGGTCCTCGACGTCGACCACATCGCCGAGCACCTCTACACGTCCGGGCAGCCGGATCCCGACCTGATCATCCGCACGTCCGGCGAGCAACGGCTCTCCGGGTTCATGCTGTGGCAGTCGGCGCACTCGGAGTTCTGGTTCTGCGAGGCCTACTGGCCCGGTTTCCGCCGCACGGACTTCCTGCGGGCGATGCGCGAGTACGCCAAGCGCCACCGCAGGTACGGCAACTGACGACACGACAAGGGGCGCTCACCGCGAGGGTGAGCGCCCCTTGTTCAGCGCGAGGGCGAGGTCACTCGCCGTCGTGGCCCCACTCGGAGCCGTCCTCGATGCCGCCGGCCGCGCAGGTCTCGGTGATCGACGGCGAGTTGATCGGCACGGCACCGCCGAGAACGCCGACGTTGTTGCCGCACACGCCCGCAACACCGTTCAGGTTGTTCGCGTTGCCGACGATCAGCAGCGGAGCGTTCTCCCACTCGTGGCTCACGGCCATCGCCGGGGAGCCGGTGACCATCAGGAAGCTCGCCGCCGCGCCGAAAACAGCGCCTGCCTTCTTCAGCACGATTTCTCCTTGGAGAGAGTCAAACAGGTTTGAAAAAAACTCTGGGGGCGCCATGAATGACGCCCCCAGAGGCAGAACAAAGAGGGAGATCAGCCCTCGTCGACGATGCCGCCGGCGGCGCAGGTCTCGGTGATCGACGGCGAGTTGATCGGCACGGCACCGCCGAGAACGCCGACGTTGTTGCCGCAGGCACCGATCGTGCCGTTGAGGTTGTTGTCGTTCAGCAGAACGAGCAGCGGGCCGTTCTTCCAGTGGTATCCGCCGCTGTGGGCCTCGCCCGCCATGGCGGCCGGGGCGAACGCGAGCGACAGCGCGGCTGCGGCGGCAACCGCGGCACAAGCCTTCTTCACGTCATTCTCCTTCATGTCGGGTCATCCCCGTCATTTCCGGAGTCTTCGGGGATCTCCGGAGGGTGGGGTCTCCGGGCGGAAACGCTAGCGGTGTTGATCTCGTTTGGCGGCCCGTGTGACCCCATTGTGTGACAACAAGATCAACAACATTCCCCGATCAGGTGGCCTTCGATTCACGATTCGGTCGCGAGTAAGACGCTGTGGTAGAGGCTCTACGCTCTTTGACTCATGGACGCTGACGAGCTCGTACGCGGATATCTGGTTCTCGGGCTGCGGCTCGGGCGCCTGGTGTCCGGGTTCGTCGACTCGTTCACCGGCGACCCCGCGCTCAGGCGCGCCGTCGACAACGAACCGCGGCTGGCCCCCGCGGCGCTGGCGGGCCACGCGCGGCAGCTCCTGCGCGAGCTGCCCGGCGTCGACCTCGCCGACCAGCGCAAGCGGTTCCTCCGGGCGCACCTCGTCGCGCTGGAGTGCACCGCGCGCAAGCTCGCCGGCGAGCACATCACGTTCGTCGACGAGGTCGAGCGTTACTTCCAGGTCCGCATCCACCCCGGCGACCAGGACGCGTACGCGCAGGCGCACCGCAACCTCGACGTGCTGCTGCCCGGTCCCGGCTCGCTGACGGAACGCCTGCACGCCTTCCGCACGGCCGACGAGGTGCCCGCGCGCAGGCTCCAGGGCGCCGTGCAGGCCGTCTCCAGCGCGCTGAGGGACCGGGTGCGGCGCAAGTACGCGCTGCCCGAGCAGGAGATCGTCGAGTACCAGGTCGTCACGAACAGGCCGTGGAGCGGCTTCAACTACTACCTCGGCGGCTACCGCAGCAGGGTCGCGATCAACGCCGACCTCGGCCACCGCATGTCGAACCTGCCGCACCTGGTCGCGCACGAGTCCTATCCGGGCCACCACACCGAGCACTGCCGCAAGGAGGCCGGTCTGGTCGGCAGGCGCGGCCACGCCGAGCAGTCGATCTTCCTGATCAACACGCCGCAGTGCCTGATGTCCGAGGGCATGGCCGACCTCGGCCTGCACGCCGCGGTCGGGCCGGGCTGGGGCGGCTGGGCGGAGCAGATCTTCCGCGACCTCGGGTTGCGAATGGACGGCGAACTGTCCGAAAAGGTGGAAGCGGCGACGTCGGGCCTGCTCACCGTGCGCCAGGACGCCGCCCTGCTGCTACACGATCGTGGTGCGGATCAGGAGGACGTGGTTGCGCATCTGCGCAGGTGGCTGCTAGTCCCCGACCGTCGCGCCCGGCAGATGGTCCGCTTTCTGGCGGATCCGCTGTGGCGCGCGTACACGACCACCTACGTCGAAGGAGTGCGTCTCGTGCGGGCCTGGCTCGACGTCCGCGCGGCCGGAGAGTCGCTCGACGATCGCTATCTGAGGCTGCTGGACGAGCCTCTCGTGCCGAAATCACTCGAATCGCAGATCCGCGACGGCCTGTCGTGGCTAGCGCGCAACACCCAGGAAAACACCATCTGACCAGCAAAAACACGGCTGCGGTCACGTTTCGGGATGTTTTCCGGCAGGTGACAAGTCGGGATTCACCTGTGTGGCTTCATGCAGACGGGGTACTTCCGCAGGTAACTTCGAAACCGGCGGGACGCGACCACTGCGGACCGCGCAGGGAGGCTCTGATCGTGGCAGACGACGTCGCGAGGGGGCCGGCACCCGGCCCTCGTGGTCGACCTGCCTGACGCCACACCGGCGGAAGGCAAGACGATCAATCAGGGTTGTGCCTGGCCCAGCGAGGAGCGGACGCGGGTGCCGCGTTCGTGAGGGAGTTGCCGTGAACGCACGACGTCCCGCGAGCCGTTCCTCAGGCTCATCGCGCAGTTCCTCCCCCAGGCGCAAGTCCGCCGCTCCAGCCCTCACGACCTATGTGCTGGACACGTCGGTACTGCTGTCCGATCCTCTCGCCCCCACCAGGTTCGCGGAGCACGAGGTCGTGCTGCCGCTAGTGGTGATCAGCGAGCTGGAGGGCAAGCGCCACCACCCCGAACTGGGCTGGTTCGCGAGGGAAGCCCTGCGTCTGCTCGACGACCTGCGCTTGCGGCATGGTCGCCTCGATTCGCCGGTCCCCATCGGGGATCTGGGAGGCACCTTGCACGTCGAGCTCAACCACTCCGACCCGGAGGTGTTGCCATCAGGCTTCCGAACGGACTCCAACGACGCCCGAATCCTCGCCTGCTCCCTCAACCTCGCTGCTGAGGGGCGCAACGTCACCCTGGTGACCAAGGACATGCCGCTGCGGGTCAAGGCCGGATCGGTCGGCCTGCCGGCGGAGGAGTACCGGGCGCACGACGTCACCCTGTCAGGCTGGACGGGAATGTCCGATCTGGACGTTCCGCAGTCCCTGGTGGACAGCCTGTTCAAGGAGAACGTCGTCGACCCCACCCAGTACGAGGACCTGGAGCACATCGCGGAGATGCCCTGCCACACCGGACTCCGGTTGCTGGCGGGCACGTCGAGCGCTCTGGGCCGGGTGACCGCGGACAAGCAGATCAGGCTGGTGCGCGGAGATCGGGAGGCGTTCGGACTGCACGGACGGTCCGCCGAACAGCGGATCGCACTGGACCTGCTGCTCGATTCCGATGTCGGCATCGTCTCGCTGGGCGGACGTGCGGGCACGGGCAAGTCGGCGCTGGCGCTGTGCGCCGGCCTCGAAGCGGTGATGGAACGCAGGCAGCACCGCAAGGTCGTGGTCTTCCGCCCGCTCTACGCGGTCGGCGGCCAGGAGCTCGGCTACCTGCCGGGCAGCGAGAACGAGAAGATGGGGCCGTGGGCGCAGGCGGTGTTCGACACCCTCGGCGCGCTGGTGAGCCAGGCGGTGCTGGAGGAGGTGCTGGACCGCGGGATGCTCGAGGTCCTGCCGCTCACCCATATCCGCGGCCGTTCGCTGCACGACTCCTTCGTGATCGTGGACGAGGCGCAGTCGTTGGAGCGCAACGTGTTGCTGACCGTGCTGTCCCGGCTGGGCAGCAACTCGCGGGTGGTGCTGACGCACGACGTGGCGCAGCGCGACAACCTGCGGGTGGGCCGACACGACGGCGTGGCCGCGGTGATCGAGAAGCTGAAGGGCCACCCGCTCTTCGCGCACGTCACCCTGACCCGCTCGGAGCGCTCGCCGATCGCGGCCCTCGTCACCGAGATGCTGGAGGACTACGCCTCTTAAGTGTCCTGAGTGGAGAACAGCCCCGCGCTTTCGTTGCGCGGGGCCGTTTTCTCTCAGTCCAAGGCGCGTTTCATGAAGCCGCGCAGACCGAGGCCGCCGAAACCGGCGATCGCGACGACGAGCACGAGCAGCACGATCGGCAACGGGATGTGCGGCACGTTCGGCACGAGGTTCGCGCGCATGCCCTCGCTCACGTACGTCAACGGGTTGAGCGCGCAGATCACCTTGAACCACAGCAGATCGTCGCTCAGCGACCGCCACGGGAACTGCGAGGAACCCGTGAACAGCAACGGCGTGAGGATCACCGCGAACATCACGTTGACCCGGCGCGCGGGCACCGACGTGCCGATGACCATGCCGACGCTTCCGCCGGCCAGGCAGCCGAGGATGATCACGACGAGCGCGCCGGGGATGCCTTCCCACGGCCACGACACGTCGAGCATCACGAACCCGACCGGCACCATCAGCACCGCCGCGACGAACCCGCGGATCGCGCCGAACACGATCTTCTCCACCGCGACCAGCGGGATCGAGATCGGGGCGAGCAGCCGGTCCTCGATCTCGCGCGTCCACGAGAAGTCCAGCACCAGCGGCAGCGTGGTGTTCTGCAACGCGCCCAGGAACCCGTTCATCGCGATGATGCCGGGTAACAGCACCTGCGCGAAGTCGTGCTGGACGTAACCGATGTCCCCCAGCACCTTCGCGAAGATGAAGAGGATGAAGAACGGCTGGATGATCACCTGCGCGAGGAAGCTCGGCAGCTCGCGGCCGGTGACGAAGACGTCGCGCCAGAGGATCGCCTGGAACGTCCTGAGTTGGCTCACCGAAGCTCCCTGCCGGTCAGGTGGATGAAGACGTCTTCCAGGCTGGGCTTGCCGATCGCGACGTCGCTGACGACGACGTCGAGGTCGCGCAGCACGTTCAGCACCGCGGGCAGCGTGACCGAGGTGTCCGAGTCGGTGTAGACGCGGAACATGCCGCCGACCTCCTCCACCCGCTGTGCACCGTCCACTTCGGACAGCGCTTGGGCGATCTTGGCGGGCTCGTGGCCGTTCAGGCCGACCGTGACGCTGACGGTGTTGCTGCCGGGCAGGTTCTTCGTCAGCTCGGCGGGCGTGTCGAGGGTGAGCAGCTTGCCGTGGTCGACGATGCCGACGCGGTCGCAGAGCTTGGCGGCTTCGTCCATGTCGTGCGTGGTCAGCACGACCGTGACGCCGTCCGCGTGCAGTGCGGCGATGCGTTCGTGGACGAAGAGCCTGGCCTGCGGGTCGAGCCCGGTGCTCGGTTCGTCGAGGAACAGCACCTTCGGGCGGTGCATCAGCGCACGGGCGATCATCAGCCGTTGCGCCTGACCGCCGGACAACGTGTCGACGAGCGCCTTCTGGTGGTCCTTCAGGCCCATCCGTTCGAGGATGTCGTCGGCGAGCTTCTTGCGCTCGACGGGCCCGATGCCGTGGTAGGCCGCGTGGAACAGCAGGTTCTGCCGCGCGTTGAGCGAGCGGTCGAGGTTGTTGCGCTGCGGCACGACAGCCAGCAGCTGCCGTGCCCGCTTGGAGTCGGCGACCACGTCGACGCCTTCCACGAACGCCTGCCCCGAGGTGGGGCGGACCCGCGTGGTCAGGACGCCGACCGTGGTCGTCTTGCCCGCGCCGTTCGGGCCGAGCAGTCCGAAGACCTCACCGCGGCGGACGGTGAAGCTCAGCCCGTCCACCGCCGGTTTTTGTCCGGTTTTATAGACTTTGCGGAGATCTCTTACCTCTACCGCCTCGTCCATTTCTCACCAACCCCCTGGCAGCGGCCGTCCCTCCGCGAAGCCAGCCGCGGACTGGATGCCGAGAACTGCCTTGTCGTGGAATTCCTCCAGCGAGGTCGCACCGGCATACGTGCAGGCCGAGCGAACGCCGGACGTTATCGCGTCCAGCAGATCCTCCACGCTCGGACGCACCGGGTCCAAGCGCATTTTCGACGTCGAGATGCCTTCCTCGAACAGGCCCTTCTTCGCCCGGTCGAACGCGTTGTCGCTGCGCGTACGGGCGGTGACAGCGCGTTTCGACGCCATTCCGAAGGATTCTTTGTAGAGGTTTCCGCGCTCGTCACGCTGCAGGTCGCCGGGCGACTCGTAGGTGCCGGCGAACCAGCTGCCGACCATGACGCTGCTGGCACCGGCCGCGAGCGCCAGCGCCACGTCGCGCGGGTGCCGCACGCCGCCGTCGGCCCACACGTGCTTGCCGAGCCTGCGCGCCTCTTTCGCGCACTCCGCGACGGCGCTGAACTGCGGCCGTCCGACACCGGTCATCATGCGCGTGGTGCACATCGCGCCCGGCCCGACGCCGACCTTGATGATGTCCGCGCCCGCCTCGACCAGGTCCCGCACACCCTCCGCGGTGACGACGTTGCCCGCCGCGACCGGCACGCCCGGGTTCGCCTCCTTCACGGCCTTCAGCGCGGTGATCATCTTCTCCTGGTGGCCGTGCGCCGTGTCCACGACCAGCACGTCCACCCCGGCCTTGATCAGCGCTTCGGCCTTGGCCCGCACGTCGCCGTTGACCCCGACCGCGGCCGCGACCCGCAGCTTGCCCTCGTCGTCAGTGGCCGGCTTGTAGATCTCGGCCCGCAGCGCCGTCAGCTCGGTCAGCACGCCGCTGAGCCGCTGCTCGTCGTCGAGGCCGAGCGCCACCTTGTGGGTGCTGTGGTGGAGCTGGTCGAACACGTCCTGCGGCCTGGTGCCGAGCGGCAGCTGCAGGATGTCGGTGTTCATCACGTCACCAATGCGCGTGAACCGGTCGACGCCCGTGAGCGCCGCCTCGTCGACGACGCCGATCGGCCTGTTGCCGTCGTCCACGACGATCACCGCGCCGTGCGCCCGCTTGTGCAGCAGGTTCCACGCGTCCGCCACCGCGTCGCCCGTGGTGAGCGTCAACGGGGTGTCCCAGACCGAATGCCGCGCCTTGACCCACTCGATGATCTCCGCGACGGCCTCGGTGGGCACGTCCTGCGGGATGACGACGAGCCCGCCGCGCCGCGCGATGGTCTCCGCCATCCGCCGCCCGGCCACGGCCGTCATGTTGGCGACGACGATCGGGATGGTGGCCCCGGTGCCGTCCGAGGTGGACAGATCAACGCTGAACCGCGACTCCACGGCACTGCGGCCGGGGATGAGGAACACGTCGTCGTAGGTCAGGTCGTAAGAGGGTCGATGCCCTTCGATGAACCGCACGTGCTTCCACGATACGCGGTGCGTCTCATCTGGGCATGCGCGCTCAGTCGGAGTTGCACCACATCAGCACCGCGGGCCCGTCCGGCGTGACGACCGGCACCCACGCCTCGTCGACCTCGCCGATCTCCCCGAGCCGCAGCTCGCCCTCGCCTTCGCTGCCGCCGAACCACACACCGTCGACAGCCTCGCTCAGCCGGTGCCGCCAGCTGTCGTTCCGGGTACCGGCGCGCTTGACGTCGAACAGCTCGACGAGCTCGTCGAGCAGCTCAGGGGCGTGCAGCGGTACCAGGTAGCCCTCCACCTCGCCCGGACGGCAGGCCGTCCCGCCGTACTGCTGCCGGTAGGTGACCCCCGTCGTCGCCCGCACGACGACGGCCAGCCAGCCACCCGCCTCGAACGGGTCGAGGTCGACGTACCTCATCACGGCTTCCAGACGTACCCAGCGGTCGTCGTGACCTTGACGAACCCGAGCCGCTCCAGAATCGGCCTGCTATCCTCGCTGGCGTCGACCTGCAGGTACTTCGCACCGCGACGGAGCGCCACCTCGGCCCGGTACGCGATGAGCGCCCGGTAGATGCCCCTGCCGCGCCACTCCGCGAGCGTGCTGCCGCCCCAGAGCCCCGCGAACTCCGTCCCCGCCACGATCTCCAGCCGCGCGGACGACACCACCTGCCCATCGGCTTCGGCGACGACGATGACGGTGTTCGGGTCGTCCGTCTTGTCGAGCAGGAACGGCGCCATGAAGCTGACGTCCTTGCCGAACGCCTCGCTCGACGCCGCCACGAGCCGGTGGATGTCGGCCTCGTCTCTCGTTTCGCGCAGGACGATCCCGTCGACGTGGACCGGCGCGACCATCTCCTCGGCGAGCCCGACCACGACGGTCTCCGCGCTGTCGTGCACGAACCCGGCAGCCAGCAGCCGTTCA